>ERZ809296.14-NODE-14-length-315415-cov-18.707778_pt1 | contig 315415 bp, 276 predicted proteins | sample MGYA00520511_ERZ809296 | MGnify/ENA primary metagenome ERZ809296 (study PRJEB31576, sample SAMEA3212662) | Homo sapiens | biome: human-gut; feature: human gut; material: fecal | place: Sweden | collected 2012 ... | reverse complement strand
TTCAATTAACTCAAGCATTTTAGAATCAATTTTTACATTTGCTTTGCCATAAAATCTCATCATGTCAGAGTCTTTTCTCTGTAGTACATTTTGTAGTACATTTTCTACATGGACATCTGCATTTTTCAAATATAAGACAACCTGTTTTATTTCTCCAAAAGAAACATCTATTTCTAACTCAATTAGTTGTATCATTACGGCAAAATCATTAAGCAATTTTTTCTGTTCATGATTATTCCATCTTCCTGATATTTTAAAACCTTTTTCATGAACCATGAATTCATATAGCAATTCTCCACATATCGTTTCTTTTGAATTTCCCATTTCGAATCACCACCTTCTAATTTAATAGAAAAAAGGTGCACCGATTACTTTCCTCGGCGCACCTTTAAATCGTTGCTATATACTTATTACTGGATTAATTCCTTATCAATAATCTGGAAGTTTGCCCTGTGAATATAGAGTACCTTTCCATCTTCTCGAAAAAAAGATTGAAGAATTCAAGATAATGGGGTGCACGTTATTTTTGTAATAGCCACTCTTCTACAATTTTTTGATCCATCTTTACCAACTTTGCAATTCGTTCAATCGTAAAGCCTTCCGCATGATAAAGCTCATAAGCCATCTCTTTTTTAGCTAGATTTTCGCCCTCTGCTCGACTCTCCTTGATTGCTTGATCTCGATTTTTCTTTAACTCTTCCTCAATTTCGTCCTTCATAAGCTCTCGTAATGCTTCACACATGCCTGTCGACCTCCTAACCTCATCATACTTTTCCTTATTTGCTACCACACTTACCTGTAACACAGCATCCGCCTTTTCCTTATCTCCTGGCTCTTTGAAATTCTTTGCCATCTCTGTAAACTTTTGGATATCCTCTTTTTCTGCACTTTTGGATAATACCTTTAAGCTTTCATGGTTTTGTGACTCTAATTCACTCGTTACAATAATTTGCGCTGGAATGGCAAGCCCTTGTACATAATAAATACCTAATACTTGCATCTCAATCGCATATCCATAACCAGCAAGCTTATTGAATAATTGCTTCGGTACTATCGCTCGAAATAGAGAAATCGTTAGCTCCTCTAGTGGAATCTGATCTACCTTTTCACCTAATCCCTTATACAAATATGCATAACCAAGCGTTTTAAAAAAGTCATCAATCGTCATACCATCATCTGGAGACTTGTACTCAATTACATTGTGTCTACGAAAAATACGACCAATTTCATTTTGAATTTGCACATTTTTTCGCTTCTCAATGATCAAAAGATCCATCTGTAATGGCTTCTTGCTTAAATTATATTCTCGCTTAAACTCGAGATCTGCTTTGTTTAAGCGCAATTCAAGCTCTACCGCTACACAGAAAGCTGGATGCCACTGTAGTTTCGCATTTTATTGCTTTTTGCCATATTGGCTGTTTTCCTATGTTTTTTGAGCCTAAAAATATAATTTTCCAAGCTTGGAAATACAAAAAATAAATTACTGGATTTCTGTCGAAATATACTCGTTTGGCTGACTTGGAATGGTTGTATTTACCAGCTTTACCTGTATGCCATCCACCTCTGGTGTCAGTGTCAGCGTATCTTCCTCTAGCATTTCAATCTCATATACCTTAATGACGAGCGAACCATCTTTCATACCCCATGCACCGATGACTGGCGTATCTACCTGATTTTTCTTGGTGTACAAAGGAGTGCAATGGACCTTGCGGCAAGTTTTTTTCCACTCTGCTCTGCCTGCCAGATAGCAAATTTCTCCTTCTTTGTCGGTCAGAGTAATAATGTCATTCTCACAGCTAAGTGTTAGATCTAAGAAATCAGCAAGTGGCTGATTCGGATAGTGTAACAGTACTTCTTCATAGTAGACATTCATCTCGCCCTGCATATCTCCAGTAACTGCTGTCATTGCAAGTACCGTGTCGGTCTCTTTGTGAATCATACAAAACTGGCCATACATGCCATCTCCGCTCCTGCCATATAACTATCCTCCTTATCTTATCACGAAACCACGATGACACCCATGGCTCTTCAATCTTAATATAGAAAATCCCCAGTGCAGCAACACTGGGGATTTTTGCTTTTATTTTTTAATAAACGCAGCTTCCCTTCACTTTTTTAAAGTTTTTACACATCAATCTATCGTAAAGTATCAGAGAATAACACCTGTCGTCTAGTGTATCCAAATAGCAGAATAGTTTTTGGTAAATTTCTTCCTGTTGATCCGGTGGACATTCTTTCTTAAACTGCACAATAAATACACTGGAAGCCATACCAGTCGGAAGAATCTTTCGAACGAGCCAAATATGTTGAATTTGCTTCTCGTCAACCGAATGGATATAAGAAAGAATGGTGTCTAATTTTCCATCTGGAAGTTCTTCGCGCTCAAGTTGATCCGACGGTGTTAAGATACCCAATTGACGATATTCATCTTCGTTCTTCTGCATCAACTCATCGGCCATTTTGCGATAGCGCTCTAGCTCTGCACGGTTTCCTATCAGACAGCAAAAATACCCAATCTCATCCAATCCATTCTGAATCAAATTCGAATTATTTTCGATTGCCTGATAAATCAACTCAATTGCACGCTCATCATACCGTCTGATTAAAATTCGTCCTTTTGTAAAATAAGCATAGGCAGAAATTTCAGGAGGCAATTCTCGTATCACTCGATCACACAACAAAAGAGCCGCCTCAACCTCTCCTACCTGAAGGAGTGCATCCAAGATTCCTGCATATTCATGCTGCAAGATTGGCTGTCCCTTATCTTTCCATTCTTGAATCTGCTTATACGGCTCTAAATATTGCTCTTTGCGATTTTCTTCATACTCCTCATTTAATTCGCAATAAATCAACTCATCCATCAACTCACAAACCGCTTTCTGTTCTTTGCGATATGCATCACAACTCGTATCTTTCACAAGCTGATAGGAAGTGATCCAAAGTGCATCCAGACGCATCTTAGTTGTCGGATGAGAATCCGACTGTGCCGGTAGCTCATGCTCCATCAAATTGCGCCAATCTATCTCGCGCTTAGACAACTGTTGTTGCCAATAATGAATCTGCTCAGTTACAAAATGGCTAGAAAGTTGTTTCGGTGCGTAGAGCGGATCAAAATTATTTCCTTGTTCTTCCCATGAAAATACATCAAAATAGAAAAGCTTTAAAAGTCCTGAGGCTGCTGCCCTACGCACACTTGCCATCGACTGGTCGGCTTTCAGTTCCTTCATCAGCGAACTAGCATACTCATACAGTTCAAATTCGCACTGATAGCGAGTATCCTGATAAAGAAACATCCACTCTGTTATTGCTTGGAGATTGCTCTCCACCATACCATACAAAAGCCAATTTCTGTATTCGTATTCGATTCCAGAACCATCCTGCTCTTCCTCTTTCATATGAGCAAATTCGTGAAGGAACATCGCAAAAAGTTCGTCCTCGCTTTCAATTCCAGCTAACATCACTCCCAGTTCGATATTGTAATAGCCAGCAACCTTTTTGATTCCGATGTTACACTCACCTGTGACCGTAATTACGATGTCTCCACTACAATGAAGTGCATCTCTCGCACGCTCGGCCATCTGGTACAAGTACGGATACTTTTCTTTCGAAAGATCATTGTCACCTAGTATAAACGGATCACTCTCTTTTCGAAAACAAAGTCTAGAAAGTCCCATTTCCATATAAATGGCAACAATAATATAGACGACCGCATTTCCAATAATCCCAGCTGAAATTGCTCCTATTACCGAGCAAGCAATTAAAAGCCTTGCACGATTATCTGCACTCTTTCGAATTTTAGGCAGTACCTTCAGTTGTTGTTCTGTCACATCCTGTGCCTTACTTCTCTGTTCAATAAGAAATTGCCGTTCTTTTGCAAATGTACCTTGATCCCACTTTTTTTGATAGCATTTCTTCTGATAAATTCCAATCACCAACAAAGCAGGTGGAAGTACAAGTGCCACTATCTCACAAATTTTGATCGTGCAAAAAATTTCTATATTCCACGTTTTGCTCTGAAATACAGCTCCAAGAACTGACATTAAAAGCATCAAAATTCCTATCGGAATATAAGCCAGAACACTAAGCTTTAAAACATTCTTTTTTGATTGTCGATTTTCCATTATTCAATCAATTCCTTATCAATAATCTGGAAGTTTGCTCTGTGGATATAGAGTGCCTTTCCGTCGATCATTAGCTTTGTCATCTTCGGCAGATCCTCTGGAATTTCCCAGTAAACGCTGTCACCAGAAAATGCCATGATTGGATTTCCGAGCTGCGATTTGATAACGACAACTCTTGCCTTTCCAAATTTATTTTTGTACTGGTTGAGCTTTGCCGAAATTGATGTGATATCGAAAATCCCACTTGAACTTTTGATTGTCTCTGTTGTGAAATCAACATCCGGAGTCAATCCTTTTTGCACGAAAATACAGGTATCACCACAAGACTCAATCTCATTTCCGTCGATTGTAATCGTGATCACGGACGAAAGTTCATATCCGGTGATGACCTTGCCGTTTTCATCGTAGCTAGTATTTTTGACTGGATTTCCGGCAATGTCGATCTTCTTTCCGCTTGTCTCTAGCACGAGATTGCCAAAGTTATCATACGTATAGATCGTATACTGATTTCCGATCAAGCTGCCCTTAATATCGTTGATCGCGGATGCAAGCTTTGCGCATCCGCTGACAACAAAAATGGAAATCATAGCAACAAGTGCAAGTAACCATACACTTCCCTTTTGTTTCTTATTCATTTGCCCCTCCGTTTTTCTTTGACACGAAGTCCTCTTTAACATGCAGTCACATCAGTCCTTATTTGGGCGTTCCTCCAAAAAGTCAATCATCTGCTTATATTCACTCTGTGTTGCAGATGGGAATGGAGCATTTTTCTTATTCATTGCTACATTTGCTGCTGATTTTTTGATTGGCTGAATCGTTCCGGCACCGCCTACGCAGCCTCCCGGACATGCCATACCTTCAAGCAAGTATCCATTATATTTTCCAGCCTTTGCCATCTGCATCATCTTACGGCACTCGTCTAGTCCCTGTGCACAAACTACATTGACCTCGCGATCTGGATCAATCTGGTGAATTGCATTCACAACTGCATTTGCAACACCACCCGCAACAGCAAAGTTTCTTCCGTCTCCACTTGCATGATGAAGCGGATCTCCTGCCTTTATATCATCAAAGGAAATACCCTTCGCCTCAAACATACCCATAACTTCCTCAAAGGTCAGTACAAAATCAATATCGCTTCGCACACTTCTGCGGCTTGCCTCAAGTTTTTTAGCTGCACATGGTCCGATAAAAGCTACCTTACATCCAGGATCTGCCTTTTTAATCATACGGCCTGTAAATACCATTGGTGTCAGAGCCATGGAAATGCAGTTAGCATACTGCGGAAATTCAGTCTTTGCCATAACAGACCATGACGGACAGCATGATGTTCCCATAAATGGAATCTTCTCAGGCACTTCTTCAAGGAAATCCTTTGCTTCCTGAATCGTACAAAGATCGGCTCCTGCCGCAACCTCTACCACATCTGCAAAGCCTAACTCTTTCATCGCCTCACGGAAGCGCTCTGGTGTAAGCTTTGGTCCAAACTGACCGATAAATGCCGGAGCTACAGCTGCATATACTCTCGTTCCCGCCTTCATGGCTAAGATTGTCTGGAAGATCTGTCCTTTATCAGCAATTGCACCGAATGGGCAGTTTACAAGACACATACCACAAGATACACACTTGTCGTAATTAATATCTGCTCTGCCATACTCATCACTATGAATTGCGTGCATACCACATGCCTTTGCGCACGGGCGCTCCATCTTAACAATCGCACCATATGGGCATGCATCACGACAGCGTCCACAATTGATACATTTTTCCGGGTCAATCTTTGATTTTCCACCCTGCTTTACAACAATGGCTCCCTTCGGGCATACCTCTTCACACGGATGTGCAGTACATCCCTGACACATGTTCGTCACAACTGTCTTATTATCAAGACACTTATGACAGGCAAACTTGATGATGTTGATCAGCGGTGGCTCATAGTAACGCTCTGTGATTGCACTTTCATTTACACCATCAGCCACTGGTGCATGCTCAGCGAGTGTACGGTTTGGCAGTCCAATCGCAAGTCGAAGACGCTCTCCGACAATGGCTCTCTCTGTAAATACACTTTCTCGAAAGCTGGCCAACTCTCCCGGCACGATTTTATATGGAAGCTCCTCCAAACGGGAATAATCTCCGCCTTCGTAAGCAAGTCTTGCTACTTCGGTGAATATTTTTTCACGCATATCTGTTACATCGGTGTGAATTCCTCTGACGCTCATTTCATTCTCCTTCTTTTTGCTTCTTTCCTTACTTATCTGCTACGTTTTCAGTATACCCGATACACGTTCCAAATTCAAGAAAAAAATGCCTTGACACAAATCATGTGATCTTGTAAATATTTTCTTTTAGTGTTATACTTGTATTTATTCAAACGTAGCAGTATGAAAGTTCAATATTTTTCTAACTGCCGTAAAACTATTATACTATAATCTAAGAGAAAGGTTTGGGGTACCTTTATGGCAAAAACATTATCTAAACGTTACTCAGGCGTACTCGCCCACCCAACAAGCTTCCCTTCTCCATACGGAATCGGTGACTTCGGAAAGGGTGCTTATGACTTTATCAATTTCCTGACTGGTGCCGGACAGAGCCTCTGGCAGATTTTACCGTTAGGCCACACAGGATATGGAGATTCTCCTTATCAGGCATTCTCAGCATTTGCAGGACAGCCGCTTTTAATCAGCCCTGATGAATTGATCAAGGACGGTCTTCTTTATGGTGATGATTTACGCAATTATCCGCACTTTAATCCAGATCACATCTACTATGGCGACGTTATTCCAGCAAAGCTGCGCATCCTGCATCGTTCCTATGAGATCTTTAAGGAATCAGCTGATCTGTGTATGCTTAAGGAATTTGATGTGTTCTGTGAGCACGAAAAGGATTGGCTGGACGATTATGCACTTTTCATGGCAGGTAAGGACGCACACGGCGGTGCATGCTGGCTGGAGTGGGAAGATGATCTGCGTGACCCTGATGAGGAGATTAAAGCTGCATGGCGTGAGCGTCTGGCTGATTCCATCGAATACTACAAGTACATTCAGTTCATCTTCTTCCGTCAGTGGAACGCAATTCGCGATTATGCACATGTAAATGGCATCAAGATCGTCGGCGATATTCCGATCTTTGTTGCACTTGACAGTGCAGATGTGTGGGCAAACCGTGAACTGTTCCAGCTTGAAAAGGATGGCTATCCGACCGTTGTTGCCGGAGTTCCGCCGGATTATTTCTCTGCTACAGGACAGCTTTGGGGCAATCCGCTGTATGACTGGGATTACCACAAAAAGACACATTATGACTGGTGGATGCGTCGTATCAAGGGTCAGTTAAATATGGTTGACTACATCCGTGTCGATCATTTCCGCGGATTTGAGCAGTACTATGCAATTCCATATGGTGAAGAAACTGCTATGCACGGAAAATGGAAGAAGGGACCAAATGAGGATCTGTTCCTTCGTATGCAGGAAGTATTCGGCAAGGATCTTCCGATCTGGGCTGAAGATCTTGGCATCATCACTCCTCGCGTTGAGAAGTTAAGAGATGACTTTAACCTGCCTGGCATGAAGGTATTACAGTTTGCATTTGGTGATCCAAAAGACAATGACATTCTTCCGCATCGTTTCACCACTGAGAACTGCATTTGCTACACAGGAACACATGACAATGACACCACCATGGGCTGGTATCAGACTCTTAAGCCAGCTTTGCAGGATCGTGTTCGCCGCTACTTAAATACTGACGGAAATATCATTCATTATGATATGATTCGTGCGGCTATGGGTTCTATCGCACGCTACGCTATTTATCCTATTCAGGATCTTCTTGGTTTTGGCAGTGACTGTCGTATGAACACGCCATCTGTTGCCGGCGGCAACTGGGCATTCCGCTTCCGCAAGGATCACCTGACTCCTGAGTTAGCAGCAAATCTTCGCAAGATGACTGAGTTATTTGGCAGATGCGAGCCGCTTGAGCCAATCGAGGAGGAGGAAGGACCAGAAGGCTCCATTAAGCCTGGTGAGACTGCACCTGGACTTGCTCCAGAGGAATAAATTGAATTGAGGTTTCCATGATAAGACTTATACTAGTTTTGCTTATTGCCATTCTCTATCTGGTAATTGGATGCATACCTGCATTCATCTTATGGTTAATTGGCAAAAAAAATCCCGATCTTAAGGATCGGATTTCAAGACGCATGATTCAGTGGATCTTTGGTGTGCTTCTCTTTGTAAGCGGCACCAAGGTCAAGGCAGAGGGTCTTGAAAACATTCCAAAGGATCGCGCTGTGCTGTATGTAGGCAACCATAGAAGCTACTTTGATATCATCACATCCTATCGCCTGCTTCCAGGTATTACTGGATATGTAGCTAAAAAAGAAATGGCAAAGGTTCCGCTTCTTCGTCTTTGGATGCGCTATATTCATTGCCTGTTCTTAGACAGAAGCAACGTAAAAGAGGGTTTAAAAACAATCCTCGCTGGTGTCGATGAGCTTAAAAACGGTCATTCTATATGGATCTTCCCAGAAGGCACTAGAAACCGTGGTGAAGAAGGCAGTATGCTTGAATTTAAGGAAGGCAGCTTAAAGATGGCTGACAAGGCTGGATGTCCTGTTGTTCCTGTTGCAATCGCGCACTCAGCAGATGTTTTGGAAAATCACTTTCCATTCATCCGCCGTGCTGCGATCACAATTCGTTTTGGTGAGCCGATTGACTTAAAGAGCCTTCCTCGCGAACAAAAAAAGCAGGCTGGTGCTTACACACGCACAATCATTCAGGCAATGCTCGACGACATTTTGAGGGAAGACTGAGTTTTGTATCGGCACTTCAATGGATGACATTTTTGTAAATCCACACGAAAGCGCTGTTTTTACAGATGCTATATTTTCGCCGCTGCAAAGAAGATATACTTCTTTTAGCTGCCAATATTCAAAACAATATTTTAATAATCGACTGGCTGCTTTCGCGGCCAGTCCTTTTTTTCTCCATTTTGGCAATATCGCATAGCCTAGATAATATCCGTCTGGTGTGCCATTTTCCTTATTTTCTTCTTTGTATTCGAGCCCTATCCGCCCTATCATATCATCATTTTCATCTGCTAATACCCACATAGACGGCTCTTCCGATGGATAAACATACTGGTGCAGGCTTTCAATCCAGTCTTCCCAGTCTTTACAAGTTTGCGCCTGTTTTTCTAGTGGATAAGGTAGGAAGCGCTTTACTTCATCGTCGTTATAGAGTGTTTCAAATGCTTTCGCATCTTTTTTGTCTGCCTCTCGAATTAACCAAGTATGTGTTTGTTCTTCAAAATTCTGGCCACCAATCACTAACTTTTGTTCACTTACCACTGACCACTCTCCACAAACCAATACCCTTGGCAGATGATAATATCTGCAGTACGCAAGTTCTGCATATTCATCATCCACATCTTCCCAATCCTCGGCTAAAAAAGAAATCCCGGACCAGGATTTATCCTGTCCGGGAGTACATATGCCGATGACAGGAACAGTTTTCTGATAAGTAAATGCCTCCTTCGGATCATCCGTGAGCCATACCTCATGGCCGTCTACTGTCATTTTTATTTTCTGCATATTTATTATACCAATTTTGAATTTGACATCAGCACTTCTCTGGCTCTGGATATTCCTCACCAAAAGTCTCAACAGTCACTTTCTTCATGCGCTGTGTCTCAAGCGGTCTGTCATTGTAGTTTGTCGGTACTGCTGCGATTGCATTAACTACATCCATACCCTCTGTTACCTTACCAAATGCTGCATATGCACCGTCTAAATGCGGAGCTGCCTCATGCATAATAAAGAACTGGCTGCCTGCACTATTTGGCATCATCGTTCTTGCCATGGAAAGTACACCCGGCTCATGCTTTAAATCATTCTGAAAACCATTCTGTGTAAACTCACCCTTAATGCTGTAGCCCGGGCCACCCATGCCAGTGCCGTCCGGATCTCCTCCCTGCAGCATAAAACCGCTGATTACGCGGTGGAAGATTACGCCATCATAAAATCCCTTCTTTACCAGGCTGATAAAGTTGTTTACCGTGTTCGGGGCAACCTGTGGATACAGCTCTGCCTTGATCACACTGCCATTTTCCATCTCAATAGTAACTACTGGATTCTGTGCCATTTTAATAACCAAACCTTTCTGTCTGCCTGCACGAATAAAACGCGCAGATTTTTGTGTTTAAGCTGAAAAAGACATAACAGCGAACTGTTATGTCTTTTGCTTTTAATCTCACTACCTAATACGATATTTCATTTATTTAAAAAAGAATAGGTACATGGTATAATTGAAATTAATCGCGGCGGCTTGTTTCAATTACAGCTTTGTAACGTTAACAGCCTGCGGTCCCTTAGCTCCGTCGATTACATCGAACTCTACAGAAGCGCCCTCGTCCAGAGACTTGAAGCCTTCCATGTTCAGTCCGGAGTAGTGTACGAATACATCCTTACCAGACTCATCAGAAATAAAACCATAACCCTTCTGATTATTGAACCACTTAACTGTACCCTTCATGGTGATACCTCCAAAAAATAAATTGCAGCGTTGCAGCTTCTGCTATCGCGCCAACACGGTTAGCATAACACATTGACCAAACATTGTCAATGAAATCCTAAAAAAATAATGAAGTATAAACAGCTTATATTGACACTGTTTTTCATCTTTGATATAGTTAAATTTATACGCTTCTGTACTGAATATCGAAGCAATTAAGGAGGAATTATGAGTTTCTTATCTATCATCGCAGCGGCCTCTACTGCCGCTGAATCTGCAGCTGAAAGCATAGCCGAAACGGTTGCTGAAACTGCTGCTGAGGGTGGAGCCGTCACATCCATGGTGCCAGAGGATTTTGCCTTTGACTATTCCATGCGTGTGCCAGTTCTGTCAATCATTTTGATGGTGATCGCACTTGCCGTTATGATTGCTGTTCCAGTGTATCTGATCATCCGTATGAAAAACCGTTTCCGTTTTGATGTGTATGCATTGACTTTTGGACTTCTTGCATACATGGTAGGCGTTGGCATCATTCCTACTGTCATCGAGCTTTTGGCTGCACAGATTGCGCCTGTTAAGGAATTTTTATCAGCTAACGCAGTTGCGGCAGATGTTATGCACGTCACATTTTTAATCGTATTTAGCTTTTTGGCAATATTTGTATGCTCACGCTTCTCTATGCGCCATTCACTGCGCAAAAATATGGATCCTGAGGAAGCAAACTTACCAGAGAACAAAAATAATGCATTTGCAAGCTCTGTACTTCTTGGCTTAGGTGTTGGACTTCTTCCAATCGTGACACAGGGTCTTTCCTATGTGATGAGCTATCTTTCTGCCGCCATCTCAATCAATCAGGGACAACTTATTTCTAGTGTTTCCTCTATGCTGACTGAGGGTATGGAACCTTCCGAGATTCAAAATGGACTTAATTCCATGGCTGAATTTATCCAGACACCATCACTGGAATTTCTGTTTTTGGGAACTGATCTTGTGTTCCAGCTGCTTACCTTCCTTGGCGTTGCTGTTTTAATTGGCATTTTTCTAAATCGCAAGGCAAAGACAAGTATGTTTAAGGCTGTCTGCGTTCAGCTAATTTTCGGAATCTTCTTTGCAGTACGTGCAACTGGAGTAATCGAAAGCGTTGCTGTCTGCGAGATTATCTACATTGTCATTGCTGCACTTTCCCTTGCTGCTGCATGGACAGAATTAAAAACCTATATGCCAGATGATCTTGAAAAATTCCTTGGCAAGCCGGATCCAACCAGAAAAAATGGCGGTCCAAAGAACCAGCCACCTCACAAGATGCCTAAAATTGTTATGCCAAAGGATTAATTAATCTATCAAAAAATGCTGTGTACACCAAATAAATGTACACAGCATTTTTTATTATCGCTTAATTTCTTCAAATACAGTAACCTGATCTGGCGCCTCTGACAGCTGCACCAAGTAAAACAAAACAGCACTTAACATCATACCGCACACAGCATCTACTACAGAATGCTGATCAATCATAACGGTTGAAATACAAATAAGAGTTCCTAATACAAGCATAGCTGCTTTCAGCTTTCGATACTTCTTTAGCTTTTCTGAATTGAAAAGGACGAACAAAATGCCAATCGTGCTTGAAACATGAATACTCGGACAGACATTTGCCGGCGTATCGGCACTTCTTAATTGGTTAACAATCATGCAGCAAATATTCTTGTCTTCAAGCGGCTGACGAAGAGAAAGACCATTTGGAAACAGATAGTAAATCAGAAGACATATTGACATACCGCCGTAAATAACTTTGCAGCACTTAATATAATCTTCCTTGCTTTTCCTAAGAAAAAACAGCACCATCCCCGGTACAAATGCAAACCAGATAACATACGGAATGACAAACCATTCATTAAACGGAATCATATCATCTAATGCGCAGTGAATCACATACCTTGGATCGCAAAACTGTTCCAACAAAGAGAAAATAGGAAAATAAATACACATATATCCGATGGATATCATCAACGGATATTTTTGAAAAAATACATAGGCGCGTTCATACAGTTTTTTCATTCAGACACCTCACTGACATCCTTTTCATGTCTCTTTTGATTACAGCCATTCGTAGTCGCCGCCTGTGATTGCAAGGCTTAACAGTCGATCCATTTTCTCCACATTTTCGCCCTCTACAATCTCCTGAAGCTCTGCTGTATCAGTCAGTTCCTCCATTGATTCATCTGGACCTATCTCCATATCAGCATCCTGCTCACAGTAAGGGCATGGGATTTTTTTCATTGTCTGCAGCGACAGAAAACGACTCTGACAACATTTGCACTCATAGAATCCGCACTTTGTGGTGCCATCCGGTACATAATACATAGTACTACCTCTTATCCATTCTTATGATTTTCCGTATGTTAAAATAAACTTGTCCATCTATAACTTGGCCACTTTACCTGCTGTAAATAGCCTGCCTTGTTATCTCCAACAGCCTGCTATCAGATCTCATACGAAAGCACCTGTCATTATAAGTATTCTAACCGTAAATGTCAAGCTACTCGTCAATTAATTACCTTTTATTAGTATCCTTCAATGTTTAGGCTGTGGATATAATGGCACAGTTCTTCTGCCATCTCCTCTGCCTCTGGAATACGAAGATGTCCCGGTGTTGCTTTTCCGTTTCGCTGGAATACGCAGTGGGAAATCTTCTTGTCAGCGATATCTAAAACAGCCTGATCGATAGACATATCCCAGCCGATATCATGCTGCAAAAGTGTTGTACAGCAAATAATCCATGCATCTGGATAAGTTTCTCTTAGCTTTGCTAAAAACTGTCTGTAATGTGTTCTCCAGTTCTTCGCCTTCTCGCCTTCATAATCAGTTTTCATATAATCATCTGGATGTGAATCATTCTGACCAATGGCTACTATAACAATATCTGGCGTATACTTTGAAAAATCCCACTCTGTCACTTGACCATATGATGAATCATAGCGCATCTTATTCCATACATGCTCCATACCAATATAGTCTGGCTCATGATACCAGCCCGTATTATCAAGAAGCGCTATACCGCCCTGAGCGATGTCATGCAGCTGTGCATCAAGTTTTCGTGCAGCGATCCACGCATAGGAATACCAGCTGTTTGAATATTCTCCGTTATGTTCTGGATCTGATTTTGCAACATAGTCAACTGCCTCAGATACTTCTCCTGCAGATACAGAATCACCGTACACTTCTATGCGCCGCGGCGGCAATGGCGATGCCTCAAGAAGATCACATTCCTCATCAGTGTTACAATTAATTTCAAAGCCAAGAATCGTCAGCTCATGACATGCATCCTGACGCTTAAAGATCGTCACCTCATGAATATTATCTTGTGTTGTCTGCAGCGGAATTTCTATTGTCGCCTCACCTTCCTTTGGAAGCAGAAGTTTTGTCTGTGCATCACCTTCGACAACGCCAAGATAATTATTCCAGTAATTATGCTTATTGCGCACATGAATAAATAATTGTGTGCCCTTAAATTTTATTCTTACAAATGTTCCCGGATATGTCCATACTATAGCAAAAGGATCGCTCAAGTCGATCCTTCCACTATATATGAGACTGCTGTTATTAGGCAGTATCTTCATATTTTATTTTCCTCACATCACACACTGCAGACTAAAAGCTTTACGGCAAGTCTGCAGCAATCTTATTTTTTATTATGCATTTTTAATTGCTTCCATCAGCTCATCAAGCTTCTTTGCAGAATCCTCAAGGCTAGTACCCTTAATACCTGCATAGAACTTAATCTTTGGCTCTGTTCCTGACGGACGAACACAGAACCATGCATCATTCTCAAGCTCAAAGTAAAGTACATTTGACTTTGGCAGTCCTGTCGGTGCAGTCTCGCCAGTTGCAAGATCGGTGATGACATCGTTCTTGTAGTCACGCAGACGCAGTACCTTATATGCACCAACCTGCTTTGGTGTGTTCTTGCGGTATGCATCCATCATATCCTGCATCTTCTTTGCACCATCTGCACCCTTGAAGGTCATGGTGAACAGATCTTCCTTGTAGTAGCCATACTTGTTGTAGATGTTTAACATCTGATCCCACAGTGTAATGCCCTGAGTCTTGTAGTAAGCAGCAGCCTCGCAAAGTGCCATAACAGCAACAACAGCATCCTTATCTCTTGCATGTGTTCCAACAAGGCAGCCATAGCTCTCCTCGAAACCAAATACATACTCGTTGCTTCCAGTCTGCTCAAAGAACTTGATCTGCTCTCCAATATACTTAAATCCAGTCAGACACTCGATAAACTTCATGCCGTATTCCTTTGCTACAGCCTGAGCCATGTTAGAGGATACGATTGTTGTAACAAGTGCACCGTTTGCCGGCAGAATGCCAAGTGCCTTCTTCTGTGACATCTCATACTCACAAATAAGCATACCAGACATATTTCCTGTAAATACCTTGTACTCGCCAGTCTTTGTATCCTTTGCATATACACCAAGACGGTCTGCATCTGGATCTGTTGCCAGGACAAGATCTGCATCAACCTTCTTTGCCAGATCAAGTGCAAGTGCAAATGCCTTCTTGTCCTCTGGGTTTGGATAGGATACTGTTGGGAAATTGCCATCCGGCAGCTCCTGCTCTGGAACAACAGTTACCTGCTCGAATCCAAGCTCCTTTAATACACGGCGAACCGGTACATTTCCTGTTCCATGAAGTGGTGTATAAACGATCTTTAAGGAAGATGCCATCTGCTTGATTGCCTCTGGATGAAGAACAAGCTTCTTTAATGCCTCCATGTACTTGTCATCGATCTCTTTTCCGATTACCTCATAGAGTCCTGCTTCCTTTGCAGCCTCTGTAGTCATCTTCTTGATCTCTTCGTAATCCTTAATTGCATTTACTTCGCCAATGATCTGTGCATCCTTAGGAGCTGTGATCTGTGCGCCATCCTCCCAGTATACCTTGTATCCATTATATTCCGGCGGATTGTGGCTAGCTGTTACAACGATACCTGCTGTGCAGCCAAGTGTACGAAGTGCAAAGGACAGCTCTGGTGTTGGACGCAGACTGTCAAAAATGTATGCCTTAATTCCATTTGCTGCTAATACGCATGCAGCAGTATCTGCAAACTCAGGAGACATACGGCGAGAATCAAATGCAATTGCAACGCCCTTTGCTGCAGCACCCTGCTTATTGATAAAATTTGCAAGACCCTGTGTAGCCTTTCCTACAGTGTAGAAGTTCATACGGTTTGTACCTGCACCGATTACACCGCGCAGACCACCTGTACCAAACTCCAGCTCTCTATAAAAACGATCAAAGATCTCATCCTCATTACCCTCAAGTGACTTTAACTCTGACTTTGTGGCATCATCAAAGATTGGGGATGTACACCAGTACTCATAATTTTTCTTAACATTCTCGTCCATGTTTTTCTTGTCCTTTCTAAATTAACTTCTCGAATGCGCTGTGGCTCAGCACAGTCTTCGTCACAAGGTTACATGTCGTTCATGAAACAATCAGTGATACCAGATAGAACGGCCGCACAATATCCTTTGCATCTGTTACTATGATCTCAATCCTGTGAACCTTCTTTTCTGCATGATGCAGAAGTGGTTCTAAATAAAGGCAGTCACCCCAGTCCTCTGTGAAATTTCCATCCAAAATCACCGCATGTGCCTCATCGCCGTCAATTACTGCCTTGGCCTTTGGTACCGGCTGCTGTACCGATTTACGGTACTGAACAGCCAGACAGCTGCATTCGATCTCAAAACTAATTTTATCATTTGTATGCGCTGCTGTCCATCCATTTTTAAAAATATCAAGCATTCCTTTTTTCTCAATTGGATCAACCAAAAAGCCATCCAGAATAGCTTCGTTATCCTGAATCTGAATCAAGCGGCTATGCTCGTAAGCATTTTCTGTGAGTGGTGCTGGAAGCAATACTGATGCCTCTGTCTTTGTGATTTTGCCTTCGATATTTTCGCCCGCAATCGTTTCTTCTTCCATCTCTGCCTTTATGGAATCAAGAAGCTTGCAGATTTCATCTGCAACGAGACGGTGTCCCTTATCGTTTGGATGCAAATTATCAGGCGTGATATCAGCACGCACGATCTTACCGCTTTCCACATCAGGATAAACAGTGTCCTTAATGCTGACATGTGGGATACCATAGTGATCTGCAATACGGTTATGATAATTCTGAGCATTCTTTCCTGTATCGTAGAACACATTGTTTAACACAACTACTGCAGGATCAGACGGTGCCGCAAGCAGACGACGAAGCATTCCCTCGTAAGTCTCCTCAAAAAACTCATTTGCATCATCATTAACTGAAAAGTCAACCGTCACAATATCAGGACGATAGCATAGTACATCCTTCCATGCACGCGCACCGCCGTAATGAGAAGTTGTACCGCCAATTCCACCATTTACAAAGGAAAATGCCGCGTTTGGAAATGATTTTTTCCACCACTCATAGACTAGATACGCATAGCAAGTCTTTGGTGTTGACGATAGACTTCCCTGCGTGATAGAACCACCTAAAAAACCGATTACAAGAGATTCACCTTTTGCAGCTCGCTTCATCAGATTTTTTAATCGTGTCATATTGTCCATATCCTAATTTATTCCTTTTTTACTCTTCTTCTTTGCACTTATTGATATATTCTAAGTTTTTTCTGATCAAATCGCAGCGCTGCTGTACGCAAAGAACGCTTCTGCCCGGATCGGATGGAGTTGAGAATACATAATCTATAAGTTTATCTATTGTTGTAGATGCCACATGAAGTCTTGTATCACTTGCTGCATAATAAATATACACATTTCCATCTTTCTCAATCGCACCGTTTGTGAATACAACGTTTGATACATCACCGACTCTCTCCCAATCTCTTGGTCCGATTAACATGCCTGATGGCTCTGCGATTACCTTAGATGGATCGTCAAGTGCAGTTGCAAATGCGTAAATAACGTAACGAAGACCTGCTGCTGTATTTCTTACACCATGTGCGATATGAATCCATCCGCGGTCTGTCTTGATCGGAACAGCACCCGCACCATTCTTTGCCTCAGTGATTGTGTGATACTTTCTCTTGCTAGTGATAATCTCCTCATCAATAACAGCGTGCTCAATGTCCTCGCAAAGTCCAAATCCGATTCCGCCGCCGCTTCCAGTATCAATAAAATCATCCATTGGACGGGTATAGAATGCATACTTGCCATGAATAAACTCTGGATGAAGCACAACATTTCTCTGCTGAGGAGAATGAAGTGTCTTTAAATTGTCCAGACGCTCCCAATGCTTTAAATCCTTTGTGCGCACGATTCCTGCTGCTGCAACTGCTGCTGAAAGATCACTTGATTTTGTATCTTTGCTCTCAGAACAAAATACACCATAGATCCAGCCGTCTGCATGCTTTGTCAGACGCATATCATAAACATTTGTCTCTTCCGGACAGATATCATCCAGCAGCACCGGATAATCCCAAAAACGAAAACCATCTACTGGTGAATCACTCTCTGCTATGCCAAAGAAGGACTTTCTGTCATTTCCCTCAACACGGGCAATTAAATAATATTTTCCGTTTAACTCAATAGCACCAGAGTTAAATACGGCATTCACGCCAAGACGCTCCATAAAATACGGGTTAGTCTCTGGATTTACATCATATTTCCATTCAACCGGGATATGCTCTCTTGTCAAAACTGGATCAGTGTAACGATCATAAATACCATTATAAAAATCTGACTTCTGATTCTTCTTTGCAATCAGCTTCTCTACTTTTGCTTTTTCTACATAATACTGCTCATGAAGCTTCATTGTATTATCTCCTCCTGTCTTCTTCATTGCTCTTAAAGCCTATTAACCATTTCAAAACACATACGTCCATTGTGATACGGACATTTCCACGGCTCTACGATTGGCTTTTTATCTGACGGTTGCTTATTTTCATCAAGATCCCAGAACCACTCAGAACCAGGGCGCTTATCAACCATGTACGTTTGAATATATTCCCAGATATCCTGTACAGCCTTAAAGTACTCTGTCTTTTCTGGATGCTTCTGATAATAATTCATAAAACCAAGAACAGATTCTGCCTGAACCCACCATACACGCGTTGTGTTATCTACACCTCTCTCACATTCGTTGATTACAGAATGATCTTTATAAGCAATTTTGTAAATCTGCTCTGCTAGTGTATCTGTAATCGGGGAGAGCTTTTCTGTCACAGCCGGATCATTCAAAATCTCCAGTCCTCTGTCAATCAGCCATGATGTCTCTATATCATGACCATATGAATACAAATCAATCAGTGTATTCCAATCCTTGTCAAAGAACACTTCCTGACGCTTCTTATCTGGATTATATACCTTTTTCGCAAAAATGTCTAACATCCAACGAAGATTTTCTCCTACCCTCTTATCCTTTGTCACACGATACAACTCCGTATAGCCTTCAAATACATGAAGCAGCGTATTCATTGTTTTCTCTGCCATGACGCCGTTTTCTGAGAGCTTTTCGTTGCTTACTGGCTGGAAATTGCGGTCAAATGCTTCTAAATATCCCTTATCATCCTTGCAGTGTGCCTCAATCACATCATAAATGCTAAATGCAATATCGAGCGCCTCTGTATCACCTGATGCATCATAATAGGAAGAAAGTGCATAAATCGCAAATGCCTGATTATATGTATGCTTCATATCTTCCTCAGGCTTTCCATCAAATGTAACAGACCAATAAACACCGCCGTATGTCTTATCAAGACATGCCTCTTTTAAAAATTCATATGCATGCTTTGCATAAGAAAGAAGCTCTGGACGCTTTTGGTTCAAATACGCATTTGCAAAAAACCAAAGAATACGATTATTTAAAATACATCCCTTGACAGCCTTTTTGTCCACATTTAAATCTATATCCATGTAACCGTAAAATCCGCCGTACTCATCATCTTTAAGACTTTCCCAAAATGGCAGGATGACTTTATCAAGATGATCCTGTATCTGCTGTTTCATTTTATATGTTTCCTGCATGACACGCTGCCTCCTGTTTGCCTTTTATCTTCTTCCGATCTCAGTGTCAGACTCTGTTAAATGACTGTGTGTCTTAATATAATCTACAATCTCATCAACTGTTGTGAAGGCAAGTCCTACATAGCTGTCTGCACATCCATAGTAAACAGCAATCTTACCAGAAACACTGTCATGGATCGTTGCACACGGGAATGTTACATTTGGAACAAAGCCTCTCTCCTCATACCACTCTTCTGGTGTCAAAAGGAAGTTCTCACAGCGATACTTTACGATAGACGGATTGTCAATATCGAGGATTGCGCCGCCGATGCTGTACACATAGCCATTGCATGTACCAGAAACACCATGATAGAATAACAACCATCCTTCAGATGTTTCAATCGGAGCTGCTCCTCCGCCAATCTTTACACTTTCCCACCATTCACTGCTGCGTCCCATAACATGACGATGCTTACCCCAGTAAACCATATCTGGACTCTCTGAAAGGAAGATATCACCGAATGGTGTATGTCCGCTGTCACTTGGTCTTGAGAGCATCATGAAGTTTCCATTAACCCTTCTTGGGAAGAGAACAGCATTGCGGTTAAATGGAATAAATGGATTTTCAAGACGAACAAATGTCTTAAAATCAGTTGTCTTTGCCATTCCAATAGAAGCACCGTAGAAGTCCTGACACCAAATGATATAATATGTATCCTCAACCTTTACAAGACGAGGATCGTATGCATAGATCGGCATAAACGGATTTCCATCCTCATCTACAAATGGGATTTTATTTGAATCAAACTCCCAGTGAATCGCATCCTTGCTTCTGCCTAAATAAATATATGGGATACCGTTTGTCTGTTCGCCACGGAATACACCTATAAATCCATCCTCAAATGGCATTACTGCACTGTTGAATATTCTTGCAACGCCCTCGATTGGATTTCTTCCAATGATCGGATTTTCACTATATCTCCAGATAGGAGCCCCTTTTAACCCTTCTGGCTTCTCCTGCCATGGTACGTTCTTTACTTCTGGACTAATCATTTTAACTTTGCTCATATTTCCCTCATTTCTGCGCACGGCAAAAGCCGCGCGCCTTATATATTTGTTTTTCGTTACAGCTTTTAGGTAAAACTGCTGTCATTAACCCTTTACTGAACCTGCAGCAAGTCCGCCGTAAATCTGCTTCTGACAAAGAATAAAGATAATCAATGCCGGAAGAAGTGTAATAATAACGCCTGCGCATATGTAGTTATACTGATTTCCAAGAGGACCTGTAAACTTGTAAAGTGAAGTTGCAACTGTTACAAGACGTGACTTATCCTGCAGATATAAGTTTGCCATGTAGTACTCATTATAAGTACCAACGCCCTTTAAGATCATAACAGTCACAATTGCTGGCTTTAACAATGGAAGTAAGATCTTAAAAAATACACCAAAATATGTACATCCATCCATGATAGCTGATTCATCCAGTGAATTTGGAAGATTCTCAAAGAACTGGATAAAGATCGTTACGGAAATAATATCAGTTCCGCAAAGAAGAATAATATAACCAGGAATGGAGTTGATCAAATGCATGTTGTACATGATCTTGTAAACAGTAACCTGCATTGCAATACCAGGAAGAAGGCTGGCAAACAAGAACAGATTTTTAATTATGCCTCTGCCTGGGAAGGTGAAACGATTTAAGATGTAGGCAAGCATGGCACCAAACATAATTGAGAAGAACAATACAACAACAAGAATGATCAAGCTGTTGAGAAACGCAATTCCCATGTTTGCCTTTTGAAATGCTTCTATAAAGTTTTTAAAATAAAATTTGCCTGGGAGTGTCATAACATTAGTTGACGCATATTCCTCCGGTGTCTTAAAGGCGGTGATCACACAGCTGGCAACCGGCAGCACGGCAATAAAGCCTGCCAGAATCAGCGAAAAATATTTAATAAACGTCCACAGATATTTCGCAATACGATTTTTTGCAGTCATGTCAATTCCTCCTTATTTGATACCCTGTTTTCTAATCTGTTTTTGTATTTTACGATTTCTTCTCTCTTCTCTCGCATCTTCATCAATCAGCTTCATTATTACCTGCTGGAAGATCGTTACAATAAAGATCAGACCCATCAATACAACTGCCATAGCTGCTGCCAGACCAATCTTGCCCTTCTCATGTGCTAAGCTGTTCATCATAACGAAATATGTTGCTGTTCCGAATGTACCGCCTGTGATAACGTATGGCGGCTCGAATGCGCTTAATGAACCTGAAATAGAAAGAATCATATTTAATACGATAACAGATTTGATACTTGGAAGCATGATATAGCGGAATTTAGGCCATGCATTTGCACCATCAATTGAAGCTGCCTCATAAAGACACGGATCAACAGACATCATTGCACCAAGGAAAAGCACCATATTTTGTCCCATATAACGCCATACGGATGTTGCCGCAAGGGAAGCATTGTTGATTCTTGTATCTTTTAACCAGTATGGAAGACTCTCTGGATTTAATCCTATCCATGACAAAACAGTATCAAGTACGAAGCCTCTTGTGTAGAAAAATTTGAAAATAAATCCAATCGCAATACCGCTGATCAGATATGGGAAGAAGATAAGTCCCTTAAATAAAGAGCTTCCTCTTACCTTGAAGCACAAAATCGTTGCAAAATAAAGTGCCATTGCCAGCTGAATAAATGATGCCACGATATAATATCCTGCCAGCTTTAATGAGTTAAAACAGTCATCTCTTGTAAATACATCAATATAATTTTTAAATCCCACATATGTATTGTTTTTGCTGTCGTAAGATTTCATCTTATATAAACTAAATTCAAACATTTTGGCAAATGGAACATATGAAAAAACAAGAAGCAGCAGAACAGGCACAATCATAAATGATACAATTACCAACCATTGCTGAACCTTTCTGCTTTTAAACCACTGTCCAAATGTTTTCTTTGTTTTCATACTTTTAGCGGAAGCAGCCATTGCATTTCCTCCTTCTTAAAAACGCACCCTTTTATCATACACGGCACACCTGAAAACTCAGATGTGCCGTTTGCGTAAGGTTTGCACCCTATTTTTTACTTTTTCTTTCCAAAGTGAAATTATTACTCAGCAACTACGCCAGATCCGTATACATATGGTGCTGGAGTAACATCATACTCTTCCTGAGCATCTGTCCAAGCCTGATTCCACTCATCTACGATTTCTTCCATTGTCATATCACCTGAAAGTGCATGCTCAACGATGTTCTGTACATGTGTATTGTCATTATTTAATGCGATCTCAGACTCTGTATTGATCTCACCAAACAGATCCTCCTCGCCCTCTGGTGCCGGATTATCTACTACAAGCTCTACGCCATCAAATGCAGCAAGTACTTCCGGGTACTCATCTCCTACACAGATCGGGATACCGCCCTGATCATAGGAGAAGTTGGATTCTTCGGTCAGCCACTTTACATAGATCATGGAAGCTAACTGATTGTCATAATCAGAATGAACATTGATACCATAGCAATAGTCAGGACCTGCTGATGCATACTGCTTGCCATCTACTGTGATCGGGAATGGCATATATCCGATATCATCTGCATTGTCACCTGCCTCCTGCATCTGAACAACTGCCCAGGAACCAAGAACCATGCAGCCGATCTGACCATTATTGATCATACCCTTGCAGCCTTCCCAGTCTGTTGTTGTCGGGTCATCCTCAACAAGCTCCTGTGAAACTGCCTGATATAAAATATTGTAAACTGCAAATGGACCTGTCTCATCACCGTTATCTGCGAATGGATTCTCGCCATGTACGATACCGTAGTTCATAAAGTCAGGATCACCTGTTGCACATCCGCCGATATAAGCATCCCATGCACCCATGGTCCAGCCTGCTGCGAAGTTAGTGTACAGCGGAATTGCATCTGTGTTGTCCTTAATCTTCTGCAGTGCTTCAATAAATTCGGTTGGTGTCTTTGGAAGCTCTGTAACTCCTGCTTCCTCAAATACCTTCTTATTATATACGATACCCTGTGCATTACCAGTGGAAGGGATTCCGTAAACATTTCCATTGTAAGCAAAGTTATTTAACAAAACATAATTCTCATCAAGAGTTTCCTTGTCACCATAGCTTATGAACTCATCCTCTAACTCATTCTTCTGAAGATTTGTTGGGATACCACAGATATCGCCCCAATCATCTGTTGTCAGACGAAGCTTAATGTCCTCTGCATAATCAGTAACAGCCTCATACTCAATTGTAATGTTTGGATAAGACTCATTGAACTTCTTGATATAATCCTGGAAAGTGGTGTCTACAATATCAGTTCTGTGTGTTAAAACCTTAATCGTAGCAGTCAGATCGGTGTAATCCTCACCAAGCTTAATAGAATCGATTGTTGGCAGTTCCTTTGCCTCATCTGCAAATGCAAAAGTTCCCATAGATGCTGTCATTGCTCCTGCTAACATAAGTGCAGTCATTTTTCTTACTCTCATGAATTTACCTCCGTTTTTTATTAAGTTAATTTAACTTAATTTTTATGATCTTATAATAACATGTGTTTTTGCATTTTGCATCATTTAATCTTGTTTTTTATATAAGAATCTTGTAATTTTTTCAAAAATAGCATAATAACCCTAATCAGTTTTATTCACTCATTATGGATTTTCACAATCAAAGTTTTATTTTTATTTACAGATACAATTTTTGCTATTGTTTGTCGATTGCTGTTTTATTTTATATTTTCCTTATTTTTTAGTTAATTTAATTTTTTTATTCATTATTAAATTTAATCTTTTTTCGTGCTAAAACTATTGCTTTTTTAGTAAAAAGTGTTTATACTGTGATCTGGGATAAAAAAATATATGATTCTTGCTAATGATCAAACAATGTTGCGTTCGAATATTTTTATGAATAGTTACATTTTTGTATAGAAAGGGGTATTTTAACATGGTCAGCACTACTGCAAATTTTTTATCTATTTTTTTGTCAGGCATGACGTCTGCATCAAAAGTTTCCGTATCAGCGATGCGACGTTTAATCGAACATGCCAATCCACTCATTCCCCCTCTCTTTGATCCTGAGCCGCCGCTTTCTCTTCCTGCAGCACTTTCAATATCAGACATCCGCCTTTTTGATGCTAACTTTGCACCGACTGACGGCTATTGTCTTCTCCTCATCACAGAAGGACGAGGTTTTTTAGAGTTCACCAAAAATACCGCACAGAATATAACTAAGGATGACACTGATCATAATAATTTCGACCATTATTCTTTAAAAAAATACTCCCTGTTTTTCTTTCTGCTCTCGAAGCGCTGGCGTCTATACCTAGAAAATGCACCGTGGAAGTTTTATCTATTCTTTCTCACAGGATCATCTATTTCTTATTATAATAAACTATTCTCCGATTCAGCTAAAGAGCCTTTTGTAATTTCTGGTTCTTCTATGCTGCCTGTACAGCTTACTCATCTGTACGACGCTCTTTCAGACTACAAGAATGATCCACTTTGGCTAGACGAACAGCTTACCAGCCTTTTATGCTTAACTATAAAAGAGGCTCGTTGCCATGCGCAGTCGAGCCTCCCATATATGATTCCTTCTTATTTAATTTCTATTCGTAATTCATTTCATAAAAATTTTGCCAAATCTTTTTCGCTGGCAGAATTAGAAACTCAATACAAAATCAGTCGTTTTCGTATTGCCCATGAATTTACAGCAGCGTTTGGGCAGTCACCAATTGCCTACCTAAATTGTCTTCGCCTACAAAAAGCATGTGAGCTTTTAACGTGTAGTGATGACCGTATCGGAGAAATCAGCACAGCCGTAGGATTCGAAAACACGAATCATTTTATTAATCTGTTTCGAAGACAATACGGCATGACACCTGGTACATATAGAAAACACTATCAAGGGACAACAGCAGACAGATAGACAATGTTTTTCTCAAAACAAAAAGAGCAGACTGTATCTTTTCGATACAACTGCTCTTTTTAATATTTTGCGACTATTCAAAACTTTGCAAATTGCATTCCGAATAGTTATTTATTTTTATATTAGCGCTCTTACACTCTCTCCGTCAATCAAATTTCCACTTATGATGCTAAGACGACCCGGTCCCTTATCGAGTCCTTTAACTCTCGAGATAATACGCTCTGCCGCCGCCTTTGCCATTTCCGGCATATCAACGCCATATGTTGTAATAGCCACATCGCATACCGGCATAAAGACAAAGTTATCATAACCAACAACTGAAACATCCTCCGGCACACGGTAGCCGTTTCCTTCTAGTTCATGAATAAGCACACTTGCTGTCTGATCACAATTGCATACAAATGCAGTTGGCATATCCTTTGGCAGCTTTGGTTCTATGATCTCCATAGTACCTGATGTGCGATCCTCAATAATCCATTCTTCACGTTCTTCAAGACCGTACTGACGCATCGCCTTTAAATATCCAAAGTACCTATCCGCAATGCTGTTACTTGATTTTACGCTTCCGACATAGGCAATCTTTTCATGACCTTTCTTAATTAGATGTCTTGTTGCTGTGTACATGCCATAGAAATTATTTGAAATGACACAATCTACATCAAACTCTGCTGCAAAAAAGTCCAGAAAAATCATCGGCATTCCAGCTTCTTTCTCAAGCATTCTTAAGTATGCTCTGCTGATCTCTCCCATTACTATAAGTCCATCAATTCTATGATCACTGACCATAACCGGCAGCACTGTATTTTTTTCTTCATCTGGCTTCAACACGCAGAATGCCAAAAGGCAATTGTGTGCTGCACAGGCAATGGCAAGTTCCTGATAAAGTCTCCAATAAAACGATGATCCATTTCCCAGATAACGTTCCTGCACAAGCACGCCAATATTTACTGCCGTTTTTGCCATTATCTGCGTTCCTGGTGCATGATAGCCCATCTCAGATGCCATCTCCTTAATTTTTTCGCGAAGCTCTTCGCTGACACCACGCTGATTGGCAAGTGCATTGGAAACTGTTACTGTGCTGACACCAAGCTTTTCTGCTATATCGGACAGACGTACTGCTTTTCGTGCCATAAATCCGCCTCCATTCTATATTTAATTATGTAGTCGTATTTTGTAACGATGCAAATTATAGCAATTCTTAATTGCATTATCTTATCGACTTGCTATCGTCCGAATCTGCATCATTACCTTTTCTTAATTTATTTTAAGTATAGAATGCTTTAATAATTATGTCAAGTGAATTTAATATTGGGAATATTCACAAAAACAATTTGTGAATTCAAACAGTTCCTTCCTGTAACTATGTTTATAACGTAACCATGATAAAATCATGATTCACCGCTGGAAGCACTTTTTCGATCAAATCCGATGTGTGAAAACGGATGCTGGATGTGTTGATGCACGGATGGCATCCGACAAATTCACTCTTTAATACATCTTCATCAATTAAGAGCTGAACGTGATTTTCGGTATCGTTCATCAGTCCTAATACGCTGACGGAACCCGGTGTGATATCCAAAAATTTCTCCATGTACTCTGGCTTTGCAAAGGATAATCTCGCAGAGCCGATCTGGGCAGACAAATCCTTTGTGTGGAATACCTTTGTATCTGGAATCATCAATAAATAAAACTTGGTTTCCTGACGATTGCACAGGAAAAGATTTTTACAGATTGTTGCCTGCAATACCTTGTCGATTTCCTGGCAAACCTCCATTGTCATGGCTGGCGCATGATCGACACGCTCATATGCTACACCTAATTTATCTAACAAATCATAGGTGCGAATTTCTTTTTCCAGTCTGCCCGCTGTGTCTTTTGGTCTTCCTTTTTGTAGTTCCATGATAGTGCCTTTCTCTCTTTCTTGATTTTTTCTTGATTCTTTTTCGATTTTTTCTTTCTGGTTTTTCTCGATTTTTCTTTTCGATTTTCTTGATTTCTTCTTAATTTTTCAGTTTCCTGTATAAGACATATATGCTGAAAAATCAATCTCCTCTGTGAGGCTCTTCTGTGTCTCATCAAGATGCTTTTTTATCGCCTCGGTATTACCTTCCAGACTTTTTAGCTTGTGCAGCTTTGTAAACCACAAAGGCTTAATGCAGCGATACAGCATAAGCGCCGCCTTCTTTTCGCTTTCGGAAAATATGTAATACTTGCTGACCACCTGAAGCATTTCCTTAATTCGAGAAATTTCCGGTTCAAAGTCTTCGCCGTAAATTTCTCGAAACAGGTAGTTTAAGAACACATCTTTTCCGCAAAGATTAAAGTCATATACACCAACGAATTTTCCATTTTCGTCAATCAACAGATTCGTTGGATTTAAATCAGCCTGAAAAACAGAAGTAGGAAGCGTATGATAAATCTGCTCCAACTCCCTTCTGTTTTTCATCCACAGCTGCCAGATTTGCTGTACCTGTTCGGTAAACTCTTCCGGCAGCGTCTCGGCATATTCTTTCCAGCTGAGTGCATTTTCTAAGACCTCGTCCACCTCATCGCTCGGGCAAAATGTGTCAAACAGGCAATAGCCAGACGGATACTTTCCATAATCTAAGTATTTTCCTGCTATTTTCGCCGTCATAATCCATATATCCGTCAGATAAGTGGTTTCATATGTCATTTTGGGGCCTCGCTCCTGCACACACCTATATGGTGCATACTCCTCTCGATACGCAACACAATTATGACCCTTATATGAAATTTTTGGAAACTGCCCTGTCCTATCGTGAAAAATACGTGGACAATAATAGCCAAGACTGCGATACGCTTCGACGGTCCTTTTCCACATCTCAATTTTCTCTGGAAATGTGAAATCATTATCCGCAAGCTTGATTACATATTTTTGTCCCGATGCTCCCTCTGCCAGAATCACCTCTCTGAAATCAGCATCACCGCGGCTTGTATCAATGATCTCGATGGATTTGGGTTCTTCATTGCAGAATTGTTTGACAATGTCGCATATCTCCATTTTCATTTCTATCTTCATACTCTTTCTATCCCCTTTGAAAAATTTCATGCCTTGCAACACACAAACGGCAACAAAAAAAGTATAGCACAGCAGATGAAAATTTACCAGAGCAGCTTTTTCAACCATTATTTTGATTGAAACATTTCTTTTACTGTATCAAACGCGAACTTTGGTCTGCGATACTCGTCCACAACACCTTTATTGTTATGGCAGCGTGCTCTCGTGGAAAACCATTCCTCCTCTGTCACACGGCAATCTACAAACTGCCATACAAACACGCCACAGATTGCTTCATTTTTCATATAAACCTCAAGGTTTTCCCGAATGATATCGGCTTGTCTTTCCTCACTCCATTTACAATGAGACCGATCACGGAAACCATAAATTGCCGCCGCTCCAAATTCACTGACGATAACAGGCTTGCCATTGCCACCGCTTTTCTGAATCCAGTCAAGCTCTCTTTCATTTGTCTCCTCAATGGAAACATCCTTGTACCAGCCCGAATACATATTGAATGACACGATATCAGGCAAATCAAGACAAATATCCTTTAAATGACGGCAGGTCGCCGATGTAGTCGGTCTTGATGAATCGAGACTACGAATCTGCGCATATTGTCTTGCATATTTTTCTCTTCCTTCTTCTGTCTCACTTGCACATTCATTTAAAATTCCCCAGATAATGATGGATGGATGATTAAAATGGTTGCCTATCATCTCATCAATACAATCGCGACACTGTACATCAAAGTTTGGATTTTGCATCCGCTCAAGGCCAAAGCCTCTTGCATGATTTTCTTCCCATACATACATCCCACGCTCATCACAAAGGTCAAGAAAACGCTCGTCATTTGGGTAATGGCAGGTGCGCACCGCATTTGCATTCATTTCCTGCATCAAATCCATGTCCTGAACCATTAACTGGAATGGAATTGCGCATCCAACTGTCGCATAATCCTCATGACGGTTAAAACCCTTCAAATAAATTTTCTCCCCGTTTACAAGAATATCTTTTCCTTCAATGCGGACCTCTCGAAAACCAACACGGTCTATGTAATCATCTTCTGGTCGTCCGCTCATTGAAAGAATAAGTTTAAATAGATATAAATTCGGATATTTACTGCTCCACGGCTGAATACCGTCAAAAAATGCCTCTGTCTCAAACACCAATTCCTCTTCCGCTGCAATTGTTTTGCAACAGGAAAGTTCTTTCACATTTTGGGCTTCGCCCATCTTCTTGTCTAGAAAATTCATACGAGTTCCATCTTCCTCATACAAACAATCCGGAGCAAGAACCGCTCTAAGCGACACACTATGTTTTTCCTTCGATATATTTGAAAGTATAATTCGGATTCGAGCTTTCCAACCACCCATTTCCTGATATATTGGCTCAAACTGCACATTTTTAATATAAACATCCTTAAGCTGTTCAACTGCCACTGGTCTTGTGATGCCGCCATACGTATAATAATCATTTGGAACATGCAGGGCAGATTCCGGCGTAAAACGATTGTCTACATACACCTTTAACTCATGTACTCCGGCCTGAACATTCTTTGCGATTGCAGAAAATGGAGTAAATGCATTGTAATGATGAACCAGTTTTTCATTATCTAAGTAGACATCTGCTGTATGGCTCACTCCCTTAAACTCAAAGCGAAGATTTCCATCCTGTGCTACTTCAATTTTTCTTGTATAGCAGCCAATTCCTCTTTTATCCAAGAAATCTGGATGTTGTTCAATGCATCCTGGAACCATCATCCGATATTGTTTCTCATTTCCTTCCATTGTAAAATCCCAGAGCCCTTCTAACTCTGTACATGGTCGAACTTCATGTGTTTTAAATAAGCGCAGCATATTTTTCCTCCTATATTTTCGCTTTATTTTTACTGTATTTTTCTTTTATTCGAACGCTATTCTTATCTTATTCTCACTTTACTCTCATCTTACTTTTGCTCTTACATTATTCTTGTTCCACTCTCACATTTTCAATCTGAATACTGTCGGTATCCAGTACCGTTATTCCCTTTTTTGCCGTTAAATCAATATCCTTTAACACAATATTCTTCAGTGACTTTTCTGGCAATCCTTTGATTTCAATCGCACTGCCTGCACCACAACAATGTACACGCTCGATTGTGATATCGGTCAGTTCTGATGGCGTATTGGTCAGCGGTTTTACTGTGCTGAATTCATAGAAAGAATTGATCTGTATCGCCTGATCGGATACCTCATTGATCTCAATATCGGAAAACATCGCATTTTTGATAAATCCACCTCTGCCACGCATTGTCTTTATTCGGATGCCCTGCATCGTATTTTTAATGATGCAATTCGATACATGAACATTTTCAACGCCACCTGATATCGCACTTCCGATTACGACGCCACCATGGCCACCATTCATCGTACAGTTTCTGATGGTAATGTTTTTACACACACGTCCCACTCGCCAACCATCCTCATTCATACCGGCATTGATTGCGATGCAGTCGTCACCTGTCTCAAAATGACAGCCTTCGATCAGGACATCATTACAGGAATCCGGGTTCAGTCCATCTGTATTTGGTCCTTTTGAAAGAACAGTTACATTTCGCACGATTACATGGTCGCAGTACACCGGATGAATCGTCCACTGTGGGCCATCCTGTATCGTAAAGTCGGACAGAACAATATCCTGACAATGAATAAATTGGATAAACGAAGGGCGAAGCGCTGCCTTTTCGGTTGCGTAGATTCGCTTTTCGACTGGCATTCCATTTGCCTGTGCATAGCACAACTCATTCGCGGCTTCCTGCTGAAGTTTTTTCCATGGCCACCACTTCTCTCCATTTCCATAGAGTACACCATCACCGATTATGTTGATATCCTCACACCGAAATGCATAGATAAGAGGCGAATAATTATAGCATTCAATTCCCTCCCACCGGGTAAACACTGCCGGAAGATACTCCTCAAATGCACCACTGAAAACAAGCTTTGCACCTGTCTCGAATTGGATATGAACATGGCTTTTTAAGCGGATTGGCCCTGTGTGCCATTCGCCCTCCGGGATAAGAACAGTTCCACCTCCAGCCGCTGCACATGCATCAACTGCCATTTGTATGGCAGCAAAATCAGTTATTTTAAAATTATTGCACATGAAAACCTCCCTAATTACAGTAGCCTTTTCTTTCAGCGTTCCTACTTTTCCCGATTTCATTTGCCGAAAGATTGCATCCTGTTTTATTTGACTGGTTTCATGTTATCATTTTTTAGGGGGACTTTTTTCTTTATTTGTTGCTTTTTTATGTATTTTTTCTCTCTTTATTGTCTTTCCTGCTTTCAATTTTTCGTCTTCATCTTTTTTTGTTTTGATCTTTTTTATTCTAATCTTTTTTTACTTTTCGCTTTTTTTGTTTTAGTTTTTTTGGCTTTTCGCTTTTTCATTTTTCTCTTTTTGTTTAATCTGCATAGGCGTAGCTGCATAAATTTTCTCGAATGCCCGCTCCATCGCCCCATAATTGGCGAATCCCGACTTCTGAGCCACCTGTTCTACACTCATATTAGGCAGATTTAAATAATGGTATGCTTTTTGTGCTCTGACATGTGTAAGATAATTCATAACAGAAACACCCATATTCTTTTTAAATAAATGACTCAGATAATATTTGTCAAGATGGGACTGTTCTGCGATTTCATCCAAGGTAAGCTTTTTTTCGCAATTATCGTTTATATAGTCAATCGTACAAGTAAGCGTACTCGGAAGGCGGTGCGCCTGTGTTTCCTGCTCCTTGCAAAAATCAACAATTCGCGAAAGAATTAACACAAGCTCACAACAAAAAATCTTCTCGTCCAACACACTTTTTTTCTTTTTGCGGCTGTACAAATCTTGAAATAACGCTTCCATTTGTATTGTCTGTTCTTTTGTCAGTGTCATCACACCTGCATGAAGCTTTAAAAGCAGACGCTTTCCCTCATTGCCCAGAACTGTTTCAAAATAGGCTTCCTTAAAATTAACCGTATACCGCTCATAGTACGTCTGCTGCGCACTTGCCCCATAATGGAGTTCATATGGAAGCAAAACAACGATATCTCCCCTCTTTAAAAGATATTGCTTATCTTTCAAAAAGAAAAAGCGGTTTCCATCTACCTGAAAATAAATCTCAAATCCTTCATGATAATGCTGCACTGCCATGTCGTGCAGTTCAAAACTCTTTACATAACTAATATCAACATTTCCATGAAGGGAAATTCCTGTCCGTTTTTCCATATGTTCTCCATTAAATTTACGTCTGTTAATCTTTTAGATTTCTTAATCTCTTAGGGTTCTTAATTTCTTTAGTCTCTTAATTTCCTTAATTTCTTATCCTCTTACTTCGCACCCTTCATTTTAAAAGTGCCTTTTCCATTTCGTTTCACATCATAAAGCATGTTGTCCGCACTTCTGCACAACGATACAAAATCCTCACCTTCGCCAGCAAAAGCTACTCCTCCTGCACTGGCAGACACCGTGACATGCTCACCGCCTGACATCATCAAATGAGAAATTTCCCTTTGAAATTCGTCCATATATCTATGAGCAGCATCTGACGCAGCATTCTTTATGTAAACAACAAACTCATCTCCTCCATAGCGGCCAAGAATACTATCCTTAGGGAAACATTTTTTCATAGCAGCTGCAAAATGCTTCAGGCACAAATCTCCATTAGCGTGACCATATTTATCATTATAATCCTTAAAGTTATCCACATCAATAAAAATAAAAACGCCTGATATCCTCTTTAAAAGAGTTTCATCCACAGCTGCCTGAAATGCTCTGCGGTTAAAAAGCCCTGTGAGTGCATCAGTATCAGACAATCCTTTATAAATTTCCTTATCCTTCTTTTCCATAAGAAGAATTGTAAGCATATACAATATCGTAAATAACATGAGGATGCTTCCATACACAACACCCCAAGCAGAAAAATACTGTGTAATATTAGAAATTTTTTTATTTGCCAGCTGTACTATAATATACCATCCCGGCATACTCGAAATACTTCGATATGAAATAGTTGCGTCCTCGCCTCTAACATTTGCTGTAAATCTGCCTTCTTTTACCCCCATGCGCATATCAAGCATCCAATCATTGTAAGAATATCCATTGTAATAGCGAAAATATTTTTGCTGAAGAAGCAGATTATTCCATATACCTGATGTTGATTCTTTACCGCTAATACATGTAATATAATTTTCCGAATCTGCCTTTAGCAGATGAACGCTGACTTTGCCCTGTAAAAGCTCATAAATCCCAAGCTTTTTTAAATTTTCTATCATAACAGATACATAAAGTGCATCTATTCTGTCATCATCTGGCGCCATAGCAACAACCGTCATAACCATACCACCATTCTTGCTTGACTGATATGGTTCAGAAACAAATGATTCTTCTGCTTTTTTTACCTGTTTGTCCAATCCATTCTTTTTAAGATCAGCCACCGCACAGGCACCGCCATAGATCTCACCGTCTTTCATAAAAAAACCTATATCACAAAAAACAGTCTGATCAAGATCGCGCTCCAAACGCGCTAGTATCTCCTCTGGCTCTTTATCCTCTATATTTCGTACTGTTTTGACATTTTCCTTTGCATAGCTTTGAAGATAATCTATAGTTTCATTCATCTTTTCAGCATATAATCCACTGATTAACTCCAAATGCTCTGTATTATAATCCTTTGCAATCTTCGTTAGATGAAAATAGGCTATTACAATTACAGCAGTACACACTACTAGATATAATACGAGCATTCCTCTTCTCTTTTTTTTGCTCTTTCTTCGATCCTTCACGATCATTCCCTCCCACTAAGATAATCCGCATCAATCAGTACCACTCCAGTATCAAAATACTTTTGTTCATACCTACTTCCACTTACAAAATCATATAAAGCAGTAAGACCAAGATACCCCATTTGATCCTGTCTCTGCATAAGTGTTCCTGCAAAATAATCCGGATTTTGAATGATCTGAACCGTAATATCTGCCATATCAAAACCAACTAAAACAATATCTTTTCTATTTTCTTCTAAAAGCTCATTTGCTATGCCGATGGTTGATGTATTGTTACACCCAAAAATACCTTTCAGGTTTTCATGCTGATCAATAAGCTTCTTCGCATCAGACTGCGCTTTTTCTACATTACCGCCATTTAAGTAAATGTCCTGTGCAATCTCCCATTTTGCCGGTGAATGCAAAGACCAGTATTCTAAAAAAACTGATACGCGATTTATCATCGCCTGTGACGTATCAGATGACAGCATAATGCCTACTTCAAGCTCCTCTGACGGCAAATTGCCTGCTTCCTTTAATAAACCAAGCATTTCCTTTGCCGCCATCTGTCCTGCATTTACATTATCTGTCATATAGCAGGCATCAAATTCGCATTGATTAATGGAAGAATCAATCAATGCCACATATATCCCACTCTCCCTTGCTTTTTTACAGCTTTCCACAAGCTCATCCGAGGTTGCCGGTGCAAGCAAAATTCCACTCGCACCGCTTTCTATTGCTTCATCAATCAATTTAATCTGACCTTCAATATCAGTCTCATTGTCGATTCCGCCAAGATATACAGATGCATCTATTTCATTTGCCGCTTTTGATACGCCTTCTATCACCGTCTCCCAGTAGACTCCATGGTAATTCTTTAAAATTACATAAAAGCTTTTATCACTGTCAGAATCTGAAATACATGTATACTCCACTATAGAAGACTGTGCTTTTAAGCTTGTATCAACCTTCTTTTGGCATCCGATTGCTGTCAAAAAAAGGATTGTAGACGCGACAATCATCAAAAAATATGCTTTTTTATAATTTTTGCGCGCATTTTGTTCTGTTTTTCGAGTTTTCATTCCTTCCCCCACACGAATATAGTCTAATTGCACTATTTTTATAATGCAAAACTCTTCTTAACTATTATAGCGCACGGAGTTTTTATGTCAATTTATTTTTTTCGCTCCCTTCGTGCATACAGTCTGGAAAGCACAAAAAAAGCACCGACCCCAGAGCTCATATGTCTCCAAAACCGGTACTTGATGCGCCTCCAGGGGTTCGAACCCTGGACACCCTGATTAAGAGTCAGGTGCTCTACCAACTGAGCTAGAAGCGCGTTTTTATTTTGTATGTTGTTCTCATCAACATGTGCTTAGTATAATACAACACGCGATAAAAGTCAAGCAAATTTGACAAAATCTTACGTTTTCTTTACATATTCATTAAGTTTTACAAAACAATTAGGAAAGATTTCAGATTTCGTCAACATTTTATACAATTAGCTTCATCTGTATTCTTTCCTAATTGACATTTATTATACATCTAATTTCAATTTTTCTCAGAATCAATGGCAACTGTGCCATGTGTACGGAAATAATCCATTATAATCTCTACCATCTCTGTATTAATTTCCTTTACCAATGGGCATGTTGGATACATCGGATAGCCGCCTGCACCACTGTAACGGTAATTATTCATGCACAGTGTAAACTCATCATCAGGCTGCACTGGCTTTCCCTTGTAACACAGATTCTGAATGCGACTTCCCATCGGTGCCTCTGGGTGGATCTCCCACGTAACACCTGCAAAGTAATCATAATTATAATGCTCGACCTTCGGAGAAAGGAAGCTCTTTGCTACTACTACTTTGCCATTTTCGTCGATCTCGAAATATTCTGCGGCACGTTCCATAGCTGCTCTTAACTTCTCTCCTGTGATACGGCATACTACAAGAGTATTGGGGAATGGATATGTGGCAATTATATCTCTTGTTGTTACACAAGCATTAAAGCCCACAATATCATTTGCAAGTCCAACTATGGACAGCTGTGCCCCAGATACATCAAGCTGTATGCGATTAATCAAATCGGCAATACCACTTCCTTCTAATGCCATTTTCACCTTGTCCTCTGGGTAAAGCGGTCTGCTTAGATGACCAAGCGGCTCATCAAGCCACTCCTGTACCTTAGCCTCCACAAAGCTGTACTTCTCGCACAATGCCTTTGCATTATCAGGTTTTGGCTGAACCTTCTTTGAATTGATGGAGGTAATTGTTGCCGGATAAGTTGCGTTTCCAGAAGAAAATGCTTCCTTCTCAAGATCAATTTCTACATAGGCATACTCTCTGCCATTTGCAAGCGGCTGAAGTGTGTAAGTGCCGTTAACCATTCTTCCTGCCACCGGCATGTGCTGATGACCTGTTAATAGTACATCAAAGCCAAGTTCAGTACAGATTTTGTAACCGATATTCTCAGTCGTTCCTGACAAACGTTTTCCAGTCTCTAAATCACTCTCAAAGCCGCCATGATAAATACATATCGTCAGATCAACCTTGCCCTGTAAATCTTCTAATGCTTTTTTTGCAGCCTCAAACGGATCAACCACCTGAATGCCAACGAGATTTTCTTTTTTCTCCCACACATTGATATAATCAGTTACGATACCGACTAGTCCGACCTTCACACCGTTTTTCATCGTGTGAATCATATGCGGATAAAGAATATTTCCCTCGCTGTCAAGCACATTCTCACATACACAAGTACCTTTATGGTTATTGCGGTAAATAGCCTGATATTCCTGACCATAGTTAAAATCATGATTTCCAAGCGTATAGAAATCATATCCACAGTCATTTGCCATCTGTGCAATATATTCGCAGCTTCCAAGAATATTTCTGCTGTAGTAGGCATATGCAGAGCCCTGAAGCATATCGCCTCCATCAATCACAAGTGTATCGTCATCCTTTTTGTATTCAGACGCACACGCAAACAGACCCATCGGTTTTACCTCTCGGTCACCATATGATGTCGGATAGAAATATCCGTGTACATCTGACGTATAATAGATTTTTACTTTTCTTTTTTCCATTATTTAACCTAGTCCTTTTGATATCCAAGTGCCGCGCAGCGCACAGAACCTATGGATATGAAATTATTGAGAAGCGCACTGATATCAGTCCCCTCCTCTGCCTTTTCTGTCATTACACCCTTTGAGCGAAGTGAGAAACTGCCGTCTGCATGATTTGTACGCACATAGTCGTCCTGATAAAACTGGTGCTTTGCAGGTATACGATCACACAAAATCCCCTTACACTCTGAAAGTTCACAGCCTGGAAAGTTCACATTCCAAATGCGATCCATTGAAAGATTTTCATCAAGAAGCTCTTTTACAATCGAAATAAGATATGCGTCTGCAGTCTCCCAGCTTGTATCATTTTTGTTAGAAAAAGCAAATGAACGGATGCCATTTGCAAGCGCCTCCATTGCTGCACCAACAGTTCCTGAGTAAAGAATGTCAATTCCAGTGTTATAACCACTGTTAATTCCTGAAAATACAACGTCTGGCTTTTCTGGCATCAAAAACTCAAGCGCTACCTTTACACAATCTGCCGGAGTTCCGCCCACACTATAGGCACGCACGCCATCTACATCATAGCATTCAGGTGTCACTTCAATATCTTCAAATAAGGTAATTCTCTGTGACATCGCGCTGCACTGGCTCTTTGGTGCCACAACCCACACCTCACCAAGCTGCATAGAAAGTTCAGCCAGCTTTCGTATACCAGGAGCTTTTATTCCATCATCATTTACAATTAAAATTCTCATTTGATGTCGCTCCTATTTTAATTCTTCTTTAAGATCATCTCGCCATTTTCAAAAACAAAGCACTCACCATACTCTGGCAGGATACGCTTATCTGCATGTGCGGTGTTTACCTGCTCCGGACGGAAGCTGTGAAGCGGAACGAGAATATGCGGTGCAATGGTATCTAGCATAGTTCTTAAATAGTATGGTCTGGAATGACCTCCGATTCCAATATTCATGTATGGAATATTCATATGATCTAAAATACGGTGCATCTTTCCAAAAGAAGGATCATAATCGCCAAGCGGCGCACCATCCATATGAATATAAAGTGTAATTACAGAACTTAAATCCATCAGCTCATAAAAGTTTACGTAGTCCTGCTGTAAAATATATTTTGACGGATTAGAAAGAAATTCCTCTCTTGTGATAATACTCCAGCCACGCTCCTCTGCCTTCTTAGCATCAGCACCAACGCTGTTTTCATACATCAAAATCTCATCCTCTGGATAGAATGTCTGCACATAATCTGCCTGAACACCGTCCATGACAAGCTTTCTTCCAGTCTTTTGTGCTGTCATGATCAAATGATGAAGACGCTCTACATTTCTGTTATATGGGTTAACAATAATAAGTCCCTTCTGCTCTGTGGACTCCTTACATATCGTATCTTGTAACCACTCCTCGCTTCTTTCTGGTTCTTCTGGCTTAGTAAGAGAAAGTATATCCACATCGTCAAAGCTTACTGTAACACCCTCGGTAATAAGCACATCCACGCCCTTCATTTTCTGTCCAAATGCTTTTGTAATCTCTGGATGGAAGCCATGGAAACGATAATCTCCTGTATAGCAAATCGTTCCCCCCGGTGTCGTAATTCGATATCCGCATGCACCAATCACATCATGATCTATCGCCTCTACTTCAACTGTAATATCACCTACGGTAAAGCTTTCACCATATGGGATGCCAATGCAGTTTTTATGGCCCTTTACCTGAATATCACCGCAAGCCTCAAGTCTGCGATACAGCTTTAAAGAATCCTCACTCATATAAACTGGAAGATTCTGATCAAGCATGCCAAGACCTCCCATATGGTCGATATGCATATGAGAAATCACAAAAAAGTTTTTCTTCTTGTCGTTTTCAAAGCTGACAAGGCCTAATGTTTTTGCCGTCTCTTCATCATAAATGCCATCCTGTGAAGCTAACGCTCCAAGACGTGCATAATCTGCTGCGCACTCATTATAGCGCACTGCAATCTTATCATCCATGCGATCCATTACTGCAAATCCGAAATCAAACATGCATCTTGCCTCATCTGTTTCAACTACAACAAACGTGCCGCCGATTTCTCTTAATCCATTATAAAATGTTAATGTTGTCATAAATTTTCCTTTCCTTAAAAGATGAAAAAGGAGCTGCCATTAACTGACAGCCCCTGTATGTCCCTACTTTTAACTTATTCAGCTACGGAAGAAGACTCCTCTTCTGCAGCAACACCGTCAACGCCTAACTTATCGTTGAGCTCAGTTACAAGATTCTCAAGAACTTCTTCTGGTTCAAGCTCGTCCAGAATAGAATCCTCTAAAACAGTGCTTACAGTATTCATTACATCATAGCTGCCATCAAATACTGGCTGAGCAAAGAAGTATGGAGACTGCTCGTATGCAGACTTATAGTTGTTGGTCTTATCCTCGTCCATGAACTTCTTAAATTCATCTGTCTCATATGCAGACTTTCTTACTGGCAGATATCCTGTCTCTTCAGACCACTGGATAGTGGAATCAACGCTTGTCAGATACTTCATGTATTCCCATGCAGCATTCTGCTTGTTTTCATCGGTGCTGAACATATAAATGTTAGTACCTGCCTGATTAACGGCCTTTTCCTTGTTGCCCGGAACAGGTGCTACGCCAAGCTCCCATCCATCTGCAGTGATGTAAGAAACACCAGTACAAGAACCGATGTAACCGCCGATCATCTGGTTGGAGATAACATTGGAGAAGTAGCTGTCCTCACCTACAAGACGTGCATAGCCGCTGTTGTAAAGGTTCATGATATAAGAAACTGTCTCAAGACCTGCCTCATTATCAAACAGAGCGCCGTCCTCACTTACGTACTCACAGTCATTCTGATGCAGAGATGCCTCTAAGAAGCCTGAAAGATCATCTACACCAAGAATTTCAATATCCTTTGCTTCCTTTAACTTCTTTCCTGCCTCAGTCAGCTCATCCCATGTGGTCGGTACATCAATGCCAACCTCATCAAACAGAGTCTTATTGTAGAAGTAAACGTAAGTACTCTTGTTGAATGGTACACATGCAACAAAGCCATATACTTCGCACTCATCCTTGTAGCTGTCGATCAGATCATCATAATCAAAATCCTCATCGGTAACGAAATCATCCAGCGGAACGATCTTATCAGTATAAGCAGTTACCCAGTTGTTATAGCCCTGTGACAGATCCGGCAAAGTATCTGCAGCTGCGTTTGCTGTCAGCTTTGTGCTTAAGTCACTGTAGTTACCCTGATTTACAAGTGTAACAGTGATGCCATACTCATTCTCCTCATTGAACTTATCAGTAAGAGCTGTCAGAGATTCTTCCTGCTTACCGTTCATTGCGTGCCAGAATGTGATCTCACATGGCTCAATAGTCTTTGCCTCGTCTGCAAATGTCGGAACAGCCATTGCACCAACCATAGACATTGACATTAAAACTGCACTTACTTTTCTTAACTTCATGAATTTCTCCTTTCTTTTGCCCGTCTCGGGCATGGGGACTAAATAGTACTTTTGTACTCTCTATAGAATCCGGACTTCCGGTTTCTAACATAATAATCACAACAAGTTATCCCTTGATACCACTCTGTGTAACACCCTCGATGACGTATTTTCGAAGAATCAGGTAAACGACAACAATTGGAAGTACTAAAATACAAGATGCTGCCATTATAAGCTCATATGACGAACCGTTCTCTGTCTGAAACTGCATCAGTCCATAGGAAAGAACACGCATCTCCTTGCTGTTTGTAACAAGTAATGGCCACATAAAGGAGTTCCAGCATCCGATTGCATTTAAGATACATATTGTGGTGATCGGGCTCTTATTAATCGGAATCATGATCTTTATCAAATACTTAAAATCATTACACTTATCAACCTTTGCCGCCAGATAAAGTGCATCTGGTACCTGTGAAAAGAACTGTGTCAGCAGGTAAATATAGAATACACTCGCTAAATACGGAACGATCATTGCCTGATAAGTATTGATCCATTTTAACTTCGTGATGGTAATGAAGTTTGTAATAATTAACATTTCTCCAGGAATCATAAGTGTAGCTAACATTAACGAAAGCATAATCTTCTTTCCAGGAAAATTCAAACGTGCAAATGCATAAGCAGCAAGTACAGTAGTCACAAGCACTCCTGCTGTAGAAATGATAGTAACGACCAGGGTGTTAAAAATATAGCGCGGAAATGGAGCAGACTTCCAAGCCTCAGCAAAGTTTGAAAACTGCGGTACCTTCGGGAAGAGGTAAGGCGGAATGGCCGTGATCTCCGCTGATGTCTTTAGTGATGACAAAATCATCCACAAAAACGGAAGAAGCGTAAAGATTGCACCTGCAATCAATATGGCATATTTTAACACCTCTGCAACAACATTTACAATTTTTCTTTTATTCATCTTTTCTCTTATCCATCCTTTCTTCCTGTCAGCTTCCTCTGAACGAAGGTAAGGACTAGGATAATTCCAAATAAAACAACTGCTGATGCAGATGCTTCACCGTATTCATACTGATTATAAAACTTATCGTACAAATAGTAAACAACGGTAATCGCACTGTTTGCCGGACCTGCCTTTGATGCAAACAAAGAATACACTTCATTATAAACCTTAAATGCATTTATCATACCCATTATAAGCGCGTATGATACCATAGGCATAATACCAGGAAGTGTGATCTTTGTAAAGACTCTCCACTTCGGTGTTGAGTCAACCTTTGCGGCATTATACAAATCAGGTGAAATGGTCTGAAGTCCTGCTAAAAAGATTAAAATATCAAATGCCATGCTCTTCCAGATACTAAAAATAATAAGTGCCGGAAGCGCATACTGCTTCTTGTTCAGCCACGGAATTGCTTTGATGCCAAACCATGAAAGGATCTGATTTAACAGACCATAATGCTCGTTAAATATCCATCTCCAAACAATACCAATTGCAATAACACTTGTAACATATGGCAAAAAGTAAAGTGTCTGGAAAAATCCCTGAAACTTGATCTTACTATTTAATAAAACAGCGATCAAAAGAGATAATGCAATAGAACACGGAACTACAAACGCAACATAAATTCCAGTATTAGTCAATGCCTTAATGAAGTATTTATCCTTGAAAATACTTACATAATTGCTAAAGCCCACTGATGCATACGTACCGTTTATCATGTTATAATCTTCCATGAAACTCATAATAAAAGCACGAATCAACGGATAAATCGTAAATAAAAGAATGACAATTAATGCGGGCATCAAATAAAGATAGCCCTTCATGCTTTTCTTTTCCATAGGGTTCTCCTTATTAATATTTTCCTACTGTCTTTCCTGTCTGGTCAAACAAAAGGATCTGGTTGTCACGAATAGTTACACAAAATTCAGTGCCGACACTAACCTGCATATCGGAATGAACTAGCACGCGAAGTTCTTCTTTTGCAAGTGCTACGCGAAGCTGTAACTCTCTTCCTGTCATGCGCACATGAGTTGCCTTAACTAAAATACCGTTTTCTGATACATTAAAGGCCTCTGGACGAACACCAGCCTTGTAGTTGCCATCAGCTGCCTTGCAGCCCTCACGAAGAACGACATCACCGCACATAATCTTTCCGTCCTTAACAGTTACATCAAAGATATTGATCTGCGGAGTACCAAGAAACTGTGCAACAAACAAATTACCCGGATTTAAGTACATCTTCTGCGGTACCTCGAACTGCTGTACAACTCCCTTTTCCATAACTGCAATGCGGTCAGATATACTCATCGCCTCTTCCTGATCGTGAGTTACAAAAATTGTGGTGATACCAACCTCCTGCTGGATGCGGCGAATCTCTTCACGTGTCTCAACACGAAGTTTTGCATCAAGATTTGAGAGTGGCTCATCTAAAAGTAGTACCTCTGGCTTCTTTACAAGTGCTCTTGCAATTGCAACACGCTGCTGCTGACCACCTGAAAGAGCCTTAGGCTTTCTGTCCATCAGATGATCAAGCTGTACAAGCTTTGCCATCTCCTGGGCACGCTCTCTTGCCTCTGCTTTGGGAACCTTACGGTTAATTAACGGGAACATGATGTTGTCCGCAACAGTCATATGCGGATACAGTGCATAGTTCTGGAATACAAGGCCGATCTCACGATCCTCCGGTGCAACCTTTGTTACATCTTTTCCTCCAAAATAGATGTGTCCAGAAGTCGGATCATTCAAACCAGCAAGCATGAACAGTGTGGTGGATTTTCCACAGCCAGATGGTCCGAGCAGACCAACCAACTCACCATCTGCAATGTTCAGGTTCATGTTGTCAACAGCTTTGAAGTCTCCATATGCCTTCGTCAGATTCTCAATTTTAATCTCCATTCTTACCTCAATCTGCTGCCAGCGCAGCTTTTACCTACAGTTTTCGTGCCATATGCACGTTTTTTAACTTTCTCATCTATAAATTATAATATATCTTTTGCAAAAAATCTAGTGGTATCCTATAGTTTTCGCTGTATTTTGAGTAAATTTTACTTTACAAGTTCATAATTTCATGCTTGCAAATATGCTTCAATTTTTTCTTTATTAAGACCCTCTCCTATCACGATAATGATCTGCTGACCATTTGCGATTGGATTTAGCTGGCGCTGTGCAGCAGTTGCATTTAATTCAAACCAGCCATCTGGTGTCTCAAGAAATCCTTTGATACGATGCACATGACCACAGGATGGATCTCCCAAAATTTGAGTTGCTGCATTTAAAATCTGTTCCTTTGTTAATGGCAGATTCATAAATGAAAGTGAGGAAAATGATTTATCATCTTCGACATCACGCTTTTGCCAGCTCTCGGTGTGGTAGCCACATGTTAAAATACGATTCCAGTCATCGTTTGTAAGCTCATCCCATTTCTTTTTCATAACATCTTCTTCTGACAATTTTCTTGTACAAGAAATAGCTTCCATTGCGCGATTTATATGCGGCAAAATAGTATCTGCCTGCTCTTTTGATGATTCATCAAGCTTGCTTACAAAAACAAGACCTGCATCTGCTGCTTCTGAGCCTAGAAGATACTCGGCGTCTTTTGACATCTGCTCTGGCAGTCCTGCATCGGCAATCGCGATAACATTTCCTATCTCATACCATTTATCAAGCGGATCTTCTCTCAGTGCATCAAAAAACTCATCAACATCAAATATACCTGACGGCTCCACAATCACACGGTCATAGCCGCACATACCCATCGCAATCAACTTTGTCTTAAAACGTCTGCGGTGGCAATCCTTATCGCAGCCGCCAGAAACCATTTCAAGTTCACATTGATCCCCCATCAGATCCTGTAAAAGCATCATATCTACATTGACAGCACCATAATCATTTTCCAAAATTCCAATGTTTTTACCGCTGTCAATCAAATATTTTGCATACTTCTTTATGAAAGTAGTCTTTCCTGAACCAAGAAAGCCTGTAATCAAATCAATTTTAACCATGGTTAGTTCCTCCTTACTTTGTGATGCACCCCTATTATACTTGACTTTTGCTGGTTTGTGGTATAGAATCTATTTAAAATAATTTTTAAATAGATTTGAGGTGATGAGATTGGCCGTTGCAGAAGTACTAGATGCTCTTGCAGATAAAAATCGGCGCAATATTTTGCTAAAGTTAAAGGAAGGAAAAATCAGCTCAGGTGATCTGGCAATTGCTCTTGGCATGACGCCACAGGCACTCTCCTATCATCTGGCGAAATTAAAAAAAGCAGACTTGATCTACGAGACACGCGAAAAGAACTTTATTTATTATGAACTTGATCTTTCGATTTTGGACGAAACGATCTTGTGGATTACTCAATTGAGAGGAGAGAAAAACAATGAAAAATAAGAAATTACTCACGGCGCTGTATATTATTTTAATGCTTCTTCCACTGATTGCGGTTGTAGTGGCTTATCCATTCCTGCCAGATAAGATACCTGCCCATTATGGAATGAACAATCAGGTTACACGTTGGGGAAATAAATCTGAGACTTTTATTTTTCCTATTATTACACTATTCTTCGGATTTTTTATGTATATTGCAGCCCGAGGTGCCGCCGAACAAGAAAAGAAAGGAAGCGGTAGCGAAAAAAATAACAGCACGATCACTTTTGTAGCCGGAATTTTAAGTATCATGGTATTTGATATTTTGACCTTCTATTTTCTCTATGCCGATTTTCATCAGGTAGAAAATCTGAATGATATGCCATTCTCCCTCACAAAGATTTCATTTGGCGTTCTCGGAATTGCCCTCATCATTCTAGGAAATATCATGCCGAAACTAAAACGAAATTCCATTATCGGCCTTCGCACCCCATGGAGCATGAAAAACGTTGTCGTTTGGAAAAAAAGCCAGCGGTTCTGCGGTATTTTATTCATGTTGTCAGGTATCATCATTCTGATATTATGTTTCTTATTAGAAGGAACTTTACTAACGGTTGTTTCTCTGGTATTGTTAGTCAGTGCTGCAATTGCAGGTGGCATTTATTCCTATTTAGCAGCACAAAAGGAAGCTTGATTGAGCCACCGGGACAGTAAAAGAGCCAGCGTACCTGTCCCGATGGTCAAAAGAAGCAGGAGAAAATCGTCTCGATTTTCTCCTGCTTCTTAATATATATACAAGAAAACAACTTACTCGTCTTTCTTGTCCTCTACGATTTTAATATGAACATCTGCCAGCTGCTTCTCGCTTACTGTAGCTGGTGCGCCCATCATAACATCCTGTGCATTCTTATTCATTGGGAATGGAATGATTTCACGGATGCTGTCCTCACCTGCAATCAGCATGATCATACGGTCAACACCTGGTGCAATTCCTGCATGCGGCGGAGCACCATAGCAGAATGCGTTATACATAGCCGGGAATTTTGCCTTTACATCTTCCTCGCCGAGACCAACTAACTGGAATGCCTTAACCATGATCTCTGGATCGTGGTTACGAACAGCGCCTGATGAAAGCTCTACGCCGTTGCAGACTAAATCATACTGGTAAGCAAGAATATCAAGCGGATTCATAGTCTCAAGTGCCTTTAAACCACCCTGCGGCATAGAGAATGGATTATGGCAGAACTCTAATTCGCCAGACTCCTCACCGATCTCATACATCGGGAAGTCAACAACCCAGCAGAACTCATAGCAATCCTTCTTCATATAGCCTTCGAAGGAAGCACCGATTGTCTTTCGGATGACACCTGCTGTCTTCTGAGCAGTCTTTAAGTCGCCTGCAGACAGTGCAACGAAATCACCTGCCTTTAAGCCAAGTGCGCTCACAACTGCATCCTTGTGATCAACAACAAACTTGGAGATTCCTCCAGTCAGCTCGCCCTTGTCATCTAAACGGAACCAATATGCCTTCTGACCGCTTACTACCTCAACATCAGCACACATCTTATCGATCTGCTTTCTGGTACCCTTGAAGTTTTCAGCAACGACTGCCTTTACCTTATTTCCTGCAAATGGGCCGAAACCGCACTCTGCAAGCACCTCTGTAGCATCCTGAACAATCAGGCTGATACGAAGATCCGGCTTATCAGAACCATACTTATCCATTGCCTCAAGATATGGGATTCTCTTAAACGGCGGCTTTGATGCCTCATGGTAAATACCATATTTTGCAAAGATTGGCGGAAGAACATCCTCAAGGATCTCAAATACGTCTTCCTGATCAGCAAATGCCATCTCCATATCAAGCTGATAAAACTCACCCGGAGAACGGTCTGCTCTTGCATCCTCATCACGGAAGCACGGAGCGATCTGGAAATAACGGTCAATTCCAGAGGTCATAAGAAGCTGCTTGAACTGCTGCGGAGCCTGTGGAAGAGCATAAAACTTGCCCGGATGATTTCTTGCTGGAACAAGATAATCTCTTGCACCCTCTGGAGAAGAACATGTCAAGATTGGTGTTGTGATTTCCATAAAATCATGACCAATCATAGAAGCACGAAGATCTGCAACAACCTTGCTTCTCAAAACAATCTTCGACTTAACCTGCGGATTTCTCAGATCCAGATAACGATATTTCAGACGAACATTCTCATCTGCTTCCTTTGAATGGTTAATCTGGAACGGAAGCTCGTTGTAACGGCACTTTCCAAGAACTGTAAGCTTACTTGGAACTACCTCGATCTCTCCTGTTGGAAGATTTGCGTTCTTAGAACTGCGCTCTCTTACAGTTCCAATAATTTCGATTGTAGACTCATAGTTGATAGAAGACAGCTGCTCCATGATTTCCTCTGTCTCTACTACAATCTGTGTTGTTCCGTAAAAGTCTCTCAAAATCAAAAATCCAAGATTCTTGCTGACCTTACGGAGATTTTCATACCAGCCGACAAGCTTTACTTCCTCGCCGACATTTGCCAGTCTTAACTGACCACAATTGTGTGTACGTCCCTGCATAGGTATTATATCCTTTCTAGACCACCTGTAGATTCTAGCTTTTTTCGTTACGATTATATCATTCACGTTCTTTAAAGTCAATAAGCCGCTTGAGGCACTGTAGGCAGTTCGCGCGTTATGCTACCATGTTACGAAAGTCCTTCGGTGCAATGGTTTCGTCGCCGGACCAAACTCCGCAGGTTCCTTTTACATTCTTTATTATCAAACATTACTTTGAAAGACCTGCTCCAAGTGTCCGGCTCGTGAAAGCCATTCACCTCAGGGCTTTGCTATAAGCATTGACTGATCCGTGAACTGTAAAAAAACGGCCCAGGGTTTTCACCCTGGACCGCTTGATTTAAATAATAACAATTATTCAGTTATAGAAAATTACCAAATGAACAGCTCGTCTCCAGTCAGCTTCCAGATTGCCTCGATAAAGTAGTAATCTGCGTAGATCATTGGGAAGTTATGATCTGGCTCGTTGTAAGCTGCTGTACATTTCTCAAGAAGCTCGTCTACGTTTGGATCGTAGTTACAGCCCTTCTCATCAATTGCCTTCAAAAGTCTGATTGCTGCGTCCATGTACTTCTGCTTCTTCCAGTTCTTTGTTACCTTGCTCAGCTCGATAAGACCACATGCTGCAATTGCTCCTGCAGTATCATCTCTCCAATCACAAGACGGATCCTGATAGAAGTCTACCGGAATCAGGCCGCTCTCCGGAATACAGGAGATGAAGTAATCAGCAACGCGCTCTGCTGTCTCTAAGTAACGCTCCTTCTTTGTATGCATATAGCTTAAGGTAAAGCCGTACAGTGCCCAGCCCTGTCCTCTTGTCCAAGAAGAACCATAGGACATACCCTGTCCGCCGTAAGAACCATTACAATCGCCTGTTACAGGATCAAACTCAACGATATGGCGGGAAGAACCGTCAGGACGGATAAATACCTTTGCAGCGGTATCAGCATGATTCATAGCGATATGTAAGAAGCTCGGATTTCCACTCTCCTCATATGCCCAGTACAGAAGCGGCAGGTTCATCATACAGTCAATGATTGCCCATCCATCTACCTGATGATCTGGTCTGGAGTTCCATGCAACGATATACTCACCCTTTGCATTGTAGCGTCCTGCCAGGTTGGAAGCTGCGATCATACCTCTGTTTCTGGACTCCTTAGAGCCAAACAGACGATAGTTTGCTACTGCAGTCGGCAGCCAACGGAAACCACTATCATGATCCATTACGCTAGAATCAAGTAATACAGAATCCATCTTCTTCTCAAGATTTTCTGCAACCTCTTTATAAATCGGCTCTTTTGTTGCCTGATACAACTGCCACATCATACCGCCCCAGAAACCATTGGTCCACCATCCGAGTCTTGTCTCAGAAAGATCATCAAATACACCATTCTTTGCGATATAAGGAACCTTGTTTACACTTCTCTTGATTACTTCAATTTCTTTTTCCTTAATCTTCTTGGCAACTCCCTGTGCCCATGCCTTGTTATCCATAACGTTTCTCCTTTTTAATCTCTATTTTTTATTAAAAACAACAGCAAACCTTTCTTTATTCCAGATTATATCGCTATTGCTTTCTAGCGTAAAAATTTTTACCACCCAGGCAATTACTTATCTGGCTGTTCCAGATAAAAATACATTTTGCAGTCTACATTTTGTTCATTATGCAAAACTTCCCAGCTGATGCGATTAACCAGCTCATCTTGTGCTTCATGGTTGACGTGCGGCTCTTTTGTAACTAAAACAGCTCCGGCTGCCTCGCCAAACTCAATAACAAGTTTGTGTCTTTCTCCATGAATTACCACTTTATTTTTGTGATCCTGACCTGTGTGTACTGTTACTGGATAGCGTGTTACCAGATTTTCAAAAACTGGAACATCTGCATCACATACAACATGATCTCTTACAGTAAATGAACCTGTTTCTTTTTCAAATGATATTTCTCGCAAAACAGTATCCACACCAGATACGTCATATGCCTTCGCAAAGGAAATTAAAATAGTATTCTCATCCTTTCGCTCAAATGCATCTGCGCGATACTTTGATCCAGCCTTCTGGTCTACACCGCCGATAATTGGCATGTTATGGCCTTTTCCGCGTGTACAGAAAATTTCATAGCGTTCATCTGAGAAATACTTCTTTGTGTATTCACCTGAACCTAAATCCTCTAAAAGTGCCTCGCCATCTGCCAGATATAAGAAACTTCCTACATCATTATGGTTATGAGGTTCATCATTATTTCCACCCTTAGCAACCAATGCTGTATTATCTTTACCTCTAAGAATACACCACTGCGCATCCTTTAAAAAATCAGTACCTTCTTCTAAAAGTGGCTTTGGCTCCTCTACTATCTTCTTTTCAACATCTTCCAGATAATTCTTAGTCCAATACCATCCTGTATACAGCTCATTCCAGTTCCAGCAACGATCTCCTGAAAAGCCTCTTGCGTAGATTGGATCCGGGAACCTAATATCCTTGTAAAGATTTGCCAGACAGCATGTCAATCCAATTGGATATTCTCCATTGCTGCTTCCATCTGAAAAGCTGATCGTGCGGCCATGTGAAAAATAACACATTTCCTGGAAATGAGCAATTTTCTCTACCTTCTTTAATGCCATCATATCATAAGTCGGATTATATAATCTCTGATCCATAGCAAAGACTACCATATTCATAAAGCCATATACCCAGTAGCCAAGACCTTCTTCACAGACACCATCCTCGCCAAAGCCAGCAAGATAATAAGTTTCAATAGCATAGCGAATACGTTCTAAAAAAGCATCCTTCTCTGATCCATCCTCTAACAGATATATCGCTGTGCTTCCGATATTTCCGCAGCAGACTGCATTCCAGTTATTTGTTACATCCTCCCACCAATATGCCGGTGCCTTCGCACTCATAAACGGTGTCAGAATACGGCGAAATACTTCCTTGCGAATACATTCCTTTGTCTCCTCAGACAACTCATCTTTAAGCAGCGTATATAGATGTGCCAACGTATGTCCTGTCTCACTTGCAGTAAGATCAATAGTCATACGCCAGTTTGGATTCTCCAGACGCTTTACGTGCGCAGAGAGTGCCCAGCATTCCTCTGAGCAAATTTCTTTTATAACATACTCAAGCTTTTCAATATCTTCTTTCTTATGCCAGATCACACTTGCAAGGCCAAATGTAGATAAAAACTCTCTTCTCTTGAAGTAGCCTTCCTCATAGCGCAGACGATTTCCTGTAATCTCATATTCGTCAAACAATTCTCTTGAAAGCTCTGGCATCATTTCATCTCTTAGCTGATTTGAAATGTCGCGCACTTCGTTTTCATAATATTTAGCATAATTCTTGAGTTTATCAAGCATTTTCATTTTTCAAACATATTCAACACAAGACTGTTGTTTTTATGCATTGCATCAATCAACTATGTCCTGTATTTTTCATCCTCCCCTTTTGATTATTGTATATTTTTTCCTATATAAAGTATTTATATTAGTCATCTGTTTGTATGTTATGTTCAAACAGTATTCTTTTTTCATTTTCTTTTATCATACATCATTGACAAACTTGATGCAATAACATAAACTAGTAAGAAAACTAACATATCCTATCATGTAACTATTCAGAAGGAGGTATATGTTTCATGATCAAGGCAATCACAGGAGGATATATTAACATTCACCCAAGCACTTTTCGAATGAGCCGTCCAAAAGGGCTACCTCATTTTGTACTGCTCGTTGTTCGTTCACACGGAAGCTTTGATATCGGTTCAGAGCATTTTTCCGTTGAGCCTCCGCAAATAATTATCTTAGCACCACACACACCAAATTATTATGGAAATCCAGACGGTGATTATGTAAATGACTGGCTTCACTTTGATACTGATGAACCCAAGCTCATTGAACGCTTAAATGCGATCAGCAACCATCCGTTCTCAATTGAAGACACTGATATTTTTTCCTTCTGCATCCGTCATATTCTACTAGAACTTTCCTTTGGACAGCCTGACTTAAAGGATGAAAATATGCGTGCTCTGTTTACCTTTTTATTTAACAGCCTTTCTACAGCACATGCATCTTTCAAAAGCCGTACATATATCACACCTCTTGAAAATCAGCTTAAACAGCTTCACCTTGAAATTTCTAATTCACTTGAACAAAAGCATTCGATTGCACGATGTGCCAAGCAGCTTAATATAAGTGAATCATATTTTCAGCTTATCTATAAAAAGCTGTTTGGCATTTCCTTTCAGCAGGATCTGATTCTTATGCGTGTGACACGAGCGAGATTCAATCTGTCTACCAGCAATCTTTCTCTCTCCCAGATTGCTGAATTTTGCGGATATAACAATGAAGTGCACTTCTATCGTCAATTTAAGAAGCTGACTGGGGTAACACCTGCACAATACCGGAAGCATCCATTTTAAGAGACACAAAAGCAGAGGCAAATCTTTTTACCGATTTTGTCTCTGCCTTTTTATCTAATTTATTTTATTTCGTATATTCTTTATGCCTGCAGCAAGATTTCTCTCAATGCTGCCTCAAGTGCCTGCATCTGCTCATCAGTACCGATCGTGATACGCAGATAATTATCAATACCTGGCTTGTTAAAGTAACGAACAAAAATATTTCTAGCCTTTAATGCTGCAAAAATCTCCTTTGCAGGCATGCTCTTGTGTGCTGCAAAGATAAAGTTTGACTGAGAGTCTGGGAAAGAAAAACCAAGCGCTGCCAATGCTTTCTTTGTCTTTTCACGAGTTTCACAAATCTTTTTTACATGTTCCTCAAAATAAGCTTTATCATTTACAGCCTCAACACCGCAAAGAAGCGCCACACGGCTCATTGTATAGGAATTAAAAGAATATTTTACATCATTAAGTGCTTTAATCAGTTCTTTATTTCCCATCGCATATCCAATACGCATTCCAGCCATGGAACGTGACTTAGAGAAGGTCTGAACAACTAGCAGATTTGGATACTTTTCAATCAGAGTGCGTGCTGATGGGCCGTCTGCAAAATCCACATAGGCTTCATCGACAATGACAACAACATCTGTGTTCTTCTGTAAAATTTTCTCAAATGTCTCAAGCGGCTCATACACTCCAGTCGGTGCATTCGGATTTGGAATGACAATACCGCCATTTTCTTTGAAATAGTCTTCCTTTTTGATCATCATCTGATCATCAAGCGCGCATGTCACATACGGGATGCGGTACAGATCAGCCCACACATCATAGAAAGAATACGTCACATTCGGAAACAGAATTGGTTTTCCAGAATTAAAAAATGTCAGAAAGCTCATACTTAAAACATCATCAGAACCAATTCCCACAAAGACCTGATCCTCTGCTAACTCATAGTAATCTGCCAGTGCTTTTACAAGACAGCCATTTGTCGGGTCTGGATAAAGACGCAACAAATCTGCATCCATGCTTTTTAACACACGCGCTACGCCAGGTGCAGGTGAATATGGATTTTCATTTGTGTTTAGCTTTATCACGTCTGGATTTTGTGGCTGTTCTCCCGGAACATACGGCACTACTTTTCTGATATTCTTTTCCAATGCTTCTGTCATTTTTTATTCCTCCTGCTGTCCTATATGATGTCTTGTCTTTGGCATCTTCGCTTTCATTTTTTTGCTTTGATGCCTTATTTTGTCTTACTTTTATATATTACTTTTCTGTCTACCTCTGCATTTTTCTTACAAATTTTCTTACTATAAGCACCATGGCCATCAGTGCAAGCAGACATCCAACTGCTGCTCCTGAGCTGTCTATACACACATCTCTTACCTGCGGGGAACGCTCTCCAGTAAACATCTGGTGAAACTCATCACTTGCTGCATAAAGCGTACCTGTGATCCAAGCAATAAACCAGATGCGGCGTAGGCGAAGCTTCATTATATGCATATTTTCCTTTTGCGGCACCTGAAAAATCTTCGGTCTCCACTCATAATAAAATAAAAAAAGAAGCACGCCCAGAATCATGTATTCTGTAAAATGCGCTCCCTTGCGTACAAAAAATGTGACCATCTCCCGAAATCTGATCTGTTCGCTCTTTGCAAGGCTGTTAAAATCAGGTTTTACTACGGCAATCACCCGTTCTACTACCCGACCGCTCGTCTCAGACGACGCAGCGCCGTCCTGACTGGAGAACATGAAAATCACGCCCATCCATCCAAGCACCAGCGCTGCCAGCAATATCACACGATATTTTCTTTTCATCATTATTTTATTTGTCGATGTACTTTCCATTCATGACATCTAACAGATAAGCACCGTACTGATTCTTCTTATAGATCTCATAAACCTCCATCAGCTGCTCCTTTGTGATCCATCCATTTAAGTATGCGATCTCCTCCAGACAAGCAATCTTTCTGTGCTGATGTGTCTCAACGGTACGCACAAAGTTAGTTGCATCTACTAAAGACTCATGTGTACCAGTATCAAGCCATGTAAATCCCTGTCCCAAAAGCTCAACATTTAATTCACCGTTCTCCAGATAAATGCGGTTCAGATCAGTGATTTCAAGCTCTCCTCTTGCAGATGGCTTTAAGTTCTTTGCATACTCAACAACACGGTTATCATAGAAATAAAGACCAGTTACACAATAGTTGCTCTTTGGATGTGCCGGCTTTTCTTCGATAGAGATTGCCTTTCCATTCTTATCAAACTCAACAATACCAAAACGCTCTGGATCGTCTACATAGTAGCCGAATACAGTAGCACCGACTTTGCGGTCTGCTGCTTCCTTTAATCTCTTTGTCAGACCATGACCTGAAAAAATGTTATCGCCAAGAACCATTGCTACATTATCATTGCCAATAAAATCAGCGCCGATAATAAATGCCTGAGCCAGTCCGTCTGGGCTTGGCTGCACAGCATAAGACAGCTCGATTCCAAACTGATGACCATCACCTAAAAGTGCCTCAAATCTCGGTGTATCATCTGGTGTAGAGATGATTAAGATCTCGCGGATTCCTGCGTTCATAAGAACAGACAGCGGATAATAAATCATCGGCTTATCATAAATCGGAAGCAGCTGCTTTGATGTTACTCTGGTCAGCGGATACAGTCTTGTACCACTGCCGCCTGCTAAAATAATTCCCTTCATTGTTTCATTTACCTTTCTTTTTTGTGGTGCTCTCTTTGGCAAACGATAGCATTTAAGCCAGCATCTGCCGGACAGCTTCTATTCGCAGTATAGCATAAGCGTTACTGGTTGTAAAGAAAAAACATGATGCTTATCTTTTCTGATTTTTCATTTTATGCTATACTGTTTTTGTTACAGTCAACAAGTTTGCTGCAAAATGCCTCGCAGCAGAATGGAGTCTTATGTTATCTATACAATCTATTTCAAAATCCTATAAAAAACAGCAGGTTTTGCAAAATGTATCTTTTGATGCTGCACCTGGCGAATGCATTGGCTTACTCGGTCCTAACGGCTGCGGAAAGTCTACACTTTTGCATATTCTTTCAGGAACAGATACGCCAGACAGCGGAACTATTCTATTTGATGGAAAGAATCTGTTAAAAAATCCGTCTCTGCAGTCCACAAAAATCGGATATGTGGCTCAAAATAACCCACTTTTCCCTGATATGACTGCCATGGATCACTTAAAATTATGGTACAGTGCTACCAAATATTCCATTGAAGATGATTTAAAGGATGGCTTTCTATCCATATTAAAAATTGAACCTTTCCTCCACAAAAAGGCAAAGGCTCTCTCCGGCGGCATGCAAAAGCGCCTAAGCATTGCCTGCGCACTTGCATCGCGCCCAACGCTTTTACTTCTCGATGAGCCTGATGCTGCGCTAGATCTTGTCTGCAAGGAGGATATACGCGAATATATTCGTCTGTACTGTGCTCAGGGAAATACCGTTCTTCTTGCTACGCATGAGGAGGCTGATTTTGATTTGTGCAGCAAACTGATTCTGTTAAAGGACGGTCATGCAAGAACTCTTGCAGCCGACACACCAGTAAAGGAGATTATTGAATACTTATCATGAGTTCTACTTTAAATTTGCGTCGTTGTTATCTGGCTTTTACCTGGAAGCGCTGCTTTAGAAGACTCGGAAAGCTTTTTTGCGGCCTCGCTCTTTTAGGCATCATCTGCGCAGCAGCCATATATGGCCTTTCATCCGTCAATCAAAAAAACGACACTTCAGCCGCTTCTCACTTTAACGTTGTCTTCGTTATGCCCAAAAATGCAGGACTTCATTACTCACTTGCACTCGGCATGGTCTCAAACATGGAAAGCTTATCCTCGATGGTCACAATTAAACAAACCACCTCTGAGGACGAAGCAAAAGCCATGCTCGATTCAGGTGAGGTTAAGGCAGCCGTCATTATCCCAGAAGGCATGATCCACACTATCATGAGCGGCACGAATGATCTTCCTGCCCGCATCATTTATCCTGGTGAGCCAAGCATTGAGACAGTAATCTTTCGTCAAATTGTTGACAGCCTCTCTCAGATGGTAGCAAGCTCTCAAACTGGAGTCTATGCGCTGTATGAAATCTATGATGACTTTGATGCTACCGAAAAACAGCAGGATAAAGCAAACACACAGCTAAACGATTTGTATATCAATGCTGTTTTGAAGCGCGATGCACTGTTTCAAATTGTTGGAAGCGACATCGAAGAGAGTAGTCTTGAAAAGGAAGAAATCTCTTCTGACAACGCACCTGCCACAGATTTCGTTCTTGTTGGCTATCTATGCAGCGGACTGGCTCTTTTGTTCTTGCTGTCGGGCATAAATCTGTGCTTTTTCTTTGTTGCTCCAAACCGTACCGTACTGCCTGCACTCTCTCGCCTTGGCCTTTCTGATTCTTTTTGTCTGCTGGCAGATTTTTCAGCAGCAGTAATATGTCAATGGCTCATTTTTTCAGCCATCTGTCTTTTGATCGGTACAATTGGAAGCGCAGCACATATTGTTCCTGCCTTTTTGATTGGACGCACTCTCGTTTCATGTTTTGTATGTGCATTTTTTTCATGCGCACTTGAACTTTTTATCTGCCGCATCTGCCATGGCAAGCAGGCCTGTATGATAACCACATTTGCTGTATCTCTTCTTGTAATGTATGCCTCAGGCTGTCTGATTCCTTCTGCATTCTTGCCGGATATGCTTCGCCGCATAAGTGCCACACTGCCTGGAAGCCAATTAAAAAATATGATATTCTGGCAATTTGGTCAAAGCGTTTCCAGTTTTGACATCATTATTCTGATTATAGAAGGAATCCTTTTGATAATCGCTGCACTTCTTGCAGGCGCATTCAAAAAAGGAAAGCTGGCACACTCACTCAGAGAAAGGAGCAAGTATGAAGAAAAATAAAAATTTAAAATTACTTCGTGCCTGGTTCTCATTCCTTGCCCGCTATACAAGAAAGAAAAAATCACTCTGGTGTATGGCCGCTATTCTTCTTGTTATTGGCATTGCTGCGGCACAAAATGCAGACCGCCACGAAATCATCCGCATTGGATTATACTGTGCCAATCCTGATGAAATGACCGAAGCTGTGCTTACTAATCTTGAGTCACTTGATGATGGATTGTATCGTTTTTACCGATCTTCATCACTAGATTACATGCAGGAAGATATTAATCTTCGAAAAGCAGAGTGCGGTTATGAATTTCCAAATGATTTAGAGTCACAGATGCAGGCTGGCGAAGACGGATGTATCAGCGTTTACACTTCTCCTTCAACTGTTCTTACGGCTGTTGTAAACGAAGCTGTCTACAATGCAATTTTTCAAGAATATGCAAAGACAATGCTTGCTGATTTTATTGCATCTTACGATGTCGTCTCAGTAAAAACAGCGGATGAACTAAAAGCACTTGTCGATGAGCACTATGAATATGAGAAGGAAAATACACCAGTCTTTCATGTTGTATATGAGGATATTCCAGAAAATTTCTATGATGATCAGGCACTATTTCAAATTCCAGTTCGCGGACTTGCCGTACTTTTTATAATGCTGACTGCACTTGCAGGCAGCTCCCAGTATCGTCATGATGCAAAAAAAGGGCGCTTTCTGCTTCGCCGCCCAGATGAAAAATGGTTTGTCCCTTTTTTGTATAGCTATCTTCCAGCTCTGTTTCTTTCTGTTTTTGGTTTGCTTGCACTTATCATCGGCTCTGTCGCCCCAGTAAATGTAACGCTTATCGCAGAGCTTGCACTTTTGATTGTTTTTTCTGCGCTGTGTAGCATCCTCTGTACACTTTTAGGCCAGATCATAAAATCATCTCTCGCCTTTGATGCGCTGATTCCAGTGATTTTACTATTTTGTCTTTTGTACTCTCCGGTTTTAATGGATCTTAGAGATTTCATTCCAGGGTACAAAGTTTTGTCGTGGCTTGCGCCGACGAAATGGTATTTTGCGCTACACAATTTCATTTTGTAACTGGTCAGCCACGGGGACAGGGCAAGTGGCCCTAAAGGGCCGCATTCCCCCATTCCCATGGCGTTCCCCGAATGGTCTTGTTATACCTCCGGTTAGGCCAAATTCTGCTGTGCAACCAGATGCTCGGCACCATATTTCTTTCGAAGGGCCGGCTTTTCGATCTTTCCAGTTGCATTGCGCGGCACTTCGGCAAAGATAACTTTCTTTGGTCTCTTATAGCGAGGCAGCTTCTGACAGTACTCATTAATCTCTTCTTCTGTGCATTCCATACCATCTTTTACTTGAATGACAGCTCCCGTGATCTCACCAAGACGGCTGTCAGGCAGTCCAATGACTGCGACATCCTGCACCTTCTCATAGGCACTTAGGAAATTCTCAATCTGAACTGGATAGATATTCTCACCACCGCTGACGATGACATCTTTCTTTCGGTCAACGAGGAAGTAGAAGCCATCCTCGTCCTGCATTGCCATATCTCCAGTGTAGAGCCAACCGTTTTTGAGTGTCTCAGCTGTCGCTTTCGGATCGTTATAATAGCAAGTCATCACACCAGGACCCTTGACACAAAGCTCACCAACCTCGCCCTGCTTGACCTCGTTGCCATTTTCATCGACAATTTTACAGGACCAGCGATAGCCTGGAATACCGATGGAACCAACTTTATCAATGTTATCAAGTCCAAGATGCACACAGCCAGGACCGGTGGACTCAGACAAGCCATAATTGGTATCATACTTGTGGTGTGGAAAATACTGCTTCCAGCGGCGAATTAATGACGGTGGAACCGGCTGGGCACCAATGTGCATCAGTCTCCACTGGTCAAGCTTATAGTCTTCTAGCTTGATATCTCCTCTATCAAGAGCGGCTAAAATATCCTGAGCCCACGGAACCAAAAGCCAGACAATTGTGCACTGCTCCTTTGAGACAGCATCGAGAATAATCTCTGGTGTGGTACCTTTCAAAAGGACTGCCTTACTTCCTGCATATAAGCTGCCCATCCAGTGAAATTTTGCTCCGGTATGGTACAGAGGCGGGATGCACAAAAAGACATCATCACGGCTGGTCAAATGGTGCTTTTGCTCCATCTGTGCCGCCTGAGACAAGCTCTCGTGATTATGTAAAATGGCCTTTGGAAATCCGGTCGTACCAGATGAAAAATAGATTGCCGCATCGTCCTCTTCCTCAAGTCGAACAAGAGGCGCCTGGCTTGAGCAGTCTGCAACCAGCTCCCTATAGCTCTCTGCAAAGGTTGGACAACCATCTCCGACATAGATTAGCAGACGACCTTTTTGCAGCTCATCGGCAATTGACTCAATTCGACCAATAAATTCAGAGCCAAAGAACAGAATATGAACCTGAGCCAAATCGGCACAGTATTGAATCTCGTCTGCCGAGAAACGGAAGTTAAACGGAACCGCAATTGCGCCCGTCTTTAAAATTCCAAAATAAATCGGAAGCCATTCCAGACAGTTGAACATCAAAATCGCAACGCGATCTCCTTTTTTGATGCCACGGCCTAAAAGCATGTTGGCAACACGGTTCGCCTTCTCATCAAAAACGCTCCATGTAATCTCTCTTCGATAGGCAACTGGAGAGGTCTGCTGAACTAGATCATACTCCTTCCAAGTTGTCTTTCTTGTATCCTTCATCAGCGGATTTAGCTCCACCAAAGCGACCTCATCTCCGTACAATTTATGATTTCGCTCCAGCAAATCAGTTACAGGCATTTTCTTTTTCCCCTTTGTTTAGTTTTCGCCATCCAGCTTTGTATTTCGTCCCAGAAGGAAGGCTTTCTGGTTGATCTCAAGAAACTTCTTTGGCACACATACCTCAATCGCAGCCTGCCAATGTTCTAGTGGAATGTCATAGTGTCTTGATAGGCGACCAAGAAGGACCAAATTGACAGCCTTCTCAGAGCCTGCCTCTCTTGCAAGTGTCAGACAATCCATCGCATCCACATTTGCACCAGCTGCTTTCATCTTCTCGATTAAGTCCTGCGGATAGAAAGTTGCCCCTGTCACAACCGGCATCGGATCAATCTGCTGTATGTTGACAACCACTGTGCCATCTGGCTTTAAATAATCCAGATAGCGGGCTGCCTCAAGCTTTTCAAAGGAGACAATCAAATCTGCCTCGCCCTTATCTATAATCGGTGAATACACCTTCTCGCCAAATCTCACATAGGTGACAACACTTCCGCCTCTCTGGCTCATACCGTGCACTTCAGAAACCTTTACATCATAGCCTTCATTTAGTAAAAGCCATCCCAAAAGCTTACTTGCCAGTAACGATCCCTGTCCGCCGACACCGACGATCATAATATTCTTTGTCATTTTGTTACCTCCCCTAATGCACCCGGACGGCACAGCTTACTGCAGACACCACAGCCAACACACTGTGTTGCATCAATCATTGCCTTTTTGCCTCTAATGCTGATTGCCGGACAGCCTAGCTTCATGCAGGCGCGACAGCCAACACATTTGTCCTGATCGACAACAAGAGCAGGCTTATGCTTTACATATTTTAACAGTGCACACGGACGACGACTGATGATAACAGACGGCTCTGTGGCTGCAAGCTCTTCCTTTACAGCGCGGTCACACGCATCCAAATCGTATGGATCGACAACAGTGACACGGCGAATGCCCATCGCACGGCACAGACTTTCCAAATCAATCTTTCCGGCCGGATCACCCTTGATATTATAGCCTGTCGTCGGGTTTTGCTGATGTCCAGTCATTCCAGTAATTGAGTTGTCCAAAATGATAACGGTGGAGTTACTCTGATTGTATGCGATATTCGCAAGTCCAGTCATTCCAGAATGCATAAATGTGGAATCACCGATTACTGCAACTGTTCTCTTCTCGCTCTCTTCTCCGAGCGCCTTGTTAAAGCCATGGATTGCGCTGACAGATGCACCCATGCAAAGTGTCATATCAATGGAAGATAACGGCGCAGCTGCACCAAGTGTATAGCAGCCGATATCGCCAAGCACGGTACATTTATTCTTTGACAATGTATAGAATAATCCACGGTGTGGGCATCCAGCGCACATCACCGGCGGACGACCTGGAATCTCTTCATCAAGTTTTCTTCCTGACGGAATTGTTCCTATTAGTTCAGCAAGCTTTGGAAATGCTTTACTTAGCTTTTCTGCAAGCAGATTTTGTGAAAACTCACCTGTCATCGGAAGTACATCTTTTCCGTGAACCGAAAGACCTAAGCTCTTGCAGTAGGTTTCAATCACTGGATCAAGCTCTTCCACAACCAGCAACAGCTCTTTTCCCTTGGCAAAGTCTAATAGTAACTTTTCTGGAAGCGGATTGACCATTCCCAGCTTTAAAATGCTGACGTGATCGCAAAAAATCTCCTTCACATACTGGTAGGAGGTTGAAGAAGTGATGATTCCGATTGGCTCACTTCCCTTTTCCACGCGATTTAGCGAGCTGGTATTGGCAAACTCAGCCAGACGTGCCGTTCTCTCCTCAACAAACGGGTGACGCGCAATCGCATTGGCTGGTGTCATGACATACTTTCTGACATTTTTTTCGTATGGCTTTGTCGGCGGACAGACACGCTCTTTCGTATCAACAATGCTCTGTGAATGCGCAATTCTTGTGCACATGCGAATGATAACTGGTGTGTCAAACTCCTCTGAAATTTCATAAGCTGCCTTTGCAAACTCACAGGCTTCTGCAGAATCTGCTGGCTCTAGCATTGGCACCTTTGCTGCGATTGCATAGTGTCTGGAATCCTGCTCATTTTGAGATGAATGCATCGCTGGATCATCTGCCACACAGATAATCAATCCACCGTTTACTCCGGTATAGGAGCAAGTAAAAAGCGGATCTGCTGCAACATTTAAACCTACATGCTTCATACCACAGAAGCTTCTTTTTCCTGCTAGCGATGCGCCGAACGCTGTCTCTAGCGCAACCTTTTCATTTGGTGCCCACTCGCAGTAAATTTCTTCAAACTTGACCGCTTCCTCTGTCACCTCTGTGCTCGGAGTTCCCGGATAGCTTGATACAATACTGCAGCCGCCCTCATACAGACCTCTTGCGAGTGCCTTGTTTCCTAACATTAGCTGTCTCATTTATCTATTTTTCCTTTCATTGCCGCATTGACGCAGTAAACTATTGCACTTTAAATCAGTAAATGCCGTTAGATACAATAATACCACTTTTCGCGGCTTGCGTAAAGTGGTATTGAAATTTTTACCTAGGTTTGCAAGATTCTCTCTCGATTAACTGCGGCTCTATGACAATCTGGCACTCTTTCTCACCAAGCGGCTTTGCCTGCATAAGATCAAGCAAAAGCTTTGCCGCCCGTTCTCCTAGTCTTTCATGAGGATGAGCAATAGTTGTCAGCCCCACCTGATAATTTTCTGCCAGAAATGAATTGTCATATCCCGTTACTGACACATCATCCGGGACACGAATGCCAAGCTGAGAAAGTGTCTGAATGGTCTTAATCGCAATCTGATCATTATAGCAGACAACACTGTCAAACTTTGCTTTCGACGCTGCCATTGCACGCAGCTTTGCAAACGGTTTAACAGCACGGTCTTCTGTGTGAAACCATATAATGCGGTCTGGATCATACAAAACACCATATTCCTGAAGCGCACGCACGTAACCGCGGTGGCGCTCAATCCCCTGACGGTCATCTGCCTTAAACATGCCAAGGATCTGGCGATGACCTGTCTCAAGAAGATACTTTGTAATCAGGTATCCGCCCTTACAATCATCCATCATAACATACGGATGATCTTTAAGCTGCTCCATAGTTCCCTGAATAAACACATAAGGAATATGAAACTCATCAAGCTTTTTATAAAGTGCAATATGACGGCAGTAAATTTCACTCTTACTTGGCTCGATAATCAGACCTTCGATATCCTTTGAAAGAAGCTCCTCCAGGCATTTTCCTTCTGCGCTGGAGGAATTTTTTGTATTCTTTAAGATAATGCTGTAGCCATTCTCTGTCATGACCTGATCAATTCCCTGAATAACAGACGGAAAAATATAATCTGACAGATATGTCGTCACAACAGCAATATTGCGAGATGTCTTTGTATGACGTCCCATCTCCGAGCAAAATGTTCCTTTGCCGTGAACAGCATAAATATAGCCTTCATGCTCCAAAATCGCGAGTGCCTTTCTAACTGTATGACGGCTTACCTGATAAAAAGCAGCCAGTTCATTCTCCGACGGCATTTTATCACCTGCCTGATAAGTACCATCTACTATTTTTTGTTTCAGTTCACTCATTAACTTCCAGTATTTAGATTCCTGGCTGTCTGGGTTTGCCATACTATTTTTCTCCTTCAAACAATCACTTTTTTCCTAGCTTATCATTTGTCCTTTCTTTTTGCAACAAAAAAACACCAAAGACAAACTTAAACCTTACGATTTTGCCTGTCTTTGGCGCTTCTTTTATTCATTCTTATATCTTATTCTTTTTCCTTTTTAACTTGCGCTGTTTATTTTTCCAGCCAACGCTTTCTAATTGCAAATGCTGCTGCCTTTGGCTGACGCTGTCTTGTGAAGATTCCCTTCTTGTTGCCATCAATACGGCGAAGACCGAAGCTCGTCATGAAATCTGCAAATGCCCAAATATGCTCACCTGCTACGAAATCGCAGGAATCAATTGCACGATTATTTTCCTCTAGATAGGATACCTGATATTCCTCTGAGAAAATTACCTCTGGAAGCTTATGCATTCCAGCAATCGTATCAGCGCCATACTCTGTAACAATAACAGGCTTATGATATTTTGCGTGCCAATCTTCCAGATCCTTTTTCATCATTGGATAGATGGTTTCAATTCTGCCGGTATGCAGATACCAAGCAAAATAACGGTTGATGCAGACAACATCAAACAGCTGAGAGATATTGTCTTCCTGTACATCTACGCACATAACGCCTGTAACTGGGCGCGTGTCATCAAGTGATCGAATCTGCTTTACTACCTCTGTAAAATACGTCCGCGCACTCTCCTCACTTGAATGAGGCTCATTGGTCACACTCCACATTACAACACATGGATGATTCTTATCGCGCTGATACAGCTCTCTTAGAACGGTCTTATGATGCTCCAATGTCTTTTCATTGACGCGCTCCGGTGTAAAAACATCCGGTGCATTCGGAATAAACAGATTCATACCAACTGCCGGAACTTCATCAATGATAACAAAGCCCTGACGGTCTGCTAACTGCATCATTTCTTCAGAGTACGGATAATGAGATGTACGGAAGGAGTTTGCACCCATCCACTTTAACAGCTCAGCATCTCTTACGTTAAGCACCTGATCCAGACCCTTTCCGCGAATATCGCTGTCCTCATGCTTACCAAAACCCTTGAAGTAGAAGCGCTTTCCATTGATCTTAAACTCTTTTTCAGTAACTTCAATTGTTCTCACACCAAATGGCAGTGTGTAATGATCTGTATTTTCAGCAGAATTTTCCCCATATGTAATATCAAACTGATACAGATATGCTGCACCTGGTTCCCACAGATGAGCATTGTTAATAATAATTTTTCCCTTTCGACCCTCGCCGTGCGCAACTACTTCCCCTTGTTCGTCGCGAATCACAACATGTACTAGCTGCTCACTAGAAGCTCCAGCTGTTTCGATTTCATATGATACAATTCCGTCAGCACCCTCGATTGTTGTCTTTACAGTAACGTCTGATACATATGACAGAGGCGTTGTGTAGAGACGAACAGGACGATGAATACCAGAATAGTTAAAGAAATCGAAGAAATATTCCTGCTCCCAATGTCCCTCTGGATAAAGCCAGTTTTTAACAAATTTGTACTCACCGCTTGGAATGCAGCTCCAATCAAGAAGATTGCTGACAGCTACTGTCAAACGATTTTTTCCCTCATGTACCTTGTCTGTGATGTCTGCCTCAAACGGAAGGAAACCGCCCTTATGACGTGTAATTTCCTCACCATTTAAATAGACAACTGCATGCTGAGTAACACTGCCAAAACGAATTACAATTCGCTGATCCTTTGTCCACGCACGAGGAATCACAGCATCGGTCTCATACCACACCCAACCGACATGATCGCGTAACTCTTTATCGGTTGTGATATCATTGTAGCTTGCTGGAACTGGCATATCGATAAAATTCGAAAGTGGCTTTTCATACCACTTTTCCTCAAAACCTTCTTCCATGCGATTTTCTTTTTTGAATCGCCAGATGCCGTCTAAGCTCTTTACCTGACGGATCTCATTATCAACTGGATATAGCATTTGTTTTTTCTCCTTTCTAAAACAGCTCCTTTCAGGCAATCACCCAAAAGGAGCATTTGTTCGTTAACCCTTTACTGCACCGATCATAACACCCTTTACAAAGTATTTCTGAATAAATGGATAGATACAAAGTACAGGAACAGTTGTCAAAATAATGGTTGAATACTTAATTGCCTCTGCAAACTGATTTACCTGATCGTTTTCTGCTGCAGCAGAGTTCAAAACATTAGAGTTTGCAATCAAAATTGCACGCATAATATTCTGAATCGGAAGCTTCTCATTATCCTTCAGGTAAATAGATGCGTTAAACCATGCATTCCAGTGAGCAACACCATAGTAAAGCAAAAGAACTGCCAGTGTTGCCTTAATCAGCGGAACGATAATCTTAAACAGGATAATTACATCATTTGCACCGTCGATGTATGCAGATTCCTTAAGGGACTCCGGAACGGATTCGATTGCAGTCTTACAGATGATGGAATTATATACGCTCAGTGCGCCAGGAAGAATCAGTGCCCAGAGAGAATTGTAAAGACCAAGACTTCTAACATTCAAGTATGCAGGAATCATACCACCCGAGAAGAACATCGTAAACATAATCAGTCCCTGAATCAGAGGCTTGAACATAACATCCTTAGATGCCATAAAATATCCTGCGAACAGTGTCAGCAAAATGTTGATTGGCAGAGAAACTGCCAAAACAATCAAAGTGTTCTTATATCCAGACAAAAGCAGCGGATGAGAAAATGCCATCTTATAAGCACCAAACGTTACCTCATGCGGCCACAGCATAATACCTGGATGAGATACCAGATAAGTATTCGATGTCATGGATGCACAAAGTACATACCAGATCGGATACAATGTCACAAAACACATGCAGAGAAGAATTACAGTGTTAATAATAACAAATATTTTATCTCCCAAGGAGGATTTCATTTTTTGTTTTTTTACTTTTGTTTGCATCCCAAACTCCCTCCCTTTATTAGAATAAACCTGCATCTGTTGCCTTCTTACTGATCATATTAGTAAGCATCAGGAAGAAAACATTGATAATGGTGTTGAATAATCCAATCGCGGTTGACTTTGAATACATTGGGTTTCCACTTCCACCAAAGGACAGACGGTATGTATAAGTAGAAATAACATCAGCCGTAGAATATGTTGCAGAATTATACAGAAGAAGAATCTTCTCATAACCTACATTCAGGATATTACCCATACGAAGGATGAACAGAACCATAATTGTAGGAACAAGACCCGGAAGTGTAATATGAAGCATCTGCTGGAAACGGTTTGCACCATCCACACGGGCTGCCTCGTACTGCTCCTGATCGATACTAGAAAGAGCTGCCAGATAAATAATGGAGTTCCAGCCAATTCCCGACCATATATCGGAAAGGACATAAATAGTTCGGAAATATGCTGGATTAGCCAGATAATTTTGTGCCTTTCCGCCAAATAATACTGCTATCTGTGCAAACAATCCATCTTGCATACAAAATGTTTTTAAGAGTCCACATAGCACAACCATAGAAATAAAATATGGCATATATGTTATGGTCTGTACTGTTCTCTTAAATGCACTGTTCTTCACCTCATTGATCATAAGCGCCAGAATAATTGGTGCCGGGAATCCGAACAAAATCGTAAGACCACTAATTAAAAATGTATTTTTCAGTAATCGTCCAAAATACGGATCTGTAAAGAAATTCAAAAACCATTTATACCACGGATTGGACCAGCTTGATCCCTCAATTCCACGCGTAATCTTGTAATCCTTAAATGCAATTACAAGTCCATACATCGGTTTATAGCAGAAAAGGAAAAGATAAATCAATACAGGAAGAATCATAATATACTTCCATTTATTTTTATGCCAATCTCTTTTCAGCCGTTTCGATAAGGGTGCTTTGTGTCCCTTAGCTACTGCGTTTGCTTTCATAAGAGCCTCCTTTTTTGAATAGATCAGACATGTCTCTGAAACAATTCCGGCAGTGGAAACTACTTTTTCCACTGCCGGAAAAGGCAGATTACTTATTTTAGAATCTTATTTTGCTTTTTTGACATATCTAATCAATAACTGATTATGAACGGTTGATTAACGAGCCAGATATCTGTCATATGCAGCCTGACGGATTTCAAGAATTTCACTCAGGTTATAAGACTCAAGATCTTTCTGATACTGCTCCCATACAGCATCATCATTGATATCATTAGCACCTGTCAGGAATGAAGCGTAGCTTTCATTTACAAAAGTAGGAATATTCTGGGAAATCTCATCAAGTTTATCAGATTCTTCGATTGTGAAGCTGATACCAACTGGATATCTCCAACCGCTAGTAATCTCTCTGTTCTTCTCTTCATCTTCATCAATATAGAACCAGGTATTATTGGCATCAATTGCAGTCTGGCTATTCTTCTGATACAGAAGGTTAGTAGCCTGAATACAGCAGCTTCCCCATGTTGCACCATTGTACTTTGTCATAGGGTCAGTATCTGGATCATCCTTTACAAGGCTTGTGAACTGCGGAACACCGTCCTCATCATACTCCCAAGATACACCCTCATCACCATAGTTCCAGTAAAGCATACCCTCTTCTGTATATGCATAATTAAGCATCTGTAAGCAAAGCTTCATTGTATCTTCATCTGCAGTCTTTGTTATAACTGTTGTATGTTTTCCAACGCCAGGGCCTCCAAAAACAGCTGAAAGAGAACCATCATCTGCTGTTGGATATGGAATGCCAATCCATGTACCCTCATTTCCAGCAGCTTCCTCTTCCTTGTTCCATATATTCAACTGTCCCATAGACGTGTAGCTGACACCACACTTTTCATTATGGATTTTATCCTTAATGGTCGTATCATCCTCAGTCAGCATATCTTGATCAAGTAGACCTTCACTCCACATCTTATTCATCCAACTGACATAATCACGCCATCCATCATCCGCTGCCCCTAAGCCTACCTTGCCATCATGTACATAATAGCCGTAGTTTGTATTAACCGAGAAACCGGCGTATGCTCCAAATGCGCCACAAATACCCATATCATTGATACGTGTAGAAGCACTATCAAATGTTGCACCATACTTCTCATTAAATACACGGATTACATTCTCAAACTCAGAAATAGTCTTCGGAATTTCAAGTCCGCACTCTTCCAACCAATCCTTACGAACAACTGGTCCTTCGTATGTATCATTCCAACCGCCATCCTCACGGAAGAATCCAAATGTATAGTAACGACCCTGGTCATCCTTCATCGCCTTGTCATATGCCGGGTTAGTCTGCAGGAATGCATAATAATCTGGTGCATACTCCTGAATATAATCAGTCAGATCCCAGATGATCTCGTCATCAATATACTGTGCTGCATTATCCATTACATAACATTGCATTATATTTGGAAGACTAAACGGATCTGCCATCAATGTGTTTGTAAATGTGTTTGCATCAGAACCTGTGGTCGGGAAACTCCAATCAATATTTACACCAAGATGCTTAGCCAGACCAGTATGGAACGGAGACTCAGATGCATCCTTAAATTTTTCATGAGGCACAATACCTTCCTGTGCATACCAGGAAACGCTCTCAATATCTGTCTCAAGAGGATAAGTGATGCTACTTGTCTTCTCTTCTGCTGCTGCAGGCATAGCGAACATTGATGCTGCCATCGCTGTCATTGTGATGGCGCTAACCATCTTCTTCATGTTTTTTTTCATTTTTATTCCTCCCTTTTATGACAAAACATAACAAAAGCTCAATACCACTATTTGCAATAAGAAGCAGGATTATTTTTCAATCTTCATCGCAAAAAAAAATTCAATTTCATTTGCTTTTTGTTTTGTTATTTGTCATATTTTTATTGTTTTAAAACCGTGTCGCAACCATGATTATGAATTTTTCACAATCATTTCTCATTTTTTTCAAAATGTTTTGTTTGATTATATTATATCAGCATTTTTTTATAAAACATTGCTTTTTAAGTGCAAAATGTGTGTTTTTGTGTTCTTAGCAACTTAAAAACTCATCAATATCAACATTATTTTTAACTTTTAATCCCTTTATTTATAGATTTAGCTTTACCATATAGATAGAATCATCACTTTTTCCATATTGTTTTGGCGAGCATCCGAACGTTTTCGTGAAACTTTTTATGAAATGTGCATAATCTTTAAATCCACTCTCATAGCATGCCTCTGTTACTGATGCACCTTCTGCAAGAAGCTTCTGCGAATATACAAGACGTTTTGAAATAACATAATTCCACAATCCATATCCTGTGCTTTTTTTAAACTCATGGCTCAAATAATAACGGCTGACATTTAAAGCATCTGCAATATCCTGCACAGAAATATCCTCCGTCATATGTACATTAACATATTCAAGCGCCTCACCGACAAGACCGGACACACTTTCCCAAGGTCTAGCTCCTTCCGCCTGACGCATTTTCTGCGAGAGCTGCAAAAGCAGAATCTGAAACCACGCAGAACTTAAAAGATCTGCTCCAAACTCCTTTTTCTTCCACATTTTCTTCATCTGCAGCTGATTGCTTATAAACTGCGCCATCTCTTCATCTGAAAGATGAAGAATATGTGTCCTATTCTTATGAAATACTCCTAAAAGATTAGTCTGCGCCGTTGACAGTTCCTTTAACATGCTGTCTGATACGTGGATCACAATGCGCTCATATTCAGTATTATCCAAAATAAAAATACGATGCATCTCACGTGGACTTACAATTACTACATCACCATACTCGAGTTTTTTCCTTCTTCCTTCAATCCAACACTCCGCATTTCCGCGGATAAATACTAATAACTCATAATGAGTGGAATGAATATGAAGACCCCACTGCTGCAGCGTTGTAGTCGGATGCGTAATTTCAAAATTATGCTGAAAATCTGTCACCTCATAGGTCTGACATTTCTTTTGATTTCCAAATTCATCCATAAAAAAAGCCCCTTTCTTCAAAATTTGCATTTTGTCAGCCGTATTGGGACTATTATACAAATTTCCGAAGAAAAAGGCAATTTTTTTTAAATTTCAAACATCATTTAGCCTACTTGAATAGTTACACTCGCATTAGTAAGCGTGTTATCTGATGAAGTTACTGTAAGCTTCAGTTCTCCCTTGTTTTGTCCTGCACGAATAACCGCATAAGCCATTCCATTAAATGCATGACGTCCCTTAGTTTCCTTCCACTGCTCATGGCACGCTGGATCACCATTATCAATTCCGATGATCTCACCGTCTCCTTCTAATGTGAAATTAAGCTCTGGGCATGCATCGAAAACAAGATGACCCTCACTATCCAAAATGCGAACCTCAGCCTGCACAACACTTCTTCCATCGGCATCTACACTTGTCTTATCAACTGTAAGCTTAATTGCTGCTGCCTCGCCTGTTGTCTCTACATTATAACGGCATACTTCTTTTCCATCGTGATATCCGACTACCTCGATTTTTCCAGGCTCATATGGAACATCCCAGCTTAAGAACAGATCATCTGTGTTGGCTGGTCTTCTATATCTGTCAAAATGGCCATAGCGCTCAGTCATTCCGTAGCATGGGAAGCCCTTTGACTTCATACCAAAAGAACGGCCATTTACAAAAAGCTCTGCATCCTCGCAGTTCGTATAACAGATGACTGGGAGTACTGTTCCCTTTTCCAGCTTTAAGTTCCAATGTGGGCACAGATATGCAAATTTTTCATTCTGATTCCATACACTTTTATAAAAATAGAATGCATCTTTTTCAAATCCACACGTATCCAGACAACCACAGCCTGCTGAACGCTGCGGCCAGTTTGCTTCACCTAGATAATCAATTCCTGTCCACATATAATCACCGGCAACAAAATCATGAACCATCGTATAGCGAAGAAGCTTGCCTACCGTCACTGCTGCTGTATAATATGGCTTGTTCCAAAAGGATCCAGGATCCACTTCAAAGTTGTAGTCGCTTCGAATATATCCAGCTGATGGATTTTCTGTTCCGATCACGCAGCGATCCAAATGCTCCTCGCGGTCCGCATCGTACAAAAGCTCTGCGCGCTCTCTCCATCGGCCTACATAATTGTAGCCAACTACATCGATTTTATCCATAAATGCGTCACGAGCTGAATATGGTTCTGCCGCGATCTGGTCATGCGCAAGAGTCACCTTTCTGGTCGGGTCAATAGTATGGCAGTAGCCGCTCAATTCAACTGCAAGCTCCTCGCCGCCCACTACGACCTCCTCTGGGATCTCATTTCCAATACTCCAAAGCACGATTCCCGGATGATTGCGGTCACGATACAGCATTGTCTTTAAATCCCATTCATGACATGCATCAAAGTACATAGAATATCCATGACTTTCATGAGTATTTGAGCCAATTTCCTTTGCCTTCATCAATCTCCACTCATCGAATGCCTCGTCCATAACATAAAATCCAAGCTCATCACAAAGATCAAGAAGTGCTTCATCTGGCGGATTGTGTGAACAACGCACAGAATTAACGCCCATACATTTTAGCTTTTCGAGGCGACGTCTCCAAATTTCTGGCGGCACTGCAGCACCGACGCATCCTCCATCGTGATGCAGACAAACACCATTTAGCTTTACATGCTTTCCATTGATTAAAAATCCCTTCTTTGCATCAAATTCGATATTGCGAAATCCCACTTTATCAGTGCGCTCATCAATTATAGTGTCATTTTTCTTTAAAATGGTTGTCAGCTCATACAAATACGGTGTTTCGTGATCCCAAAGCACTGGATTTTCTACTTGAATAGAAAGTGACGTCTGCAATTGGCAAAGTGTCTTCGACACATCTTCATCCATTCCAGATAAAATAGCTGCATCCAAATCAGCTTCTGTCCAATCATTTTTCAGTGTAATATCCTTTTTTGCATTCTCTTCTCCATCCTGATCTTTTAATACAAATGTCAGACTTAATGAAGCGTCATCATCTTTCATACATTCTGATGTATGAAGCGTTGTGCTGATATTAAGATTTCCTTCATCTGTTGTCAAATACATTCCATAGCGAGCAATGTGAATTGGATGACGCTTTTCCAACCACACATCTCTTGTAATACCCGAACCAGAATACCATCGTGAACCTGGCTGCATGGAGTTATCCACACGAACAAGAATCTCATTTTCTCCTTCATGCACAAGTGCAGTGATATCCACCTCAAACGGGGTATAACCATATATATGACCGCCTGCATAGGTGCCGTTTACGAAGACGCTGCTCTTCATGTAAACGCCCTCAAAATACAAAATAATCTGTCTGTTTTTAATATCGTTCTCTGAAATGGTAATTGTTCTTTGATACCAGCCGATTCCAGCCTTCGCATAACCGCCAGATCCACATGTATCTGATTCTGGATCAAACGGATAGTCTGTACTCCAATCATGTGGCAGCGTTACAGCGCGAAATCCTTCAGATGGTGCTGTTTCATCTTTTTCATTTCTCTCATCCAGGCAGAATGTCCACCCAGTATGTAATCTATATTTTTCCATATTTCTAATCATGCCCTTTCTATTTTCCATGCTGCATTCGTGCAAGTTTTATTGCAACTTTTCCTGCTCTGCATCGTCGACAAGATCTAAACCTGACTATCAAGTAAACTGTTCTGTAAGCGTAATCGCCTCAATCCGACACGCTTTTTTATCATCCATTTTTGGCCATTCCTGCAGGTAGATATGATCTCCCTCATGCAGCGGATGAAGTACTGCTGTGATTTTTGTTGGGAAGTCAAAATATCCTAAACTAAAGAGTGCCCTCTGGCCTGTATAGAAATAATCGTTTACCTTTCTGCCATTTACAAAAAGTTCCATGCTTTCACATGCATAATCAAAGGAAAGAATACAATCATAGCCTTCCTTACGGTCATTTCTATTTTCCTTTGCATACTGCACGCTGATCTCATAGATCTTTTCGTCACCTTTTAATGTTTCTGGCTGACCGCAGCTGTTTACAAGCTCTCCAGAAAGTTCCTCTGGTGTCTTAGTAGACTGTACAAATGAAACACTTGTCTGTACATTTGCATTATTCTTTGCCTGGCTTCTCTTATAAACTGTAAGCTCGCCCTCGCCTGCAATCTCCTTAAAATCTGCCGGCAATACATCCTTTGAAAGCTTTGGGAATGTACGAATAATTGTCTCCTCACCGCCAACCACACGAAGAGCACCATTCTCTTCCCATACAAAATCATCTGACAATACAAGATATTCCTGCTGATCCCTTAATGTAACTCTTGCTGCTGACAATGCGTCTGCACGGCTAAGATGCAGAACCTTAGCAGGTGTGCCCTCCCATGTAAACTGCGGATCTTTATCACCGTAGAATACGTATACATCCTCGTCCTTGCATGACAGCTTGCATAGAGGTGTCGCAAGTGCACTCACCAAAACTGCATTTTTAAGCTTCATATTATATGGATAGAATGCGTACTCGCCGGACGCAATATCTGTTTTCGGGAAACGAACTGGCTCACCTTTTGTTTTTCCTTCAAGCACAACATCTTTATGATCATCCATTGTCAATCGTCTCTGATAGTTATTAACAAATACATAGCCATGTGTATCATCATGACGAACTGATACGCGAAGAGTATGTGTATCTCCCGGCTTAACAAAGTCTGGATCAATATCAGCTGGAAGAACAGCTAAATCAGCGCCAAAGTCCTGCAAAAAGTATGCAAGCAGACGAATTTCACGGTAATTGTCAGAGATCGTTCCATACTGACGAATTGGCGCATTAAAATCGTAGTTGATCTCTGGAAGATCATTTAAATATCCTGTCGCACGGCTCTCCTGAAGTGTGGAAAGCTTGCTATCTGGATTGCTGCCGCCATGATACATGTAGTAGCCTAGCAGTCCAACACCGCTTCCAAGCTTTGTAAGTGACATCGCACCAACATCATTTCCAGAAACAATAGGACGTCTGTGCTTTGTCACCTGTAAGCCACCGCCAAGCTCTGCTGTAAGATATGGAAAATCATCCTGATTGAATGTAACTGTATCGTCCACATGATGATCACTTGCAATAAGTGCATCGTTTCTGATATGACTAAATACATAATTTGTGTTTGGCTCAATCTCGGTAATGCGCTGATCCCAAGGTGCTTCGCAGTAGCCGCCCATTACAGGAAGAAGTCCTCCAGTCGCAGCACCTCCCCAGCCCGTTGCCGTGCAAAGCGGCAGATCAAAACCGATCTCTCGTGCCATTGCTGTAAGTGTGCGCATATGCTGCTCACCCTTTTCTCCATTATATCCGCCAACATGACCATACTCATTTTCAATCTGCATGCCAATCACCGGGCCGCCATCCTGATACAAAAAGCCTTTTGCCTGCTCATAGACCTTCTCCCAAAGACGTCTCACATATGCAAGATATGCAGGATCATTGCTTCTTAAATCAATTTCATCCTGCTTTTTTTGCAGCCAATCCGGGAATCCTCCATTTCTTGCCTCTCCATGTACCCACGGACCAAGGCGAAGAAATACAGAAATTCCCACTTTCTTTGCTGCTTCCAAAAAATCATGAAGATTTCTATTTCCTGTAAAATCGAATTTTCCTTCCTCTTCCTCATGATGAATCCAAATGACATAAACGGATGCAATCGACAGACCGCCTGCTTTCATTTTACGAAGAGATTCCTCCCATAAATCTGCACGATAACGGCTAAAATGAATCTCGCCCATAACCGGAAACCATGGCTTTTCATCCTTCGTCAGATATTTATTTGTAAAACCATAAGTTGTGCTCATGTTTTCTTTCCTCTCTGTCTCCCATTATTCGTTTTTATATAATTCTATTTTCATCAATCTTCCTTGTACAGCAAAAATCTTCTAACCATACCATAGACTGGAGGTGCACTGATCGTAAGTCCTGCTGTGAGTGTATCTCCTTCTTCAATTGAAAAATGGATTTCGGCCTCTTGCCACTCCTTTGTCGGATGAATCACAGCCTGAAACAGCTCACTGTTTTGCGTGTCAGCGTCATTTGTTTTTTCTGCAAACAAATGAACATCTACACCAGTCGTATCAGTTCCAGCATACTGCGCCTTCAATACATATCGCCCTGGTGCCAGATTTTTCTTTTTCTGGCTGATACGAAACGTAAAGTTTTTTACACCCTCTACGCGCACCGCATTGACAGGCGGTGCCGGAAATGGATCTTCAAATTCTGGATACAGCTGTACATTTACTCCATCCTTACTGCTATCTGTCTCCCACTGAGTCAGTCCATCATCCCAATTCGCATCTGCAAAAAGATTCTTCTGACTCATCAGTTTCTCTACAACCTCAATCTCCTGCACTATAGGTTTCGTCCACTCATCATCTAATTCACTCAATCCATTTAATCCATCAATTTGGCCCTTTACGAAAATCGTGCCAATTTCATCAACCTTAACTACCCCTTCATTTTCCCATTTGACCTTGTGACTTTGAATGCTTCCGTCGCGGTAAAGCACTTTTACTTCTTCTGGAAGCTGTACATTTTGGTGTACCTGTACTGTAAGCCGCTGCGGTTTGTAAATTTTTGCCGGAAGTTCTGGCTTTGCATCACTTCTTACAAATTCAAAGGAATGAATTGCTTCCATTGCCTGCCCGCGCTCATCAAGTATTCCCATATTTTCTGCCCATCCGCCTTCATCGCCGCGCGGAATGCACAGTGGTTCCCAATAGTAAATTCCTCTTCCCATTTTATCAGGAAGAGACGCCATGATTGTGTTGTCCATATCAAGCACCATGCGCTGTCCCAATGGCGATGCTGCAAAGCCTGCGATCTTTTCCTGAGCTTCATCAATAAAGCCATTTTTGCTCTTTCGCCATGCATGCGCAGTCTCAGCAAGAATAATCGGCTTTTTAAAATCCTGTATCAGCTTTTTAGTTGTTTCCTTCAAATCGTTAAATGTGCCATGCCAAAATGGATAATATGACAGACCGATCACATCAAAGTCAGAAAGCCCTGCTTCAAATGCATGATCAAACCAATCCTTTAAGTAAAAATAGCGTCCGCCCTGATCAAGATGAATCATAATAAGAAGCTCTTTGCCTCCAATTTCTCTGGCCGCCCTGATTCCGGCATTCACTAAACGCACCATTGAGGCATAATCTGGCAGTTCTCCATCTGGGAAAAGAAGACCGCTTCGAATCTCATTTCCAATCTGAACCATATCTGGCATTGCGCCAGCTTCCTTTAACGCGCACAGCACCTTTTTTGTGTACGTATACACAGCTTCTTCAAGTTCTGTCCCATGAAGATTTTCCCATGCCTTTGGCTTTCTCTGCTGACCTGGATCTGCCCACCAGTCTGAGTAATGAAAATCAAGCAGAAAATCAAAACCCTCCTGTTTGATCTTTTTTGCCATCGCAATCGTCCGCTCTAAGCTGCAGTATCCACCGGACTCAGGCACATTTTCAGGTGTATGCCATATGCGAAGACGCATTGCGTTAACACCATGCTTTTTTGCAAGATCAAGCGGATCAATCTGTGTGCCATCCAGATCGTATGTCTTCATTCCTTTTTCCATATACTCCTGCAAAAACGAAATATCCATTCCCTTATAATAATCAAGCATATTAAAACGTCCTTCCTGCTGACTTTCGAAGTAATATCTCATAGTCCAGCATCGTTTTTTTGTTGTAAAGTTCCCCCTTTAGGCAGTGAATCATCTGTTTTCCGATTGTAACGCCCTGCTGTCTCGCTAAAATGTTGACCGCCGTAACCGCCGGAGTGAAGCAGTCAAGCGTAGCACCATTGTAAAGTGAAGCGATTCCGATATCAAGCGGGATTCGATATCCTTCTGCCTGAAGCCTTGACATCATTCGGCTGCAAATGACATCATCTCCACATATCACGCACTCTATTTTATTGCTCATAACATCATGAATTATAGTATCTAACAGCCCCATCCACTTAAAATTACGAATACACAGCTGCTGTTCCCGTGCAAGTCCATAACGGTCAATTGCCTGATAAAAACCATCAATTCGTTCATGATTAACGCGATAAGTTGATTCTCCTAAAATCAGTGCAAACTTTTTATAGCCGCAATCAATTAACATAGATGTCAAGCGGCGCGCTGCCTCATTATTATTACTGTCAACTTGAATTACATTTTCATCTGTGCAGCTTCCTGTCAGCCCAACCTGAATACCTTGCTTTGTCAGATATTCCAGTGTCAAATCCTCATCATAGCTTCTCATTAAAATCATCCCATCTACTTTATGATCCTCTACAAGCTGTTTGGCTCCTGAATAATCTGTCGCTGTTCCAGTCGTGATAATCACATTATAATTTTCTGATGCAGCTGCTTCGCTGATTCCAAGAAGACACTCCTGAAAAAAGGGAATACTAGTTGTATACGCATCTGATGGGATCACAACGCCAATATTCTCTGTTTTCGCCATTTTTTTATCTTCCTTCGCCTTCTTTTCTCCATATTGATTAGGCAAATTATCATGTGCTGCAACATAAGCTTGAATACGTTCTACAGTAGCTTTTCCAATTCTTCCTTTTCCTGACAATGCTCTGGATACAGTACTTTTTGATACACCAAGTTCATTTGCAATCTCTTCTATTGTCACTTTTCTGCCTCCTTTCCCGTTTTGTAAAGCATTCAATAAAATAAAGCGGAAAGGGCTGTCAGCTTTGCAGTCCTTTCCGCCTAAATCGCTGTCAGATTACTCTGCCTTTGCTGCGATAAATTCTTCCTTCTGTCTCTCTAACTCATCAAGCACATCCTGAATACCAGCGCTCTCAAGTGCTGCTCTAAACTGCTCAATTGTTGCATCTACATCATCTACAAGACCATTGACTAACGGATTGTAGTAGGTCTCGATATTTGCCTCTACTGCTGCCACCTGAGAAGCTACATTAGTGTTATCAAATGTGAATCCATCCAGAACGTGAGACGGCTTAATGTTTGCTTCCCACTCAGCCTTCATCTCATCATACTTGTCATCCAGTGCAGTTCTGTCTTCAATGTACTCAGTTCTTGTGATATTTGCATTATTCCAGCCCCAGTTACAGTTGCTGCTTACACCATAGCCAGACTCGTCAATTACCTTATACTGATCGTCACCAACTGCCTCCCAGTGCTTGCCCTCGATACCAAGCATTGCAAGATCATATACGTCTGGGTTTGTGTAGAACTCATTCAGAACCATGAGTGCTCTTTCCTTCTTTTTGCTTGATGCATTGATAGCAACACCATTATTGATATAAGAATTTACCTTCTTTGACTTATCAGAAACTGGATCAACAAGTGTTACGTTCCAGTCTGGGTTCTCCTTATTTGCCTGCTTTGCGTAGGTCAGGCAGCTTCCTAAGTTCCATACCATGGATGCAGTTCTTCCTGTTAACAGACCAGTCTGTCTCTCATCACTGGAATTTAATACATCAGATGACCATGCACCCATATCTGCTAACTCTTTCATCTGCTTGCAGTAATCAGCAAATCCATCCCAGTCAAGGATATAGTACAGATCAGTATCCTCTGGATCCTGTGCATTGTAAAGAACAAGCTCACCGCCCTTTGGAGCACCTCCTAAAGTTGAAAGTCCCTTCTCCTGGAAGTACTGATACCATGGACCGCCCAGACTTGCATACATTCCATTCTCAGCACAAGCCTTGTAGAATGCCATTAAGCTGTCCCAATCCTTGATCTCATCAATGCCATACTCTTCCATTAAGTCGCCGCGAACTGCCAGAACATCCTGTCCAAACTCGTTTGAATAATTTGGTACCATATAAACTTTGCCGTCAATCTTTGCCTGATCCCATGCCATTTCCGGAACAACGTCCCAAATGCCAGGTGCATAAGTCTGAATATCTTCCTCTGTAAGCTCAGCAAATCCGCCAAGTGCAACAGTCTGCTCATAGTGGCACCAGCTAGAAGCTGTAAAGATTAAATCAAAATCCTCTCCGCCTGAGAATAACAGAGAATACTTAGTATCATGCTCACCCCAGGATAAGAAATCAACTGATAAAGTACAGTTTAACTTTTCCTCAAGAATCTCATTGATCTTTCCATATACCTCATCAAAATCTGGTGTTCTATCGCCAATCAGATACATCTTTAATTCCATCGGCTCAGACGTATCTACATCAGATGCCCAGATATTTGTGGACTCTTCCTCTGCTGCTGCCGGAACTGCCATTCCAGCCATCATTCCAACTGCCATAGCTGCACTTAACAGCTTCGCTGCGTTTCTCTTTGCTCTTCTCATAATAAGCCTCCTTAAAATATTGTTTGATTATATTTGATATTGTTTGGTTTTACTTTTTTATAAACTGCATCAGCCCTTTACTGCACCAATTGTAATACCCTGTACAAAATATCTCTGTACAAGCGGATATGCCAAAACGATTGGTCCTGTAACAACGATAGTCAGTGCCATCTTTAATGTCTGCGTTGGCAGCGATACGGCACTTACAACATCACCGCTGACGTTTCCGTTTGCCAGAAGCTTTTTGTAAGCCTCAATTCCGTTTATCTTCTGATATAAGAAATACTGAAGCGGATACATCTCTTCTTTCTTAATATAAAGCATTGCGTTGTACCAATCATTCCAGTAAGCCAGTGCAATAAACAGACCAACTGTTGCCAATGCAGGCTTGATTAACGGTATAACAATCTGAAACAGTGTGCGGTATTCACTGCAGCCATCAATCTTTGCCGCGTCAATCAGTGATTCCGGAAGTGCCATAATGTAGCTCTTCATAATGAGCAAATTATAAACAGAGAACAAAAGCGGCAATAACAATGCCAGATAATTGTCCCTTAATCCGAGAGTGTTGGTCATCAAAATGTAATACGGTACCAAACCACCAGAGAACAATGTTGTAAAGTAGAAGAAGAATGAAAACTTGTTTCTCCACTCAAAATCTTTTCTTGCCAGTGCATATGCAGTCATCGTTTGAAGCAAAAGACCTACAACAGTACCAACACCAGTCAGACCGATTGTGGTTGCATATGCTCTGAAAACGACTGATGGATCACGGAACACCGTCTTATATGCCTCTAAGGAAAAATCCTGCGGCAGAAGGCTGAAGCCGTTTTTGTTGATTGCTGCCTCCGAGGAAAAGGATCCTGAAACAATCATGATAAATGGAATCAGACACAGGATTGCCACAATACCCGTAAAGGTGTATGCTACAATATTAAGTGAAAGGATATCCTTGCCATGTTTAATCTTGCTGGCTTTTGTTTTTGAACTCATTGTACGCATCCCCCTTTAGAATAATGTATAATCCTTGTCGTACTTACTTACAAGCCAGTTTACAAGCACGATAGTGATAAAGCAAAGTACTGACTGATATAAACCGATTGCGGCTGACATACCGAAATCCTGACTGCTGATCAATGCGCGGAAGGTCAGCGTATCAATAACATCTGTCTTGTTGTACAAAAGACCATTGTTTCCTACTAAATTGTAGAACAAATCGAAGTTGCCCTTGAAGATACCGCCTACAGAAAGCAAAAGCAGAATGATGGTGGTCGGCATGATCATCGGAATGGTGATCTTGCGGATTCTCTGCCATACGTTTGCACCGTCGATTGCGGCTGCCTCATAAACTGATGTATCAATTCCCATAATTGCTGCCAGATACATAACTGATCCATATCCAATGTTCTTCCATACATTAAAGAATACGAGGATAAATGGCCAATACTCAGGCTTTGTATAGAAGGAAATCTTCTTACCGCCCACTGAGGTAATCATACGATTCATAAATCCATAGTCGGAACTAAAAATGTTGAATGCCATAACGCCTACGATAACCCATGAAATAAAATATGGAAGGAACATAAGCGACTGGGTGATCTTACGGTAATGCTTATTGTGGATCTCCGTTAAGAAAATTGCGACTGCGATCTGCATGATCGTATTTACCGCAATAAAAACAAGATTATACAATACCGTATTTTTTGTTACCAACAGTGCCTGACCAGATTTAAAAAAGAAATCAAAATTCTTAAATCCGTTCCATGCACTTCCCCAAATACCACCAGCATATGTGTACTTCTTAAATGCCAAAACGATACCAGTCATTGGATAATACGCAAAAATCAATGTATAGATTACTGCAGGTGCTAGCATAATCAGAAACTGACGATATCGGTACACTTTTTTGAAGAAGGCCTTAGGACCTCTTGGCTTTTTCACCACTTCATTACTCATTGCTTTCCATCCTTTCTGTTGCGCATTTTTGTTGCGCTTTTCTTCCATTTTGTATTGGCGTTTTTTACCAATGTTTTATGATGGTTCTATTATACTTTTTAACTTTTCAACCGTCAATTTTCATCATGCATAAGTTATCTAATATATTTCATGCTTTTTTCACAATCTTTTAATGCAATATTGCGCAATTTTATTTTTTCTATGTTGCGCACTCTTCTTGCATTTATTATTTTCTTAACACTCTTGCACAAAAATTTATTTTTCGATATACTATTTGAACACAGCAGTAAAGCAGATTGCAGCTGTCCGCTTTACATAGTTTTTGAATATTTCTTATTTAGAAAGGAGTTTTTCATGAGCCGTAAGAAAAAATATGCGTCTGTCATAATCCCCGCTGTCTCACTTTTTCTTTTACTGTTTCTCTTTTTGCTCAGCGGTCTAATCTCTCTTGGGCAGCAGCTTAATTCTGTCAGTCCCATTCTTGCCTGGCTGTACGGACTAATTGTTCTTGCCTGTTTGGGTGCTGGTATTATATGGCCTATTGTAAGTGTTTGGAGGCGCCCAATCTTTTCTATGTATATGCTTCGCTACCGCGATGGACGTGCCCGCTTTTACTGGTGCCGCAAGCTTACCGATAACTTAAAGAAAAACACAGAGCTTACAAATGAAGAAACTGCGCAGCTTGAGGATTTCTTAAAACAAGGCAATCAGGCTGATGATCTTTTGATTGATTTTTTCACCGAAAAATTCTCTCCTGTCATAGACAGCAAGATCAAAAGTGCCGCAAAGACAGCTTTTGTTACAACAGCAATATCTCAGACAGCTTTTTATGATATGTTTTCCATGCTTTCTGTCAATCTCCACCTGATACGCACCATAGTAGAGTCCTGCGGCTATCGCCCAAGCGGTGCAGCACTCCTTGGACTCTATGTGCGCATCTTAAAAGCAACTTTTTTAGCAGGAGGTCTTGAGGAGATGGATCTTGAAGAATTGCTTCCGCTTGTGACTGGAAACGCTGCCATGAAGCTTCCCGGCCTTGTCTTTGCCTCTGCCGCACAGGGTACCGTCAATGCGTTTATGACAATCCGTGTTGGTATCTTAACAAAAAAATATCTTTTCAGCGCCGACGGTCCGATTGAAATGCCGCAGGCACGAAAAGATTCTTATAAAGAAGCAATTGATTTTCTTAAAAAATGTGAGTTACATAAAGATGTGATTACAATGGCTAAGAAGACAGCGCACGGCGCAAAGGAAGCTGCTGCTGCATCTGTAAAAAAAGTATTTAAAAGCACAAAAACCTCGCCGCTTACATAAAGCGGCGGGATTTTTTTGTTTTTGACCCTTTTGATACCAGATTGCTACGTGCTTTTTGACCTTTTGACCCTGGTATCATCATAATTTCACTTTTCTGCAAATCTCAAGGATTCCCTTGATATAAATCACAAGTGCCATCTCAACACGTTTTAGCGAAATGGCCTCATCCGGCTGATGATAGTCACCATGTCCTTTTAAGAAAAGTCCCTCTGGAGCCGGCGGAAGCGGCATACCTGTTCCGCACGCGAAGGCTCTTGGAAGCTTTCTTGCATAAGTTCCTCCGCTCATCGCAAATGGCTTTGCATTATTTTTCATCAAACGATTATATGTGTCCGTCATAATTGTCACCGCTGGATGATTTGGATCAAAAAGTGTTGGCTTTGTATTTCTTGTTACATTAAGAGAAAATCCATTTTCATTTGCTTTCTTTTTTGCTGTCACTGCTAGATCTTCTTTGCAGCCTGCCGGGTACTTTGACAAAAAGCCAAATACCAGGTGACCATCCCTAATCCATCCCTGTGTCACAGTCAATATCGTCGGTCCTGAAATTTCATCCTCAAAAAATACACCAAGCGGTGTTCCATTACCATCTTTATTAATAGAAACAATCCATGACAACACTTTGCAGTCATTTTCTGAGGCAAGTTCATATCGGCAGATCGCCTCACAAAGAATCGTCAATGCATTGCTTCCACCTTTTGGTGATGCACCATGAGCTGTTATGCCGCAAGCTGTAAGTCTCCATGCACGCTCTCCATTTTCTGTCTGCATTTGTTCCACCGTTACAGGTGATTTCTTTGATGATATAAGCTCTTTAATACGCGGCGCATCCAGAACAACAGCCTCCGCAATATTAGGAACAGAATACAAACCACAGTCACATGACAAAGAAATCAGCCTCTCACTAACACTGTCATTTGCCGTAAGCTCACCATTGAAACTTCCGCGTTCTCCACAGCATACCGGAAAACCGCTGTCTGGTACAAGAGACAGCTCTGGACACGGATAATGAGCCACAAAATGATCAATATCAAACATGCCAACCTCTTCGCACGTACCCATATAAGCATCCAGGCTGTATGGAAGCTTGATTTTATGTTCCTTCATATATAAAAGAACATATAGTGCCATTGCCGCTGAGCTTTTATTATCCTGACAGCCTCTTGCGATCATATATCCCTGCTCCACAACAGGCTCAAACGGATCATGCTCCCAGTAGCCTCCTACTGGAACAACATCAAGATGGCTCCAGATTCCAATAGACTTTTCTCCATCTCCATATCTGATTCGGCCGACACAAGAGTCAAAATTTTTTGTGTCCAGTCCATACTCACTGCCAATCTGCAGCATCTCGTCTAATACTCTGACACATTCTGGACCATATGGCGGCTTTTTGTCTTCTGGCACAACCGCCACACTTGGGATGCGGCAAATTCTAGTCAGATCCTTAACTAGCTGCGGCATTTTATCAGAGACCCACAATGCAATCTCCTTGTCCTCATCTGTCATCTGTTCTCTTTGCAACTCTCCCAAACTCATCCGATCACCTTCCCGCACGAATGCTCTTATCAGTCAACAGTCCCATAAACTCATCAGCAGCCTCTCTTACCCAGCTAAAACGCTCATGGTCAATATCACTAGGTACTGTACAGTCACCACCAAGAATTACTCCAACCGTTCCTGTTTCCTCAAGTAAACGTTTTGTTTCATCCTTTATTGCCTGCTTGCTTCCACTGTAAAGAACACCCGTCTTGCGGTTGTCAAATCCTCCTAACACACAACGTCCGCCAAAATAACTCTTGCCATCCTTCAGGCTCAAATCTTCAACATAAACTGCCCAATTGACAGCTCTTGCTGGATAGTCTTTCCATACTTCAATTCGGTTTTTATCTCCTGCCCAGCCACAGCAGTGCAAAATGTTGTTGTCACTTAATGTATTAGCATACTCTAAAACAGCTAACTCAGCCGGCGTTACGATTTTCTTGTACTCCTCTGCCGTAAAACGAAACTCCTCTGCATTTTGAACACAATAATAAATACCAGTGCAGCCTGCTTCTTCAATCACACCTTTAATCAGAGATCGAATATCTTCTCCAATTACCTCAAATGCATGACATACTGCTTCTGGATTTGCCTTTAAATGGCTCATAAGAAGCTCCTCGCTTGTACCAAAGCGCATCAAAGACATTGGACAAAATACATTATAAAATACGCAGCACTCATCCTTTACCGCTTCAACTACACCCTTTACGCGGGCAATCTGCTTACGGATATATGGATGATCTGCTCCCATCGGTTTTAAGTTAAACCAGTCTTCTGGGTTCTTAATCTGAGCAATTCCCGGATTTGGATAATTAAAATATCCATCGCACATAACTTTAATCAGATCAAAATCTGCCTCACGGTACAATCTCAAATGCTCATCAATCGTCTCCTGTCCAAAATCATCGTCTGGTGAAAAATGATACCAAAATGCGATTGGAACACGATCCACCGGTTCATTGTGAAATGCATGAAGTACACGTTCTTTCTTTGTCATTATTCTTCCCTTTCTGGCCTTTTTGCCCCTTAACTTTTTTTATTTAAAACAATTATAACAAAGCACTTCTTCCATTTCCATCCATTTTCCGTTTGTTTCTGTGCAAAATCGCTTATTATTCTTGTTTTTGCCAGTTTATTTTGTTTAAAAAGGCAGTATTCCTAATGTGAAAATGGAATAGAAAACCCCCAGTGCTGGCACACTGGGGGTTTTCGTTTTGACGACCAATCATGATCGTGATAACATCTTTTGCCTAGAGGTAGTATATCATATCCCACTGGCAAAATCTAGTATTTGTCAAAAATTCTCTTTTAATTCCCGATCATCTCACACAGCAAAGTTTATCATCCTCTGCATACAGCCTACACCCCTGCACAGCAGTCAGTGCACGAAGACTTGCATCAGTACAGTTTTCCGGGTACTGTCCGGTAAAATAATAAATCTCTGCTTCACCATTTTCTACTAGAATATCAGCATGATGACCATTTGTCTGATCAGATGGATCCTTGCCTGGCTCTACAAGAAGATTACCTGGGCAACGTTTCCAATTAGTAAAATCATCTGATACATACGCTGAAAGACCCTTCCAGCAATCACATATCATCCATTTCTTTCCACCAAGCTCAAATACATTCGGTCCTTCCTGTGAACAGTCAGAAATTTCCTCTCCAACTACCTCCCATTGATACAGGTCAGTGCTCTGTGCTGCATAAATATGGCTGTCATGGTTTTCATCTTTATACCACATCTTGTAAACACCCGGACAAACCTCATACACACATGCATCAATCACGCGCTCAGATGACAGCTGCAATGTTGACTGATAAGTCCAGTCCCAAAGATTTTCAGATGTATAGTGGAGAATGTGTCTTGGATACTCCCATGTTGTTGGGATTCCTGTAATATAGGATACATACATATGATATGTTCCATTTGCCTCAAAAATCTCTGGTGCCCAAAAGGTATTATGACCATGCTCAATATCAAGATTTTCTAATGTACCGCGATAAAGCCAGCCTTTTTTATCTGTTGACGTTGCCACTCCAATCTTACTTCCATGGATTGATGAAAATCCAACCTGCACCGATGTAGAACGCCTCTGGGTATAAAACATATAGTAGCACGCTTCCTTTTTGTTCCAAATCACCGTTGGGTCTGATGCTCCATCAAAAATAGGATCGCGAAACAACGGTGCTGGAAACCCCTTTTCCATTTTTGTTTCCATATTCTTTTCCTTTCTTTTGCAAAAGTTTTAACCCTTTACGGAACCAACCATAAGTCCTTTTTCAAAGAATTTCTGTGCAAACGGATACATAACAATAAGCGGAATAGATGATAATACCATACATGCCAATTCAATTGTTTTATAATTGCTTGCCTGCTCCGACATTGTACTTAAAACAGAAGAAGCCTCAGTTCCCATTTTGCTCATATTCTCTGCAGTCTGACTAGACTTAATTACGGTCAGCATATAGTAGGATAATGTCTGAAGATCTGTTGATCTTGTGTAATACAAGGTCTGTGTGTAATCATTCCATGTTCCAACAGCAGTAAAAATTGCAAGTGCTGAGAGTACTGGCTTTGACAGAGGCATAAAGATCTTAAAGAAAATTGAATACTCGCTTGCACCATCTAGCTTTGCAGATTCTACAAGTGACACTGGAATTTCTCTGAAGTTTGCATTGTAGATGATTACATTATAAAATCCGCCAAATAAGCTTGGGATGATGTAAACCCAGAAGGTGTTATAAATCTTCATTCCTGTAAACAACAGGAAGTAGGAAATAACACCACCATTTAAATACATGCTGATAAATCCAATTGTGGCATAAAACTTCTTACCGCACAAATAGTTTCTGGAGAATCCATAAGCAAACATAGATGTTATCACTGTCTGTCCTGCTGTTACAATAATTGTTCTTGCCAGTGTTACCAAAAAAGCTTTTACAATCTCATTATTCTTTAACACTGCCTGCCAGCTGGCTGTCGAAAATTCATCTGGAATCAACATTGCATAACCATGCTTTGCAATAGCACTTGCACTGTTAAGTGAATTAATCAGAGAGAACCATACTGGATATAAAGTTATAATTGTAATAAGAATCATAAAGATTCCAAGAATCAAATTGAATGTTTTTGATTTGTTGCTTTTTACTTTCATGCCGAAAACCCAATCCTTTCATCAGAATAAACCATATCCATCTGACAGCTTGCTTACAATTCCATTTGCAAGTAACAACAATGCCAGAGAGAAGAAGGATTTTGTAATGTTAACTGCTGCTGCCATTCCAAACTGAAGCTGCTGAATACCAATCTTATAAATATAAGTATCAATTACCTCACTTCGCTCCAGGTTAAAGGAATTTTGAAGTACATAAATCTGATCAAAGTTGTTATTTAAAATACCGGCAACTGCAAATATTACCATAATCATCACAGTTCCCTTAATACATGGAATTGTGATGCTGATCATTCTGCGGAAACGTCCTGCACCATCAATTTCTGCTGCCTCGTACAATTCCTGATCTACACCAGCAATAGCTGCCGTATACAAAATTGTACTCCATCCAAGCTCCTTAATTAAGTTGGATATAATCGCAATTGCCCAGAATTTTTTCGGCTGTGCCATAAAAACAACTGGATTTTTAAATATTCCTGTATTTACAAGGAAATTATTGATTGGTCCATCTGAACTTAACAGTGTGATAACAATACCACCAAATACAACCCATGAAATAAAATGCGGCATGTAGGTCAGCGTCTGAACAGATTTTTTCAAAAATGGAGATGCAATCTCATTGATCAAAAGCGCAAAAAACAATGCCGCTGGAATATTTACCAGATTGCCAAGCAGGTTAATTCCAAGTGTATTTACTAACATTCTGGTAAAATCGTGGTTTCCAAAAATAATTTTAAAATTCTGGAATCCATACCACTTGCTTGTAAAAATTCCCGCAACGCCCTCCACAACTGAATAATTCTTAAATGCCAGAATTAATCCGAACAATGGAAGAATGCTGAACAGTATGATGCAGATCGTTCCCGGCAGCATCAGCGTATGCAGCTGGAACTGTGTTGCACGATCTTTTCCCAATGTAAAACTTTTCTTTTTATTCATAGCTAGCCTCATTTCCCACATGCTTTTATAAAAAATTTATAGAAAAAGGATGCAAATTTCTTTGCATCCTCCCTCTCCGTTATTTATTTCTTAATTATTTGTACAAGTCTGCATTGATATCTTCAATTTTATTTCCGGTATTCTCGCAGTTTGTCTTATATACTTCATCGTAAGCTGCATCAATGTCAGCGATGCTGTAATCTTCCAGCGTAGATACCATATTGTTGTACTCTGTCTCAAATTCCTCATCTGTCTTTGCAGTAACAATCTTTGCCTTCTGAGACTCCAGATAACTCTTTACCTGAGACAGCTTGATTCCAAGATCACTTGATGGCTCCAGAACAGTATCTGGGAAATCAACTAAAGAAGAATCATAAATATAAGTAGTCTCTTCCCTACCAAATGCAGGCATCAGTGCAATCTCAACACCACGGTTGCTTGTCGGATCCGGAACTGGCTCTGTATGACGCTCAAAAGAGGTATTAGCAAATGGCCAGAATAAGATATTGTTCTCATATAAATCCTTTAATTCCTGTTCACCCTTTTCAGTCTTTGTTACAATTCCCTTATCATCAACTGTGTAATATTCTCCTTCGATTCCATAGTAATCCATCATCAGACCTTCTTCACTTGTAACCCAGCTTAAGAACTCTGCCACCTTCTCAGGCTCATCGCAGCTCTTAGAAACAAATGTCTGAATCCAACCTGTTCCTGCTGACTGATTTATCGGAAGTGCACCCTTTGCTTCATTTTCTGGCGCGATTGCACCGTAAGATACCCAGCTTGTATTCTCCTTATTGATCTGTGCCTGATTTCCAATCCAGCAGAATACTCTTCCTGCTTCCAGATATGTCTTTAAAGCAGCCTCATCAAGTGTCAGAATATTTACATCCAGATATTCCTTCTGGATACAATTATTTATGAATTTAAGTGCATTCTTATATCCCGGGCTTAGCTCCTTATGACGATAATTTCCTTCCTCATCAACTGGAACAGCACCAAAATTCCATGACAGAATACCATCAAGTGATGTATCAATCCATCCATCTGCATGAAGTGCAACTGGAATAACACTCTCACCATTCTCTGTTGTGTAGCCGGAGTTCTTTACAAGCTCGCAAGCCTCATAGAAGCCTTCCTCTGTGGAAACCATCTCCTCGGTAATACCAAGTGCATCCATAATGCTCTTATCAAACATGATGCAGCTGTTTGTTCCTTTTTCTACTACATCTACCCAGCACTCATCATCTGGTGGAAATACCTTTCTGTTATCCGCTGTCTCAATATGAGATGCAAGGCTGTACCATCCGCCAAAACGATCAATCAGAGCCTGCTTGTGATCTTCTGGATAACCCTCTAGCAGCCATGAATCTGGATCATACTTCTCTAAAAATTCCTGCATATCCCATACAGCTCCTGCATTAATCAAGTCCTTCATGCTGTCGCTGTTTGTGATAGAAATGATATCTGGAAGATCATTTGTTGCTAACATAAGTCCAAGCTTTGTCGCTGCATCTGTCGGCGGCTGCTCCAGATTAAATGTAAGTCCAATATTGTCTCTGATGTAATCAAGTGCTGGTGAGGAATCTGTATTCCAATTTGCCGGACCATATCCTGCCACATCTGAATACCAATACACTTCGCTAGTGTCACCTTCTGCAAATGCCGGAACAACAGAAGTTACAGCAAGTGCTGCTGCAAGAATCGCTGATGATACCAATTTCTTTTTCATAAAAATCTCCTTTCCTTTTTCAAGGTCTCTTTGTTTCTGTTCTAGATTATACATTTTCCTCAACTTTTTAATATGTATTTTTTCATTTTTTGTATGGTAATTTGATTACTCTTTCATTTTTCTGCTAAGAACTGTGATTTTTTACAATCCATACTTTTTGCGGTACTCGCTAGGTGTCATTTTAGTCAGGCGTTTAAATGTCTTTGTAAAATAATAATAATCTGAATATCCCGTCTCCTGTGCAATCTCTCCCACTGTCTTTTCTGAATATCGCAGCAGCTCCTTTGCTTTTTCCAATTTCTTTTGTTGGATCAGTTCTGAATACGTTTTTCCAGTCTCTTTCTTAATTAGCTGGCTTAAATAGCCCTGACTGATACCAATCTCGTTTCCCAGCGCCGCCGCAGTAAGATTTTCCATATAGTGGCAGTCAATATATTCACGAATTTGCTCCATAAGCTTAGCAGCTTCATCAAAAACTAATTTATTTTTCAGCATTCCAAAAAACATACTAGCATTTTTGTACTCCACAAGAAGCTCCTCAGCACTCTCACACTCTCGCTCATCTATATACTTTCCATTTTGTGACTCTGCATAGATGCGGTTCATCTGTACAAAATACTTCCACAGCTCATCAATCAAAATTTCTCCCGAAATCACTAAATGCTCAAGTGCTTCAATTGATTCTGATATACTGCTTTTTTGATACCTTATCTGACGAAGCAGTTCATTTTTTCCTTCCCACTCAACTTCCTTGTGATCTACCATCATCTCCAGATTTACAAATTGCGCACTGTCACAGGCATTCTTTGCTCGTCCAAACATTTTATATACTTGAATTTCTTCCTCATAAATCTGGCTGCATCCACAGAAAATTAAAGTTGAAGATGCATCACACATTTTTTGAACATAATCAAGAATACGCTTTGCATGATACTGTGGCAGTTCGCAAAAATCACTTCCAATTACAGCAAACAATTCATTTTTTGCAATCGGAACAATACTTGCATCAAATACCGTCTCTGAAATATTTTTTGCGCAAATCAATTTCTGATCATCTTCAAAGCGATACAGACAAGCCATATAAAAGCGTCGCTTGTTGATCTTTGCCTTATGCATATCACAAAGAAATGCCCATGCACTGCTTGCGTTTTTATATTTGGAGATCATATCGATCATTTCCGACACCGCTAGGGTATCTGTTTCTGCTTTCAGAGCTGTTAACTCCTTACTAAGCCGCTTCATGCAATCTGACAGCTGATCCTTACTCACTGGCTTGACTAAATATTCAAATGCGCCATCCCGAATTGCAATACGCGCATACTCAAATTCAGCAAAACCGCTCACAAGCACTACCTTTGTATTTAAATTTTCTTCCCGTATCTTTCCAAGCAAATCTAGTCCATTTAAACCTGGCATACGAATGTCAGTAACCACTACATCTGGCTTTAACTGTGTAATCTGACCCCATGCCTCCTTGCTTGATGTCGATTTTCCCACTACACAAAATCCATATTCCTCCCATGAAATAAGGCGTTCTAACCCTATCAGCACCCATGGCTCATCATCAATCAAGTATACCTGATACATGTTCCTCTCCTTCCATTTTCCTGTCAAGCGGAACAAGAATCTCTATCCTCGTTCCTTCGCCTTTTTTACTTGTTACATTAAATTCTAACTGATCTGAATAAAACAGCCTAAGTCTTCGATAAATATTGACCATACCAATTCCATGCTTTTGCATAGGAAGAAGACTCGTCCTGTCAAATTCCTTAAGCTTATTTTTAAGCGTTTCCAGCTCTTTTTCATCCATACCGCATCCGCTGTCCCACACACGAATGGCAAGCCGCTCTTTTTCCTTTCCCACAAAAACACCGACTGTTCCGCTTTCTTCCTTTGGCTCTAATCCATGAAATACAGCATTCTCAACTAATGGCTGTATAATCATTTTTGGCATGCACTGCTCCATCACATCCTCTTCAATTTCAATTGAAATAGTATATTTGTTCATAAAACGATACCCAATAATTGATGCATAATCATGAATATGATCTGCAATTTCACGAATCGTTGCATAGCCCTTTCCTCGCACATTATAAGAGAAAAAGCGAGACAATGCTTCAGAAATCTCTGCTATATCCGGAACCTCATACAAAAGTGCCATTCCTCTGATGCATTCAAATGTATTATGCATAAAATGCGGATTAATTTGATTGCGGTATGCCAACAGCTCCGATTGTTTCTTTTGGTAATTGGCTTCTAGCACCTGCTCCTTGCTTTTTAAATTTTCCTCTGTCAACATGTCAATATCATCAAGCATTGCATTAAGATTTTCTGCCAAAATTCCCATTTCATTATGTGATTTTACTTCCATACGGCTTTTTCTGTTTTTTGCATAATAATTCATAAACAATGTCTGCTCACGTATTGGGCGAAGAATACTCACATAGATCACAACAAAAAATAACAGTAACAGCAATCCTATAATCACATAAGTAATGCCATTTATTCGCTGCATATAGTTTAAATTTTGATACAGTGTATGATTTGGAACACTAAGAATCAAATCCCAGCTTGTTTTTTTAATTCCCCCCTTATAAATGCTCCATCCTCGATCAAATTCTTCATTTTCACCAGATCCATTTATAGAAGTATCAGCCACCAAACCTCTTTGCACCATAACCTGATTATCTCCGCCTTTTAATACAAAGCTGGAATCACTCGTTGGAAGACGACCTTCAAGCATTTCATCAAGATATAACATATTTATCAAAATAAAGCATTCTCCACATCGTCCCTTAATCTGTGTCTTATTAATATTATACAGAGGGATTGAAATACCAAAATAGCGTTTCGTTCCAATTTGAATCAAGCTTGAAAAGGTAATAGCATCCTCTGTTGTCTCTGGAATCATATCTTTATAGAAAGTACCCATATTTGCGACTAGCTTTCCATCTCCATCATACAGAGAAATAGTCTCAATGCTGCTTTTAATCGCCTGAATGCTGCTGAACTCCGGACGAATCACCTCTTCCAAAAGCCTGCTTCTCTCACTCAATGATTTTGTATTCAGATATGCATTTACCTCTCTGTCTGACATAATATTATATGCAATTTGAATCAGTTCCTTCACATTTCTCTCCATCTCGCCCTGAGCCTGTTCAAACAATGATTCATTATATTCCTGATATTCTCTTCTTACACCCTTTTTGGCAATTCCATTGGTTACTGCCAAAGAGCCTGTAAATATCAAAATCGTAATTACAAGTATCCAGTAATACATAGTCAAAAAGCGCACTTTCCCCAGCAAATCCAGCACTCTTCTGATCTTTCTCTTCACCCATTCCATCTGATACACTCCCTTTTCTATTTATTTCTTTTAAGATTTCTCAAAAATTGCTATATTCAGTCTACTTTTTCACCCGATACTCTCCCGGTGTGCAGTGCATATATTTTCGAAAGGTTCGGTTAAAATAGCTGATATTATTGTAACCACAGCCAATTGCAATCTCACTGATTGGCGTATCCGACTCGCGAAGACGGTCGCACGATACACCAATCCGGTAATAATTGAGATATTCAATTGCTGTCATCCCCACCTGAGATTTAAAGAAGCGACAAAACTGCCCTTCACTCATATGAAACACCTCTGCAAGCTCTCCAAGTGTCACGTTCTTTTCATAATTTTCCTGTATATACTGCAAAATCTGCTTTATCAGACGCACTCGTTCATCATCCTTTTTCTTTAGAGTAAATGACGTTGCTTCTGCATCGAGGCACAGATAATGCCATATACGAAGCAGATTTGCTTTAATCAGCAGCTCATTTTTTGCCATTTCCTTACTGCAAAGAGTGCGTATTTCTTCTAGTGGTTCTTCAATATACGGCCACATAGCATCATCCTTTTTGAAATGGTCTCTGAAAATAAGCTCACCATTTGCCTGACGGCTGATATATTTTTGCTGAATATCATCATTGCCATAGCTGCTTATAAGCTCTCTTCCAAAATCAAGCGCATAAAAAGCCAGTGGATTTTTTTCATCTCCCCTAAAGGAGTGCACAATCCCTGCATTTATAAACAAAATATCCCCTGGCTCAATGTGCATTGTTCTTGTGTTAAGACAAGCTGTTCCAGTACCTCTTGTAATTACCAGAAACTCATACTCCTCATGCCAATGCGGCGGTACTGGCTCTGGCCATAGAGGTTCTTTTGTCATTTCATGAAGACGCAGATGAAAACGAATATCTCCGTGAAACTGCATTTCATGAATACGAGCAAATTCTAGTTGGTTCATATGTTTCTCCTCCTTTATTGCAGTTCACAAGACGCTCATTCGCAAAATCGCACACAACGTGTGAACTGTAAAATCAATTTTGTGTCAGAATCTGTGAAAAATGGTCAAGTATTTTCTTTCTTTTGTTAGTATAATACAATCAGAAGAAATTTGCGATACTTATCGCACTATTTATAAGGAGGTTTTTTATGCAATTTGAAACAGCAAATGGCGTTCTAATAGCCAGAAACGGCGGCGAAATGCTTCGTATTGAGCCGTGGGGCAAAAATTCTCTTCGTGTTCGTGCAACCATGCTTCCAGAATTATCAAATCAAGACTGGGCACTTACAGAAACACCAGAAAGCTCACATGCTGAGGTTGAGTGTCACGAAGTTGACCACTGGGTTGGTGACGGCACTATTGATAAGCGTGAGTCTGCCTCTATCACAAATGGACGCATATGCGCAGTTGTTAACTTTGCAGGTGTTATCACATTTTACCGTGACGGCAGACAGTTTTTACGCGAGTATTATCGCAGCTACGATGGCACATTAAGCCGCGAAAGCCGCTGCTTAAAAACTGTAAACCGCGAGTGGAAGGGCATCATCGGCGGAAGCGAATTCAGTCTGAATCTGAAATTTGACAGCAATGACGGTGAGAAGATCTTCGGTATGGGACAATATCAGCAGCCATATATGGATCTAAAGGGATGTACCCTTGAGCTTGCTCAGAGAAATTCCCAGATAAGTGTTCCTTTTGCCGTATCAAATCTCGGCTATGGTATGCTGTGGAACAATCCAGCTGTCGGACAGGTTACATTCGGAAAGAACTATACTGAATGGACTGCACGTTCCACCAAGCAGATGGATTATTGGCTTACAGTTGCTGACGGACCAAAGCAGATTTTGGAAAATTATACAGCCGTGACAGGACGCGCACCGATGTTTCCTGAGGACCGTATGGGACTTTGGCAGTGCAAGCTTCGTTACCGCACACAGGATGAAGTTCTTAGCGTTGCACGTCAGTACCAGAAGGAAGGCATCCATATTGACCAGATCGTAATCGACTTCTTCCACTGGACTGTTCAGGGTGACTGGAAATTTGATACCACCTACTGGCCTGATCCTAAGGCAATGGTAGATGAACTCCACTCCATTGGTATTAAGGTAATAGTTTCTGTATGGCCATCAGTTGACAGAAAGAGCGAAAACTTCCAGCCAATGATGGATCGCGGCCTTTTGATCCGGACTGAGCGAGGTGCAGCACAAACTTACGACTATCAGGGTGACTGTGTTGAGATTGATGTATTTAATCCTGAAACAAGAAAATACGTATGGGAAATCTGCAAGAAAAATTATTATGATTTTGGCATCGACGCATTCTGGCTTGACAACTCCGAGCCTGATTACGGTGTATACGATTTCGACCATTACCGCTACATTGCAGGTCCTGCTCTCTCCTGCTCTAATATTTATCCACAGCTGTACAGCCGCGTTTTCTATGACAACATGAAGGATCTTGGCGATGGCAATGTTGTTAATTTACTTCGCTGTGCATGGGCCGGCAGCCAGAAGTACGGCAATGTTGTATGGTCTGGCGATGTTCCTAGTACCTTTGAGGCATTCTATGACCAGCTTCAGGCAGGCTTAAATATGGGTCTTGCCGGAATCCCGTGGTGGACAACAGATGTTGGCGGCTTCATGACTGATGATGTAAATGATCCAGATTTCCAGCAGCTTTTAATTCGCTGGTATGAGTTTGCTGTTTACTCTGCAGTTCTTCGTATGCACGGCGACCGCGGTCCTTACAACATTCCACCGCTTGATACACGCGACTGGGGTGGCGGCTACCTTCATACAGGACAGCCAAATGAGCTATGGAGCTACGGTGAGGAAAATTACCGCATCATGAAGAAATATTATGATATCCGTATCGAGATGCATGATTACATCAAACAGCTCTACGAAGAAGCTTCTAAAAATGGCTCTCCATTAATTCGTACAATGTTCTATGAGTTCCCAGAGGATTCAAAGTGCTGGGAGCTGCAGGATCAGTATATGTTTGGAAGCGACTACCTGGTTGCTCCAATTTTCCACTTAAACCAGTTTGAGCGCGAAGTTTATCTGCCAGCTGGAAAGTGGGAAGATACAAGAGACCATAAGGTTTACAATGGTGGCCAGACAATCACCGCAGACGCACCGCTTGATTCGATGCCAGTATTTAAACGCATTTAATTTTTTCATACAAAAAGTGGAGAAGCTCATTCGCTCCTCCACTTTTTATTGTTTCCTTATTCAACGATGACATCAAATCTCGGTGTTTTATCCTGTTCAAAATAGACACGTCTCATTCCACTTGACACAATCTTTTCCTCAAAGCTTGTAACCGCGTGATAGGCGATCCACAAATTTTGATCCCGATCCCAGAAAAATGAATTGTGCCCCGGACCATACTCGCCTGGAATGGTTGCAAAGCTAGCTATCGGTGTCTTCGCTTTTTCCCACACAGACAAATCACAAAGATCATCTCCATCATTTGCCGTCAACATGCCGATTGCATACAGATATCCTCTCGCATCGCCTCCCGAATAGGCCAAATAAATTTTGTTATTGTAATAAAATGCATACGGTCCTTCATTATTAATTGTATGCTCCGTATTTTCAAAGCCATACAGTGGTCTGGACAAGCACTTAGGTTCGCTAATCAGCCGTTCTGGATGCACTGGATCAAATTCGGCAATCATTAACATCGAGCCTGTATCAAGCGGTGTTCCAATATTCTTTCGATGAGACCACACGTAAAAATAGCGTTCTCCCGACTTTACAGGTGTCATATCAATATTAATGCCTTTTTCTGACAAAAAGCCTCCATTTGCCCTTCTTACACGGATTGGCTTTTCCCAATCTTTCGGATTTAAGATGTCGCCATTTTCTTTTAACTTCATAATATGGCACTGCGGATTCCATTCAGAATCACTGACTGTAAACAGCAAATACAAACTTCCATTCAGCACATGAAATTCCGGTGCCCAAAACAGCTGAACAAACCCATTTTCCGTATCCTTATCCAAAATCTTATACGTCTTTACATCTTTTGCAAACAAATCCTCTAGCTCATGCGCTTTTCTCACATAGAAACCAATGTCATTCTCATTGTCGTTCGTTGCAATAAAATAATAGTCATCCTTCCATAACAAAACCACCGGATCAGCAAGTCCCCGCGCAAGTGGGAATTTTAATTTTGGCTCTGTCATCTGCCTTTTTGCATGAAGTGCATTCCAATGATGCTTAATACATTGTGCCATTTCATCCGGTATTGCAATCTGATCGGTCATTCGAATTGCCTCAAGCGTCAAGCCTGTTTTTTCACACAGCTGTGCCCCTGAGCAAATCCCCCATTCGTCAAAAGTCAGAAAATCAGCTGTGCTCCAACTCCAAAAAGATCCCTTGTTTTCGCTGTTCACACTTCCATCAGATTTCCAGTCTTCTCCCGTAATTAAATAGGTAACTGCCCCATCCTTTTTTACTGCTGCTACTTTTAAATTGCCAACAAAGCTGGGTACAATCACATTATCCTCATTCACCCATGCTTTTGGAAATACCAAACCATAATTGTTGTGCAGTGGACACTCCTCTTCATTTTCCTTTACCGACAGATGTACGCTATATGCTAACCCATTCGGATACTGTCCTTTTACCGTCTTTCTGTTATACACCCTAAGAACTTCTTTTTTTCTCTCCTCCATTGTTTTTCTCCCTTTCAATTTCCGATAAAACCAAGAGCAATCTTTATCTGTACGATCTTATTGGATTGCTGCCAGTCTCTGCACTCAGCTTATCACACACAAATTAAAAACGCAAGTAAAAAGCAAGTTGAAATCCTTGATGTTTTTATGTATAATCAGTCTTAGAGATGGCCTTTGGCATGACCACATACAACGCGTCATGTACGGTGCCACCTATATAAGGAGGATTTTATTATGGCAGCATGGAAAAATCTGGATACACTTGCTTCTTATGGCGAGCTTTCCAAACTGAAGAATCATGTCGATATCGCCAAGGCAATGTCCGGTGAAAACGGAGCTGAGCGTGTCGTAAAATACAGCGTACCGATGGCAGCTGGATTATGCTACAATTACGCTGCAAAAGAGGTTGACGAGACTGTTCTTGCCGCTCTTGAAAAGCTGGCTAACGAGGCTGAGCTTTCTGAAAAATTTGAGGAGCTTTACAACGGTGCCGTTATCAACACTGGAGAAAACCGTATGGTTCTTCATCACCTTGCTCGTGTACAGCTTGGAAAGGCTGTTGTTGCAGACGGCGTTGACAAGCGCGAGTTTTATGTAGCACAGCAGAAGAAGGCAGCTGATTTTGCAAACAAGGTTCACGCAGGTGAAATCACCAATGAAAATGGCGAGAAGTTCACCACCGTTGTTCAGATCGGTATCGGCGGAAGCGATCTTGGTCCTCGTGCTCTTTATATCGCACTTGAGAACTGGGCAAAGGCAAACAACACCTTCAAGATGGAAGCAAAGTTCATCAGCAATGTTGATCCAGATGACGCAGCAGCAGTTTTAGCAAGCGTTGATCTTGCACATTCCTTATTTATCGTTGTATCCAAGTCTGGAACAACACTTGAGACTTTAACTAATGAGGCATTCGTAAAGGATGCACTTGTAAAGGCTGGATTAAATCCATCCAAGCATATGTTAGCTGTTACAAGTGAGACATCTCCTCTTGCAAAGAGTGATTCTTATCTAACTGCTATCTTCATGGATGACTACATCGGCGGACGTTACTCTTCCGTTTCTGGTGTTGGCGGTGCAATCCTGTCTCTTGCATTTGGACCAGAAGTTTTCGCACAGCTGCTTAACGGTGCTGCCGAGGAAGACAAGCTCGCAGCAAACAAGAACATCTTCCAGAACCCAGATATGCTCGATGCACTGATTGGTATTTACGAGAGAAACGTTCAGGGTTATCCGGCTACTGCTGTTTTACCGTACTCTCAGGCATTAAGCCGTTTCCCTGCTCATTTACAGCAGTGTGACATGGAATCAAATGGTAAGACCGTAAACCGCTTCGGTGAACCAGTTGACTACCCAACCGGTCCTGTTATCTTTGGTGAGCCAGGAACAAATGGACAGCATTCCTTCTATCAGCTGCTTCATCAGGGCTCTGACATCGTTCCGCTGCAGTTCATTGGCTTTAGAAACAGCCAATTAGGTGTTGATGTTGACATTGAAAACAGCACCAGCCAGCAGAAGCTGTGCGCAAACGTTGCTGCTCAGATCGTTGCATTCGCTTGCGGAAAGAAAGATGACAACTTAAACAAGAACTTCAAGGGACATCGTCCATCAAGTATCATCACCGGTGATGAGCTGACTCCTGCTTCCTTAGGTGCACTTCTTGCTCACTTTGAGAACAAGATCATGTTCCAGGGATTCGTATGGAACTTAAACAGCTTCGATCAGGAAGGTGTACAGCTTGGAAAGGTTCTTGCAAAGCGCGTTCTTGCACATAACACAGACGGTGCTTTAAAGGCTTACAGTGATCTGTTAAATATCTAATCTAGGGATATTTTTACTCAAACATAAGAGCCTGCCATAAGTATGCGTAAAATTGATGCATACCCATGACAGGCTCTTTTTCTATAATATTATTTCTTTTCTCTGAAAATCGCACGGAAAATCAATCGCACTAGAGGACCGCAATAAAACATCTGATACAAAATGGCCATCGGAAAATTCATACCCCAGGTCTGTACCCATGTTGGGAAATCCTTTGTATCCTTAAAAAGAATCGTTGCGATCAGGCTCATGATCGGGCACATGATGCAGCAAATACAAATGGAAATTGCATAGGTAATAAACTGCGGACGATCATCAGGCCTCATGACAGTAAATGCAAGCATTCTCGCAAGCTTTCCAACTACAAAAAATTCTAAAATGAATGCAATTGGAACCATAATAGGCATCTCGTGAAGTGCTGCTATAAAGGTTTCACCTCTCACACCTCCCATATTGAGCGCGACATTATAAACGATCATCCCGTAAACCATAATGGTCGCCATTATTGCTGTGAAAATAACATCTTGAAACTTATTTTTTGGCATAAAAAAATCCCTCCATCTGATAAAATGATACAAACAACTTGCGTGGCGGCAATTGCGTCATGTGTTGTTCGTTATCATCCAAATCATTCGAAAGGGATTGTGCGTTTCCAATATGCAGTCACTTATACTGCAACCACTTTTCATTGCTGCGTTATTTTACCACATTTTTTTCATTCATGTAAGCGTTTTTTTCTATTTTTCTTCGCTTTTGGATATTTTCCATATTTTGCACACTTTTTGTTACAATCACTTCAATTCTTTTATAAAACTGCGCGGTGTCATTCCATATTTATTTTTAAATGCCCGGTGAAAATAAGACAGGTTATGAAAGCCCACCGACAAGGAGACTTCCAAAATAGATGTATTGCCCTGCTCAAACAGCTCCACTGCCTTTTCAAGACGGACATTGTTTACATATTCTACGCAGGTCATATTCATATGCTTTTTAAAAAAGCGCATAAAATGATATTCACTGAAACAACAGATTTTTGCAAGCTCTTCTACGGAGATTGTCTTTGCATAATGAATTTCGATATAATCTAACACATTTTTTAGCTTATCAGCCGGTGTTCCTTCCTCCGGCAGCACATTTTTTGCCTGCTTTGTGCTGTATTGAAGCAGCAGAAAAATCACCTGCAAAAATAATCCCTTTAATGCAAGCTCATATCCTGGCACCTCTTCATGATAAAGCGATGCAATCTGACGAAAAATTTTTCGAATTGATACATAGGCTGGATGCTTTTGCGTAATAAGGCACGGCAATATTAACTCATGATTCATGATAGGAACAAAGTAGCGTGTTGAACAGATATCTGTTGAATTTCCGCCAAGAAAATTCAGATGAAATACATACGTCTCGGAAATCATCTCTTCATTTTGCGGCTGCGCCAATGAAACACTATGAAGAAGAAGCGGCGGAACAAATAAAATATCTCCTTTTTTCACTTCATAATCTACCAGATCAATCTGATAAAGACCCTCTCCCTCTGTAATAAGAGTCAGCTCTGCCTCTTCATGCCAGTGCGTCGTAACTACCGGATAGACTAAGTCCAGTTTTGTGATATATTTTTGCATTGGAAATAAAGTCTCTCCATGCCTTGCGCTCTCTTTTTGCTCTGGTGACGGTACATACAGCTTTTTCAAAATGTCTCCTTCCTTCTTTCTTTGTATATCCTCCTGAATCACTCAAACACAGCAGGATTGTGTCATATAATGAAAAAATATTGCAAGAAAAATTGATTTTTGTTTTCTATAATGGCAATATAATACAATTTATCTTTTTTATCAAGCGAATTTAATTTTTTTACAGAATGGAGGTATAATTTAAATGAATACAATAAAAAGCTTACATCCGACAAATAAGAAATGGTGGCACGACAAGGTTGCCTACCAAATTTATCCAAAGAGCTTTCTTGATACAAACGGTGACGGTATCGGTGATTTACGTGGTATTATCTCAAAGCTTGACTACTTAAAGGAACTTGGCGTTGACATTATTTGGCTCTCACCAATCTACAAGTCACCTTTTGTTGATCAGGGCTATGATATCTCTGACTATTATGCGATTGCAGAAGAATTTGGTACCATGGAAGAGTTTGATGAACTTCTTGCTGAATCAAAAAAACGTGGTATCTCAATCATCATGGATCTTGTTATCAATCACTGTTCTGACAAGCACGAGTGGTTTAAAAAGGCACTCGCAGACCCAGACGGTGAGTATGCTGACTATTTCTTCTTCCGCGAAGGTAAAAACGGCAATCCGCCAAGCAATTATCGCTCATATTTTGGTGGCAGCTGCTGGGAACCAGTTCCAAACAGCAACAAATATTATTTACATATGTTTGCAAAAGAGCAGCCTGATTTAAACTGGGAAAATCCTACGCTCTTACAAAAGCTTTATGACATGATCAACTGGTGGCTTGAAAAAGGCTTAGGCGGTTTTCGTATTGATGCCATTATCAATATTAAAAAAGATCCTTCATTCCCTGACTATGAGCCTGACGGTGACGACGGACTTGTAAGCTGCTGGGAAATGGTCGAGCACGTAAATGGTGTCGGTGACTATCTGGAGGAGTTAAAAAAGCATACATTTGAAAAATATGATGCCTTCACCGTTGGTGAGGTTTTCAATATGAAGGGCGATGAGCTTCGCGAATTTATAGGCGAAGATGGTCATTTTTCTTCTATATTTGATTTCAGTGCCGCATGCTTAAGTGACGGCAAACACGGCTGGTATGATTCACCTTCAATTGAATTTAAAAAATGGCGCGAAACTATTATCGACTCTCAGCTTAGAAATCAGAACTATGGTTTTGAATCTAATATTATTGAAAACCATGATGAGCCGCGCGGTGTATCACGCTTTTTGCCTGAATATGCCCACACGCCGTCAGGTGCTAAAATGCTTGGAACAATAAATGTGCTGCTTCGCGGACTACCATTTTTATATCAGGGTCAGGAGATCGGCATGCAGAATGCCAAATGGAACAGTATTGATGAGTTTGATGATATCAGCACAAAGGATCAGTACCGTGTTGCAAAAGAGGCAGGACTAAGCGATGAGGCTGCACTTGAGGCCTGCAGCAAAATGAGCCGCGACAATGCCAGAACACCTATGCAGTGGACAGACGGCGAAAATGCTGGATTTACGACTGGTACTCCATGGCTTAAAATAAACAGCAATTATACCGATATCAATGTAAAGAATCAGGAAGCTGATGCACATTCTGTATTAAACTATTATCGCAAGCTTATTGCTCTTCGTAAGTCAGATGAATACAAGAGTCTCTTCACCTATGGCGAATTTGTGCCTGTTTACGATGATACAGAAAGTATCATGGCCTTCTATAGAAAGGATGAGTCAAAGTGTGTTCTTATTGCTGCAAACTTTGGAAAAGAACCTGCTTCTGTGACACTCAAATCCCAGGCAGCTCGCATTCTATTATCCACAAGACTAGACGGCAGCGTACAGATTGATACCACATCTGCACCGAAACTGACACTTGACAGCTGCGAGGCAGTTGTGATTGAATTATAATTGCTTTGGACAAAATTGCTTTTCCTGTTCCCAATAAATAAAAAGGAGGAAGCACACATGAATCAAATAGAGCGAAGAGATGCCGGCCTTGCTTATATCTCAGACGACTCCGTTTTTGAGGAGCAAAAAAAATGCAGACAAATTCTGCAAAAACTAAACTTTATTGACCGTTCTGACTTTGCTGGAATCTCCGAAATAGTAAAAGAACTTTTCGGAAAATCAGAAGGAGCCTTTGTCAATCCACCATTTTATTGCGACTACGGCAGCCACATCGAAGTCGGCAAAAATTTCTTTGCCAACTATAATTGCACTCTTTTGGATGTTGCAAAGATCAAGATTGGTGACAACTGCCAGATGGCACCAAATGTCGCAATCTACACAGCTGGCCATCCAATTCACCCAGTTAGTAGAAATTCCGCCTATGAGTACGGCAAAGAAGTCACAATCGGTGACAATGTATGGCTCGGCGGCAACACCGTTGTCTGCCCTGGTGTCCACATTGGAAACAATGTTGTCATCGGTGCCGGAAGCGTTGTGACAAAAGATATCCCAGACTGGTCCATCGCTGCCGGAAATCCGTGCAAAGTAATCCGCAAAATCACAGATGATGATAAGAGACGCTTATTCCACAATGAAGACATCGACGATGAAGCCTGGGCTGATATCACATCAAGAATGAGTTTCTAATTATTTTTTGCAGAATCACAGAGGACAGGGAAAACACTTTCCCTGTCCTGATATCTCCCTACGTTGGCATTATCCAAAAGCACTCTATTAATTTGCAAAGTTGATTACAACCGGATCAGAAGTAGAGATCTCGTCATATGTGTCTGCATCTGACACAACAACACAAAACTCCAGAGACTCCAGTTCTTCCATTGGGCAATAATCATCAGAGTCCTCATACATGTCAATCACTTCTTTTGTTTTCTTGCCTGCTACGATATCAGCATAAAATCCGGTATAGCACATAAAGCCATTGATTGATTCATCATCATACCCTACATTGATTTTCTTATCTGTGAGATTCTCAATAATGAAATTAATCGTATATCCATCTCCGTACTCATTTTCCTTGAGTCCATTGTATGTAACGATCACAGAATCATCCTGATATACAATATCACCCTCTACTGTTGCGTCTTCTCCACGTAACGTTTTTAACTCTGCTTTCAGCTCGGTAATCTGCTTTTCCAGCTGTTGAATCAGTTTTTCAATTTCAGATGCTCGGTCTTCACCTGTAGCACTCTCTTCAGTGCCGTCTACCTCAATGCTAGTTTCCTCTTCTGTGCTAGTCTCTTCTGCCATTACCGGCATCGCTGCGGACATAATGGTAGCTGCTGCTAATGCATAAACATATCGTCTCATAGGGCAATTCCTCTCCTTCATAATTGTTGTTTTAATTGTAACAATAATACAATTATTTGTCAACTGCTTGACTAATATCTACTTGAACCAGATCAATTCCTGATTTCACAATAAAACAGTCTAGATATTTGTTTCTATCTTTCGTTCTCTGCTGTTACATTAAAATCCTCATCATCATCGATAACAATGCAATTCACTTTTTTTGAAAATGCAGTGCAGGCATCCAGTGCAATAATGCCCTCGCCATAGTAAGGACTAAAGTCGGGATTATTGTCAAATTCTCCGCCTTTCTTTTCATAATGAGCATGACCAAACGAACAATGCCAATGACCACAAACAATTTTCTTTCCAGGCTCAACTACATGGTTATGAGCAGCTTGCATTCCATTTTGCCATCTCGCCTGATCCCAAGCTACTTTGTCAGCGTCTCGCCAGTTGATATTATAAATATATTCAATCGGATCAAACAGACCACCCTTTACTGTACATGGAATCCATCCATGTACGAAAATATAATGAGAAGTCTCATAATAATCCAACATAGACGGTATGATCGTCTGGATCAGTGGACTTTTTCGCAATTTTTCTTCAACACTGTATGGTGTCGCCGCCAAATCTCCCATTGTCATTTGGGTCAGCTGCAAAACAGTATCCACAGTGCCATTCTTTCGATGATAGGATCTCCAATAGCTATGATGAAACCAGTCTTTTAATAATTCCAACGTCAGATCTTCATGATTGCCTCGAATCAGTATCACTTCATTCTTAGCAAGCAAATCCATAATAAATTCTTGCAATTCTAAAGCTTGTTTGCCTCGATCAAACAGATCCCCACAGACAATCAACTTATGTGGTTCTGTGTCCGTAAAAAAACCTTTCTCAGTTAATGCAAGCTTAAGTTCATCAAAAAATCCATGCACATCAGCAACAACATAATACTTCATTTTTAATTGTCTTCTCCTTCCTAGACTTTGAATGTCCAGTTTTTAGCTCTGAATGTCCACTTTTTAGCTCTGAATGTCCACTTTTGGATTGGATGCTCACAGCGTTTTTCTCAACCGATAACTTCCGCGACCATATTTTTCAAGCACTCCTTCGTCACAAAGTTTCTTTAATACACGCTGTAATTGCCTTCTGCTACAGTGAAGACTCACCATCGCTGCATTTACGCTAGTAATCTGATGGCTCGGCCAAATCTCATTCAAATATAACAAAACCTTTTCCTCTAACGTCTGAACAGCCAACTCTATTTTTGCCATCATCGACAATTTATCTGCCATCTGTGCCATAACAAATTTTAAAAATACGTGATCTCTCTCTAACATCGTTCGATTGCTGTCAAAAGGAATCGCAAGGCAAAGCACCGATTCCGTCGCCTCCGTAAAAAACGGGCTAAATTCATCCTTACAAAATTCAACATCGCCAAGCAAGGTTCCCTCTTTTGAGAGGGTGATGCTATAGGTTCGACTCGTTTCATCCATCCCGAAAATCTGAACCGTCCCACTTACAATCAAGAGAAACTGCCGTAACGGCATAAGAGGCTGCGTCAATAATTCTCCTTTTTCATATTGTAGCAAGTGGACTGATTGCGGTCTTTTTTGAAAGTGCTTACTTTCCTGCCTTAAAATAGACTCTATTCGTTTTTCATCATGAATTTCTTGCATACTATCCCCTCTTATTTTTCTTTATTGTGCCATATGTCACAAACAAATGCAAGCAAATTTGTTATACTAATTTGCGGAATTTTTGAATTATTTTTTAGAAAGGATATTTTTATGGATACGATTTTTGATACGAAACATCTTTACCGAACCTACTTTAAAATGGCGCTTCCTGTCGTTCTCGGTTTGGTTGTGACACTCATTTACAATCTTGCCGACACCTTCTTTATTGCACAGACAAAAGACACCGCACTAATTGCCGGTGTCTCTGTCTGTTCTCCTGTTTTTACCACACTGATGGCATTTGGCAATATATATGGTCAGGGTGGAAGCTCCCTAATCTCACGTCTTCTTGGTCAAAATAATCTTGAGGGAACCAAGCGAGTCAGCTCCTTTTGCTTTTATATTGCGATTGCAACCGGTGTCGTTCTTGCAATTTTAATGATGGCATTTTGCTCCCCTCTACTCACTCTCTTGGGTACAGATAGTGACACATTCTCCCATGCAAGAAACTATTACAGTGTGCTTGCCATCTGCGCACCGATTGTTGTTCTTAGCTTCATTCATTCCAATTTGGTTCGCTGTGAGGGGCTTGCCTCTCAGTCTATGATTGGAAGCGCACTCGGCACTGTCATTAACATTATTTTAGACCCGATTTTGATTTCCGTTTTCCATATGGGTTCCCTTGGTGCCGCAATTGCAACTGTAATCGGCTATTTGTGCAGTGATCTGTATTTTCTTGGACTGCTCCACAAAAAGAGCCACTGTCTGTCTACCTCTTTTGGCTATTGCAAAGTAAGTTCCGAGGAATTAAAGCAAATCCTTGGTGTTGGCATTACAGCAGCGCTGACCAATTTGATGCAAAGCCTCACTGTCATTGTGTTAAATCAATTTCTTCTCTCCTACGGCAGTGATCGAATCGCAGCAATGGGAATTGTTCTAAAAATCAATATGATCGTCCAGCTTGTCATGACTGGATTTGCCTTCGGTGCCGTTCCACTTTTTGGCTATCTGTACGGTGCAAAGCTGCATGGTGAATTGAAGAAACTGATTCGATTTTGCATGAGCTTTTTAACTGCGATCGCCCTTATTTTAACAATTGTCTTGTGCGTAAAATCAGCATTTTTCATGAACATTTTCGTACAGGATTCTGAGCTGATTACACTTGGCTCTCAAATGCTACGCTGGCAGGCAATCAGCTCTGTATTCGTCGGAATTATCCTAATATGTACGGTACTTTTTCAGGCAACCGGAAAAATCATCCCGTCATTTTTACTGTCAATCAGCAGACAGGGAGTTGTCTTTCTTGTCGTGCTTCTGATTTTTTCAGCACTCTTTGGATACAATGGAATTTTGATGGCTCAGGCAATTGCCGATGTGCTAAGTGCTGTACTTGCAATGTTCCTGCTCTACCGAATAAAGCTAATCTCATCTATTGCTTAATTTGTTTCATTGATTTGGGAATAAACCACTGGGGACAATCAATGAGCCAAAACAATGTCATTAAGATAAGACATTGTAGGCCAAAAGAACCGTCCCCTGGTCATTCATAATCACAAAGGACAGGGATATGTTTTCCCTGTCCTCTGTGGTTTTTATTTTTGATATTTATACGATTCTTCAATTGCGTGAATCAAGTCTACAATTAGCCTATTATACGGCGCTGCTACATTGTAAAGCTTTGCCTGCTCTACAATTGCACCGTTGATTGCATCAATCTCTGTTTTTCTGCAGTTCATGACATCCTGTGACATGGACGAATATCCTTTTCCTGCATCCTCGCATACATGATGCACCATATTTAATACTTCCATATAAGAAAAATGTGTACCATCTGCTTCTGCAACATCAACTGCCTCACAGATCATTTTTTCAGCAAAATCCCACGCGTAATGGTTATCGATCATGGAACGAATCGGAGAACGTGTGATTGCAGTGAAAGTATTGATAGACAGGTTTACAAAAAGCTTGCTCCATATGATACGCTGAATATCATCAGAAATTTCTACTGCAAATCCACTTTCCTCAAGCAGATTTGAAATAATCTGCAGATTGCTGTTTTCTTTTAGATTGCTGCCTATAGTTGTTGCACCTGTTCCGCTGTGACGCACATGACCGTTTCCATTGTTAACAGAATTATGCTTGCTTGTTCCAATAATAATATTTTTCTTCACAACGTACTGTTCAATCTTGCGATCATTTCCTGCTCCATTTTGCAGTGTCATTACAAGCGTATGTTCCCCAAACAACTTGCGATTTGTTTTCAACGCATCTTCCGTATACGTAGACTTGACAAACACAATTACAAGATCTGCATCTTCCTTGTACTCACCAGATAAGCAGGCACGAACTGACGAGAAATGCTGCTCTGTTCCATCCTCCTCTAACACTGTAATTCCATTCTTATTAATTGCGTCTACCTGTGGCTGGTAGCTATCAAGCATAACAACCTCATTGTGCCGGCTTAAATAAGCACCGTAGAGGCATCCCATAGCTCCTGCACCAATAATTACAATCTTCATATTTCATTACCTCCCATTTTTGACCGTCTGTGGTAGTTAGCAAAATGACTTAAAAACATCTTGATTTTCTGACGCACTATGATTTTACTTCAATTTGATCAGAAACTGATACGTAACACCTTCTTCAAGCTTGAATGTATCGTATGCACAAACAACAGCTTTATTATCGGAGGCATAGTACATACAGTCAATCAATTTACTGCTATTCATGGAATAAATGCCAGTAATACTTGGTGTTGACTGCACCATAACCCATTTATTTCCCTCTACTATCACAGTCGTCATTTCTTCTGTTTTGATGCTGACAGGTTCTTCTCTTCCAAAATCAACACTCTGATTGGCCTCGTATGTATTTCCAGTAGAAAGTTCTGTCACTCTGACACGATATGTTCTTGTAATAATACCCTCTTCTTTCGTTTCATCTTCATGCTCTATCGACCATGTATAACGTGTATCTGCTTTATCAAGCAATTTTTCTGTATTATCTGAATACACAAGTGTCAGTGAATATCCATCCACATTAAGTTCATCAAGATATGGCAAAAATGCGACAGGAACTGTCTTTAAATCCTGATCAATATTAAGCTTGACCATAGTAAGCATCTGTCTTTCTTCCTCTGTCTCGCTCTGTGATTCTGTTGTCTGTTCAAAAGATTCCAAAGCTGACTCAGTTGAAGAAGGCTCTATTTCTTCTACACTTGCACTAGATAATTCAGCCTCACTAAATGTCTCTGGTATAGTTTCAGCAGATGTTTCAACTGTCTCTGGCATCACTGTTTCAATTGTCTGCGCAGTCTCTGTTTGCTCTGTACTTTCTTCTGGAATATTTTCTGTGCCTGGTACAGTCATTTTTTCTTCAAGCGGTGCCTCCATTTCTTCTGATGAAATGACATTCTCCGTTTCCAAAACAACTGGTGCAGCAGCCTGCTCTTCTGAATATTCTGCTGTATCTATAAATTCCGAAGATCCTTCTACACCTTCAAATGCTGCAAAAGCCACTTTTGATGTATTTTTATCTACGCCTATCATTGCCAAACCAACAGCTGCCAACGCAGCTGTCAATTGAATAACTGTTTTTCTCTTCACACGCAATCATCTCCTTACCCAATTCCTGTAGCCAAACTAACACTTTTTTTACTCTTTGTCAAGAATGATTAACCTGCCATAAGGTAGATCATATCAGTCTCCTTATTGTTCTGTACGTCATCTCCCCATGTGATATGTAAAATGTAATAATTCACATAATAGCCGGTATCATCCTCTTTATCTGGAAGCGTTACTGGACTCGATGTTTTCCAGTACAACGGCTCCGCAGATTGTTGAACATAACTCTTTGTATAGTCGCCATACGTTTCCTTATGATATGCATCTGTGGCATAACGGTTATTTGCATCTATATTTAGATAGCTGCCGGGAAGTAGATCACCCTTCTTATACTTTTTGCCCAGACACTCAACCACGTCTGTGGATGCATTTGAGTCTGCCAGTGTGGCTGTATAGATTTCATAAGTAAACCCGATATTTGTGGTATGCGCCAGCTGCAGATCATAGCTTTTGGATGGCTTTTCACTGTATACACAGAACACCACATCCTTAGATTTTGACGCTGAAACATCAATATTGCTCAGCTGCAGCTGTTGGATCGGTTTGGCGTCTCCGGCTCCGATGAGCAGCGCATATGGCATATTTACCTTTGTTATTGTCTCCATGCTTCTTTGCATATACAGCCATGCAAACACCGGCAGTACCACCAGCGCAAGCGCGGCTACTGCCACAGCTGCTATGGCGCGCTTTTTTCGTCCGGACCATTTGGTTGTGTCTTTCTGTGTTCGATTCTGCTGTTCCATATCATTACCACCTTTTTGTTACTGTGCATCTAATGTCAATTTGGTATACTGGACATTTCTTCCCAGATATTGGTCTGCCATATTATAATAAGAAGCAATCGTTCCATAGACAGCCGGATTAAAATTAGACCGCATCAAAGAAAGTCTGTCCACTGTAACGGTACTCTTAAACGTAGTCTGATCTGTCCAGAGAAAATACCGGTTTGAGCCACTGCCTGAATCAGCTGTTCCATTAACACTGCACATCTTTTTAAAAAGCGCTTTCGGAAGTGCACTCAAACTGGTATCTGCAGAACCAGACGCTGTCTGAGCTGTCGATTTTGCTGAATCTGCCGATTCTGTCGGAAACAACAGCGGATATTTTTTGGTATAGCCTTGTGGTGTTCTGATATAGGATTCGAGTACTTCCGGCCAGATCCAGTAAATCGTCACCGGATAAGCGGCCTCCTTGATCGCCTGATCAATCTGCCATGTCAGGCTTCCGTCCTCATTTCTCGTAAGGAAAGGTGCGCTGTTTGAAGCAGTTTTTACTGCATTGCCTCCGGCGTTTTCTGTATCATTTCCTGCGGTACTGTCCTTGAGACATGTATTTGTCAGCGTCATAGTCCAAGGCTCTGCGTCCTCTGAAATCCACGCCTTGTATAAACTGTAGGAAACCGTGGAATTTGAGTCTGGCTTATCGCATCCGGCAAATAGCAGCACATGACCTTCTAATAGCTGTTGGGCAGTTGAATCGGCTTCCTTTAATGACTTAACTGTCACAGTCGACGTATCGTCTGCTTCTTTTTTTGTCGCTGCCGATGGATCCCATCCCTCCACCTGATATCCAGTCAGTGTCAGATTCAATTTTACACTCAGCGGACCATCCTTATGGGAAATAATATAGAAAGTCATACTTCCGCTAGAGCCCGGCTCGATTCCCTGATCTGTTTTATTTTGCATGTTACTGTCATTTGTGATCGCCCAGCTGATAGACGTATTGCTTCCCCCAGTAGACAACAATTTCTTATCTTGTTTGGTCACTTCACTTCCCTCAGGTACCGTCAGCAGACTGGCATATGCGCCGGCACTTCTGACTGCAGGAGCTACGGTATTTGCTTTGGCGGCAGCGAGGTCAAACTCACTGCCTGCAGCACTGATCTGGACTCCTGTCGCATCTACCTTTGTGTTACTGACGAACCACGCAATACTAAGAGCAATCATCACAATAGCAGCTGCTATTACAATGGGACCTGTTCGAAAAAAAGTCTTCCACTGATTTTTCAGTTCCTGTATCTGCTCATTTGCTTTTTTTTGGTAATCCTCAGGCGTCCGATCTTCTTTCTTTTTGTTCCAATGCATCCCATTTCACCTCAATTCTGCTGTAATTGCTTTGTTTACTGTCGTTACTGCAGTTACTATTACTGTTGCTGCTGCATAATTTCCTGACTGATACGTGCATTCGTATAGATGATATAATCCGTTGCCTTCGTACCATCCAGTTCGTTTCCTTTCTCATCCAGCAATACTACCGTTAGACGTACCCTATAATTAGCGTAGGTATAGTTTTTTCGTTCAAATGCTTCTCCCGTAAATGGTGCATACCGGAAACGGGCGATCTGATGTCTGCCATCATCTAATTTAAAGCTCTCTTCCCACTGGTATACAGTACCTGTTCCAGAGGTTTCAGAAGATCCTGCAAGAGGAGCCTCTGTACTGCCATTCTCTTTAACGGTATTCTGAAGATAGTCTTCGATTGGCAATGGTTTTGTTTCGTCATATGAGCCCGAATTATTTTTCTGAAACAGCTCCATCTTATAACTGATTGATTTCGCCTTATTCAAAATTGTCTCATCTACATTAGAATAGTCATAATCAGCCTTTGTATAAATGATATCAGCCGGATTTACTGTGTCACTTGGATTTATTCCAAGCTGCTGTGTGGTATCACCCATTGCAGTCTGATCTACAGCAGAATAGGTCAGCTTTGCCTTGGATGGATTAGTACTATAATAGCGATTTTGGTCATTCCCAGTACATTTGTTTTCTGTAATCGGAAGCTGTGTTTGCGTATTAGCAATGCGTGAGACTCCAACAACACAAATACCGCTGTTATCACTAGAATCAGCTGTATTTCTTACTGGAAATTTATCTGCACCAGCATATGTAAGCGTAATTTCTGCAGTAACTGTTATTGCTTTGTTATCATCTATAGCTTTTTCTAATTCCTTTTTCAGATCACTGCTGCCGTATTGAAGTGACAATACATCCTTTCCTGCCGCATCTGAAATTGTACCAGCTTCCGTATGAGTCCAAGTTCCATCAGCGTTTTTAAACGTATAAGTGTATTTCACTATTTCTGTGCCAATCACATCATATTCTTCCGCTTTTTCCTGCAGATATTTTTTCAGATTGATTGTAAACTGATGATGTACCTCAGAAGGACCAAGCTTGTCAAATCTGCCTATTCCAGCTTCTGTCAGCTTTAACTTGCTTTCAAGATTGATTTTTATGCTGTCGCTATCTTCCATTGCAGTATCGCCCATAATATTGCCATTATGAACACGAGTCGTGGAAACCGTAAATTTCTGCTCAACGCCATTGTATACCACATAGCCGGATCCGGACTTCCTTTCATCTGACGTAATTTTAGCCGGAAGTGTTCCTTCTTTACGGGAAATTGCTCCATAATTTAACCGATTGTTGATAACGGAATATCCTGCTGTTTCCGGAACCTGAACAGTCAGATAATATCCCTCACTTCGAGCTTCTGATTTGGATGCTTCCGTGATCGTTATACGATACTTGCTGGCATCCTTATCGTTCTCTTCTGCTCTGCGGTAATAGGTCGTTCCTACTCTGACTGTTGCTTTAGCCGGATCATTTTCTATTACATAATACGTTGTTCCTTCTGCCTCATCCGTAACCGGATCTGAAACCTTCATGTTAAGTAAGTCGCAGATATAGACCGGACGAAATGCAGTCTGTCCATCTGCTGTCGTCATCTGTGCAAAATCAAATTTATGCAGATCTTCTGTACCAGTTGTCGTATAGGTATAATACTGCTTCGTCTGCCTGTCTACCAGTGTCAGACGTGTTCCTGACGGCAGCAAAGCCTTCCCGGCTTCCGCTGTACTCCCCGATGCCAGATCCATGATTTTGTCGTAAGACCAAAGCAGATTCTCTCCATTATCCAGCATCGACTGCCAGTTTGTATCTTTCTCATAGCTGTATTCTATGTAAGCAGTCAGTGGTTCATCGAAGCCAGCCGTTGCATAGTGATTGGTTGCTTCATCATTCATTGGATAATCTGCTGCACAGTAATCAGTTCCAGCAAGGAATCTTGTCTTGAAGCTGATATAGAGCACCTTTTTCACCAGCACCGGTATGTACAAATGAAACAACGCTTCACTATTGGTCGGATTCGCATAGGTGACATCCAGCAAAGTAAACTGGCTGTTCTGATTGTCGTAGGCATTCGGAACGATGCTGATTTTCTTCTCCTTACTAATACTTAAGCTCGCATTTTCTTCGCTCTTTGCTTCGAAAGAACTCTTTGTGGCATCCCACTGATAAGTTGTTGCAGTAATGCTCTTGATCTGTTGTTTTGCATCTGTTCCGCTGCTGACATTCGTCATAACCGCTATGTAATTCCAGATCATCGTATCCACATCTGCGGTGTTATTTACCACAAGTACCGGAAAATCAACGTTCTCGCTCACGTTGGTAGTGGCGCTTTCTTCCTTCCTGTACGTCGTCATGTAGGCATCATTGGCCGTATCTAAGAAATTCACAAATTCTGCTTTATTCTCCAGTAAATTCCAATAAACATCAGAAGCAGGTGCCCCTGCCTGTAAGCCCCTTAAAATAGCATTGGCTGTTGTACTGCCTTCTTGCATTCCGACACCATTACCGGTCATAACTGTGCCGTCAGCAAAAGGTACACTGCTCTTCGGATTAACATCCAGCCATGGGCTGGCAGATGAAGATGGTTTGTCTGTGGAATTGATCGGCTGATACGTCTGATCCACGGATGCATCTGCATAAACAATCGCAGCAGTTCCATTTTTTGTACCGATATCCTTCTGCGGAAAGACATCCCCCTGAACTGCAACCGCTACCAGATTGATTTTGCCATTTACGCCGACTTTACCAATCCAAAAACCTGACGTATTTATCGTTTGGATACTTGCATTCGATAACTCGTCTATCTTTGCTTTGTTATTATAACCAAATTTACAATTCTTTGCTAACAGATTATATCCACTGACTTTGTTAGTGTACGGATTCTTAGTATTGTTTTCCGTATTACCAACTAACAATGCAGCAAATCCCGAATTATTATAAGTTACTCCAGTCACGTTATAAAATTCCATATTCGATGCCAGTATACTGCCATCCATAGCTCCGACAAGCCCACCAGTATATCGTCCAAGAATATTCACATTTTCTTCCTTACAATTTTGGAATGTGGCTGTTCTGTTCGGGTTGACATATCCAATAAATCCACCGATCCAGTTCATATCTGTCTTAATATTAAGATTCTCTTCACTGCTGTCACGAATCGTCACATCGACAGCTGAGTAGCCTACGAAACCACCAGTAAATTGCTGACCATTGATGACCGAATCCGACGTAATCACTACTTCTGAAATCGTCAGTGGTCTTTCGTGATATCCAATAATTCCTCCCGTGCAGGCACTTGAAGATTTCTGGTTGGAATTAATCTCTAGTGTAATCTTCATAGAAGCAAGGGAACATTTCGTCACTTCGAACTTACCATCTTTTCTTCCTGATGCCAACAAACCACCAAGATCTCGCAGATTCTTACCTGAAACACTCAAATTCTGTGCTCTTACATTCTCTACTTTTACGGAACTGTAATCATTCGCACCCACAAGACCACCAGCAGCAGCTGTAGAAAAGCTTTGCGCATGTGTAGTAACCGATAACTGATTCACATTTTTCACATTTTCAGAACCGCCTTCATTTCCAGTAATCGTCAACTGACCATGCCCTACATTCCAGCCTACTAATCCACCTGTACTTCCATCGTAATTAACCCATTTTGTTACATTTTCGTTCTGAATCGTCCAGTTGTTGATAAAGGATACATTCCTTCTCTTTTCACTATATCCATCGATATAACCAATGGCTCCACCCGTCATAGTCCCACCATACACGTTTATGTCTTCCAGATGAAGACCATCAAAGGATACCGTACCAGCGGAATTGGCCGTTCTTGCAGCAAAACCGCCCACACCAATATGCATATCCTTGTCTCCTTTTTTCACATACGTTAACGTACCCTTTTCATCAAATAATCCAAGCTTAATGTTTCCTGATATCTTAAGATGATTTACCTTACATCCATCTGTAAAGTGAAAATCCACAAACAGTCCGGCACCCTGATTTTTCCACACACCATTGCTGTATTCCGTATGATAATCATTCTGATTCATATTTAATGTAATCACCGTGTCTGCATTCCGATCAGCATTTATGCTCTTAATTACCAGATTGCGGCGATATACTTCAGGAATACTGCAGTCACTATGCCAAACATTCTTATTATTTCCATAGCTGGAACCGATTCCCCGGAAACCATTTCCGTAGTCGCTCATATTTATGCTGTCTGTTGCAAACGTGAGCATAACCGGAATATTGGTATCAGCCGAAGTACTTTTCCCAGCCAAACGAGCAGCTGTTGTTCCTATGGTATAATTCTTCACCAGATAGGACACGCGATTCTTTGCCGTATCGCTGCCTGCAGCACTTGCAACTCCGCCCCAATAAGCTTCATCCGTAAGATTCGCAGCACCTGTCACTGTTCCAATTCCTTCATAGGATGCAGTACGTGGTTTACCATATTGATAAGCATCTACGACTTTGTCCACATCGGTGTAACTGCCACCTGAGTCCATCGCCCCTGCGCCGCTGTTTACAATCGCGGAAAGCAGCCACAATCCCTGGGCAGAGATTACAGTAACATTCAGGCTTCCACTTGCTTCGCTTACCTGAAGGTCATTTGTTCCTGCTGTCAAAGTCGGAATGGTATAGTTTTTATCCGTGTTATTTACAGTGCATCCTTCCGCACAGGCATAGCCATCCAGTACGCGTCCTACATAAGGATTACGGTAAAAATACTTTCCACCATCTGACGCTGTTTTTCCATCGGCTGTGCCATCTGCCTTTACCATATTCACTGTTTTATTGACCGCTGCCGCATCTGCGCACGCATTCGTAAAGGTATTGGATGTTCCATTCATATTTCGGAACACCACGCCGCCACCGGTCTTTTCGTAGTCATTGTCTTTTTCTGTGACTGGGACTGTGACATGGGTTGCACCGCCGACCAGACCTACATAGCCGCCTGCTGCGATCGTCTGTGGATAAGTTCCACTGAACGTCACGGAATTTTTAACATAATTTACTGACACATGATCAATGATTGTATCCCCGCCCATGCAGTAACCAACTACACCGCCAAAAAACGGATTTCTGCTGGTCCCCGGAAGACTTTCTGCCTGCATGGTGATCGTTGCCCGTGAATAATCCACGATCAGATCTTTTACGACACTTCCCCGGCTATATGCAATCAGACCTCCAAAGCTGTCTTTATTCTCATTAGTTCCTGTCAAGGCAACTGTAGTGTTCTGAGAGGCACCTACAATGACTCCGCTGAACGGCTTCTCCTTCGTACCTAGTCCGCCAAAGCTTTCTGCTGACAAAGTAATATCCTTATCAATCTTATAATATGCATTCAGCAGATAATTCGTTGCTTTTTCCGTATCAGCTGCATTCCCGTTCTCGCTCTTCCAGGCTCCGTTCTCCCAGGTGTAAGTAATATCTGTTCCTGTTGCATCACTGTTCGCACCATTTTGGAGATGATATCCTTCTGCAGTCTGTGTCTGATTTTCCAATACTTTTGAATTGAAAATTGCCTGGAATTTTGAAACACTGCCCGGATTCAGAATATAGGCTGCCAGTGAACTCAGCTGATGTGCATCTTCAATAATATACGGATCTCCATACGTTCCACATCCTTTCAGAAGACCGGTTGTCTTCTGATTAATATCCAGCTCATACTTGCTCTCTGTAATATTCTGCTGTGTATAGACGTAGCGAATAAAATTCGAGCTGCCATATCTTGATTTCACATATGCTTCATTGGCATTTTTCCCCTGTTCATCTGTGATATAGCTGTCAACGTCATAATATTGATACTGTTTATCCGGATTACGTCCGGTCGTTCCTGTATTCGTCAATTCTACACCGTAAGTGACCTTATCATCCGTACTGTTGAAATTATACGTACCGGTACCTTCTGATGAATACATAAAGGATTCTAAAAGAGTTGCCCTGGTAAATATTGTATGGGTTGTATGATAATCAACCGTCACATTCCCATTGTTATAAACGGATGTAGACTTCGATGTATCCTCTTTCAGACGTCCATCCAGTGCAATATTAGAAAATGAAAGAGTCAGCTTCGTTGCCGTCGCACTGCCGACTTTACCGATCAGACTGCTTGCTGCATAAACAGTTGTCTTACCAGATCCTTTTCCTGTTGTATAACCTTCTCCTGTAGAAAGCGCATTTACAGTTAATTTGACTGCCTGATTCATCTGATTAATCAGAAGCGGCGCATAAGCTGTGCTATCTTTTGCGATATCTGTCACACGAATTCCAGCCAGTGTCACATTATTCAGGCTGATTTCAACGATATTGCTGACCGGATCACCGATTACGCTTCCATAAATCAATGCACCGGAACTATAAGAACCGGCCTCTACTGTACTTTCCTTTCCTACCGTTCCCGAAAAAGAGGTACTCTTTACCGCTATGTTGTGAGTGGTATGATAAAATAATCCATGCTGCATCAAATAATGCTGATGGTCAGAATCTGACAGTGGTTTATTCTTACTTTTCGTCTCTTGTGCATTCATGCCATCATAATCAAAGTTCAGACTGGTCGTCGTCTGATTCGTTCCAAGATTCACTGCTCCCAGCGGTGTCACCGGATAGTAGGAATATCCAGTCAGGTCAATTGAGTCAGTGATCGTGACATCTGTCCGCTTTCCCTGCCTGAAATAGCCTCTGATATTTACTGCCGCATACTGTGCGGCACTCCAGAGCACCATATCTTCCGGTGATGTGACACTGTCCAAATTCAAAGTCGGATTATTCTTCCTGTAACTGTCCAGATTGTAGTAGTATCTTGTATTTCCATTTTTATAATTACCTAACTGTCCGGTATAGGTATTTTTCCCTATACCTTCTGTATCAATACGCTTTGCTGTTCCATTCCCGTCACGCACTGCCAAAGAAACTACTGCATTACTGTTGCCAGCATCATCTTTCTTTGTCGTACCGACCAGTTCATCGAAGTAGTCTGAGTTGATTTCAATCGTTACCGCACCACTGCCAATCTTATAAGCAGCGTCGGAAGCATTTCCCCATGTGCCTGCTTCGAGATACAGTGCAGACTCTACTACTTCCTTTCCACTTTGTGTCACTTTGATCAGACCGGTTCCCACCAGCAGACCGCTTGGCGTATCCTGCGTTGATTTTCCGGTAAATGTTGTTGTACTTTCCTTTTTTTCAAATATGATGCTGTTCGCAGCGGTTGCATTCCAGTATCCGGTTGCCTGATATACCAGACCGCCAAACTGGGCATTTGCATTCAAGGTGGCTCCGAAAATCGTGACTCCGCTTTCGCTGGCTGTAGTATTGTCCACAGATGCAGCAAAAACCACATTCGTATTCTTCCACTGATAGCCAAGAAGTCCACCACTGGTTTTGTCTGCACCATTAGTATTAATTTTTTCTTCGTTCACCTGAAGATTTGATATCTTAATCGTTGTGTCTACTGATGTGTAAGAATTACTGTTATCTTTCTGTGTTTCGCCCCTGCTGACTGCGATCAGACCACCGACTTTAGCATTGGAAGTAGATTTTGATGTGATGGAACCGCTTAATGTACAAGCGTCAACCGACACTTCACAGCCTCCCATTACTTCCGCCGCAAGACCACCAATTCTCTGATTCTCGGTAGTACGTTCATCCGTAAGCGTGGACTCACTTCCCCATGTACAATTCTGAAAGGTCAATGCCTTACTTTCACATCTTCCCAGGAAGCCTGCCTGCCAGACGTGGAGCTTTTTTGCTGAAACAGCTTCTTCTGCAACAGATACTTTGGTATTAACAGTCACATTTTTAAAAGCTGTAATCCCGCCTGCCAAACCGATTGCCGCTGAGACGAATGCCGGATATCTGATATCATCTGATTTTTCTTCCTCATTTACATTCTGAGGAACTCTGCAGGCAACAGTTCCCGCAATTGTAAGATTCTGAATTGTCACATCACCGGCGAACGGAATCAGCGCCAGACTATAATGTGCATCTCTCTGATCACTCCTCTTTGCGTAAAGTTGCCCTGCTGCATTGTCTTCTATACCTGAAACATTTGCACCATACGTTGTCCCAATATCCAGGGTAATCTTATGATTTTCGCCTTTAAGCGTTCCTTGAAATTTCTGACCAGATACACCGTTATCTTTACCAATCCCCAGAATACCGGTGCCGGTAAGATCAATATCTCCGGTAAGTGTCACTGTCTGCGATGCTGCCGCATTTATTGGGCTAGCAAAGCTCAGCGCCGCGGAGCTTCCTCCTGTGTATGCCTTCGAGAGATCAAATGCCAGCACATATGCCGCAAATGCATTGGCACTGCCAAGCTCTGATCCGTTTCCATTACGCACCTGAACCGTGTGTGCATCTCCATCAAATGTAAATAAACCATTGTCTCCTTCAAATAGTTGATCGCCAAGGCGTATTACTGCACCCCAGTTTCCGATATCAGAACCGCCTCTATCTGCACCGGTATAACGGGTAAGACTCCATCCGCTTCTGTCTGCATTCAAACCATTGCCATTACCTAGTGCATATACCAGTCCATCATCATTATTTCCTACGATCTGCCCCACATGATGGTATGCCATCGTAATCTTCTGGCTACTTAAATCTGTTGTCCCATGTAAACGCAGTACACCCTTTACCAGATGTCCCACCAGGCCTCCCCGACCATCCACATTGTCAGCATCAGATGACAGGTCACTGCTGCTTATTAACGTTACATCCCCAACGTTTAGCAGACCATCGTTCATTTTTCCAACCAGACCGCCAAAGCTGGCTTTCTGATCCTTCTTCATATCTGCCGTAGTTGCTGATACGTTTTCGATCTCGACATAACTACTTCCAGATATGGCACCAATGATTCCACCATAAGAACTATTTACATTCGCACCGCCTGAGGTACTTGCACTGATCGCATTACCGGACTCTCCCTTGATCGTCAACGTATTGTTCATCTGCTCTGACTGATACGTTCCAATTATTCCACCAAAATTCGTAACTGCACCTGATACTTCCGACGTCACGGTAGTTGCGGTATTTGCTGAAATAGAAATCGCAGTCTTCTCTGTGCTTATATTTTTCAGTACACCAACCAGACCTCCGACATCCTGCCCGCCGGAAATCACAAGCTTCTTAAACTGATAATTAGAAAGATCACAACTAACTGCGTTCTCTTTCGTAACAAGCCAGGAACCGATCAGTCCGCCGGCTGCTGAAGTACTGCCGGCCTTTACTGTAAGTGTATCTGCAAAACTAAAGGCTGTCGTCTGTTCTTTTCGCTGAATGCTTCCATCTGTTGCACTGCCAACAAGACCTCCTGCGTTCCCGGAATCAGAAGTGACTTGATCTACGGAGCTTCCTGCGATTATCAATCCTGCACCCGGCTCCATATGGCCGACAAAGCCACCTGCATCCATCCCTGCTTCCGTCGCTTCGACTTTGATGCTTCCTGCACCGGAAGCTTTCTTTAATTCTGCTGTCAGTGAAGTGTTCTTATCCATTGTATTACAAAAAAGGCCCGTATGGCTCGATGTACGGATCGTTAGCTCTTTTGTAAATTGATTTTCAAAAGTCAGAGCGGCACTGGTTCCTTCTTCCATTGTACCGATCAGACTGCCAATGACTGCATTTGATACCTTGTCTGCATTCAGATCTCTCAGTACGATTTCACCGGTTAAACATTTATTCGCTTCGCCCTGTTTTAACTTTCCTGCCAGCAAGGGTTCCTGCATGGAAGGTGTGCTTTCTGAAATACAAAATGGGATTGTTCCAAGTTTTGCTTTTGTCGAAAGCGCATTAAAGAGAGAACGGGATGTTGCTATAGAATACTGTGTGGCAGCGGTTCCCTGATCCAGCCCAAACACTCCTTCATAAGGATTGGTTTCATCACCCAGTCCAAGGAACTTGTAGCTGGTTCCATTTAAAGCTACGGGCTGGGTAAGATCCCAACCTGTTGTTGTGATTAACTCAATCTCATAATCAACATAATATTTTGGTTTTACATTTGACAGTAAAATTAAGCCTTCTCCATCTGTTACTTCAATTTTATTACCTTTTACATTTATTTTATCAGATAATTCACCTGCTGCATCAAGCCTTAAAGTAGGCGTTGTGGTATCTGTTTCCTCCACTGCCACTAATTGAAGTGATAACTGCACCTCTTCCTTTGATGGTTCTTGTGCTGCACTATCTTCCTGATTAACTGTTTTGGCAGTTTCAATATCATATGACTGAACTTCTGATTTCTCTTCTGATACATTCTCTGCTGCAGACTCAGCACTGTAATTTTCCTGCACATTATATTCCTCTGTGACATTTTCAGCCTGCACAGAAAAAGGCATCGTGCATGCCATACAAATGGCCATTCCAGCTGCCGCCACACGTTTTTTCCAACTTTTATTTTTACATACCTGTTGTCTCATATTTATCTATCCTATCTATATTTGTAAAAATAATGCCAGTCTATCATACCTAATTATTTTGTTTCTGTTTCATTTAGCTCTTTAAATTCAACAGTAACTAATTTTTCAAGATCATCCCAACCTTCTTGCGCACTCCATTTTTCTGGATTTTTATAAAACTGAAACTGAATCGCAGTTGTTGATCCATCAACATTAAAAGTATAATAACCATTCTGCTGCTTATCATCCGTGGCCCACTTACTAAGCAGCAGACTATCATCCCATGTAACAGTCACTGTTCCAGCACCATTTCCAGATATCTCATAATTAAAAGCATCATAATCATCTGGTTTGCGACCTGTTTGTGAGTCAATAAAATAACCTGTCCAGTTTTTTGTCACCTCGTAATCAGCAAAGGAAAGAACCGCCCCCAATTTCTGGTTGTTGACGGCATCTGCCGAAATACTCTCCGGCGCTGCCTCGATTTGGATCTTAATTTTATCTTTCAGTTCTTTTGGAATCACAATCAAATAAGACTTTGTTTGTGCACTTCCTGTAGCCAGAGATTTACTGCCCAAAGTTAATGCTCCATCTTTACCAAAAGTTTGTCCTTCCATTTTGATATCAGTGCAGTTATCCGGCAGGTTTCCGCCATCCATCGATATCAGCTTTGCCGTCACTTTGTATGTAATGTCTTTCGGATTATACAGCGTCGGATCGCCCCACACATAATTGCAAATCTGTACTGTAAATGTATATGTACCATTCGACTCCGCAAGTGAGATTCTCTTGACCGGAATGCTTGTATCGCTTAAATTCATCAGCGTCAAATAATTTGAACCAAACATGGTATCACTTTGCGTTCCTGTCGATACGACTCGTTTAACACTGTTAAAGTTAGTATACGCAGCAAAGCTTCCATATATCGCAAGCAGCATTGCCCCTGCTAAAAGAAAAATCGCTGCCGCTTTACTTTGCCTGATCCATTTTCCTTTTTTAAACTCCATCTTTTTGACCTTTCTTTGCAATCGCAGTCAGGCACAAAAAGTATCAAAAGCCTTTATATCTCTTGATTTTCTTATGTTTCTGACATGATATCATGGTATCACATTGAACACGTATTTTCAAGGATTTGAAAGCAAAAACAAAAAGAAAACAGCGTGCAGAAAACATCTCATTTTCTGCACACCATTATTCTGGCTTACTAATTTTCTGATTCAAAATCATTGGCACTTCATTATAAATTTAACTCTTTCCATTTGATCCAAAATTGATTTCTTAATTGGCTCATTTAGATAAACAGGATTTAATTTTTTCTTTGCATATGCCAAATACGTATCCTTTGTTGCTTCAATCAACACTGCCGTAAAAAAGCGCTCCCAGCTGAAATATTCACTGCTCTCTACAAATTCAGACGGATCATTGACCAACTTCTCCACCTGACTGTTTTTAAGAACACCAGCTTTCAAAATCATCCACTCAAATGACTCTGGCAAATACAGTACTACATTTCTTCTGTTTTCTATCAAACGTAATACACGATGTATTTCTGACCCAAATGCCGCCCCATCTGCAATTACAAGTATTTTTTCATCCTTATGCTTATTCAAGTAATGGAACACATTCGATTTTCCATTCATTGATTCACAGCCTAATTTATTTTCCCTACATACATTGTCAAAAAACTGATATCCTGAATTACTGTCTTCTGTGATTACAATTTCTGGGTTGATATTTCTCTCATACGTATTAGCGCCATATAATTGATAAAATTCGTGATAGCTCTGCTTTAAAGTCCCATATTTTCCAGATGTTTTTATTCCGTAAATTTCCTCAACACTATATGGCAATGAAGGCAACGACTCTCGTGTTACAATTACATAATAGTTATCCGTTTTTTGAATCTCATCAGCAAATTCTGTTGTTTTAATAAATTCATTTCCTTCATCAATAAACACAATGCTATCCGTTATTCCTGACAATTGTTCTTTCCACAAAGCACCTTCCAAGACAAAACATTTCTTATCGCATACAAGTTCAACTGGAGTACCAGATGGATTATTGACAAATTCTCTAATCATATCTATCATAGTCGTCTTTCCAGTTGCACTATCTCCTTGAATAATTGTCAGATTCCTATGCAGTTCAAAATCATATTTTAAGCGTTTCGTAGACACAACAACTCTGTATTTCCCTTTCATATCACAAATCCTCCATCAGACAAATTCTCCAGCTATCGACACAAGCTCTTCCATAGAATGTACAATTTGGTCTGTATTTGCGATATGAATCTTAAACTTCTCGTCTCCAAAATCCATTAAATGGTGTAAATTAATTGTCCGGTCTTCTGTTTCTGCAATTTTTAACAACCATTTAGCACAATTGTCACCACAAGTAGATGCATTAAATATTTTATCTTTTTCAAACTTTACAAGAATAAGTGTTTTTACCCCACCAGATAGACCCACTGGTGGTATTTTTCCCAACACAGGACTATCAATTACACCACTGTCCAAAACAGCAGATTTGTCTACATCCTCAATCATTTTTTTTACAAATGGATCCACAATCCAATCATCTTCATAATCATATTTAAAATAAGCTGCCGTATTATACACGGCCTCTTTCAGATCACCATAAAAAATACTCAGCATACAATCTTACTCCTTTCTCACTGGGACAGGGACGCCGATCCTTTTTCTGTCCCTATGGCATAGTCATTTTTGTCCCGTAAGTATGATGTGTTTGCATTTATTCTCGCAAACAGGAAGATCTAAATTTTTTAAATGGCGAACCTTATTGATTTTGATATTCTTTATAAATATTTGTTCCATAATCTACCTCCAAAATGAGCCACCTAAGACACGACATGATATCATGGTATCACATTGACTACGTATTTTCAAGGATTTAAAATCAAAAACAAAAAGAAAAAAGGCGTGCAGAAAACATCCAATTTTCCACACGCCATTATTTTTAATTATTCAAATTCAACTGTTCCTGTAGGCTTTGGTGTAAAATCATACAGAACACGATTGATTCCTGCAACTTCATGTGTGATACGATCTGTAATATGAACCATCACTTCATGTGGAATCTCAGCAGCTGTTGCTGTCATAACGTCAGTTGAACATACTGCACGTACAATACAGCACCACTCGAAAGCACGCTTTCCGTTTTTAATTCCTGTTGATCTAAATTCCGGAACTACGGTGAAATACTGCCAGATTTTTCCTGCAAGTCCGTTCTTGTCAAACTCCTCACGAAGAATTGCATCAGACTCGCGCACTGCTTCAAGACGATCACGTGTAATAGCTCCTGGACAACGAACACCAAGTCCCGGTCCTGGGAATGGCTGACGATAAACCATATCATGAGGCAGACCAAGTTCGTCACCAACAACACGAACCTCATCTTTGAAAAGGATTCTGACTGGCTCTACAAGCTCAAAATCCATATCTTCCGGAAGTCCGCCTGCATTGTGGTGTGACTTAATGCCTTCTTCTGACTCAAGAATATCCGGCCAAATTGTACCCTGTGCTAAGAATTCAATTCCGTCAAGCTTTCTTGCCTCTTCAGCAAATACTTCAATAAATTCTCCGCCAATAATTTTTCTCTTCTTCTCAGGATCATCAACTCCTGCTAATTTATCAAGGAAACGATCTGTTGCATCAACATAAACCAGATTTGCATTCATCTGATTACGGAACACTTCAATTACCTGCTCTGGCTCACCCTTGCGAAGCAGACCATGATTAACATGAACACATACAAGCTGCTGACCAATTGCTTTAATTAAAAGTGCTGCAACAACAGATGAATCAACTCCACCAGAAAGTGCAAGAAGAACCTTCTTATCTCCCACCTGCTCTTTAATCAGCGCAACCTGCTCCTCAATAAAAGCCTTGGCAAGCTTTGGCGTTGTAATTCTCTCCATATCAGCTGGACGTCTTATTTTAGTAACATTCATATTAAACTCCTCCTTATTCTTTTCCTTAATTTTGGACTTACTGATTTTTCCGATGCCATTTAACTATTTCATTATACCTAATACAAAAATATTTGACAACCTTTATTTAAGAAAAACAAATTTTCATGTAAACATGAAATTTGTCCAGATCTAGCAAGACGCGTGAACCATAACTAAAACTCTTGACACCATCAATTTTCGTGCTATCATTGGATTTTTTACTTCTATCGTATTGATTATGTCATGTCTTACCTGGGTATGGTTATCATCGAAAGAAAATAAAAACAAATTTCAAGCTCTGGCACACATGGATTCTCTTACCAATATTTACAATCGTTATGGATTTGATGAATTAGCGGAAAAAATGATTGCAAAAAATCCGAAGTCACATTTTGTAGTCGCACTCCTTGACATAGATGACTTTAAATTTATCAATGATATCTATGGACATGCCTACGGCGACAAAGCTTTAAAAAATCTTGCTGATAGTATGAAAAACTTTTTTCCATCTAATGCATTACTAGGAAGAAACGGTGGTGATGAGTTCTGTATTTTTCTGCCTAATTGCACATATGACGATGCAGAAGAACAGTTGGAGCAATTCACAAAAATTTCAAGGGTATTTTCATGCAATGGAAAGGAATATCAATTTTATATTTCGCTCGGATATGCTGAATATCCAACCTTTGCTTCCAACCGTTCTCAGCTCATGCGCTGTGCAGATGCTGCTCTTTATGAGATAAAACTTCATGGAAAAAATGGATGCATGGCTTACAGAAATGGTCTTCAGTTAGGTGCTCGTAAACAACTTGGATTTGCCCTCAAGGATATCTCCGAACATCTTCCGGGCGCTTTTATTATATACAGGGCTGACAAAACTGATGACGAGCTATTTTATGCAAACCACGAGTTTCTTCGCATGACAGGCTATAAAAATATGGATGAACTATTTAGGCTTGCCAAAAAAAGCTTTCGCAACCTGATTAGGGAAGATGAACAGCAAAAGATAGAATCAAGCATTTGGGAACAAATTGACAGCGGCAACGAAAATGATTATATTCACTTTCATCTTCGAAAAGCTGACGGCTCTTATCTTTCTGTACTTGATCATGGAAGAATCGTAAATAGCCAGCAATACGGTCGAGTATTCTATGTATTATTTACTGACTGGGAAGACATGCATATTCATTACGGTGATAAATTTTCAGAATAAATAAGACGATGGCGAGCCATCGGGGACAGGTAAAAATCCACCGTTCCTGTCCCCAATGGCTCTTATTTCTCTTCCACAACCTGGAAAATAAAGAACTTTAGATAATAGCTTTCATCAGCTGCCCACAGAATCGGATGGTCTGGAGCCTGTGTGCGAAATTCCACCTGACGAAGTCTTTTATGGGTTGCTTTTGCTGCTTCTTTTACGGTTTTTGCTAGCAGCTCCTGTGTCATGAAATGAGAGCAGGAACAAGTAGCCAAATAGCCACCGTCTTTTACAAGCTTAAGTCCCTTCATGTTGATTTCACGATATCCTTTGATTGCATTCTTAGTAGCTTCTCTTGATTTTGTGAAAGCAGGCGGATCAAGAATAACTACGTCATATTTTTCACCTGCTGCAGCAAGTTTTGGTAATTCATCTAACACATTCGCGCAGCGAAAGTGAACTGTATCCTGAAGTCCGTTTAAGCGTGCATTGGCTTCTGCCTGAGAAACTGCGTATTCAGAAATATCAAGTCCTGTAACATCACTTGCACCGGCAATACCTGCATTCAACGCAAATGTTCCCATGTGGGTAAAACAATCCAATACCTTTTTGCCTTTGCATATACGCTGCATAGCAAGACGATTATATTTCTGATCAAGGAAAAATCCTGTTTTCTGACCATTTGCCACATCTACAAGATAATGCACACCATTTTCAATAATTTCCACAGTAGTGTCAAATTCATCCCCGATAAAGCCTTTTACCTTTGGCAGTCCCTCTTTTGTGCGCTCGTTTGCATCGCTGCGCTCATAGACTCCGCGGATTAAGATGCCATCTTTTAGAAGAAGTTCCTTTAAAATTTCCACAATTTCTTCTTTAAAAGCTTCCATGCCAAGAGCCAGACATTCCACTACCAGAACATCTTCATATTTATCAATGACAAGTCCCGGAAGAAAATCTGCTTCACCAAAAATAATTCGGCAAGACGAAGTATCTACCGTTGTCTTACGATAATCCCATGCATTTTTCACGCGCATTGTTAAAAAATCATGATCAATTACCTGATCTGCTTTGCGAGTCATCATACGTATGCGAATTTTAGAATTTTGATTGATAAAACCATTTCCCATAGGATATCCGTCGAAATCATGTACTGTCACAATATCTCCGTTTGTAAATCTTCCCATAATAGTTTCTATTTCATTATCAAAGATCCAGGCACCGCCAGCTTTGATCGTTCGGCCTTCGCCTTTTTTAAGTGTTACAATAGTATTATACATAAAGTCCCCTTTCTGAACTTAATTCAAACTGACTTAAAATAACCCGTTGGAAAACATCATGTTCTCCAACGGGTATACTTAACTCTCTAATAATAGGTAAAGAGCTTTTTTGTTACTCAAATTCAATAACAACGTTTTAGCGGCTGCTGTTTTTATATGTTTCATACACGTTTTTATTGTTTTTATTATTTATATTATTTATGGTTTTTCTGGCTCTCAAAATTTCCGGTACAATTTTGGTACACATCATTCTGTTTGCCCTCTTCCCAGCTTTTCCAAATACAAGGCGGCTGCCTCCTCGTAAAAATCAGAGCGGCTGTATGCTTTTCCCTCTTGCTGGCGCCTTTCTTCCACGTACTCGTCAATAGCGTCAAGCCGATCAAGTGGTGCGTGGACTGTTATCGGTACCCGGCGCGAGGCACCTTTAAATTTTCTACCGTATGCCATCTTTATGCCTCCATGTGGTTTTTCGCTGCGTCGCCTGTCAAGCTGATCAGCGTGCTCTTTGTGCCGCTGTCCAGTACCATACGCCACCGGAGCGGAATCTTTTCATATCCATACAGGGCACCGGCCAGCCCGCCGGTAATAGCTGCGATTGTGTCTGCGTCTCCTCCCAGGTTTGCAGCTTTAACAACGGCCGCCTCAAAGTTCTTTGTACTTCTCAGGCAGTGCAGGGCGCAATGTAAAGAGTCAACCACAAAGCCGCTAGGGTTCAGGTTTGCCGGCTCTGCCTTTCGGCTGTATCGTGTTCCCCTTGTAATGTCGTTCAGGCCGTTGCATAGTTTTTGCACCGTATCTGCATGGTGCATGATTAAATAGTATATCATTTTTGTATAAAGCTGGCAAGCCTCCGCGCTCAGGTCGTCCCAGTGCGTCAGGCGTCCGATTCTGTCCGCAACCTCTACGGCTCTGCTTTCGTCTGTATAGTACAGGCCAGGGTACACGGTACGCATCAGGGCGCCATTGCCTGCGCTTCTGTTTCCGTTCTGCTGGGCTGTCAGCTGCGCTGCCTGCTCCCATAACTCATAAGGTGCCAGGCCCTTGCAATCTTTCAGATCTGGCCGTCTCAGCATCATCTGCAGGGCGTTTGTGATCGCACTGCGGCAGGTTCCACCGATATCTTTCGGGCCGCCCATAGCCCACTCTGCAAAATGCTTGCCCGCCCATGGTTCCGGATTATCTGGGTGCATTGCTACGCCCAGGGCTGCTGCAATCGTCATTTGCGTGTCGTCGGTAACTTCTCCCGGCTTTACGCTCAACCATCCGCCGCCGATCATTTCTTTCACGGTACCGTGCTTGTGCTGGATTTCCTTTGCGTTCATAAATTCCAGCGGGGCGCCCAGTGCGTCCCCTACTGCTACACCAAATAATGCGCCGCCGATTTTGTTTGCTAAATTCGTCATAACTTTGCCCTCCTATGCGATTCTTTCAAATTCAAAAATACCAATGCTTGCAATAAAAGCCTTTGTTGTCCGGAGTCCGGTGTTTACCTGCTGGCCGTTAATGTACTGGCGCAAATAGTAGCCGCCTACCATCTTCACGACCTCCCATGTTTTCTTACTGTTGTACCGGTCCCGGTACCATTCTCTTTTTACCATACCGCCCTCCTCAATCAATAATACCGTTGCAGTTCTCCGTTAATCAGTTCCCACTGCCATCCCATGCAATCAAACCGGATATAATTATAATCACTTGAACAGTATACTGGTTTGCGTTCCCACGTTCCGCTCTCGCGCAATCGCCTGTACTTGTTTACCTCGTAACTACTTGCCTTGTCCAGTATGAGTATATTTTCCGGTGCAAATCCACACTCTGTATACAAAAACTTTTCTGCTTCCTGAACTGTAAGGCATGTACCTATTTTAGCAAGTTCTTCATAGTCCTCCTGGCTCATTCCTGTGCCAGCGTTTTCTGCGGGTTTCCATTCAAGCTCACGATCCAACTGTTCGCGCATTTTTTCAACCATAATCTGTGCGCCTTTCATTTGCTCTTGCCAAACTCTGCGCTCTTCCAGAATCTGTTTTTCCAGATCTGCAATTTTTTCTGCCCGCTGGCGTGTCAATCGCTGGATTCCTCCGTCCTTAACCCATGCCTTGCAAAATTCATCCTTTGAGCCATCAAAACTGTAATATTTTTCTTCAATGGCTGCGTATTCCGTGGCCGTCGGCTCAAATCCCGTGCGGTCAACAAATTCTCTAATCATCATAATAGCATACCCCTTTCCGGATCCGGCAGCTTACGCTGCCAGCTCCTGCACATACTCCATACCCTCAAAGCTACAAAAGCCGCCAGCATCCAAAATGCTCTGCAGTGCTCTCTTGCCACCGCATGGGATATACGGTATTAAAATACCAAACTCGTCACGGTCTGCACTAAAGGCAACCCAACCTTTGCCCGGTTCGTACAGCGCCCAACCTGTTACCACGCGGCTGATTTTCTTGGTTCCAAAATGTGTATTTCTTAATCTTTTAATCTGCATATATCATGCCCTCCTGTGCTTGCTTTCTTTAACTGTCTATATTATAAACCAATGGCGGTTTATATTCCATAGACCGAATAGACAAACTTTAGTGTAGTGAAGTGCATGAAAAGGATACAAGATAGACAACTATTTTTAAGCACAAAAAAAGAGGGTGGTTCCCAGGTTTCAGGCGTTTGCCTGACCCCCTTGAGAACCCCCTCTTCGGCGCATTTTACACTATATTTTCATTTCTGTAAATCCCGGAATAACAGACAAAAAGTCTTGCCAAAAAGATACAGAATAGACAACGGGCTTATTATACCCGTTTTACATAGTCCAGACTGATCCAGCCGGCTCCGGATTTCAGGCGGCCCCACTTGGTTGCTCCCTTTCCGTTTGCTTCCTCAACAATGGTATAGGTTCCTACTGGAATATACTGTGTTTTGGCGTAGCCGGTTCCTGGGCCTGTCCGGATGTTCAGGTCCGTAATTTCAACGCGCACCTGGTACGGCTGGAATGCTGCCGCTGGATAAACCTGCTTGCCGTTCCAGTCGAACACCTTATAGCCTTTGTTCTGATCAGCGCACGCTTTGGCGTTGTCATAGTTTTCAAAGGCTCCTTTCTGGCTTGCTGCATCCGCCCAGGTCTTGCGGACTCTGTAATATTTCTTTGCAGTAGTTGGCTGTGCCGGTGTTGCTGGTGTGGCTACTGCACCGCTGCCGATTCTCTTTTTAAAGTCGTTCCATGCGCTTTCAGATCCGCTTGCGGAGTTCCATCCGTACACGCCAGGGCATAACTTGCCGTTTACATCAAAATGGCGGATGACTCTGGAAGCCGGTACCCCGTACAGCTTCATGAGGTACTTGGTCAGTTCCACTGCACTGTCAATGGTTGCCTGCTCAAAATACCAGTCTTTGCTGTTGGCGTTCTTGTTTCCTTTGTTTCTTACGCACATTTCAATGGACACGCTGTTGGCGTTTCTGGCCACGCCGTACAGGCTGCCGCCATAGCTGGACTGTTTTCCGCCGCCTACGGCCCAGCAGTAACGGGCTTTCGGGTTCGGGTTATACTGCCACTTTTCGCCCTCGAAGCCGACATAAAAATCAGCGCTTGCCTGTGTCGTGCTGCGCTGATTGTAATAGTCAATATTGTTCTTTGCGGTACCTGTTGCACCTACATAGTGGATAACAATGTACTCAATTTCTCCGCTACGTGGGCTTGTGTTGTGTGTTCCGAAGTTCGGGTTCTGGTTAATTTTCAAATTGCTCACTCCTCCCTTTGCTGCCTGGTCGTATTTCGTCAAATTATATTTGCTGATAATACTCAGGACTTTGTTTACATACCTTGTATCTGTTGCATATCCGCCTGCCTTAATGATTCCGATAGCTTTCGCTGGATCCATTTCTCCTTTCAGGCCTGCATAACGCTGTTTGCTGCCATTCATGGCGCCCAGTAAATATGCGCTGTGGTCCGCCACACTGTCGGCAGTGCTCGCATATTTCCGGAAATCTGCTGTAATTGTGTAGGCGTTCCCGTTCGCGTCCTCTTCTCCGGTCTGCTTCCGGTACTTGCTTACGCCGTCCCAGGTGCTTCCTGGCCAGGTATTCCCGGATAAGCTGCATTTCATTCCGAAAAAGTTGTTTGCATTTCTGGCCAGCTCTGTGCTACCGTAACCGGATTCCAGGATTGCCTGCGCTGTTGTTACCGAAGCCAGCACGCCACTTTTCGCCATGTCTGCCTGCGCCAGTGGCCCCATAAAGCTGATAAATTCCTGCTCTGTCATGTACGTCCCTCCCATAGGAAAAGGCGACCTTACCGGCCGCCCTGCGTGTTATTGTTATTATCTGTTCTTTTCAGCTGTGCAATAGCCTGCACCACCTTGTCATAGCCCACCATGGAAGCAAGCCAGGACAGCAGCACAAGTGCAATTAAATATACGGCCATCTTGTCGTTGATCTGTGTCTCCGTCAAAACCAGATACCCGGCGCCTACCAGGGCGGACAGCACTACGGCCACACCGCCGGCCAGAAAATTAGAGTGATACTTCACTGTCATTTCATCCAGCAGCTTCTTAATGCCCTCAGTAAACAGCCCCGTGAAAATAGATACGATCATCAATCCCAGTAAAAAAATTTCTAAAGTCATGCTTTTGCTCCTTATCCGATACCCTCTCCGGTATCTGTGTTGTTTTCTGGCTCCGTTCCGGCCAGATCGTCAGTTTCTGCCTGCCTTATGTTCATGTCGTACACAATGCCGCCCTTGGTGTTTTCCTTTGCGGATTTCTGCGCATACGCCCAAAATACTCCAAACATGGCCGCTGGTACGCCGATCAGTGCGTACAGTGCCGACAAGTCGAAGCGCATCCACATAACAACCTCTGCATAGATTACTATTTCAATGCAAAGGCCGTATACAACTGCCATCATAGCCTTACCCCAGGCCGGTTTCTTCCTGGTGTGCCTCAATCCCAGCTCACGCTCTCGATCGCGTACCCGCTGCCTCAGCTGCTGCTCCTCCGCTATCTGGTCAAGCTCTTTCATGCGCTTCTCATATTTAATTTTGCTCATTGATACCATCTCACTTTCTGCTACCCATTAGCTCTGCGATTTTGGCATCTTCGTGCATTGGAATGACTTCCAGCGCCCTCATTTCCGGCTGAACGCAACTGTGCATGTGCCCGTTTCCGCCGGCATTTTCATATTCTTCAAACATAGACCAAAAAGCATCTGCTTCCATTTCACTCCATGCGCGAAGAGGGTTTTTTTCTGCACTTGTAAAATACCTGTGCGATTGTAATAGTCTGTCACGGAGCTTGCTGCGTTCTCGACTGGTGCTTTCTTCTTCTATTTTTTCCAGCTGCTTCTGATGCCTCTCCATGCTGTCTTTCAGCTCTGCGATGCTTTTATTAAATTGCTGCTGGATTTCAATGCTTTGCTCATGCCATTTTGGATACATGTTTACCTGGTTCATTACTTCTTTGAACTGCTCGTTTTTTTCCTTTTCATGAATTGCCTTATCAGAAAAATATTTTTCTACTTTTCTGTAACACAACCATAGGAATACAAGCGCTGCAATTAAAGTAATGGCCCAGCCTATACTGTAATCTCCCAGCAGTTTAATTAAATAATCCATTTTTGTATTCCTTTCCGCCTCGTTTTTTGTAAAATAAAAGAACCGGCCAGGGCCAGCTCTGCGGTCAATTCTTTTTATGGGTTTCATTCTTCTATGCCTCTTTGCAGGTCTGCCGCCTGCTGCATCATTGCCAGTTCTTCCTCTTCAATCATACTGTGCTGCAATAATGCAGCCGCCAGGCGGTCAATAACATTCCTTTGCAGCTGTATAATTTCCGACTGGGTTTCCAGTACCTCAGCAATACATTGTTTCATAGTCAAGTGCTCCTATTCCTCCCGTTTCAATCACGTTTATGATCTGCTCCTCTCCATTATCATCCGCATGGGTCAATACAAATTCATCCAGCAATTTCTCCTTAAATTTCTTACAATCCACATGGCTCAGCATGGCCAGGTAGCTCTGCATGGTTGCGTTTGCCTCCTTGAATGTGATCAGGTTGTCGTGGTAGTCCTGGCGCGTTTTCCGGAGAGTTCTCTTCATCCGAAGCGTTGTGCTTTTTCTTAGGATTACATGGTCATTGTAAATAACAAAACCAACAAACTCACAACCAACCCGCACCGGCCGGAGCGCTGTCTTGTTGTTGAAATTTAAGTGCAGCCTCTCCTCTAAAAACTGTGTCATTCTTCTGCCGTATTCTTTCAGGCGTTCCTTGTCATTGTCCAGGATTATAATGTCGTCCATGTACCGGATATACCGTTTTATCCCCAGTACCCTCTTGCAAAACTGATCAAGTGGATCCAGATACATATTACCCAACATATGGGACAGGCCGCCGCCGATAGGTATTCCTAAATCATACAGCATTTGCTCCTCGGTAATTGTCAGCTGGTTTGCATCCAATGGCATACCAAACGGAACCGCATCATTGTTTATGTAATACCCTAGCAAGTCAACGGTTCTCGGATCATCTATCTTTTTCCTGCAAATATCCATAAGTATTTCATGGTCAATGCGGTAAAAGAATTTTGCAACATCGAACTTGTAATAATACCATTCAGTTCCGGACGTCCTGGTTTCTCGCATCCAGGTATAAAGCTGTTCCATGGCTGCCAGCTGCCCGCGTCCCTTTACGCACGCATAGGTATGTTCTATGAACGTCCGGCATATTTTAGGATTCAGCACGTCATATATTGCCCGCTGCACCACTTTGGACCAGTAGTCAATAAATATAACTTTCCGCACCTTTGGCACGTATACATAAAAGCTGTGATATTCGACTTTTGGTACCTTTCCAGCCCTCAACAGAGTGCTTATTTCTTCCAGGTTTCCCTCTCTGTTATCGTAAAATCTCAGCCTCTCCGTGTTCTCCCTTTTGTCCTTTGATACGTGGGTATCTGCGACCATTAGTGTGTGAAATGAGGTTATTTCATAATATACGTTTCTAATTGTCATATTTTTTTACAGTGGTGCAGGTTTCGCTGTATTCTACTTCCGGATGGGCCAGCGGCTCCACTTTCGCAAAACATAACCCACGCACAAGGGACTCCCCTTGGTGCCATCACTGCTGTTTTCCTTTTTCGCTCATTGTAAAGCGCGGGGACGAGATCCTTTATCCCCCTGCACTGCCAGGGCGTCCGTGGGCGCTCCTGTATCTGGCGTATGGGGGTAGAGCGGAGCGCCAGCCGATGTTCACGTTCACGTTGCCGCGGTTCGTCCAGTTGCCGTTACTGTAACCGACACCCGCGTTCGTGCCGTTGCCATAGTTGCCACCGGAGTTGAACAAGCGCTATATCCCATTCCCTACGTTATTTATTTTTTAACGCTCGCCATCCATCCGCCGAGCATTCTGCCTATCTCGTTTACCTGTTCGCTCCACTGCTTATATTTCTTGAAATCAATATATTTCAGCCGGTATGAAAGGCGAACGTATTTTCTTAGCTTGTCAATTTCCACGTCCAGCTCCTGCAAAGTAGTCTTTTTATAATACTTTTTATTCGCTTCAATGGTTCTTTCCATTGCTTGGTCCATACACCGCTTTATGTCTGCCGCTAAAACAAATCTTTCATACTTTGGATACGCATTTAGTACCGGATAAGCGTATAACATCATATCTTCAATTTTTCCTAAAATCAGGAGGGGATCTCTGTCCCCGTCCCGATTTTCAATTTGCACCTCTTCCATGTTCCTCCTGCATCCAGTTGGCCTTATCGGTCCGCTATCGCGTCCCTATCAGATTACAGGCCAACAGATTCCAGATCCACATAAGCGGAGCGCCAGCCGACGCTCACGCCCACGCTGCCGCGGCCCGCCCAGCCGCCGTGACTGTAACCGACACCCGCGTTCGCGCCGCCGCCATAGTAGCCACCGGAGTAGAACAAGCGCTCGTCCGCCACGTTATTGAACCACAATCTGTCGTCGTCATAATCAGAGGCTTTTGCTCCGTCCACTGGCAGTAAACCGTATGCTCTCAGCACTGCCTTTGCAGCGTCGGAAATGTCTGCGGAACAAGTTAAAGCTCCCAGCGCGCAACTAAAGTTCTCAGAGGTCTTTGTAATGGTTTTACACCACTGGGCGCCGCCAGTTCCTGTTGCGTCAATCTTAATACTGTTCGCGGTTGTTCCGTTTCCATCCGGAGTAATAAATGCACCGGTGGTTGCGTCAATGGCTTTCCATGCGGTACTTGTCGCTGTCTGCGGGTTGTCGCTGTTGGCGCCGTTATTGTTTTCAAGTAACTGCAGCTCTCCTTTTACGGTGCGGAGCGCTCCGGTCCACTCAGAAACATTTCCGTTCAGGTCCCAAATTCCATCAGGCTGTTTATTGTGTGACCAGGTCAGCGGGCCGGTACCGGTTAAAACATGGTAAATTTTTCCTGCATCTGTTCCGCTTCCATAGGTCGCCGGAATAGCCTGCTGCAGCGTCTCTCTGCTGTCCTTGCCATAGTTATTGTTTCCCCATGGCTGGAAGCCGTTCTTTTTACACCAGAGCATAATTGCGGCCCACTCTGCCTTAGTCATCATGTGCCAGCCTTTTCCCTTAGATTCACAATATCCTCTGGCAGTGTCCCAGGTAATATTTACAGTCGGATCCTGGCCAGGCAGGGAGTACGCACGGCCATTATTTACAATGTTCTGGTATTTACTGATCCAGATTCCCGGTACCTCTTTACCATTCACGATAAAGGCTGGGTGTGTGCTGTCTCCGGCGCCGTCGATCACGTCGCTCATTTTGAACTTAGGCACGTAAACCATAACGGACGGGATTCCCTTGTCGTCATAAATCAGCTTGTTATTAGGTGCTACCATTTTCAGGGCAAATTCTGCTAAATCGTACTGCATACCTTATTCCTCCTCTTCATCATCAGCGGCAACCGGATTTTCCAGTCCCCACAATGTCACTGTAACCTGGCTCATGTCCAGCGGTTTTGCCACCGGGGCTGTGCCGCCCTCTTCCTGGCCCTCTGCTGCCGGTTGCTGTTCCTCGTATTCCTTTGCCGGGATATCAACCTCAGCGACATAAAAAAGGCCGTCGCCGGTTCCCATGGTCAGGTCTCCGTCTGCGTCCATACAGATATCTTTGTGCACTGGCCAGTCTTTCTGGTACTTGTTGCACTTAATTGTCAGCATGTCGTCAAAGCACAAATTGTAGCCTTTTTCTGTGTACGGGATTTTCTCCCCCGCGTTCTTTTCAATAACCTTTACGCTCATGCGTACATACCTCCTCTAACTTTGTATTTAACCTTTACAGTCTTAGCACTTCCCTCAAATTTCAGTTTGAAACCGTTCAGTTGCTTGTCATATACGATCACATCCCCAACCTGGCCGCCTGCTACTTCCACGACCTCAATATCAAGGTCATAGTTCATAGTTTTGCGGACCGTCTTTAATGCAATCGTGCTGCCACTGTTATTAAAGCCGAAAAATACCTTGTTGGTATTGTTCAGGGTAACGGTTCCGGTCTCTGCCGAAAACTCAGCGCCGTGGTGATCCAGCCGCTCGTCAACCTCCTTTTCTCGTGCCTCAACATAGTGCATTTGATACTGCATAAAAATTGCAACGGCCACATGGGCGTCATGGATTCCGTTTTCCATGTGGTTGAAATTGGTTGCGCTCTGCGGGGTTCCCTGCTGCATCACGGTACCTGGGGACGGCTCATGTTCTACTGTGCCGTCAGAGTTCTGCGTCTCTTTGTACCGGTATGGGTACTGGACAACCTCGTCTTTCCATGGTGTCATACCATACATAGGTCTTTGCCTCCTCTCTTATACCTCTGTAATTTCAATAGTAAAGCGGTAAAACACACCCTCTTGCGTGCTCTTTCGGGTAATGTTCTCCGTTTTTGTCAGCCACAACTTGCCGCTGCGGTTGTACAGCTGCACCTCTGCGATTTTTACGGTGCCGCTCATGGTGGGATCTATTGTAAAATCAATAGCCACCTTGCCCGTGCTGTCCACGTAAATGTCTGTAATTTCCGCCCTGTAATAGCTGCTGTTAATCTTATACATGGCGTGGGAAACTGTCTTTTTTACATGGTCCTTAAAGCCGTTCATGGCGTCTGCTGTCAGCATGTGCTCCTCCTTTCTTAGAGCCGTGTAGCTCCGCAAATTTTATACACAATACCGGCGGATTCTCCGGTAATGCGAGCATTTACTCCTGGGGCGGTCATTTCTCCGATTGTGCTTACATCCGGATAAGTTCCTGCCCGTTTCTCTTCTCCTGGCGTCGGGTATGTGAACGCCTGGCCTGTTGCTTGTGGTGCAACGTCAACCTCTAAAGGCTGCAGTGCTCCTGGCCGGTTCACATCTGGCCGGGTTCCGGCTATAATATGCCGGAAAGAAAAATTCATACCCGCGGGCCGCACTTGCAGGCGAACAGGTGTTTCAAAGACAATCCTCACGTGCTTCTGGGACTGCTTAACCTTGTAAATTTCTTCTGCAACAGCGGCCAGGTCAACGTTGCTGCTGCCCGGCCGGATAATGACTTCGTATGTGTGCGGTGCTACGTTTTCATAGATTTCAACCTCCCGCCCGGAAATTTCTGCAACCAGGCTTGCAATACGATACGGGTTCATAGGGCGTTTTGTGTTGCGCTTCTGCACAATCGGACGCCGCCTTTCTTCCAGGCTCTTGCCCTCGTTTCCTGTGATTCCGTAACGTTCTTCCCACCAGGGGAGTGACCAGGTTGCTGTTTCCGGAAATGCCTGGTTTTTCATATCTTCCACTGTCTCGCGTGCAAGTTCCATGGATGCCGCCATGACCTGGAAAATCCATTTGCCAACATAGGAGCGGTCATAGATCGGGCTTATCATGCTCAGCATGTCTTTTGCAGTTTCCCTTGTAGGGAAGTTTTCCAGATCCATCACTCAGCCCCCTTTGCTTCAACATTTTCTGTATACGGATATTCGTCATTTTCAATGCGAATATTGTCCGTGCTGCCATTGATCAGCAGGTCTGTAAAGTCCTCGACGCCTGGCGTTTCGGTCAGCAATGCGTGCACTTTTATGTACTTCACTGCTCCATCATCCGCCACGGTTTTATAATAGCTTTCCAACTGCTTTTTAAATCCGGATATAACGGTGCTCAGTTCAAACCCATCTGCCACCGTAACCGTAAAGGAATACGATATGTTTACCAGGTCCGGCGCTGCTACCGTCAGGATTGTGTTTGGCGGCGCCAGTCGGTCTGCGGGGTTGTCTGGAGCCATAATATAATTGTAAACTGCATCCAGCAGGGTCTTGTTCGCACCCTCGCCGTTCTGGTCAAGGCATACAATTTTTACTGTTTCCGGCCCGTTCCATTCCGGGATAACAATCGCGTCCCCGATTCCGTCTACTGCCTTAGCCCACCGTTTATAATCGGCATTGTTGCCTATATAGCTGGTTTCCTCCGAGGCGTCTGCTTCCAGGATTCTTTCTCTTAAATCGTCGTCACTTTCTTCCTCGGTCCCCCCGGTGGCTTTTTCTTTGTTCGTAACTGTCTGGATTCCCTCAACTGGTTCCGACATTAAAACAATAGCGCCGGCATTTACGTTTGACTGCTTTCCGTCAAGTAACGCACGCACCAGCACGGTACCTTTTCCCTCTTCGTTCAATATGCAACTTTCAACTGCCGCAAATTCAATGGACGGCTGATCGTTCTTGGCTTCTGTCGCAAAAACAGTGCCGGCCGGTACTATTGTGCCCGGTTCGCCTGTCAGTGTCAGCACCGCTTCTGCATAAGTGGACGCTTTTCTCTTTGTCTGTGATCCAGCTGCCAGGTAGTCCAAAAAGCTGCCACTGCTCCACTGTGGGAACATCAGTTTTATTGCTTCCGGAATATAAAACTGCAATAGCTCTGCTGCGATCAGTGCTGTGGGCCTTGTAAAATCCCACGGGAAGCCGCCCTCAGTCTTGTCAATGTCATTCGGAAGCTCGTCCATCATTCTTGCGTGGATCGTGTCCGCGTCACAATCCTCCAAAAATTCAGGTACAATAAAATCACTTGCCAACTCTCTCACCTCCTTACAGCTGTATGCTCAGTGTTTCATCTTCCTCCCACGGGTACCCTTTTACTGTAAAACTGCAGTATGTTTCGTCTCCCTCATGGGTAAACTCAAAGTCTCGGACGTACTCGGTTGCCGGATGCACCAGCAGCGCCTCTGTGATCGTCCTTTCAATTTCGCTTTCACGGGATTCCCTGTCCGGTATCTCGGCCAGTTCGTCAAACTCCGTGCCTATATCGTCACTGTATGCCAGGCAGCTCAGCCGCTCCGTGCTGGCAACTTTCAGGCACCACTGCATATATGCCTCCCTGCCTGCGCTGGTGATCATCCTGCCTGCTCCATCCCGTAAAAAATCGCCCGTTTCAAAATCAAAATAAACGGACGGATAATATCTTTCATCATATTCCGGGTTGTCTGGTATCTCAGGCAAGTCAAACACCGGAAAAAGCTGATTTTCTGCCATATTTGCCTCCTAACTTACCACATCAATAACAACCGCCTCATTTTGCACCCAGGCAACCAGAACGCGGTCCCCCGGCTTGATCTGCGGTGGTTTGGCCGTATGCGTATGACTTCCGTTGCCTCCCTCATGTCCTCCATGGGAACCTCCGGAAATCGTGTACGCCAGGCCTCCCACAAGCCTGCACACATGGTATTCACTGCGCGGTATCGATATGGGGAAAGTATTTGTTAAAAGGCTCATGTCCTTGTTAATGCTGCCAAAATCCAGCACCAGGTCACGCTCTGCCTTTCCGGCCACTTTCTCTGCTCGGTTTGATATCACGCGGGCCAGTTTGCTCAGGCCTGGACTGCCTTTATTCTCTGCCATATCTGCCTCCTATCAATCAAAGCTGCCATCATCAACCCAACCATAAACATGCGTTTCAGACCAATTCTCATATACCAGGTGCCACGGGTGCGCTTTTCCGCTGCCGTTTGCGATTGTAATCTTCGCGCGGCCTGCTGATACGTTGTAGCCCTTGGCTCCAGGATAAGAGCTAATATAGTGCTTGCCGCCGTGGAAGTTCACAACGTCGCCCACTTTATAGGTCTTTTTCTTCGTTTCCGTTTTCTTCTTGGCTGTCGTATCTGCTTTTTCTACCTGCATAGTCATTTTCCCGCTGTCAGCGTCGTGCTGCACGCTCTTGATAATGTAAAAGCCATTCAGCGCACCGACCGCCAGGTGTACCATGTCGCCCTTGCGTACCGGCGGGGTGTCGGGTGCTTGCACGGTTGCTGTTTCTTTCGGTTTCCCGTTTTCGTCCAGCATGTCCTGTGCCGTTTCCTGGGCTTCCGACAGGTTATCACTGCTGGCATGGTTTACAATTCGTTGGAAGATTCCGTACTCCGTTTTTCCGTTCTTGACTGCCTCAACCTTTGGCAATCCGTCTGTTTTTTCAGAGGATACAATCTTCACACGGGTAACAAGGTTTGCAATGCTTACTTTGTGCTTGCTGGACACGCTGTTGTTGCCCTCAAAGTGATAAATATCTTTGTTGCCTCCTACGGCCACAATAGAAACTTTGTTCTCTGTGCTCCGCACAATCGCCTTGCCTCCGCCTTTTTTCTTGGCTTCGTCCAGGATCCCGCGCACCACGTCACCCAGGTATGAATTTTTATACAAAATCTTTGAGTGACTTACATCCGGGCCGCTGTAGCTGCTCAGGGTAATGCCCCAGCTCTTGAAAACTTCTGTCAGTGCGCTCTTGGTGCCCTTTCCGGCAGCAAAATAAATGTTGTCCTGGGACCGCTGCATACTGTACAGGTTGTCATAAGCAACCACGTTGAAAACCTCGTCAGCTTTCGTTGTGCTGCGCTCACATTCTGTTACATTTCCCATGGCCACAATACCCTTGCCACTGCCCCAGTACGCTTTTATTGCCACCACGCACCCGATCTTTATCAGGGAGGACAGTCTGGAGCCGTTATACTTGGCGTTGTATAACTCAAAGGTTATTTTCATGGCCAGTTCGTCCTCTTCCTCCTCCCATCCCAGGCCCTCGACCGCCTGTGTAATGTTTAGCTGCACTTTCTTTTCCGTGATTGCAATCACATCATAGTGCACTTTGCTTACTTCAATCACTCAGCTGCACCTCCCTTACTTGGCCGGTATGGTCAGCTTTTGGCCGGGGTATATCAAGTTCGGATTCTTTATCTTGTCCCTGTTCAGGTTGTAAATTTCCGTGTATCTGGAGCCTTTACCCAGCAGGCGCTGTGCAATCCTCCATAAACAATCCCCGGATTTTACCGTGTAGGTGGTCGTCTTTTTGCCTGTTTTGGGCTGCTTCTTTTTAGGCGACGGTCTGGTTGGCGTTTTTATTTTCAGCTCATTGGTGGTGTAAATCTTTATATCTCTGGCAATAATAAATTTTATGTCATAGAAATAATCTCCGGATCCACCTTTGTACTTGCCTTTAAAACTGGAAACATAAACAGAATAGTTTATGCAGGTGCCAGTGCATAGCAAAGTACATTTTGTGCCATTGTCCCGATACTTTTCCAGGCTTTTGATCAGTGTGTCGGGTTTGGTATACTTTCTTACCAGTCTGTTTTTCTTCCGCACTGCCCCTGGAAACATCCCGGACCACGAAATCTCTTTTGTTCCTCGTCCACGGGGGAGTTTTACGTCCCCCAGTGAAATAATGCTGTACGTCATAAATTTTGCGTCAGCACCCATTGTTATAGCTTCCGGCAGCATAGGGAACTGTATTCTGCTGCCGCCGGATGGTGTCAGGTAAATATCCATGTCCCTATGCCTCCTGTATAAGCGGCATGTTTGCAAAAATTTTGCTCATGCGCTCTGCGATCTCGTCTCCCAGGTCGTCTGCCATTTCGCGGATCCGGTTTTTCATAACTTCAAAGACCTTTTCCTCGTCCATGTTTCCGCCCTCGATCTTAATAACTGGACTCATGTCCACGTTAATCTCAAAGTTGTTGTTGCCCTGCTGTCCCTGCATTGCTGCATTGACAGAAACGGCTTTCTTGCCCTCGGATTCCTCTTCGCTACTATCCCCCGACATTTCCTGGCCGGTTACACTCCACACGCTCTTGCTTTCGTCCTGTGGCTGTGCCTGCAATGGCAAAATGGTATTGCTGGCCAGTTCTTCGCCGCCAGGCCCTACGATTCCGCCGTTTGCGTGGGCTGCAATTTCTCCATTGCTGTCCAGCACGCCCAGGTCCTCGCCTGCCTGCTGCCACAACGCAATGCCGCGGCCACGTCTGCCCGGTACCGTCGGGATAACATACTCTTTGCCCTCTTCTCCTAACCAGGATAATTCTGCGCCATGCAGGCCCACCTCTCCACCGTTTGCATGTCCGGCAATGGATACAGAAACTGTTGATCCACTGCTGTGCGTGCTCAGTGAAGCGCTTGGGTTCGTGATATGGTAGGAAACTGTTACATTTACAGAAGCCCTTGCAGAATAAGGGGAGTTAAAAGCTGCTTGCAGCTCACTACCTACTTGGCTGTAAACTGCTGCTATATTGTCGCTGGCTTTCTCGATTGTCACATCCGTGCTGCCATTGGTCTGCATAGTGTTGGAAAATGTATTATCAAGTTCCGCCTGTGCAGATGTGGCTGCCGGTGTTGCATCTGTGCTGCCTGCTTCTACGGTTAAATTGGTGGTCATTGTGGTGTCTGTGGTGTTTGTTTCACTGCTCAGAGCTGCCTGCGCTGCCTCTTCCACCGGTGTTGTGTCCGTGGATCCGGCTGTCGTGGTCACGTTTACCTGCTTCTCAACAGTCGTGTCCTCGCTTCCGCTTGCTGTGCTCTGCTCCACTGCTGCCTCAATACCACTTGTGTCTACCTGTACCAGATCGGACGGTATAGTTACCGTTGCCCCGGACTGTACTTGTATGCCGGCACCGCTCAGGGTTCCTGTTTCCATTCCCAGGGCCGCCTCTATCTGTGCCATGGCTGTCTCAGAATCAACCTCAACGTTTGCCAGATCCACCTTTACGCCGTCAGCAGTAACAGAAAACTCTGCGCCCTCTGCGGTCAGTGCGGACATGGCCTGGTCAATGGCCGCTGTTGCTGCGTCTCCGTCAACCTCTGCTGTCAGGTTATCCATGGAAATTTTCAGCTCGTCGCCTGCATGAATAATATACGGGCTTTCAATGCCGTTTTCTTCGGCTATTGTCTGCCAGTCTATTCCAAGGGCGTTGCCGATCTCCCATAAGCAATCCCCGGCCTTTACCTTAATGGTTGCGCCCTCTGCGGTCACGTCCTCGGTTTCGGCCAGGTCGCCCAGTTTTTCGTTTAAACTGGAAACCCATGCGTCTTTGTCAATGTCCACGCCGTCAACTTCCGCTTTCAGATCTCCCAGTTCCACCGGTTCGTCTGTAACAGAAGCTGTTGCACGCTTCCAGGCTGCGGAAAATTCCTCGCCCAGCTGTCCGTTGGCATCCATCTGGCTTACTGCATCAATCAGGGCTTTGTCCCCGGAATCTGCAATGTTTTTGGCGTATACGTCCCAGGCTGCGCTTGTATCTCCGGAAGCAGCACCGATGGCCATAGTTTCGTTGAACTTGTCCATGATCTGCTTTGGTATTTCTTGGCCAACATTCACGTACTCGTCAACCAAACTGCGCATTGCGTCTGCGTCCGGCTTCATAACCTGCCACCTGTCATTAAGTGCGGCCTGGTCTGCGTCTGACGTCCATTTTGCAGGACCGAATCCACTCATTCCGTTCCCACCGCTTAGTGACTTGACCTCGTCCTCCATTGTCAGTGCCCAGCGCCCCATCATGTTATTGGCCAGTTCCTGCTGTGCCGTAACTAGGGCTTCACTTGCTGCTTTTTGCACTTTTTGGTTGCTTTCCTGGATCTTGCTTCCATACGTATCACTTAACGTATTGGTTTCAAAGTCCAAACTGGTCATAAGATCATTGGCTTTCTGGTTTCTAATTGCCTGCCCTGACAAATTCTTGTAATATTCGTTCTGGGTTGCTGTTATTCTTCCAGAAGATTCAGCAGCATTTAAGTAGGAGTAAAACTCTGTTGCCAGTGCCTGGGTTTCCTGCGCTGCAGTATCTCTCTGCCCTGCCAGAGCCTCAACTACGGCCCCAAAAGATTCACTTGTCAGGTCTTTGCCGCTTAATTTGCCGTATTCCTGGTTGATCCAGTCAAGCTGCGCCTGTGCTTCCGCCTGCTTCCATTTGCTGGTTATGCTGTTCATTTTATCCTGTAAAGCTGCCACTGCCTGCGCTTCGTCAACATCAATAATGCCGTCCTGCAGCGCTTCCTCCACGGCCGTTTTCAGGTCATTGGATAAATTGGTCAGTTCCAGGTGGTCTGCTCGCGCCCATTCCTCGATACTGCTTGCCAGGCTTTCGCCCTCCTCAGTACCTCCCAGGAATGTCTGCACGCTTATATGGGCCGCAAATGTCCGGCTTTCAAGCTCGGAAATTTTGCTTTCCACAAAGGTTGTTACATTATCCTTATAGGACTGCTGCTCGTCAGCGGTCAGCTCAATGCCGACGCTGCTTTTCCATGTCAGTGCCTGGTTTGCTTGCAGTGCTTCCTCTGCTTTTGCCCTCAGCTGATCGGCGTTCTTAAATTCATTGATCGCCATCTCAACATTTACCAGGTACTTTGCATTTAAGATTCCGGAAGCTGCTTCCTCTGCCTGTTTCGCACTCAGTTCAATGCTCCCGAAATGGTCCGCTAGGCTGTTGCTGATCTGCTTCTCGTTGTAGTTATCTATAGCCACGCCGATAGCAACCACGGCCGCTGTAATCGCTGCCGCTGCAATACCAAATTTTGCAGCTGTTGGAATCATTCCGCCCAGGTCACTCACAAAGGCACCAACGGACGGAGCTGTCTGTGCTGCCAGCCCTATGTTTTTAATGGCGCTGCCAATAGGCGACAGTGCTTTTACCACGTTGCCTGCGTTGCCGATCAGGGACGTTGCTCCTTTGGCAATCAGTCCAGCGCTCAACCAGGAAGTTAAACCGGCTTTTTCTCCGCCCGGCATAATCTTTGCAGCTTCTCCAAACAGGCTGCTCAGTCCCTTTGACAACAGATGCTTGCCCTTGCTGCCGGCCCATTTTGTAAATGGCTCTGCGATCAGTGTGTCCCATGCAATATCAACCTTTCCAAACAGGTCTGCGTTCTGCCATTCCTGGGAGTTAGTCATACCGTTCACGGTTCTCTTGATTCCCTCGGCCTTGCCGTCAACAAAGTCCATCAAGTTTGTAAGTGCTGCTGTCGCTGCCGGTGTTGCGTCTGTAATCGCATCAACCACGCCACGGATGTACGGTGTCAGCCTCTGGCCGAAACTGTTCTGTACGCCCTCCACGGCGCTCTGCATAAGGGTCATGGAACCCTCTAGGTTATCCAGCATAGTGTCTGCCATGCCCTGTGCTGCTCCGTCAGCATTGTAAATTGCTTCACTCAGCTTGTTATAATCCTCTTCACTGGCGTTGATGATCGCCAACATGCCGGCCATGGCTTCTTTTCCGAAAATTGTACTAGCCGCCGCTGTCTGTTCAGTCTCAGAAAGTCCTCCCAGGCTGCCGCGCAAGTTATCCATGACACCTTTCAGTGTTTTCATGTTTCCGGAGCTGTCGGTCAAGCTGATTCCGTACTTCTCCATAGCTGTTGCCATGCTGTCAGTAGGTGCTGCCATGTTCGCCAGGGAAGTCTTTAAAGCTGTGCCGGCCATACTTCCTTTGATGGAACTATTTGCCATAAGTCCCAGTGCCAGGGAAGTGTCCTCGACGCTGTATTTCATGGCGCCTGCTACCGGTGCCACATATTTGAAAGATTCTCCCAGCATACCAACGTTTGTATTTGCACTTGCACTGGCTTTTGCTAATACATCTGAAAAATGTCCGGAGTCTTTTGCTTTCAGTCCAAAAGCTGTCAACGCATCTGTTACAATATCCGAAGTGCTTGCCAAATCTTCCCCGGAAGCTGCTGCCAAACTCATGATTCCGGATATACCGTCAATCATCTGCTGCGGCTGCCATCCAGCCATTGCCATGTAGTTCATAGCCTCAGCAGATTCCGTGGCCGTGAACTTCGTTGTTGCACCCATTTCCTGGGCTTTTGCCGTCAGGTCCTCAAACGCCTGCCCGGTTGCTCCGGAAATAGCCTGGACCTGGCTCATCATGCTTTCAAATGACTTGTATGTGTTTACCGTGTCGCCCAGGCCTACACTGATACCCAGTGCCGCACCCGCCTGCGTCAGCGGGTTCTTTGCAGCGTTTATAATTGCACTTATTGGTGCCGTGGCTGCATCCACAACGCTTACCGTGGCCGTCCAGACACTGCCGTCCCAGGCTGCTGCCTTATCCCGCACGCTATCAATAACCGGGCTTGCGTTGTCGTCTGCTTCCAGCTGCGCAGATCCGGAACTTCCGGAAAAATTCTCAACAGCATCCTGCGCCGATCTAACATTCTGCGTGGCGTTATCATCCACACTTATTTCCGCCGTGGCGCTCGTACCGTCATACATTTCTGCTGCGTCTGCTGCCTCCCGTATTGCCTGGGTGGCGTTGTCGTCTGCTGTTAGCTCTACGGTTGCCACATCCCCGTCCAGGGACGCCAGCGCGTCGCCCGCGTCCCTTATCTCCATGGTGGCGCTATCGTCCGCGCTTAGCCCCACAACCGCCTCATTGCCATTCAAGGCGGTCAGCGAGTCGCCCACGTCGTCAATAATTCCGGTTGCGTTATTGTCTGCTCCCACTTCAACGTCCGAGGCGGTGCCGTCCAGGGCTGCTGCCTGGTCTGTCACGTCGCTCAATGTCTCTGTGGCTGCATTATTCACTCCTACGTCAACGCTTGGGCTTACGCCGTCCAGGGATTCTGCCTGGTCAGATACCCGGCTCAGTCCCTGGCTTGCGTTGTCGTCTAGCTCAATGTCAATATTGTGTGCTCTTTCCAACCGATCAAGGCGGCGCTGTGTGCGGTCCCACGCACGTTCAAACGCCGTCAGGTTTCTTGTGGCCGACTGCACACCAGCACTGGTGCGGTCAACCGCTTCTATCGGAATTTCAATAGTTAATGTTTCGGCCACTTTTACTCACCGCCCTCCTCAGTGCCGTCTCTTGCTTTCTGCTCAGCTATCAGCTGTATTTTCATACTTTCCAGCATGAGCACCTGCGCCCAGTCTGGTTTGCTCAAAAACTCGTCAAACGGGATATGATGCCGTTGGAAAATAATGTGCATAAGCGTTGTTTTGCCGCCGGCTTCGATTAGTTTTTTGCTACATCCTCCATAGTCGGCTGATATCCGGAAATCTCGTCAAGTTTGGCCAGGATCTCGTCTTTCTCGCCGGATTTCAAAACCACCTCAACCAGGTCAGTACCGTTCAGCACGTTCAGGTTCTTCCATGCGTCACGGTTATCCCAAATCTTGTCACGATCTTCCTCAACGGTTGCCTCATAGATCAGCTGTGCGCGGTATCTGGCAGCGTCAACGCTCTCTGCCACTCTTGTACCCAGCTGCTTGTTGCGCTTGTAGTTTGTGTTATCTTTCTTGCACTTCAAATATTCATCTTCACCCATAGGACGGATACGGAAAGACAGCACAACAGCGCCGTTTCTCTTAATTTCAATCGGTACTGCTTCCTCTGCGTCTGTCTTGTATGCGGCGGCTGCCATAAGTCCGCCCAGGATGTCATTTTCGTACTTTCTCACTGTTGCTTTCTTCTCGTCCTCAGTCATTTCAACAGCTGCCTCATTTTCTAAATTCACATTTTTAGTTGCCATGTTCTCAAATCCTCCTGGTTTATTTTAAAAATGCCGCGAGGCTATTCCCCGCGGCTCTGTCTGTGTAGTTATATGGTTTTAGGCTCTCAACTTGCCCTGCTGGTTTACTGCACCGTTTACGAACAGGCTCCACTGTCTCTTAATCAGGTCGCCCACTGTTACGTTCTGCAGGTCAATGTTTCCGGACGGTACACAATCGTTGTATACCAGTCTTTCCTCAGAACCGTTGCGGCCCTTAATAACACCCTGGAAGTTCCAGGACGGCATTTCTCCGGACTTCATTCCGGCCAGCAGATCAGTAATAAACTCGCCATCCTCTACCACGATTTCGGTAAAAGTAAGCGTCTGGCCATAGCTGGTAAAAATCTCATGTTCCTGCGGGTCGCCCAGCGGCTGGAACTTGGTATTTGTTACATTTACCTGTGCCTGGTATGTTTCCATAGTGGCCAGCAGTTTGCCCTTGGCATTGTACAGTGCGCCGTTTTTTCCGGTCAGCACTTTCTTGGCGTTAGCAACCGCCTGTGTGTTAATAATACTCATTGTCCTTTATCTCCTTTCTTTACTCAGAATCTTCCTCAGCTGCAAAACGGAAGCGGAATGTCAGGTAAATAGTTTCAATGCTGTCAAGGTCGTCAACAGCAATAATGAACCATGCAGAGTCTCCCTGCGCCGGATTTCCCTCATCCTCAATTACAGTACCGGACAGAAGCTTCTTTTCTCCTACCATAGCGTCAACAACTCGCTGTGCGGCTGCGATAACAGCTGCGCGGCCGTCGGGGTCGTTGTCCACCTGGCCGATCAGGACCTCAGTAGTCTGTTCAACACGGTCCATAAGCTCAAAACGCTCTTTCACGCGGCGGATTTTCTTCCAACCTGCATCCTGGTCTTTACTCAGGGTTACAAGAGTGTTGATCGCCTTTTCAATCCATACCTGCTTGCTCTTGCTGGTGGACAGCACAAGGCAACCGGATTTCAGGGCTTTCTTAATGGTTCCGCTGTTCAGGGTTTCTTTCAGGCCTGCTGCTCCGCTGATCACGGTATGAGTCAGGGAAGCATTTGCAGCACCGGCGCAAATCAGACCGCCGATTCTTGCCGCCAGCATATAACCCTCATACTCAACGCCGTCTGTGCCAATGTACGGATTCAGTACATAGTGGATTTTTTCGTCATTGAATGCCGCTGCGTGCTGCATACGGGTTTCGATCTCCACGGAGCTAGGCTCTGCCACGGTCGCCATGGTATATGCTCCCTCCTGGAACACTCTGGCAACGTGAGTTGCAATCAGTGTGTGGACTGCTGCGTCGTTGGTGTCAACGATGATCATGTCTCTCACTTCTGCCTCGCTTGCGTTTGCAGCTTCTCCGTATGCTGCGGTGTTTACTGTCGGGTTTGTACCAACAGTAAAGGCTTTCTGTGTAACATCTGCCAGAGTGCCGTTTCCTGGAGCTTTCTTTGTAGCTTTCACGTACTTACTGTTTGCAAATGCGGCCACAATTCCGTCAACCTCTGTTTTTCCGGCTGCAAAGGTTACTTTTTCAAGGGCTTTTGTTCCCTCATAGATGGTTGCCTCTTTTGCTGCTTCATCATCCAGGGAAGCCTTTACGGTAATGGTAAATGCTCTGTTTCCCGGATAAAGTGCTGTAAGCACAACAGCATCAACAGCAGCGCTGGTTGTGGTATCTTTCAGAGTAATTGTTGCCGGTGTTCCGCCAGTTCCAACACGTACCACAACGCACTCCTCCATGCCTCCGGCCATAAATGCTGTGATAGCATCATATCCGGAACCCGCACCGATAACGTTGGAAACATCAGTGCTCTGGTCAATCGTGACCGGTGTGTTTAATGCTCCCCAGTTACCTGTTACAAGTGCGCAACCGACGCCGGATCTGGCTCCGGCTGCTTCTACTCCGCCCGCGTTCTCATAGCGCTTGTATACGCCAGGGCGTTCTTTCTTTTCTCCTACAACAAAAAATCCGCTCATTAGTTTTTAACCTCCTTGTTGGCAAATTTCTTTACAAGCTCCTCAGCTTCCGCTTTGGTCGCTTCTTTCTTTCCGGCTACTGCAAAAGCAGCGCGCACAATGTCCGGGCTGTATTTGCCCTCAAACACTTTTGCAGCTGCTCTGGCGTATTCCTCGGCAGTGTAGACCGGTGCTGTGAGCTTCTCAGCCGCCTCATTTTCGACTTTTACGGCCTCAGCCCTGGAATTGTCCGCCTGTGCCTGTTCAGCCGTTTCTGTGGCTTCTGTGGGCTTCTTGGTTGTTGCCATTTCTTCGTCCTCCTTATTTGTTGAAATAGGTTTCTTTCAGTGGGTGGGAATACCCACTGAAATTCTCAGTTGCGTACTGCCCTTTGATGGTTATCTGCCCCCTGGTCAGGTAGTCGGCGGCATTATCAACCGCCAATTCATCAAAAAGCAGCGGTGCACCGTCCAGGAGGATAATTTCTCCCAGTCTGGCCAGGGTGTCGTATAGATACCGTGTCCAGCTGTTCCTTGCCTCCGGCGTTGGTGCGATCACATGTATGGCCATGCTGCACTCCATCCATGTGAGTGCGCATGTCTGGCGTTTCTTTTTCGTCCCGGAAATGCGCACATAAATAGCCGGGTGGAAGTCACTCGGCTCATAAAAACTTTCAATATGGTCTTTGTTGATCACAAGGGCGTCTGTTTCCCAGCGTTTCAAAAATTCCTGCATTGCAAGTGCCGGATCCGGTGCCTGTGTGATCTGCTGTGGGAATGCAATCAGCAAAAATGTAAGCGAACACCCGTTTACTAGGGTGTTAGGGTTCTGGCTGTCATTCACTTCAAACAGCTCCGTTCTGGCCCAGGTAATACAATAGGCTCCATCATCCGCCTGCATTACCACGTCGCAAAGCGCTATGCGCACCAGCGGCGCCAACTCCTCCGGTGGCTTGCCTGTGTCGTCACTGTATACGTTCACGCTTACCATGCCGCTGCTGTGCCGTTCCGGGTCTGCTGTCATGTCTACCAGGTAATCAGCGCGGGGGTACTGGCTCACTCCCCACCCCTGGGCTTTGTCGTCCGGTGCTTTCTGTAAAAACATCGCCGGAACGCCCTCATACTTTGCCAGGCTCTCTGCCAGTTCTTTCTCCTGGACAAGCCTGGTGTAGATCAGTTCTTCCAGGGTCATGCTGTCGCGCTGTCGCTTTCATTCTCTGCGGGTACAATGTTCTGTACGGCCTGCATGTCCTCCGTCCAGGTTCCCTGCCATTCCCCGCCGGCCACTTCACTTGCCAGTATTACAAAGTGGTTTGAAACATTCCCTATGCCAGTGTGGTAAAGCGCAACGAGCTCATTGCTGGTTATCCCAACAACAAGCCCGTTTTTGTACTCGTCCCATGTTTTATGCTTTGCCCTTATCAGATCGCCCTTGTGCACCTGCTCACTGTCAAAAACAGGTGCCGCTCTGTCTTTTATCAATGCCATGTTGGCACCTCCTTACACGTTGTACGGTGCTCCGAAAATGCTTTTGATTTCGGGTTCCGCTTTCTGTTTAATCTTTTCCACGTATGGCCTTGCCGCCATTTTGCTTGTGCCATGTTCCAGGTACCCTGCATAATGGGTATCTGTCTCAATGGCCACTTTCACGGATAAAGCCCCGCCGGAGGATCCTGCCACCGGTCTGAAGCTGCTCCGCAACTTTCCACTGCGTACTGCTGGCGGTTCGCCTGGTGCAGACGCCGTGTAACTGCTCTTTTTAAATGATTTCTTGTAGCTCCTGCCGCCTCGCTGCCCTCTCAGCACTTGCAGCTCCGCATTTTTCAGCGCCCTGCTGCCTCTTGCGGCTCTGGATTTCATTTCCTGGCCGATAGCGGTCACTTTTTTTGCTACTTCAACGCTTATATCAGGCACGCTCATACGTCTGCCCTCTCTTCCACGTAATAGATGGTATACAGCCCCAGCTGCCCCGGTTCGTCAACGCCCTGCACATAAAACTTGCGGTTTCCGCATGTCAGCTGGTCCGTTTCCGCTGCTTTCGGGTGTCCCCGGTCCACAATCGTGTGTGTGATCGGGTGCTGTATCTGTTCCCATCTGGCTTTTTCCTGCGGTGTTGCCTGGGCCAGAACGGCATGTATCATGGCACTGTCGTTGCTTTCATATTTTTTTACAGGGCGGCCTTTCCCATCTATGCCGCTGGTGCATTTTGCGACAAGAAAATCCTTGTACAAATTACCTGGTCTTAAATAAAAGATCGCGCTCGCCCCCTCCTGTTTTTGCATACGCATTGTCGTGCATACCGCCATAAAAATAATGACCTCCGTCTGTTCCCGATTCCGGAGAAGCCTTTCCGGCCGTTGGTACCGTGTCAGCTCCGCACTCTTTTTTCAGCTGTTCGTACTGCTTCCGCCAAAATTCTGCGCGGCTCTGCATTTCCAACTTTAACGGTCCGACCGTCGTGTTCACTTCCATGCCGAACCGGCGCATTATGCTTTCCAGCACGGCCAGCTTGGCACGTTTCCACGTCTTTCTTGCCGCAATGATGGCCTCGTATTCTTCGTTGCACAAAGCGCTGGTTTCCTGCTCGCCCTCGACCATGGTGTCGCCTATTTCGAAGCGCATACGGTCAACGCCAGGCTCTCCTATCTTCTCCGGATTATAGGTATACGTCTTTTTCTTCATGCGGCTTTACCTTACCTTTCTGCAGGTTCCAGGGCCTCTGCCTGGCTCTTGGCAGCTTTCTTTACAGTGTTGCGGGAATCAGCAGCGTGTAACACAATCAAAACGTTTTCGTTTGTCACGTCCTTGACTGCCTTTGCCGCCTCTTCCGCGTTCATCTGCATAATAGAAAAAATATGCTGCACGTCTCCCTCTGTCAGCGGCACACCCATAACCTGGGCGGTGTCTCCGTCAGATTCCTGCACTACCGGGATGGAAAATGTAACCTCTTCCCCCGTTTCCACCTGCACCAGCTCAGCAACAGGAAGCTCAGTGCCTCCTGTTACCTCAGCAATGCAACCAGCGCGTACCAGTGCACGCTCTCTGGACGGGAGGATGTGTCCATCCTGGATCAGCTCTCCCGGCTTGTAATCGTTGCCGAGTAGTGTGATCGGCTTTACGCATACATAGCTCATAACATCCTCCTTTCAGGCATTACACACAATCAGTAAAGTATGTTGCCAGATCGTCGGCTGTCTTTCTCATGTCGGTGCTCATAAGTCCCTCAATGAACTCGCTGTGTGTTCCGTTCTCTCCCTCGTACTGATCCATAGCAGTATAGGAACCATTTCCCAGCATATCCCAGGTAAAAATATAGCCAGCGGACGGCTCGTCTACCTGCGGGGTGTTGGTTGCATAGCACATCAGGGCGGCGTTGCTGTCACAAATAAACTGCATGTTTGCCTCTTCTCCCTGTTTTGCCACGTTGTAGGTGGATTCCAGTACCTTAACCTGCTCAAATCCCAGTACCTGGGCCAGAACCTGCTGTGTTACGATAGCCGGGTTTGCAGTGGATCCGGTGTACTTCACACGCTCAACAATGTCCGGGTGCTCTTTCAGTGCCAGGTATGCGTCATAGCCCAGGGCTAAACGGTTAGGCTGGCGGCGGCCTCTGCGCTTAATATCGCGGCGGCGCTCGTCAAAGAAGTGTACCGGATCAAAGTTGGCATCATTAAATTTCAGGAACTTCTTACCAGTCGGGTTGCTGTCTGTTCCCTGCCATTCGTCTCCCCATACTCCACTGTGGAAAAATCCCTTTGCGAAAAGGATATCAAGGTGCAGGCTCATCTGCTCGTTAGCAAAACGAACCTTGGCGCGGCGTGGATCCTGTACGCCCGGCGCATGGCTGCGCTGGTAGTTCAGTGCTGCGATCTGGTCAATGCCGACAATAACCTGGTCAACCTTGCAGCCATACTGGTTTTCTCCTGTTCCCATGATGGCCGGATTAACTTTTCCGAATGCCGGTTTGTGGGCTACGTTGTCCCTCGCAAGATCTCCCTTGTCGAATGTGTAGTAAAATCCGGAGCTAGTAGCTACCGGGCAAATCGGGAAAATGGACGGTGCCACCCAGTCGCCAGGCTGTGCGAAATATGCCTGGGACATATTAGTCAGGTACTGGTTTGGCTTCCATCCTTTTGCAATTTCTGCCGCAATCCCTGCGTTAGTGCTCATTACATTTCTGCTCATAGTCTTTTATTCCTCCTGTTTATTATTCTGCTGGCTTGTAGCCTGCTTTTACGATCTGTACAGCAATGCGCTGGCCTGCTTTTGTTGCTTCTTCCAGCGCAATGCCAACGATAAAGGACTTTGCTGTTGCCTTTACTGCCTTGCCGCCTGCTCCGACTGCCAGCTCGTCGCCGTATGCTACGGCTGCGCCAGCTGTCCATGCGCCAATATCCTTGATCTGCACGTCCAGGTCGTCCCCTGCTGTTACTTTGTCGTCGCATCCAGGCAATACAATACCGATGGCGTTCTTGCCTGCTGTTGCCACTTTTCCGTCAGCGCCAACTGCTAAAAAAGCCGGTGCCGGAATCTCTTCCCCGGCCTTTACCACAATTACTGCACTGTCATTGATAACTGTTCCGTAATAGCTCATGATCTCTGCCTCCTTATCGTCTTGTTGCCTCATACTCATGTACAAGGTCAGGGTTCTGTACACATGCAGCGTCAATGGATTCTGCATAGCTCAGGGTGGCGTTGCTCTTGCGGATTTCCTCCGCTTTCTTTTCGATCTGGCTCCATGCGTCAGTGCCTCCTGTGGCTCCTACGCCTCTTTTGCCAACCTCTCCGAAGAGTCCAGATTTTTCTACCGCTGCCACTGCTCCGTCAAGTACGCCGATCATGTCGTCGTATGCAGTGCCGCCTGCTGCCTGCAGTGCCTTTAATGTCGGGACCAGTTCTTCCGGTTTCTTGCCGATGATCTCGTACTTCTTCGCAACGTTGTAAAGTTTTTCCTCCTGCGCTGCGTCTGCCTGCTTTCTCAGTGCGATCAGTTCAGCTGCCACTAACGGGTGCAGGCCCTTGTAAATATCTTCGCCAGCTGCCTGCTGTCCTGTTGCTCCCTGTGCGCCCTCAGCGGCCGCTCCTGGGGTTTCTACTACTCCGGTGCCCGCTGCCTTGCCTACGCCCTCCGGCGCTGCTCCTGCGCCTGCTCCTGCGCCCTCAGCTCCATCCTCAACACCATAGCGCTTTTTAAGTTCTTCAAACGCCATGCGGTCTGTTGCTGTCATGTTTGCCTCGTTGAATTTCATGTCAGTTTCTCCTCCTATAGATTTCTTTGTTTTGGTTTTTCCGTTATCTTCGCCCTCCTGGCCAGGATCCTCTGTTTCCGGCGGCTGCTGTTTGCCTGTCGCCTTTTCAATCATCCCTCCCAGGCGGTCAACGGTTTCCTGCATGTGCTCTACGCTCACGGCACCAGCTGTTTTTACAATCTGTGCCGTTTTACCTGCGCCCCAGGAAGTAACCAGGCCCTTGATGGCCACGTCAAACTCATCAATGCTCTGGTTCATCAGTGCGGCCTTGTCCGTTACTTCTTCGTCCCGGATAATGCTGCACAAGCTGTTTTCCAGTGCAAAACACACATCCCAAATTTCATCAGTAATGCGGCGGAGCTTGCGTTCTTCCATCTTGTCATTGAATGTATCTGCTTTTTCAATGTCGGCCACTGCGCTGTCAATGTCTGCCTGGTCCAGCTTCAACGCCTTGCCAATGGCAGAAAAGAACTTGTGCAGGCCGCTTTTTGCTGGTGCCTGTTCCGGATTCTGGCCCGTCGGCTGTTCTTCCGGTTTCCCGCCGTTTCTCTTATACAGGGCAACGTGCGCGTGCTGGTTTGCGCCAGCATCCACCAGGCTAACCTCTGTTACTTCCAGGTCTTTCAGCTTTGTCTTTGCCACTTGACCGTGTCCTCCTCTCTAAATTTTTATAAACAAAAAACACCAGTTTCCCGGTGTTCCTGCTTATCACTCTGCTGCGGCTCCGTCGTCGTCCTCAACTTCTTCCCGGATCGCGGTTCCGCCAATGGAGAACATGCTGTATTCTCCACTTTTTACTTTCTCCCATACGTCATCATCAGTGACGCGGAAGCCAATCCACCAACCAACCGGCAAGGTGCCGGCGGCCAGTCCCATTGCTGCCTGCTTTTCCTCAGTCAGCACAACACTTTCCACCATGACTGCGGTTCCTGTTCTTTCGTGCATTTCCCCGCCGTCTCGGTACAACTCTGCGAATTTATAGGCTGCGGCTTCCAGGGTTTCCGGGTCAATCATGTCCTCCTGCAGGTCAACAACCTCATTGCCGCCCACATCTACGGACACATTGGCCCACCCAAATACAAGCCGCTTGTCCTCGTCTACTTTTTGAACCTTAAAGCGCCCCTTTTTCTCAACCGGCTGCGCCCGGCTCTTAATAATGTCACTGAAAGTCTGCATTTTCTCCTCCTTTTAGGCATGAAAAAGCGCCTGGGTTCTTCCAGACGCTCTGCGTTAAATGGCATTTCTGCACATTATTGTTGATTTTCTGCACGTTTTCCGCGTTTTTGTCACGCTTTACGCTCAAAAATGTACGTTTTTGATTTTAAGTGTCCGTGCGGTGTCCTTTTCGCCTGTTCTCTTCCATCTCCCAGGCTCCAATTTCTGCCACACGGCTGTTTGGCCAGTTCTTCCGGTACCAGAAATGCAGATCTGCTGTATTCTGGCAGCACTCAGCAATGTCTTTGCCTTGTGCGATCCACTTCCAGGTTTCTTTCCGGAATGTCTTAATGTCCAGTACAGAAAATTTATAGGTGCCGCCTCTGGCACCCATTACACTGTCATTACATTTAAACTCAAAATAGTCTCCTGTGTCCTTGGTCACTTTTCCGGTCAAGGCCCATATACCGGAATCAGGTACCGCAAAATGCAGGCGCCCGTCCCGTGGATCCACAATAGGCTGCACGGCCACATTAAACATGCCAGGCATGTGCGGCTGTTCAAACCAGTATGCTTTTCTATAATCCATTACAGTTCACTCCCTACGGTTATAAATTTGTCAATATCAATGCCGTTAATATCCATTATACCCCGTGCTCGAAGTTCGCTCAACAGGTGCTGCCTTTCATATCTGCTATTGCACATGATTTCTGTAAAATATCGGCTATCTATTCCGTTTCGGAACATAATTTCATTACTTCCAGCAAAACTGCTTTCCATATTCTTGACAAACTGTTCAGGGCTTGCCCCGTATTTACTTATATCTGCAACTTTTCCAAACTTATCCCCACCAAAAGAGTAATAGTCTGTACGTTCCAGGACTGCGGTACTCATTTTTATCTGGTAGTCTCCCGCTACACTGGCGTTGGAAAACTTTCGCTTTGCTTTCTGTGCGCTTCCGGTCACAAGTCTGGTAAACGCGTTATCAGCTCCGCCGGTTCCCATATCAGAGTACATGCTGGCGCCAGCTGGCTGCTGTATGCCCTGCTTGATTCTGCTCATGGTGGACGAAATTCCGCCGCTTTGCAAAATTTTTATAACGTCGCCCTCTCTGGAAACGCTATGGTAAACATACTTTGCACCGGCCTTTTCCAGGTCCTTTGCAAGTCCAGGCACCACATAGGTTATATAGCCGTTGTATTCGCTCCGGAGCTTCATACTGGCCAGCTGCACCACATTGATATTTTCCTGGGCGATTATCTCGTCCAGTTTGCTTACCAGTCTGCTGCCTGCCAGGTCTTTCAGTTCGTCCACACGGCCAGGGGCTTGCGACCACACAAGCCTTGCCTTTTTCAGGGTTTCCTCTGCTGCTGCCGTTGGCGTCCTGGCTACTTCGTCCAGGCCTACCTTTTTCAGCAGCTCCGTGGCTTTTTTGGCGTCCGCTATGCCGTCACCGCTGCTTCGAACACGGATTCTAAAATACCCGTCCCAGGAATGCAGGCTTTGGCCGCTGTACAATTCAAAGGACGCATACTTTGGATCATAGGAATCCAGGTAGGTAACAACCCCGTGTATGTTTGCTTGGGTTTCAACCAGTGTGTTGCTGGTCCATGCTCTTGCCGTCGGGGCCGTGGTTTCAAAGCTCATGTTGATACGCTGCGCTGGGACCGTCGGGTTTGCCCCGTCCATCCTCTGCAGCACATCATCCCAGGCGCTAGACCTCAGCTTTCCGGTAATCTCATAGTGCACGTCTCCGTCTATGATCATACGGCGGGCGCTCAGGTTCATGCCCTCAACCTTGTCAGCGTCGCTCCATACCGCCTGCCCCTGCTTCGGTCCTGGGTGTATCTTGTCAAAATCTGTAAATACATCCTCGGCCGTTTTGGTTCCTGGAGGCAAGTGCCCTGTATTGGTTGCTGCCGGTGCTTTCGGTGTCGTCTTGGCATTTCTGGCCGCCTGGTTGGCCGCCAGTCTGTCCCGTACATCCTTGCTGCACTGTTTGGCCTTTACCGGGTCGGACAAGCTGTCAATGAGCTGCTGTTTGTTCATGTTGTTGCAATAGGCAATGTTTTGTGCCTTGGCCATCTGCAGCAGATCTGCTTTTCCCATCTTTTTCAGTGCTGCCGCGTCATGCGTGACCGCCTGGATGGTCTTGGCCGTGTTCTGTGCTTCGTCCGCCCACACAAAAGCTGCCTGTTTTTTACCGGTTCGCTGGGTCAACAGGTCCGTGTAAAATGTCCGGTATGTTTCCCGGAGGTTCTGCTTTCGCTCCACAATGGCATCCAGCAGCTGCTCTGCGTCCTTTCCCTTACCTTTCAGACTTTCGGCATAGTCCCGGAATATCTCTCTATATTCTTTGTCAGGTATTGCCTCGACCCGTTTTATATATGCCAGGGTGTCCTGCGGGTTTAGGTCCAGCTCATTGTTGGCATACTTCCGGAAAACAGTGTTGTACAGCGGCTCTGTTTCGCCATACTTGCTGTTTGGATGGTATGCGTATGTCATTTTTTCGCTGGCTTTGTCGGTAATGTACCGGAAAGACTGTTCTTTGTCTACGCCGATCAGCCGTCCGTTGGTATCTGTTACAAAATTGCCGCCGTGGCTGTCATAGTTTCCCAGCAGCCAGTCTGTAACATGTTCCCGCTGTATCTGCTGTGCCTGGTCAGCTGTCAGGCCTTTGGTGCCGTACTGCTGCCACGCCTTAAAGTCGAATCCGTTCGGGTCCACGTCAATTTTCTGCTGGTATGCGCCAAACTGGCCGCCTATGTTTCCGGTGCCGACCTTGACGGCCGTGTCCGGATCCACAATGCCCTGTACCTTGTAACCAGCTTCCTGCACATAGGCCCGGAACTCTTCCGGTGTGCCGCTTTTGGACTGCGCCGGTTTGAAAAGCCATTCCGTGCCGCTGCCGTCCTCGCACAAGTGCATTTCTCCGGTACCTCCCAGGTGCGCCAGACCTTTGTCTTTCATTCCCTGCGGCATTTGCAAGCTGCCAGGGACGGACGGTGTTGCCGGATCCGGTATACTTGGCCCCGGTGTCTGGCTCTGTGCCGGCTGTATTACCGGCGAGGAAATCTCCCTATACTCAACCGCACACCTGCACTGCGGATGTGCCGGTGGTGTCAGCCTTTGCCCTCCAAAAAGTAATTTATTCAGCTTAAAATTAAAATTGTCGTCTATGCCTATCGTCTGCCCCTCTAGCCCGTTGCAGATATCACAAACGCCGTCGTCATAAGCTGTTGACCATACCTTTTCCACAACGCCCATAAGGCCCTGCGCCTGGGCCATCTTTACCGCTTCATACTCGCCGTGCTGATATGCAAACGCCATTTCTGTCTCCGCTATCATGTTAGCACGGTACCGGTGCTGTTGCGCTGCATACTTGGCCGCTGCTTCCTGGGCTTTCTTGGCCGCTGTGGCCTCTTTCATGCCTGGATTATTCTTTAGCAAGGAATCTTTCACATGATCGTAATAGTTCGCGTTTGCAATAGCCTGGCGCTGTGTCAGGCCTATGCACGGACGTATTGCCCTGGATAACTCCTCCGCACTCTCTCCCTTGCTGTATGCTCTGGCGATCAGAGCGCTCACTGCGTTCTTTTGCTCAGCGCTTATGTTCGTCACAAACTCCGCGCCGTGCTCTTGAACCCACTTCGTTACCCCTGGCCATGTGTGATCAAAGAAAAAACTGTCATGCTGTTCCTGCACGCCCAGGCTTGCCGTTTCCATAGCTTTAACCCATACAGGGGACAGCTTATCGCTTACCATCTTGCTATAATCCTGCTGCCACTGTTGGAAAGTGCTTTCGCTCATGTGGCCGTTCATTATAGCCTCGCGGATTTCCTTGTAGGTAATCGCATTTTGCTGGTTGGTCCATGTGCTATGCAAAATATATGCCGGTTCAGCGGACGCCGCGTTCAGGAAGCTATTCAGCTTGTTCAGCGCATTTTGTCCGCCCTGGCTTTTCTTCTTGCCAGCCGCTTTGCGGATCCGTATCTTTTTAAATTGCATTATGGGTCCCTCCCCAGTCTTTTCCTTGCCTCCTCAACGGCCTGCATATCTTCCTCGGTCACTCCGTCAGGATCTTCCTCTCCTCCTCCGGGGTCAACCGTGCTGCTACGCTGCTGTTGTGGCTTTGCCTGCTGCCTCTGCCGCGCATTTACTGGCTTTTCTCCTCCTGGATCCGGTACTGCCGGTGTATCATCTTCCAGGCGTTCAGGCAGGTGCGCTGCTTCTCTTACATAGTCCTCTAACTGGCTGTCTGGTGTTAAAATGCCGACGCCGGTCATTTCCTTTATGTAGTTGGCCAGCTTCTCAATGTCCTCGTCCTCAATGTCTCCGTGCTCCATTCGCGGATAATCTGTAATGCCGTTGAAGTGGTCGCCGTTCAGGTTGATCAGACGGGGGATTGCCTGGTTATTAAAAACCTCACAAATAATATCAAGGTACGCACCTATTGCCATGGAAAACAGTTCTGTCTTGTCGCTGCTTAGCGCAAAGCTGCCGACGCTCTGGTGCCCCAGGAAAATAAAATCTGCCAGCACTGTCATTGCCATGCGGGTGTCATATCTCTCAATGATCGCGTTGGTATCAAACTGGCGGCGGCCTCCTGTGCTCAACAGCTGGAACTGCCAGCCGTTCGGAAGCGCCAGCCCCTCGGTACTGTCTCGACGCACATTTTTAACAATGGCCTCCATACCTGCACGGATGGCTATCATGTCCGGATCATCCGTGTCCCATATGTTCATGCCCTCCGGTGCCGTCAACACCGGGAAGCCTGCCAGATCCCTCTCTATACCGATTCCCTCAATCTCCTGTATGCGGCGCTTGAAGTACCAGGACCGGTATGCGTTCCTTAGTACGCTGCGCCCCTCCGGGTTGTTCTTCCGGCTCTTTGTCCGGAACAACAGGGCTTTATCTATTGGTATCGTGTACAGGCCGAAGTTTGGCGGCGGCATCTGTGTCATGCCGGTCAGGTTGTCGTTGTCGTCATACTCCCACTGATAAAGGGTTTCTTGTGCTCTAATAGGCAGCTTAGCCCATCCGATCAGCCCGTCGTCATACTTGCTATTTAGGCGGCTGTCCCGGTTTTTACCGCAACGCCGCTTGTACACGATTTCGTGGTAGCTCCACCCGTATGTTAAAAAGGACAAGATTTCTGAAATGGTATCTGTCCAGGTGTCCTGCATGTCGTCCATGCAGCTCTCAATAAACTCTGCTGCCTCTTCGTCTGCGCTCTCTGGTCCTCCTGGCTGTATGGTCCAGCTTGTCTGCCGGATCAGCATTTCAATGGCAAACAGTATGGCGCCGATCACGTCGTCATTGTCTGCCATTTCTCTGTATGTCTCCACGCCTTTACGACCCTGGAGCTCTTTCAAAAATTCCTCGTAAAAAAAGCCGCCATAGCGCTTTTGCCCTATGCGGCCGATTTCTCCTGCTGTGGTTGCCACTATGACAGCCCTCCTTTCCGTCCACAAATCTTATACAGCAGCTTCTGTGCTGTCTGTTGTACCTTAACCTGTACGGAGGCGTTTCTGTCCATGTTCTTGCCGTCTCCCTTGCCGGTCTTATTGTTCCGGTTGATCCGGTTCATCAGCGACAGGCTCATTATTCCCCACCTGCCTCTGCTACCTGGCCATATCCATAGTACATAATGCCTGTACCGCTCAAAATCGTCACGCTGGCCGCTTTCAGGTACAAACAGTTGCCTGCTGTCAGAACCAGTCCGTCAACTGCTGCTGGTGCGTCCCAGGCAGCTCCCACTGTTCTGATTGTTGTATCTGTCAGCGCCTGCACCGCAACAATGTGGCGGTTCTCTGCCTCCGGTTCGTACTTAGTGGCCGCTCCGGTTGCATTATAAAGCATACAACCAAAACCGCCCATGCCAGCGATCATGCTTCCGTTTGCAGCGTTTCTGTTTCCCATTCCCATAGCCTTGCACCTCACTTTCCTCTCCAATAACTGCTCATGCCGCCCGCTACTGTCTCAGCCGGCGGTCCTGTCTGTGATGGCTTATCCATCAAATACAAAATTCCCTGCACCAGGGCGTCAACGGTATCTTTATACACGCCCTTTGGGAACATCAGTAAATCTTTCTGTAAATCAGTAACCCATGACACCGTGTTTGGATCCGGAAAAAATACGTTCCCGGCCTCAAAATATGGTGTCACTGAAATAGCTCTCTCTTCCTTACTGCCGCGTGGGTTGAACGGTACCAGGCCAGAGACTTCTTTTCCCAGCACATCCATAACCGCCGGGCCGTTTGCCTTGTCCTCAACAACCTTTGCCCTGGCTTTTGGCCACTTGGCCGTCATATCCCGAACCGCTTTCACAGACTGGGTAAAACTCATTTTCTCATTTACCAGGTCAAATACATAAACGTTGGGTCCGCTCCGGCCCATTACGTAACCAGCAACCTTAGCGCTGCCGTCGCTGTCTTTAAATGCCATGTCCCAGCTCTGTATGATCATATTGCAGTGCGGGGCTTGATTGTAATAATGCTGTAGCCCTGCCTTTTTGAAAATATTACCGTCTGCCGGTGCCGGTCGCTGCTGCATCTGTCCGGAATACTGCAATGAGCCCATGCTCTTTTTCAGTCCGGCCAGGGATTCCTTGTCATATCGCTGGGGGTTCAGGATGTCCCCCTCTTCCCTTATGAGCTGCTTGCCGCTTTTCGGGAATGTTATTATTGTCTTTTTCTCTGCCTCAGCTGGTAAACACAAATGTTCATAGCCCAGGTTTTCTGCCAGCACGTAACCGGTCAGGTCCATCTCATGCAAGCGCTGCATAACGATAATGATCGCGCCGTTCTTCGGGTCGTTCAATCGTGTCTGCAGTGTGTTCTTAAAAAAATCTATTGTGTTTTGCCGCTCAGTCTCGCTGTTGGCCATGAGTGGGTTCTGCGGGTCGTCAACTATAATTATGTCGCCACCCTCGCCAGTCAGTGCACCACCGACAGAGGTCGAAAACATCATACCTTGGTGGGTGTTCTTAAATTCGTTCTGTCGGTTTACGTCGTCTTTCAGCTTTACAATGTCGCCCCAGTTCTCAGTGTACCAGGGGGACTGTATAATATCACGGCTTAGTACGTTATGCTTACGGCTCAGGGAATCGCTGTACGAAACCTTAATAAATCTTTTCTCAGGCGCCTGGGTCCAGGTCCAGCAGGGGAAGCACACCGTTACATTTATGCTTTTCATGTGTCGGGGCGGGATGTTTATCACAAGCCGCTTTATTTCCCCGTCCTTAACAGCGTGCAGGTACTCACATATCAAGTCAATGTGCCAGTTCGGTATATACGTGGTACCTGGCTCAATAATCGGCCAGGACTGCTGTATAAACTCCGATAGGGACCGCTCTGCCCGTTCCCTGCGAATCCCTTTTAGCAGGGTTCCTGGGTCAAACTGGCTGCTATTTATGTAGCTTTCCCAGTATTTGCTCAAGGTTTTCCAGCTCCTCGTCTGATAGGTCGGACATGTCCGGAATGCTGCCGCTCAGTTCCAGGCCGCCGCTATGCTCAACGGTTGCCTTTGCGCTCACGGCTATGCTCTCCGCACTGTCGCCGCGGCTCATTCTTTCTATCTTCACGCCGACGTCTGCCAGTCGGGCAATGTCCTGTGCAGACAATTCATTATCCCGGAGGGCTATCAGGCCACGGGTGGCTTTATTCAAAAGCTGCACGCCCAGTTTTGCGTGCAGTTCGTGCATTTTCTTGATTTCCTGCTCATTCTTGAAGCGTTCCAGCTCGGTCATGTAAACATCATAGGCCGCTGCGCGTTCTACCCAGTTCCACTGCGTACTCAGCTTTTCAATGCTGCTTTTGCTTTTCATTCCCATAGCATCTGCCAGGCGTCGGATGCTTCTTTTCTCCGGTTCCCGTCCCTGGGTTCCGTATGGCATATCTCTGTACTGACAAAACTTTTGGTAATGCTGCGACTTCTCGCCCTCCTGCTGCTCCCATAGTTCAGGCGCGTCTCTCTTTGCTGCCATGTGCTGCTCCCTCCTTTCTCCAAAACATAAAAAGAACGGCCATGGCGGCCGCCCTCTCAGGTGTTACTCTTTGCCAGGGACATTGATGTCCTCAGCAGCTTCCGGCGTTTCTTCCGGATCCGGCATATTTGCCTTTATATTTTCCTCATTCAGCTGCACGTATGCGTATTCTTTGCCGTCCCTGGTGCATGTAACGCCAGCATTGCCGGTATAGCTTACATACCGCCGAACAATTCCATCACAATAGGTTGGGCTTAGCTCTACCAGTCTGGCCTGTCTCTCGGTCATTTCCGCGCCGATCAGCGTAAAGCCAGAACCGCCAAACAGGTCCAGGATAATGTCTCCCGGATCCGAACTGTTCAGTATCGCCCTTGTGGCCAGTTCCACGGGCTTCTGTGTCGGGTGGAACGTCGCCGTATCTCTTGCCACTTCCCAAACGGCTCCCTGCTTATCTTCCGGGTACAAGAAAACGCTTTTATCTTCCTGCAATCTCAGGTACCGGATTTTCTTTCCCTTTGGTACCTTGTCAGAAATAAAAGCCTTGCCTCCTGCTCCGTCAGTCACAACAATGCCACCGCTCAGGGTGGTTGCCATGCCTGCATCATCCCGGAGGGTTATCTTCCAGCAGGTGTTGTTGCTGCGATCTCCGCACCACTTGGCCGTATATCCTGCTTTCTCTGCATAAAACATAGGCTCGAAGTCTCTCAGGTAATCGGTACCGCTCAGGTTGTGGTTATTCTTCAACCATATCAAGTATTGCTTTTCCAGCAGGCCTGCGGCTGTCATAGCGTCCTCGAAGTCCCTGCGGGTATCGGTCGCATGGTAAATGTAAAATGCAGCATCTGGCTTGCTGTACTTCACGGCGTTCTTAAGTGCCGGAATCAGTAATTTACCGAGGAGGTCGTCGTCGGTCAGCTCGTCGTTGGCGATCATGCCGTTGTTTTCGATCTGCTGTTTCTGTCTCTTCCCGTTTCCTCCGCCACCATCCAGGCTTATGCCATACGGTGGATCAGTGTTCACGCACTGCGCCAGTTCATCCCCCAGCAGCTTCTGCAGGGTTTCTGGCTTGGTGCTGTCTCCACAAATCAGGCGGTGCTGCCCCAGGTGCCAAATATCTCCGGCATGGGTCATGGGAATGTTTTTCGGTGGCGGTACGGTGTCCTCTCCGTTGTTTTCCGTATCGTCCACACCTCCCAGGGCATTGAGTAGATCTTCCAGGTCCTCTTCTGTGTAGCCGCTCATTTCCAGCGGTATCTCTCCGGTGTCCATCTGCTGCAGCATGTCTGCCAGCGCCGAGGTGTTCATTTCACTCAGCTCCGCCAGGCGGTTGTCTGCCATCAGATCAGCATACTCCTCTGCCTCCGAGGCATATTCCTGGTATTCAACAGGCACGACACTGGCCTGCATGGACTGTGCGGCTTCCAGGCGTCCGTGGCCGGTCACAACAAAGCCGCTGCGTTTGCTCACTGTAATAGGTTTCCTCCATCCCTGCCCCTTGATAATGGCAGCCAGCAGTGCGACCTGCTTAGGTGGATGGGTGTTTGGGTTTCCAGGGTTCGGAACCACTTTGCCAATAGGTACCAGCTCGTCAAAAGCACAAAAGACCTTTACACCCTCCGGCGTAACGGCCCTTGCTTCCGCTTCGGTCTGGTAGTTGGCCACGTTGTTGAAATAGTTCTCAACCTCGTCTTTTTTCTTCTTTCTTGCCATTTCTCCAATTCCTCCACTCTATCATTTTAACATCTATGCAGTGCATTGAAAATGTCTACTTTTTGCACCGTGCAGGCACTATGCAAGTCTTATGCCATCAATGCCGAAAATCAGGGCAGACAGCGGCTTTACAGCCTTTCCCAGGTCACTGTAATAGGTGCGCTTTTCTACACAATTTTCGCGTGCAATTTCTTCTGCACTCTTCTTTTCCGGTGCGATATATGCAGCGTGCAAAATCCGGTACCGGCGCATTTCCTCTGCCTTGCCGCTCTGCTCGCATGATATCCGGTACAAGTTCAGCATTTCGTCAATGTGTGTCAGTATGATCAATGTGCGCTGCTGACTCTGCTTAATGCTGCCAATATAATAATTGTCCTCGTACTCGAAGCTGTCCAGGCCATCCAGAATGTCCAGGGCGCTCTCTTTTGCCTTGCGGCCATTAAATACTGCACCGCTCACATGTTCTTTCAGATTCCGGTAATTTGCCAGCAACAGGCGTGTGTTGTGCAGTCTCCGGCTATATCTTCCTTTTGTCTGCTCCTTTTTGCCCTCTTCCAGGCGTCTCTCCGCCGCTGCCGTGCCTGCTTCTACGCCTATGCGGATAGCTTCATCAATAGCCCGCTGGCTCAGCACCTCGTACACCCCTGCCAGTGCGCCAGGCTCTCTGCTGGTTCCTCTTACCTCTTCTTTCTCTTCCACGCTCTGCTCCATTACTCTCTCCATTCTGGATCAGCCTCCTCTCCTAACCATTCATCAATACGTTTTTCCTGCGCCTCCCTCAATAAAGGGCTTAAATACATTGTCGTTTTCCAGCACATCCGTTTCAGTGCTTTTCTCAGCTGCTCGCGGTCTGCCAGTTTCACCATATCCTCATTTGTCTTGACCTTTTTCAGTTTTTCCTCATACATGGTATTGGCTGCGCACAACGCCCATGTGATCAGGCTCCCGGCTCCCAGCAATGCGCCGGCCACAAATGCTGCTATAATTTCCATGTCGGCCTCCTCTCCGATATGTTCCCGACATAAATGTCGGGATCAATCTATGTCCCAGTTTCTGTTGTCCCATATCTTTATGCCGTGTACCATTCTCCGGACGGTATAGCACACGCCCCAGCATTTCAATTTCTTAAAATACGCCTTTTCTCTCCATGTCAGCGGCCAGATTCTGCCTTTCAGCAGTGTAACCTCAACGGTACCACGATTGTTATCAACCATAACCCGCACCCGTTTAAATCCCAGCGCCTCAAAGAAATCTGTCATATACATGGCTTCCATAGCGCAATCCATTTTTCCCATAATTCTCATGCTCTCCTGCCTGTCCGGGCGGCGTGTTTCCACGCTCGCCCATAATATTTATTGACTTATCCACACTATCCCAAATTCTTAGGGGGATAACTAAATGGGAAATCCTGCACCAGTTCCCCGGTAAAATAAGGGGCCAGGTTATTTTTCAAAAATACCTTGCTACCGTGTGCCTGGGAAAATTCAAGGATATGCTGCACCCATTCTGCCTGTGGTATCGTTTTATTTTTCTGCTGGCCAGTCTCAGCTCCGACAATGATCCAGGGCGGCGCATAAGTTCCTTTTGTTTCACTGCGTATAACCCACGATGCATCAAAAGTAAAATCCTCCTGTATAGGCTCAATGCTTAAAAACCAGTTATACGTGCCAGGCTCAAACCAGGCATACTGCTGATCTGGTCTTGTTACTGTCGTGCCATACCAGAAATTTCCCTGCTGCGGCAGCTTTCCTGCTTCTGCCAGCTGTATGTATCTCTGTGGGTTCTTTGTCAGAAACAAATACGTGTGCCACGGCGCGGCTTGCGCCGCCCCGAAAACTCTCCGGATCCATTCATCCGGTACCCACTCCCCGAATAGGTCGCCCATGCTTACCACAAATATAACCGCCGGTTTCTTTTTCTGTGCCGGCATAGGCAGGCAATACTCCCGAAACATAGGTTCGAACTTTACCGGGAACGGCGTCACTTTCCCGATCTCGTTTTTAAAAGGCTTTTCCAGCACCCAGCGGGTTCCTCTTTCGTCCCACTCTTTTCTCAGCTGCTCAGATGTTTTGTTGATCAGCACATTACCAGAAAATCTGTTCGCCTGCTTAGCTGCGTAACAATACAGGCAGCCATGCTGACATCCTGTCACGGGATTCCATGTGAAATCACACCATTCAATCAGGCTTTTGTTCATCATGTCTGCTTTCCTCCTTAAATATTAAAGTTACATTTATGTATTCAGCCTCCGCAACAGGACGGACTGTAATACTATATCCCTCTTGTGGCTTCTGCTTTCTGATAAACGAAAATGTTTCTGTTAGTGTATTTCCGAAATAAACTGCATATTCCACACCCTCGTCTAACTCCAAAATAAGCGGCAAAAACTGAATTACTTCATCCGGGTGTTCAAAAGCATTTTTGTTTATTCGGATATTCCCCCGTAAATCTGTGTAAACATAGCTGTATATCTGTGGAGCGTAATGTACCAATGCTTCCTGCACAAACTGTTCAATCCCCCACGTGCTACGAGAAACCGATATGTTTGCTATATTCGCAATAGTTGTTTTCAGGTCAATCAATGTGCCATTATATACGATCATCGTCTTGCCCTCCATATCCCACGTTTCCTGCTATTTTGTCCACATCGTCGCGGGCTTTCTTACTGTTCTGGTAGTCCTCGAACCTTTCCAGGTCCATTTCCTGCCGTTCCGGATTGTATGTAATGTGCAAAAATGTATCGCACCCCAGGCACCTGCCTACGCCGGTATTGATTCCCATCTCCATTGCCAGGCTTTTGCAGATCCAGTTTTCTTTACCGCACACCGGGCAAATTCCTTTATATCTCTGTCTTGTGTCCTTTGGTTCATGGCTTTCTGTGTCCTGTGCCATGCGATCAATAATTTCTCCCATGCTCAACTGCTGCTCCTTTCCGGCTCTCTCCATGCTCCTGAAGCTTCTCCGCACCACACACGGCGCCCCTCTGCTGTTTCCATGGTTATAAGCCCATCACGGAAGCGGTACCCGTTTACAACCTTGCCGCGGGTCCATTTCCCATCTATAAACATTTCAATTTCTGCGCCCTCAGTATAATAAAACGGCTCTTTCATCCGGCTCCTTTCCCAGGCAGCTTGCGCTGCCTGTGTCTTATTGTGTGATATATTTTGGATTTTAGAATAGCACCCTATCTGTATTCTTTGCCGGTTCCTTTGTCTCTCAGTGTGATCCGGCCTACAACCTCAAAACCAGCAAGCTCAGCTGTCTGCTTCATTACCGGTATAAGATCGTTTATTTTTGCCATACGTTCAGCTTCTCGCTGTTTTTCTTCCCTGCGCATGTTCCCCCAGGCCCCTCCGAATGTTGGATCTGGATAACCTTCCCCGTTTTTATTTACTCTATCTGTACCCACGTTTCTCCGCCTCCTCTGCTATCGGACAACCTGTGCAGGTTCCCCTTTCCATTACAAAAATACAATTTTCATCTGTCAGTGCACAAATTGGCTGCTTTTCTTTGGTCTCTTCTTTCTCTTTCTTCTTCTCTCGGTGTGCGTCCATGGCAATGATCACAATTACCCACGCAATGCTCAACACGGTCAACGCTCCGATTCCGGCCAAAATATTGATAATTATCTGCATTACTCTTTTACCTCCGCCAGGTTTATCTTTGTTTCTTCCACCAGCTTGTCCCGGAGGCTCTTAATCGTGTGCTTGCCGTCCTCAAATTCTTTCAACAGGTCCATGCAGCCATCATAATAATTTTCCAGTCGCTGCTTTCCCCAGCCTTTCTGCTCATGCAGGTATGTCATGCCGAACAGGAGAAGCATGTCCAGAGCAGTCTCCGCTCGCTGCTTTTCCTTGCCTTTCTCGATCTCCTGCACTCTCCGGACGGCTTCGTTGGCCGTTTTCTGTTTCAGTTCATAAATACGATCCGGCGTCATGCGGATACTTTCTTTTCTCTCTTGCCGCTCCTTGGCTCTGCGTTCTTTTCTTCCCATAGCCGCCTCCTACTCTACCAGGTGGCTTACATCCTCAATATTCAGGATGTTTGCGTCGTGCAATACCAGGCTGCTGCCAATTCTCTCCGGAGTGCCGTAATACTCAACAATTTCTTTGCGGCTTCGATCATATACCAGCACGTTTTTTGGTAATCTGCTCAGCTCCTCTACCTGCTTTTGCAGGCTCAGGCACATCAGGCCTGCGCTGATCAGCGCAACGCTGATCACAATCGTCCAGACTGCTTTTAATATTCCCGCTGCCTTTTTTCTCATGCTTGCTGCTCCTTTCTGTTAGAGCCAGGCTTCCACAATTTGCAGGCTGTCCTGTTCTATCCGATTTACGATCCGCATCCGCTCCGGCTTTGCCTCTCTTATGTCCTCTAATGTGTCCGCCAGGGCTATCAGGTGCGTATTTTTCCGGCCATCAAACAGGCGTGCCACAAAAAGACCCGGATAGTCTTTCGGATCCTCATACACGACTATCATAGGCGCCCCCTGTGGCATCACTGCCCGGATTAATCTCATGTTAAATTGTGTTATTACCTGGTCCTCTGTTCTCATTTTTCGTTTCTCCTCCTGCTATTTTGTCAATTATTTGCAGGTACTGGAGGCCATAAAAACCGCCTGTATCAACTTCCCAGTCTGGAAGCAAATCTTCTGCCTTTGCGCTGGCTGTTCCCGGTGTCTCCCAGGTCCATCCATACTGCTGCACAATGGCAATTTCTTTTTGCTTTGTTTTCTTGTGTCTCTCCCAACAATCGCGAGCTGCTTTCCAGAAGCTCCACGGTACCATAAAAAACCGATTCATGCCAAAACTTACGGCCACAAAAGCAAGTTGCCTGCCCTCTCCATCCATCCATGCGTCTAAATACTCCGCCTGGTGGTCCTGGACGGCCGAGAAATCAATTCTAGCTCCCTGGGTGTGCTTTGCCTCGACCGCCACTGGGATGTCCCGGAAACGGCCCAAATAATCCACACAACTCTTGCGTTCTACCTTGCAGTTTGCAACTTGGCCATGTGCCCCGCGGAGCGGTATAAACTCCGTGGGGACCTTGTGCATGACTGCTATGCCTTTGGCCTGGTATTTCTCGTTTGCAAAATTGATAAAATCCTCAAATGGTTTGCCGCGGTTCGCCTTGCTGGCATCCCTCCTGTATGTACCAGAATCCCATGCCATGGATCACGCCTCCTTTTCTGCGAAATCGTCCGGCATTGTGTCCAGGATTCTCTTTAATTTAAAAATTGTACCGTTGCCGATTCCATTGCCGGATCCGGTCTTTTTTTTCAGCTCCTGGAGGAATCGCTCAACCGCTGCTTTTCCTCCGGTGCTTTTGCCCTTAATGGCCTTTACTGCATTTTCTGCATTTTTTCTGGCCTCTGCTTCCGCTTTGTTGGCTTTTGCTTTGTACTTAGCGACCTCCGCCTCCAACTCTTCGATTTCTGCCTTATGTACGGCCTCCTGGTCTTTAGCTGGCCCCGCCTGTTCTTTCTGGCTATTCACATAATCAACCAGCTGCTGGTCTGTCATTTTACGGAGCTTAGTGGCTTCCCTGTGCGTTTCTCGCTCCTGCTGTGTCATTCTACAACTCTGTTTTTTCATGTTCTTTCTCCCTCTGACTTTTTTCATAACATTTATCACACGCGAACCGGTTTCCTTTTCCGGATACGCTGATCACAATCGGTATTCTGTTCATGGCCAAATGCCGGCCACAAATAAAACAGGTCTTAAATCCCTGTGTTGGGACTCCCAGGCGTTCCCGCTGCTGTATAAATTCGCCCACCGTGCAGTCAAATACGCCTGGGTAAAATTCTACGTTGTACGTTCTTTTGACCGTTACTGTCTTTGTATACTCCATAGCTCAGTCCTCCCTCTTTCCTTTCGGGTGCTTCCGGCCAGTCTGCCCTTTTGGTCGCCTCTTGCTTCTGCCTGGGTGCTTTGTTATCCGCTGCGGTTGCTGCGGCTCTGGTTTGTGTTCTGGCTGCTTTTTCTTGCTTCCTGCATCCAGGAGTAGCAACGCCCCGCATATGATCAGGACAGCCAGGGCGACCAGCTCTAAAACAAAAATTATTGTTGTCAATGGTTCTTCCTCCTCAATGTCCGCTCCGCAACATACAAAATAACAATTCTGTCATGGAGCGTTTTCTCGGTCCATAGCGGCACGGTAATATGACCGCCAGTTTCCACTGTCTTACCTCTGCGTCTAACGGTGTGGGTTTCTCAAATTCGTCTGTCGCCTCCGCCCAGTCCGGTATTGCAACCATTACGCCGAAGTAGTTGGAGGATTCTGGAAACTGTTCACGCATGTGTTTGGAAAATTTCCCGCTGCGTAAATCCGGTAAAATATCCTTGTAGCACTCCATTGTGGTTACAATATAGTTTTTCTCTCCCAGGAAGTTTAGGCCGTTCCCACTGTAAACATCTTCTTTGCAGCTCTTTATCTCGTAACAGGTAAATATGCCCTTTTCTATCCCGGATATGGAGCACTGATCAGCTGGGGAAAATTGCATGTAATCAACTCTTTTTGCTTCTCGTCCCCATGGGTCAATGCTTACCTCACTGGCCCAGTGCTTCCCAGCTCCTCCAAAACGTGTGTTTATAAGTAACTGGCCGAGGAACTTTGTTGTTTCCTTTCTGTCCATCTTCACACCACCCTCATAAATCTCTCGCGGATCCGGTCAGCCCAGGTACTGTTGCAAATTGTAGTTCCTGCCACGCGGTACCTGCTGCAGGTTTCGACGGCCATGCCGCCGTATTCACATTCTGGAAACGCCGTCACAAAGCCGGGGAGGTTTGGGTCTACTGGTATGCAATATTCACATGTGCAACACCATTTCCCTGCCAGCGCTTTCTCATGCAGCTGTCTGGCTTGCTCCTCCATCTTCTTGTTGTATTCCGGATCCAGACCAAAAATCTGTTGTATCTTGTTCAAAACAATCTCCTTTTCTTTTTCTTGCCGCCGTTCCTGGCCATGATCCCGCCGTGCATCTTTAACCAGTTGTTTGTAATTCTCATGCCGTACATAAGACTTAACACATCCAGGCGGCCGATCTGCAGCTTGCCCTCAATAGTTCCGGTTGTGTTCCTGGTGACCGTTGCCACCGATTTTGTCGGGACTTCCGCTGTTACCTGTACGCCCCACTCAACAATGCCACTGTCAATGTCGGCAAGTTTACGGCCATCCTTGGTATATAAGGCTCCGCTTTTAAAGTTCATGCTCGCTTTTCTCACGCTTCCGCCTCCCGTCTCACGCCTCGGATACCCAGGCTTCCGTTGTACCCTGCTGTTTTCAGGCCTTTTTTCATGGCCTTGTATTCTCTATCCAGTGCCGCGCCGGTTGCTCTGCTTCTCAACATTACGACGCCATCTTCCAGCGTCGCGTCTTTACCCAGCTCTTTCAGGTATCTCACGGCCTCAATTTTGTCCATCTGCCACACCTCCTACCATTCAAGTGAATCAAAGTTTTTACTCAACTTTTCCTGCTGTCTGTCTAATTTTTCAAATTTTTCCTGCTGCTGCATAAATTCTCGTAAACTTTTCGGTTTTTGCCTGGATGTACTTTGTTCCATTTCATTGAGCAGCCTGTCACTTTTCTCCTCAAACAGTGCCACGCATAAGTTTCTTGCCGCTCTTTCACTCAGGCGGCTCTTATGAAAAAGTGCGTCCAGAATTTCCTCTTTGGTAAATGTCTTTACAAATTCCTCTGCTTTCATCAGCCTTGCTGCGCCTCCAATGCTTTCCGGGATTCTGCCACTGCTTGGCGATCCACATCATTGTTGTGCTGGTTCTTATCGTGTCCCTTTACCCATATAAACCGGATACTGGTAAATTTCTGCCGTTCCCTCATAAGTTTCCGCCAGAGGTCCCGGTTCTTTTTCATAGCAAAATGGCCGTTCATGGTTTCCACCACATAGTTGCTGTCTGAATACACTTCAACCGGTATCGTTTTATCAGTTATGCTTTTCATAGCTTCCAAAACCGCCTGCATTTCCATACGGTTGTTAGTTTCTCCTATCGCTCCGCCGGACTTCATGCGAACCTGGCCTTTATACATCAACTTGCAGGCCCAACCACACCCGGCACCAGGGCGACCGTTGCTCAGGGCGGAACCGTCGGTGTAAACGGTTATTTTATCCATTGTCCCGTGTCCTCTTTTCAAGAGCTTCTTTCAGTGCTGCAATAACCGTATAGTCCAGTGGACTAATGCTTTCCGGCTTCTCTGCCTTTCTAAATTGCAGCTTTAACAGTTCGCTTTTCAATGCGCTGCTGATCTTCAATGGTTCCAGCGGGTCGTTTATATTATCCAGGCACTGTGCTTGACACGCTCTGGCCGTCTGCATTGCTTCCAGGCACTCCTCCGGTGTCCCGATCGTTTCATACGTTCCCAGTTTCTGAATTACCATAAAAGTAATTTCAAAAAACAGCTCGTATGTTTTATATGGACTTATAATGGCATCATTCCTGCTTTTCAGGTTGTACCGTGCTGGAGAAAATGCTTCCCCCGCATCCTCGGTCAGGCGTTCGACCATAAAATTGATGTTTTTCATATCTTCAACATTCTTCATTGCTTTCCATCTCCATGGCTCCATTTGCGTACTGTGTGAGTTCTTCCCTCATTCCCAGGCGCTGCACCGCGGCCACCAGACCATATGCCAGGCGTACCAGGTCGAATGGTTTCACATTCAGCATTTCAACCGATAAATCGTCGCTGCCCTTTTCCAGGTCCACACAACACCCGCTTTGAATTTCCTTTGTGCTGCCGTCGCTGTATCTCACTGTAATGCCGGCAATATCACGGCTCTTTTCTTCTCCCATGGCTCTCACTCCTTAATTTTTTCGTTGGCCCATTCCATCAGGTCACATAATTTTTTCAGGATCCAGCTGTTGCTGCGTTTCCTGTACTCTGCAATTTTCTTTTTGTTCTGTTCGTACTCTGTCACTTCTATGCTTCCTCCGTTCCGTTCAGTAGCTCGTCAAGCCGCGGTATCAGCAAAATAACACTGCCACTTGCATGAAGCATTGTAGGGGCATTTACTACTCTATCCAGCAAATAACCATATATCAGTGCTGGTGTTGCGTCTTTTGTCTCATTTCGGAATTCTTCCCGCCGTGCTTCTGCTTTTCGGTAAATCCTTGTATTTCTGGAAAAATCTGCAATTTCCTTTACCAGCGTTTTTGCTTTCTGCGAAAAAATCACATTTTCTTTTCCCTCTTTGCCGTCATTTTCTTTCATTACATCCTCAAGCAATTCCACAACTGCTGCGTTCATTTCAATGGAATTGCTTATTCTGTTACTTCCTTGGCTCATGCTGCTCAATCCTTTCTTTTGCAATCTGGTAATATTCTGGATCTAGCTCCATCCCTACAAATTCCCGCCCAGTATTCATGCAGGCAACGCCGGTGCTTCCAGCTCCCATGCAGTTGTCCAGGACTGTCTCTCCTGGGTTCGTGTAGGTCTTGACCAGGTATTCCAGCAGATCCACGGGCTTCTGTGTCGGGTGCAGGCGTTTGGCCTTGTCCCCGGTGCTGTATTGCAGCACATCCACCGGATACCGGTCCGTGGAGTCGTATGTATAGTTTCTTTCCTCCCGGCCATAACAGCTGTTGCCGTCCGATTCCCTGGTTCCGTATGCTGTCGCTGTCTTTCTCTTGTGCCCGTGTGTCATTTGTGGGTTATAGGTCGGCGGCTTTCGGTAAAATATTTCTATGTTTTCGTGGGTCCTCAACGGCATTTTCTTGGCGTTCATGAACCCGCTGGGTTGTGTCTTTCTCCATATCCATTCATAGCGGTACATGGCTTTGTTGCTGCTGATCAGCTCCGTGGTAAAAGGTTGTGCGCTAAAAAGTACAATGGCGCCGTTTTCCTTTACCACTCGCCGGTACTGCTTCCACAACTCCTGCAGGTTGATCGGAGTGTCCCACCGGCAGCGTGTTGTGCCATACGGTAGATCACTCAGCACCATGTCAATGCTGCCATTCGGGATCCGTTTCATGAGTTCCAGGCAGTCGCCGCACAATAATGTCGGACTATTCATCAGCGCGCCCTCCAACTCTCCCACGTCATATCAATCCCGACGCATGTCTCTTTCAGGCGGTCCAGGGTTTTCTCTGCGTTCCTGCTGTCTCCGCTCTCCGGAGTCATACGCTGCACCAGCTCCGGGCCGCTGTAATTTGTTGTGATGATCGTCGGCATATATCCCTCATACCTGGCGTTTATAATGGCAAATATCTTGCTCACGCCCCACTCCGTCGGCTGCTCGCTGCCTATGTCGTCAATGATCAGGAGCGGCACATCCTCGTACTGGCTCAGGATGTATGCTTCGTCTACGTCACTGCCAGCTGCCTTGTATGTTTCCCGGATCCTGTCCAGCAGGTCAATCATGGTCATGCAGATGCAGGCCGTTCCCTCACTGATCAGCTGGTTTGCAATGGCCGCTGCCAGGTGGGTCTTTCCGGTACCATACCCGCCTGCCATAAACAGGCCGTTGCGCTCAATCTCCGGCGGCGTTACGTGGTTGCGGTCGTTCTTGACTGGGCGCATACGCTGGAAGTTGTCGGCGTACTTCTTTGCCTGGGTGTATGCCTGGCGGCGTCCCTGGGTGTCCTGGACAAAATTCTCAAAACGTCTGTTCTGGAATCTTGCTTTCATGCCGCTGTGCTCCATCATGCTGCGGAACCGCTGCATTTCTTCCTCCCTGGCTTTCTGTTCTGCCTCAGCTGCCTTGCGGGCCTCTTCCTTTGCATCCCAGTCTTTCCAGAAGTCCTGTGCCTTGCTGCATGTGCAGCGCTCCGGGCGACTCTTCCATATGATCACATGTCGCGGCGCTACCGGGCTAACCAGGCCGTAATATTCCAGCTTTCTGCCACAATACTTGCAGCTTACTGTTTCCGGTACCGGCTCCGGCACGCTGTACCCCTCTCTCAGGGCTTCCGCGGTGCTTATGCTGTACTTGTCCGGCTTAGTAGTCTCCGGCTGTGTGGAACCCTGCTGTATGGCTTCCTGCGGCATTGCTGCCATTGTTGCTGTGCTCATTTACGCTTACCTCCTCGCTTATATCCTCCCAGCGTCCTTGATTCAACCAGGTCAACGGCATAGGCACATACCCGCGTTTCCAGTCGCTGCTCTGCTTGCTTACCTCAATGGCGTGGAGTATATGCTCAGTCATTTCCTCGTCTGGCTTGATCAGCTTCCACTTCTTCCAGCACGCCGGTTTTGCTCTCTTCCGCACTGCCGGAAAGGCGTCCCAAAATCTGCAAAAGCTCTTTTCCAGCGGCGTCTTGGCTGTTTTCCAGTCAGGACTCTGCTGTCTTTTACCTGGCTTTGCCTCTTCCTCGTTGTCAAGCTCCTCCGGTTCCGGGGCGGTCTGTTGCTCGGCAACGACCGTATGTTTTTTAGTATCAGGTATCAGAGAATCCGGTATCAGAGAATCAGCAGGGCTTTTCTTGTGCTGTTCTTGTGTTTGCACTGTACTTGCACCGTGCACGTATTGTGCTTTTGTGTTTTCCTGCTCTTTTTCGGTCTGATAAGTCCGGAGGTCTTGGCTGTTTTCAGCTGTTCCCGTGCGCCCTTTTACGTGGATTCCTGCCACAACGCCTAGGCCCATATCCTCGCCGGGTGCAGGTATTACACTGGCCTGCTCTTTACAGTGCGGATTCTGGTGTTTCAAGAAGTTTATTACCTGTATGTATTTCTCTCCTGCGATCTCGTATCGCTGTATAAATCCGTTGTCATTCAGCTGCTGCAGCATGGTGTCAACATCATCTGCAGTCACATCATCATAGCCCAGCAGCTCCTTTTTTATTCGTTTGGGGCGGTCCTGTAAACGTCCCCCACGGTCTGCCAGGCACCACAAGCCTATAAATAATAGGCGGGTCAATGCCGGCAGTTCTCCCAGGATTTCATTGTCAAAAAATCCAGGCTTAATGTTCCTTGCTCTTGCCATTGTTCAGACCTCCTTTAGCACAAGTACACTTCTTTGCCTGTCAGGGCCTGCACGCGCCGCTTGAAGTCTGCGGCCTGGCTGTTGTCATTGCTCAGGTGTAACAGGTAAACCTGCTGCAGCCTGCTTAAATCAAACGATTCCAGCGTTTTTATAACTGTTTCAATGCTCATGTGCGAGCCTATGGTTCTTTTGGCTCTGGCAGCATGTATGCGGCCCTCTTTTACGTTCTGCTCCATTGTCTCAGGGTCGTAATTGGCTTCCATCATTATGTGTGTCAAACCTATAAAGGTATATTTGATGTAAACCGTATCAGTAAAGTAAAGTACCTTTTCCCCGGTCACTGTGCTCCGGATCAGGAAGCCCAGCGGCTCCGGTACGTCGTGCTCAACATCAAAGGGAAGTACCTCAAATGTGCCTGCATGGAAGCTTTCCAGTGCTCGCACCGTGCAAATTCGGTGCCCAGTTAGGTTTGCCATGTCTGCTGTTCCCTGGCTGGTGTAAATATTCACGCCCATGCGAGCCAGGGCCTTTGCAGCTTTCACATGATCCCCGTGGCCATGTGTCACAAGACAGCCACTCAACTGTGACACCTTATAACCACATCCGGCTTGTATCTGTGCCAGTGGGATCCCCGCATCCAACAACAAACTGCTTTGCCCGTCGCTTATGTAATAGGCGTTGCCGCTGCTGCCGGATGCAATAGGGTTAATCAGCATTAAAACGTCGGTCCTGCTGCGCGGGTTGCTGTGCTACGCGCTGCCGTGGTGTTACGTGCAGGCTGTGGCTGCGCCTGCGGCTTTGCTGGGCTTCCCAGGTCAAGAGCCTGCTGCCCTCCGTCGTCGGTCAAAAAGGCCGGCTGTGCGGGCTTCTGCGGTGTCTCCTGGGCTTCCGTGTCAATTACAACCTGGTTTGCTTCTGCGTCGATCACTTCCTGGGTTTCCATCTGTGCCAGTCTGATCTCCTGCATACGCATGTACTCATAGGCGTCGTCAATCTTTTTCGGGTCCCTTGGCATGTTCTTGGCACTGTAAACCTCACGCTTTACGGTCTTGAGACACATTTCTTCAAACCAGCCCTCTGTTTCAACTTCCACTTTCTGGCCTTTCTCCCAGGCTGTTTTCTTACCTCCCCAAAATTCTCCGGAAGCCTTGTCCGGCTTACGTTTTAAAATATCTTTTATGGTCATGATGATCAGCTTGTTCTTGGTCGGCTCCGTATACTCAATATAGCCAAATCCTCCAACGATCTCCCCGCGGTCAAATGCGTTGTTAATCTCAAAATCATAGCTTTCAACGCGGTTTTCTCTGTTCTTTTTCAGTGGCTTAAAGGTGTCTGTGCTGTAAACCAGCTCTACGGTAACGGATACCGGCTTTTCCAGCGCGTACTTTTCAGCAATATACTGGATTCCGTTATATCCAGGCATCAGGTTGACCACGTACATCTTTGTGCCGGTTCTGGATAAGCGATTGTTATCTTTAAACGGGATAGCGCTCAGGTGATTGTCCTGCATCATGTCCAGGCCCATACGAGCATAGTGCACAACATCCAATGCCAGGGCGTTCAGGTCTACCGTGTTCCAGTTGATCGGATCCGGATTGTCCCACTTATGATCCTTGTTGTTTTCATTCTTGCTTACGCGCTTCTCCTCGGCCATCTTTAATGCTCTGTCAGTTGCGATAAAATATCCCTGGATCAGCTGTCTCTGGTAATCAGTTACCTGGATATTTCCGGCCACATTGCTGCCGAACTCCTTTAAAACCTTGTTTGTAAATGCCTCGCTGTTGCTCAGGCTCTCCGTTTTCTGTACTGTCATTTCGTTTGCCATGTTCTACTCCTCCATATTCTTAAATAAATCGTCAAAGGTCATTTGCCCGGGTATCGGTTTCTTTTCATCTTCCTCAGCTTGTGCCTTTGCAGCGCACTGGCAACCATACCCTTTTTCTACTGCTTCCGCGCTGGTCAGGAGTCTGCCGCACCGCTTACACCTGCGGGCACGGATTGTAAAAATTTCGCCGTCCATTAGTTACCTTTCGGTACTTTCGTCATAAACACAATGCTTTTCGTGTTCTTGCGGAAAGTATCTGCAATATTTCCTGCGCCAGGTACCGTTTTCTTGTAGGTACTCGCCAGTTCTTCCAGTGCGGCAATGATCAGCAGCGCCTCGTCCGGGTCCAGTGCTCCAACCTCTGTATTAAACAGGTTTGTCCAGTAATTCATGCCGTTAGTTAATTCCTTGTTAAACTCTCCAAAATCCTGCTTTTCTACGGCTTTCTTAAAACCATTCATTAAAAACTGCGGGTGTACTCTTGTCATGCTCACTTGTCTCCTCTCTCAAATCTCAGGGCCTTGTCTGGTTCGGATACCACCAGGCGGATAACCTGTGTCTGTGTCTGTGTCAGCTTTGTAACAGACTCTGCATTGTCCACAAAGACCGGAAGCTCTACGCCGTAATACTCGGCCAACGTGTCAATCAGTTCCAGGCCTGCATTGATACGTGCTGCGTTGTTCGCGCTCTTAAATGGCACCAGGCCAGTTTTACAAGGTACCAGGGCCTCGCAATCATCTGCAATGCCGCCGTTCTGCTGTTCGATAAACAACCGGAAACGCAATGTTTTAAAGCGGCTGTTGATCTTCTCGTCCAGGAGCTTTGTTTTCGCTTTTACAAACTGCTCGCAAAGGTAAATACCTTTCTGAAGCTGCTCATATTTCGCTGCCAGTTCCCCCTCTTTCTTTTCCAGCTGGGCGATTCTCTCGTCCTGTTTTTTAACCATGGCCAGCTGTGCCTTTTTGCTCTGTTCAGCTTCCAGGCTCTCGTCCAGTTCTTTCAGCTGTCCGCTCAGCACATTGTCTGCCTCAGCAGCTGCCGCCCTGGCATCTTTCAGTTTTTCCTGCAGGCTCTCAATCTGCTCTGTAAACTGTCTGTACTCGGCTGTGTCCTTATAGTCCGTTGTTGCAAGTACCGCTTTTTCAGCTGTTGCCAGGTTCTTCGCTGTTTCTGCTTTCTTCTCTTTCAGTTCCACCAGGCGAGCGTCCAGGGCTTCAATTTCGTCCTGCTCTTTCTTAATCATTCCGCTGCTGCACTCTGTCATGCCGCGCTTGTTGATTGTTTCCAGGTTCTGTGCCTTGGCTGTATTGAAGTTTTCCTTTGCTTCCTCAATTTGCTCTGCCGGAAGCTGCTGGCCGCATGTCGGGCAAATCTCCGATCCGGTCCATTCCTTTTCATTTTCCTCATTCCACTCCGCCAGGAGCTGCTCTCTTCTGCGGTTCAGGCGCTGGATTTCGTTTTCGTGCTCGCGCTTGTCCTGCTCGGTGTGCATGATATCCGTTTCAATGGTACTTGCCATATAGCGGAGGTTGCTGATCCGCTCGTAGGCTCCTTTGTTTGCCTCGGCTTCTGTTCTCGCATGTTTGGCCTCTCCGGCAGCTCTCTGGCTTTCCAGTTCTGCGATCTGCTGCCGGATGGTTGTTGTCGCTCCGGATTCTCTAGCAGCTCTCTGGCTTTCCAGTTCCCGGCGTTTCTCTTTAATTTCCGCCATGGTGTTGTCAATGATCTGTGCGTCCAGTCCCGTAACGTCCGGCTTTGCTTTCTCTGCCTCGTCAATACGCTGCGGGATGTCGTCCAGTTCTTTGTCTGTCAGGTTCTTCTCCTTTGCGGCAATGGCTCTGTATTCGTCCACGGTATAATAATTTTCTGCCTTTCCAGGCTTGCGGAGCATTTCCGGAAGTTCTCTCAACAGGTCGCCCTGGCTCTCAATAACCTCATTAAAATCCGCATCCCCGCACACCTGTAACAGGATTTTGCGGCGGTCTGCTACTTTCATGTTTTCCAAAAAGTAGTTGTAAGAGGTCAGCATCTTTGCCAGTTCTTCATCATGGTAAATTTCCAGCAGATTCTTTTTAAACTGGGTTTCGCTTACCGGTACCCCGTCCATGCTGTAATCTGTTGTGTGTCCGGATAACACTGGCTGCGGGTTTCCTTTAATGGTCTTGTAAACTTCGTGGTAATCTTTTTTCAGTACCATTTCTGAACCGTCTGCCAGTTCCACGGTCATTTCCACGCTATGGTGCAGGTTATGGCTGCCGGTGGTTTTTGGTGTGTAGTTCTTTTCTGTGGTGCTCGGCTTGCCGTACATCAGCCAGGTAAAGGCATTGTATACGGTGCTCTTGCCGGTTCCGTTATCGCCATAGATCGCGCTGCTTTCGCCCTGCGGGTCAATTTCCAGTTCTTTCACGCCCTGGAAGTTTTCCAGTCTCATTTTCAATATCTTCATGCCTTAGCTCCTTTCATGCTCTGCACGGTCGCTTTCATGGCCACCGCCATATTTTTCAGTTGTTCATGCAGCTTTTCAAATGTCTCCGGCTCAATGCCTGTGAAGCTGATCCCGTCGCCCTCGTATACATCCGTAACAAAAAGCACGTTCCCAACAATCCGCTGGCCATGCTGGTCAGTTCCGTACAAATAGCTGCCGATCAGGTTTGCCTCATTGTCCTTGAGCAGTCCCTCCTCGTCGATCAACATGCTCACGCACTTGCTATTGCTTCTTTTTACGTGGTTGCTGTGTCCCAGCTCGTTGTACAGTCTTACCGGCATAACGTGCTCGATCATGTCGCACCCGTTCCCGATCAGCTCGTACAATGCTCGATTTTGTTCTCTCATGTTTCCCTGCGGAAAATCATGTACAGTAACTTCTAAATCTGTGCTAACCTTAATAATTTTGCTCATTTACGATTCCTTTCTCTCATGCTATAATAAGCACAAGCGGTTATTTGACAACTGCGGGTTTCATGCCTCGGACGCTTTGGTCGGTGTCACCGGGGCATTTTCTTTGCACAATTCCATAAAAGCAAGGCTAAAAATTTCCCAGCTCAACGCTGCCTTTGCCTCCTGGATCAGCTGCTCTCTGTAATATGGTTTGCGGCGTTCTCCGTTCGCATCCCCGTATCTGCCTATTATGTACTGCAGCTTTCTGTCTGCGCGTTCCTGCGCTTTCTGCTCAATACTCTCCTCCATTGTCCTCAATAGCTTCTGCCTCCTGTCTTGCTTCTCTCAGGCCAATTTCACGGCCCCATAAAAACATCATTGCCAGTGCTGGAAATACTAAAACCTCGCCGCCCAGGCCTCCGGTTCTGCTGTCCATCACTGCAAACACCATAAGCCCGATCTTTACCAGCGCGCCCCCGGTCAGGATCATTGCTCCCAGGTTAATGCCTGCCGCAATACATCTTTCCAGCTTTACGCGGCGCTTGATGGCTTCCTTTCTCGGTGTCAGCTTTTCCTCAACTACAAAGACCTCTGTTTCTCTGTGCATTACTGTCTTTCTTGTCATGTTGTTCCTCCTTATACATCCAGCAGCGTTTTCTGCTCCGGTTCCTCGGCTTCTGTTCTCTGTGCTGCCTTTCCGATGATCGTCTTGGCTCTGTCCTTAAATGCCTCAATCTCTTCCAGTGGTACGTTTACCGCTGTGACCACTCCCTGGCTTGTGTTGTCCGGGCTTACCACTGCAATATCCACAATGTCGCCAACCTCAACCGGTGCCGGTGTGTAAAATGTGTACTCTCTTCCGGATGGCTGTCCGGCTCTTAAATATTTGAGCTTAATTACGTTTGTTTTCTCCATCTTCCTTGCCTCCTGCTTTTCTGTATTTCATAAATGCCTGCCAGTCGTCGCTTAATACCAGCGCCGCGGCCTCGCATATAATGACATGTTTTACAAGTTCCAGGCTGTCCAGCTGTGCGTTTTCAGCTCCTGCAAATCCCTTTTTCTTTGTGTACCCGATCAGGGTATCAACTGCCTGCTTCAATGCTTCCGGGTTGCTTTCCTGGTGCTCTAAAAACTTCCATGTGTTATCTGCCATCAATACATCCTTTCTTCCAGGTACCTCCTGGATACTCGGCCGGCTGTTACAATCTTGCCTTTTGCTTCCAGCTCTTTATTTAGCTGTCGCATAATCTTGTATGCGTGGCTTTCTGATATATCCAGCATGGCTGCCACGTCTGCCACTCTCAAAAACTTAGGTGGTTCTTTTGTAGCTGCTGCCGTTCTTCCCATGCTCCTGCACCTCTTTTCTCAATCCGGATACCCTTTGCGGGCTTCAATCTTTTCTATGGCGGCCAGCATTTCGTCAACCTTTTGCCGGGCCTCTGTAAACCGTCTTTTTATTTCCGGTACCATTTCAAGCTCCTCCGGTGTTATTACCCCGTCCTCAACAATCTCTGCAAATTCTGTGAGGGCGTCTTGCATGTCGTCCATGTGTCTCCTCATTCGGAGCACGCATCTTTCTGGCGGCATGTCGCTGATCTCTGCGATTCTGTCTTTTCCTAACGGGCACTCATTAGCACAATACCAAGCTCTCAATTCCGGCTCCGCGTATGCGTCAGCCATAAGTGCCACAACCGTGTTTGGGGTTTTCGTTATGTCCAGCTCGTACTTTTTCAGGCTGTCCTCTGTAACCCCTGGCAAGTAGTCAACAGCTCCGGCTCTCGTCAAGAGCTTTTCGTTGTACTTTGCCGCTTTCAGTCGTGCCTGGCAGTACCTGTTGCCCGCCGCTTTTGTTACTCGGCTTTGCATTTATTTTTTTCCTCCATGTGGCAAAATATAATTGTAAAATAACCTATCTTTCCATTTTGGAAGATTTCTCTTTAAAAAAAAGCACTTCGACAGGCAGTTTAAAAAATTCTGCCAGCGCCTTTGCTTCCTCTAAGGAAAATTTAAGGTCGCCGAGTTCCTTTTTACAGTAGCAAGCCTCCTGAACGCCTATAACATCGGCGCATTCCTTTAAACGGATGCCGCGTTCGGTTCGTATCTTGCGTAAATCTTCGTACATCTGCTTCACTCCTTTCTTCCATTTTGGAAACTTTATGGTTATAATATATCTTCTATTTTGGAAAATGTCAATAGCTAATTTTCTATTTCAGAAAATAATGTTAATGTGGTTACTTTCCACGGTGGAAAGTGATATAATCCAACCAGAAAGGAGGGGTCTACTATCAACAACATCAAAGTATTACGACAAGAGCGCGGTTGGACTCAGGCTGAATTAGGTCAGCGCCTTAAAGTAAAAGATTCAGCAATTTCCAAATATGAAAACGGCTCCTTGCAGTTATCCGGCGATCTACTTGTTCAGCTGGCGGATATCTTTGGGGTTTCTACTGACTACATCTTAGGTCGCACAAAATACCGCACTTACGAGGGCACTTCCTTTGAAGTTCCAAAAATAATCGATCTGCTCAGTCGCGGGGACATGGAAATGATGTCCAACTGGGCGGAACTCTCTCCGGAAAATCAGGCTCGTATTGCGGACTATGCCAAAATTCTGCAAAAGGCAGAAGCAGCAGATAAAAACAAAAAATAGGAGGTTTTTTATGAAAAGCAAACATTTGTTTACCCCCCCCCATAAAATAACAGCACTTTTTCTGTCGGGTGTCCTTGTTCTCTCCTGTTCCAGCTGTTCTGGTGCGCAATCTAGTTCAGCATCAGAAACACAACAGCAAACAGAAGTTTCTCATTCCTCTGTTGGTTCACAAGAGGATCTATCTGCAACAGAGCAAAATCTAACATCTGTTTCCTCCGGTTCTATTTATAGTTCTGTCACATCACTGGATCAGAACCTTACCTTGCAGGAATCTGATAGCTGCCTATATGTCACAATGGATATACCATCTGGGGAATTCAATGCAAATACCCGCCGTTTCTTTTGGGATTTAGTGCGTGTTATACAAATACCGGATATATGGAATTCTTATACAAGTATGTCTTTCACATTCATGTCCGGCGACGATATGGCCAATGTTGGAATTTCTGGTTATGACAATGTTTATTCATTCAATGCAACGCATATAAACATTATGCAGGACCAGGATAAAAATAGCATTTTCGATCAGTTTTATATGGCTGTGCTGGGCGCTCGCGATCTTTCTGTCGCTCAGGATAAAAGTCTGTATGAAATGGCTGAAAAGTATGGTACAAGTGGCTATTCACTTCCGGAAGATTACCGCTCTGGTTACTTTTGGGTTATGTCCAGCTTTCCGTACAATGCTGGCTATTCAGTAAGTGACACTACTATTTCAGTACAAGTATCTGCTGAAAACACCAAACAATGTGGTGCTCAATCTGCACAAGAACTTACTGCTGCCGTTGACGTTTTCAACCAGCTTTGCAACAACGATCCGCTATCTATGCCATATACAAAAATTTCTGTACAGTACCTGGATTCTAATAATTCCAAATTATGGGATTGGTGTTCAGAAAAAAGTGGGGATGCTTGGTCTGTCACACAAAACAGCAGCAACAGTGTAACCTTTGCGGATGGTATACATTCGACAGCAAAATAATAAATGGTGTAAAGTGCATTTGCGAGCACCGGTCGGCTGCTTAGCAACGACCATATGGTTTTTAGAATCAGGAATCAGAGAATCAGGAATCAGGATTCAGCCGGGCTTTTCTTGTGTCTGCACTGTACTTGCACCGTGCTTTAATTTTTAACATGGAGGTTCGTATGGAAAATTTAGAAATGCTTACGGGCACCTTTCCGGTTGCTCCGGATCAGCTGGCGCATGATCTGGCCGTCGCAAAGCTCATTAAAAGCGGCGCGGTACCGGCCTCAGCTTCCGGCTATACTTATTATGGTGCCTATATTAAATATTTACGGGAATTTGAAACGGTCATAGCCAACCGCATCCCGGAGGAGTCTGAAAATGTCAGTGGCTAAAGATCCCAAAACGGGCAAGTGGTACAGCAAATTCAGGTACACCGACTGGACCGGTAAAAGGGTGCAAAAGAAAAAAACGGGCTTCATAACCAAACGGGAAGCCCAGGAGTGGGAACGCGAATTTCTTACAAAAGCGGCTGCATCTTGTGACATGTCGTTCGCTTCCCTGGTAGAGTTGTATATGGCAGATTGTAAAACCAGGCTGCGCGCCACCACCTGGGAAAATAAGCAGCACCTTATTACAAAAAAACTGCTGCCCTATTTCGGCAGCACACCAATAAACCAGATCACGCCGCTCATGATCCGTAACTGGCAAAACACACTTATGGAGCTGCGGCAGCCAAATGGTAAACCGTACTCAAAAACATACCTCAAAACTATCAACAACCAGGTTGCTGCTATTCTTAACTATGCCGTCAAATACTACGGCCTCCCAGGCAGTCCGGCGGCAGTTGCTGGCAGCATGGGAAAATCAAAAGCGGATACAATGCTGTTCTGGACCGAGGACGAGTTCAAAACTTTCATTCAGGCTATAGACAAGCCAACGCCATACTGCGCTTTTAACGTCCTGTTTTATACTGGCATCCGTGAGGGGGAGTTGCTGGCGCTCAGCTTGTCCGACTTCGACTTCACTAATCAGGTGCTGCATATCACAAAAAACTTTGCAGTGGCCAATGGCCGGGAAGTCATATACGAGCCAAAAACTCCAAAAAGCAAGCGCGATATTACTTTGCCGGATTTCCTCTGCGCCATTGTTCAGGACTATGCCGGCCGGCTTCTGGAATACGATCCGGACGACCGCCTGTTCCCATTTACAAAAAGCTGGGTAAACTCCCAACTCCGTGCCGGCTGTAAAAAATCCGGCGTCAAGAAAATTCGTGTGCATGATTTCCGTCATTCTCACGCCAGCCTGCTCATTCACATGGGCTTTCCTATCCTGGCCGTGTCGGAGCGCCTGGGGCACGAAAAGGTACAAACCACTCTGGAGCTATATGGCCATCTGTACCCGGATGTGCATGGTAATGTGGCCCAGCAGCTTCAGGACAGTGCCGCCGCTGATCTGTCTCCGGCAGCATGGCAAAATGCACAAAAAAACCTATAATTTTGGAATGTGGTACACTTCTGGTACACTTAGGCAAAACAAAAGCCCGGAAACCTTTATTTTTCAATGGTTTCCAGGCTTTTTGCAATTATTCAAATTCTATTGTTGCCGGCGGCTTTCCTGTGCAGTCGTACATTACGCGGTTTACACCCTTTACCTCATTAACGATACGGTTTGTTACCTTTCCAAGTACTTCCCACGGAAGCTGCGCTGCGTCAGCAGTCATGAAATCTGAAGTATTTACAGCGCGAAGCGCAATTGCGTAATCGTAGGTACGGAAATCACCCATAACACCAACACTTCTCATGTTGGTGAGCGCTGCAAAATACTGACCAAGACCCTTATCCAAACCTGCCTTTGCAATCTCCTCACGGTAGATATAATCAGCCTCCTGAACGATCTTTACCTTCTCCTCTGTTACCTCTCCGATAATACGAATTCCAAGACCTGGGCCCGGGAATGGCTGACGATATACAAGATAGTCCGGAATGCCTAGCTCTAATCCTACCTTACGAACCTCATCCTTAAACAGCATACGAAGCGGCTCTACGATCTCCTTGAAATCAACTACGTCTGGAAGTCCTCCTACGTTGTGGTGAGACTTAATAACAGCTGACTTTCCAAGACCAGACTCGATAACATCCGGGTAGATGGTTCCCTGTACCAGATAGTCGACAGCACCGATCTTTCTTGCCTCTTCCTCGAATACGCGAATGAACTCCTCACCGATAATCTTTCTCTTTGCCTCTGGCTCTGTAACGCCCTTTAACTTCTCATAATAACGCTGCTGTGCATTGACACGAATAAAGTTTAACTCATATGAGCCGTTTGGTCCAAATACAGCCTCAACCTCATCACCCTCATTTTTACGAAGCAGGCCATGATCTACAAATACACAAGTCAGCTGTTTGCCAATTGCCTTAGAAAGAAGTACGGCTGCAACAGAAGAATCTACTCCGCCAGATAATGCACAAAGAACCTTGCCATTACCGATACGCTCACGTAGCTGTGCGATTGTTGTCTCTACAAAGGATGACATTTTCCAATCTCCGTGACATCCACAAACCTTGTATACGAAGTTTGAGAGCATCTTCATACCCTCTGCTGTATGCATAACTTCCGGATGGAACTGCGTTGCATAAAGCTTTCTCTCTGGGCAAGACATTGCGGCTACCGGGCATACAGGTGTATGCGCAGTCACACGAAAACCTTGCGGTGCCTTTGCAATGTAATCAGTGTGGCTCATCCAGCAAACAGTTGTCTTTGATACGCCTTCAAATAAAGCGTCCTCTGTGTCAACCTCCACCTCTGTATGTCCATACTCACTTGTCGGTGCTGTCTCTACAGTTCCGCCAAGACTCCATGCCATTAACTGTGAACCATAGCAAATACCAAGAATCGGAATACCCAATTCAAAAATGGCTTTGTCATAATGTGGTGACTTTTCATCATAAACGCTGTTTGGACCACCAGTAAAGATGATTCCCTTAGGATTTATTTTTTTGATCTCTTCCAGGCTCATCGTGTAAGGCTTTACCTCACAGTATACGTTGCACTCGCGCACGCGGCGTGCAATCAGCTGATTATACTGACCACCAAAGTCTAATACAATAACCGACTCCTTCTCCATTGCAATTCCTCCTGCTTTTGTTATCGTCTGCTCTCATCCTCGATGCACTATGCTTTCTGGCGGGCAAACATTGCTTCATACTTTTTCTTTTTTATTATACAGAGTGTGACTGTTTTGTGCAATGCAAAATTTTTATAACAGTAGAGCGCAATCAGCCACTTTTTTAGGAAAAAATTCCTACAAAACATAACTTACTTTCCTTATTTTATCCATGCAAAGAATGCACAGTCATATGCCTCAAAATATTCTTGTGCATCAGCAATTGCCATCGTAGTAGTCTCTGATGTAACAGGATCATACACACTTACATTTTTTGTGTCATAGCCTGTAAGCAATAGCGCACTGCTGTCTCCAGTAACTGCAAGCACCAGATGATTTTCGTTGATATAATATAAAATCTGTGTTACACTGCTGCCTCTTAGATTTTCTGCACGGCCGCTTACACTTTTTGACGTATCTTTTGTGTTTTCAGCCTCTATTGCCTGAGTCATAATATCCTCAACAGCCGTCTTCTCATTCAAAAGTGCTTCTACTAAAGATGCATTTCCGCCTTCAGCCGAAATAAGAATCTCTAAGCATGCCCTTAAGCCATCTTCTGCGTTTTTTGCCTGCTGTTCTTCAAATGTCAGATTTTTACTCAGCGCTCTAGTTCCTCTTGTCCAAACATAGCTTGCCCTATCATCTACCACTACTCCCATCTGATCATATGCGGTGTCAATAGCATCTGCAAGCACACTGTCAATCTGCTGTAAGCGTCCCTTGGCATATACATAGTAAAGATGCCCCTGATCACCATCATCTAAGTTCAACTGATATGAGGCAGCTGCATCGCGAATCTTGCAAAGTGTTCCATTTGTCTGCACCTTTTCTGTATCGAGAGGAATACTAATAGACCACACCTTCTGGAAATCATCTGCAATTTTGCTCTTTGTTAAGCTTGTAACCTTCTTATCGCTTCGATTATTGAAAAACATCTGATCATCAGCCGCTTCTTCATAGCTTCCAGACGCATTGTTCTTCGTAAGACGATAAATGTTTAGCTGGTTCTCCAAAATTTGTGTTCCTTCTATATAATATCCATCCATCTGATATGCACCAGACTGTGTCATGTCTTCATCAAATGAAAGTATTGCCAGTTCATACATAGGCTTATGCACTACCTGTCCGGCCTGTGTCAGCACATCACTCTTTCTTCCCGTGCCATACACCAGATCATTGCCCAAAAAGCCCTGAATCTGAACAAACTCACCTTCTCCTGCATCTATACGATACGTTTCTCCAGTGCTTAGATCGGCAATTCTAATCACGCCTGCATATCCCTCATCGCCCTCCTCCCAGGCAATAAGGCTGCTTGATTTATTGGAGTAAAAGCTTCCTGCACTTGATGCCTTAGCAAGCTGTGCCTTCTCTCCACTGCTTAAATCGATAGAATACACAGTACTCTGATACAAAAGGTACATCAAATCAGACTCATTATTGACATAGGCAAGCGTTCCCATATTTTTCATAAGGATCTCTTCCGAGAATGTAACTGGAATATAGAAGATTTCATCAATACAGGCTGTCTCACATTTATAATGAAGGAAGCTGACGCCAACCTGTCCCTCATGATTTCCTCTGCTGTGATAACCATATGCCATAAAATAAATATCGCCGCTGTTTTCAACACGAATTGGCTGCAGCTTGTACCCATCTAAAAATGATTTATCCTCAGCTCCATCCTGATATGTGTATATAAGACTTAATGAATTATCTTTTTCATTTGATGTAAACAGCTGTCCGTCATACACGTATGCCTGAATATTTTCATCATCTGATGCCATCTTGGATACTTCCTCATCTGTAATGCCAAGCTGCAGTGCTCCCTTTGCATACACTGGTGCTGCTACCGAAAACTGCTCTTTTACATGGCGTTCAAAATCAAGAAGATAAAGCACATCACTTCTAAAACGCACAACATAATTTTCATTCACCATACATGTTTTGCTGTCTGTGCCGTTACTTATTGTTACAGGATATGTCAATGTAATACTTGCCTGACTGTCACTTAACTCCGTAAGCGTTGTCTCTACTGTTCCAGCCTCAACTAAAAGACCATTCCACGTGATCATACCACTTCTTGAATGCTGATTCACGTAGCTGAAATCATCTGTTCCCATCGTCTCATCTGGCTGTATGTAATTGACGACAAAATCACTGTTTTTGTCAATTGATGCCTGCCAGAAATCATGTGCAAAACCAACGAGGCTTTCTGTATGTTCATCTGTCAGATAAATAATTCTGCTATAATAATAGACAGGTTTTTCCTTCTGACTGACACATAAAACAAATTGATATTCATTGCCATCATCTACCAGATTAGAAAGCTGCAGCTGTGTCTTCATAGTGCTGCCATCCGTTTCCCATCCGCTTATCACACCATCCTCTACAAGACGTGTGCCATCAAGGCCTCTGACTTCATAAGAAACCTGACCGACATTCTCCGCCTGATCGATCTGAATGGACAGTTTATGTTCCTGCGACAGGGGCGTAATACAGCCCCTCATCGTGGAAACATCCATCTTTTGTGTATAACCACGCAGAATATTGCTTTTATCTGTAAGATACTTAAGCCTTACAGCGGCAAGTGTGCCTGACTGCATCGTTTCGTAGCTGTCTGTCTGCTGTGTTTTCTGTGTATACTGCTGATATACTACAAAGCTGCCAAATGCAGCTGCAAAAATAAAAATCAGCAGCAGAATCCTTCGAATTAGCTTTTTCAAATCAAAACCATACCTTTCTTTTTCCCTATTAACAGGGTATTGTTATGGCTTTATTTTACTTGCAATCTAGTAAAATCACAAGTCTTTTTTTGTACTGCCGTTAACATCAATATCGTCCTCTGCATCGTCTGCACCTTCGCCTTGCAATCTCCTGATATAAAAGTACACTTACTATATCTTCCAGCCAGCTTTGCTGTCTTGGCGGCCTAGGCGGCGGTGGTCCCTGAGGAGGACCAAATGGTGGCGGCGGTGGACCAAATGGTGGCGGCGGTGGCGGCATAAATGCATCGTGTCCGCTTGCCTCAAATAGATCCTCTATCGGTATTTCTCTAAACTCCTCATTTTTTCTAAGACGCTCACAGATTTGACGTCCTGTTCGATTAAGATTTATTTTATCTGGATATTCATCATAAATAAAGCTTCCTGCATAATCAAGCTCATCACAAGTATGTTCAATTTCCTGCTGTATCTTTTTTATTTTTTCCGGATAGAGGCTTTTCCAGTACTGCGTTTGAATCTCATCTGCTGCCTCCTCAAGCCTTTGGGCGATCAATGCATCCTGTGGGGTCTGCGGCCGAAAGCGTGATGACTGATGATACAGCCCGTACTGGCTGTGACTGCTCCATATCATAGCAAGATCCTTTCAGACGGATTTACTTTTATTTTATGCCGCATTAAATTCAAGTGTTCCACGCCTTAACTAATCATCCCACTGTACCGTTGGAAAACCGAGAATACATATTGTTTTCTCGCCATTTACACGGTACAGCAGATTGATATTTGATCTTTCGTTTTGAAACCGTATCACTTCTCCTAATTTTTCCCCATATCCATAGTATAGCTGCAGATTGTCCTGTCCTTTTGCACTTACAAGTGATGCGCCTGCTTTATTTATCATCTTTTTAGCACATTCATCTATCTGTTCTTTTGTCATTAACTGCGGCCAGCTTCCTATAAGCTCTAAACATAGTTTTGATTGGCTCTGGCTGTATTTTTCCAGTCGTTCTTTTTTCTCATATATCCTTTGCATTTCTTCTGACCAGTCTCCCTCAAACCGCCAGCTGATCAGCCCTTCGCACATATTGTCATTTTTTATTGCTGTCTGATTTTCATTTGTATCTTCTTCATTATTTTTTCTTAAGTATTGCAGGCTCCAGGAAAAATCTTCATTTGCATCTTCAAGCTCCCATATACATCCATACGTTTCCTTCTTTTTTATAATCCCATATCCACTGTAAATTTGACAGACGGCCGCCGCACCCTCAAGGTATTCTGTAATCTCTTCTTCTGACGTTAATGCAGGACCAGTACCATAAAGGCGAATCTGTGCCGTCACATCATCTGTAAATTCGTCATTAAAACAAGATGCCATCTCAAAGCTGTCTAGCGCCATTTCCTGTCTTTTATTCAGCCCAAACGCTTCCACCGCAATCACTGCGCACCACACTGCACAGCAAAGCCCTGTCAATATACGGTACATATTGCCTCCTTTCTGCTCCTATTGGAAAGTATTTCCTATTAAAAAAATTTTATACACATTAATCTTTTGCAAAATTTGCGTGTTGCCATTCTATGTCATCTTTGCTATACTAAGAAAAAAGTGCCTATTTTAGCCACTTTTTGATTAGGAGGGATTCTATGTCTAAGCCAACGCTCTACCGAAACCGTCTGATACCACTTGAATCAATACTGTTAACTAATGATGAAATCCTATATCACGATGATAAAAAAATCATTACATTCTGGAAGACGCTTCATCCAAAGTCTGATCTTGCATACGGCTATTCATGTTACTTTTTAGACCGTGGTTTTAAGATCAGCCGATTTTATTCGCACAGTCACGATTTCATGTATTGGTATTGTGACATCATTGAGACAAACTACGAAAAGGACAGCGACACTTATGTCTTTACTGATCTGTTGGCAGATGTGATAGTCAAGCCAGACGGAAACACTCGCGTAGTGGATCTTGATGAGCTGGCAGATGCCTTTGAGCGCGGACTTCTCTCTTCACAGCGTATGAGCTGCGCACTCAGACAACTCGATGATCTGCTTCAGGCAATTTACAGAGACCGTTTTGAATCACTGACAGAGCCACTTATGAATCAGATTGCTGAGTATGAATCATTGCAGCAAAAAGCGTAACAAAACATGCCCTTGGGGGTAAAATTTAACACAAAGATCAAAGGAGAATCATATTATGATAGCACTTGGATGCGACCACGGCGGTTACGAATTAAAACAGGAGATTATCAAATACCTAGAGGAAAATAATCTACCATTTAAGGATTTTGGCTGCTACGACAACAGCTCAGTGGATTATCCTATTTATGCACGCAAAGTAACAGATGCCATTACACACGGTGAATGTGACAAGGGTATTTTAATCTGCGGAACAGGTATCGGTATTTCCATCGCAGCAAATAAGGTTCCTGGCATCCGCGCTGCACTGTGTACTGACTGCTTCTGCGCTGAAGCCACAAGACTTCACAATGATGCCAATATCCTTTGTATGGGCGGACGCGTTGTTGGTCCTGGACTTGCTGTAAAGATTACTGACACATTCTTAAATACACCATTTTCTAACGATGAGCGCCACATAAGACGCATCAATCTGATTGAAAACAGAGATCCATCTGAAAATTAATCATAAAAAAGCCGCTTACCCATCAAAAGATGAGCAAGCGGCTTTTGGAGCTTTTGACCCTGATATCATATTATCCTAAAAGTGCTTCTGCATATTTTCCAAGCTCAGCGCTTCTATTTTCAGCATCTTCCATGCTGCTTCCCTTTACACCGTAATACAGCTTGATCTTCGGCTCAGTTCCTGATGGTCTTACACACAGCCATGCGCCGTCCTCAAGATCATAATACAGTACATTTGACTGCGGCAGTCCAGTTGGTGTTACTTCTCCTGTCTCCATGTTTTTGCAGGTATCTAACTTGTAATCTCTTGCCTGCATTACCTTGTACGGTCCGATATTCTCTGGTGCATTTGCACGTAAGTTTTCCATAGTTTGAGCGATCTTTGCCAGACCCTCAATACCCTTCATGGTAACAGACTTTACACTGTCCTTATAATAGCCATACTTGTCATAAATTGCAAGCATCTGTTCCCACAGTGTCTTTCCCTGCTTCTTATAATAAGCAGCAGCCTCGCACAGTGCCATAGTCGCAACAATAGCATCTTTATCTCTTGCATGTGTTCCAATAAGACATCCATAGCTCTCCTCAAATCCAAACAGATATGTTCCCTTACCACTCTGCTCAAAACCAAGAATCTGCTGTCCGATGTACTTAAATCCAGTCAGACACTCAATCAGGCGGATTCCATAAGACTTTGCGATTGCATCTGCAAGATTCGTTGTAACGATTGTCTTAATAAGAGCTCCATCCTCTGGCAGTCCTTTCTTTTCCTTAATCTGGCTGATTGTATACTCAGCAAGCAAGCATCCAGACATATTTCCTGTCAGAGAATGATACTCACCAGTCTTTGCATCCTTTACATATACGCCAAGACGGTCTGCATCCGGATCTGTTGCCAGAACAAGATCTGCGTTTTTCTCCTTTGCAAGTGCAAGTGCCAGTTCAAATGCTTCTGCTGCCTCTGGATTTGGATAGCTTACAGTCGGGAACTCTCCATCTGGAAGCTCCTGCTCTGGAACTACATAAACATGAGTAAAGCCAAGCTCCTTTAATACACGTCTTGCCGGTACATTTCCTGTTCCGTGAAGAGGTGTATAAACGATTGTCAGCTGATCCTGCATTTCGTCAATGGCATCCTGATTCTTTACCTGCTTCTTTAACTCTGCAATATATGCGTCATCAATTGCACCGCCAATAATCTCAAACAGATTTGCCACGCGTGCATTATCTTCCTGCATCGTCTTTAAGGTGGAGAAATCTGTGATTGCCTTTACCTCTGCCATGATTCCCTTGTCATGCGGCGGTGTAATCTGTGCGCCGTCCTCCCAATATACCTTATATCCATTATATTCTGGCGGATTGTGAGATGCAGTAATATTGATTCCTGCGATACATCCAAGCTTTCTTACAGCAAATGAAAGCTCTGGTGTCGGGCGAAGAGATTCAAACAGATATGCTTTAATGCCATTTGCAGCCAGACAAAGTGCTGCTTCCTTGGCAAATTCTGGAGACATACGACGGGAATCGTATGCGATTGCAACACCTTTCTTCTGCTCTCCTGCCTTGATAATATAATTAGCAAGTCCCTGTGTTGCCTTGCGAACTGTATAAATATTCATACGGTTTAATCCAGCTCCAATCACGCCGCGAAGACCAGCTGTACCAAATTCCAGCTCCGTATAGAAACGATCCTTTTTCTCCTCCTCTGAAATTCCTCTTAACTCAGCCTTTGTTGCCTCGTCAAAACACGGGCTTGTCAGCCACTCATCATACAATGCCTGATAATCCATAAAAACCATGCCTTTCCGTGTCACTTTTTTAAAGGACACTGCTTTCTTTTACCCTAAGTATACTAGATAAAACAAAAAAATGGAATCTTTTTTCAAAGATTTTTCACAAAATACTCCTATTCTTTACCGAAATCTTGTGTTATACTAACGAAGCGAAATACAATATTTAAAGAAAGGTGACATGTATTATGAAGACTTTTTTACATTCTTCCAAAGATAAACAAAGCTTGTCTAACTGGTCGCTCCGACAGAAAGCAGGCTTTTTTGTTTTTCTGGCACTTTTTGCCATATGCATTGGAATGGCCTGCTTTTTTAATGGTTTCTCCCTGCCTAATCTATTAATTCTGATTGCCATTGCCATTGTCTCTATGGTCATCTACGTGCTTCCAATTTCTCTGCATCCAGTTGTAAAGGCTGTCATCACTATTATTCTTCCGACAGCCGCATTCTTTTTACTGGAGTCTATGACACATGTTGTCTGGGAAACGATGGAGATTGACGCTGTTTTATTAAATCTTGTCTTTTACTATTTGTTCTTTTTGTTTTTCTTCTTCGTAAGCGGATCAACAAAAATCTCACTTGATATTCTGCTTATCTTTACCATGATTGTCGGTCTGGCAAACTATTTTGTCATTTTGTTTCGCTCCTCACCGATTCTGCCATGGGATCTGCTCTCAGTTGGAACTGCAGCCACTGTTGCAAACAATTATACCTTCAGCATCACATATCTTGTTGCTCAGCTGGCATCTGGCTTTTTAGGATGTATAATACTTGCCGGAAAATGTAATCTTCATTTCCCGGCTCTAAGCGCTAAAAAGACAATTCGCGGACTGATTCGTCTGGCACTTTGCTGCGTTTTAATCATTCCGTCTGCTTGCTATGTCCACTTTTTATATCAGCCTGACATTGCGGATTATACAAGCCTTGACAACACGCTCTTTACTCCAAAATATATGTTTAAGACAAATGGCTTTTTCGTTGCCTTTTTGATGGACAGCCGCTATCTTAGAATTGATGAGCCAAACGGCTACAGCAAAGAATATGCTAAATCGCTTCTTGATGAGCAGACTGAAACTTCTTCTACTGCCGATGAGCTTCCAAATATCGTTGTCATTATGGATGAATGTTTCTCTGATCCTACTGTACTTGGTGACTTTTCCTGCAACGAAGACTTTATGCCATATATTCGAAGTCTGCTTGACGGCGCTCCAAACACCATAAGCGGTCATCTTTATGTATCTGTTCTTGGCGGCAACACGGCAAATTCAGAGTTTGAATATCTGACAGGTGATTCGATGGCATTTCTTCCAAGCGGAAGCATTCCTTATCAGCAGTATTTAAATAAGTATGCTCTGTCAATTGTTTCACGCATGGAGGAATTAGGCTACAGCACAACTGCTATGCATCCGTACAATGCCTCTGGCTGGAATCGAAGCTCTGTTTATGAAAAGATGGGATTTGGACAGTTTCTTTCCTTGAAAAATTTCCATCACGGCGAACAGCTTCGAAAATATGTCAGCGATCAGGCCGACTTTGAAGAGGTTCTCGATGTCTTAAATCAAAGCACCGATCCTGCCTTTATCTTTAATGTAACAATGCAAAATCACAGCAGTTATGGCACACCGTATGATAACTTCACTCCGTCTATTGAAGCTAAGTTTAAAAATACAAAGAGTACCAAATATTTAAACAACTATCTTTCCCTGATGAAATACACTGATGACGCAATTAACTATCTGCTTACTGAGCTTTCTGCTTCTGACAAGAAAACAATTGTTGTCTTCTTCGGTGATCATCAGCCAAACGATTATGTTGTTGAACCAATCTACGAAGAGAATGGCCTCGATATCAATAACCAGACGCTTGAAGAACAGCAAAAGCGTCAGCAGGTTCCTTTCTTTATCTGGGCAAATTATGATATCGAGGAGGAAAATAATCTTGCAATTAGTGCTAATTATCTTTCTACAAAAGTTGCCAAGGTTGCCGGCCTTGGCCTTACAAAATATCAAAGCTTCCTCTCACAGATGTCAGAAGTACTTCCTGTCGTCAATGCAGTTGGCTATGTAGACACCGACGGTACATGTCACTATTTAAAGGAAGCCACTGGCGAAGAAAAAACATGGCTTGATAATTATGAAATTCTTCAGTATTACCGCATGTTTGACCAATAATTAACTTTTACAGCTGCTTCTGCAGCAGACAATCAGCAAAGGCAGTGCGTACACTATTTTGTTCCACTGCCTTTTTTATTTTCTCGATATTCTTCTCAGAAATCCACGATTTGCTGTTATTAAAATAGAAATTTACCTGTTTCCAATATTTTTCCGGGTATGCAATCATAAATCCTAATAGGCTTATTTCTTTTTGTGACATGTTTTGGACTCTGTTATATTCGCGAATCAGCCTCATTCCAAGCTCCTGATTCCAGTTATGCTTTTCCATGATTTTTCTAATAAACTGATACAGATCACAAATCTGGCAGCCCACACGAAACTGTTCAAAATTTACTGCTGCCGTCTGCCCCTGACCAATAAGTACATTGTGCTGATGATACGCGCCATGTATCAGATGGCCTTCTTTTTTCGCCTGTTCCTCCACCTCATAAAGTTCGCCGTCCATCATTGCACGCACTGCAATGTCTGCCTGATTATACATTTCATCAAGGCTTTTTTGAATGAACTGCTCAAGCACTGATTTTTTCTTTTTACGATGCAGATAGGCACGCACACGGCGAAGCTCACGATTGTGCTTTTCATATTGACAGGCCAGACTCTGCCTTTCTTTATGTGTATTTGTGACAGCATTGCCTTCTGTCATATCCTGTTTGCTTTCTTCAGACTGCACTTTCTCCTGTTTTATAAGCAGATGCTTTGGCATGCGCCTCATAGAAATATGCAGCCGCGCAAGACTATTCACAGCCTGTACGAGATCACCAATACTGCTTACACTGCATTCTGGCCATGGATACCACATTTTTAACACATAACCTGTGCCTTCTTCATTTTTAGAGAGCAGTTCTTCCTTCTCATTTTTTATGATCTGGTCTGTGTGCACCATTCCATTTTCCGCCAGATATAAAAGAAGGGCCGCCTCTGCCTCTAACCGTGCTTGTTTTCCACGGTATTCTGAAAGCAGATACAGTCCTTCTTTTGTATCACATAAAAGTGCGCCCCGTACCTTTCGCGTTGTACGAACTGTCACAGGATACTGACTAAGTACCGACATTCCCCAATCATTCATAGAATTACCTACGCCTTTCCGGCTGTCTCCCGGACCGCCTATGCTATCCTATGAAACATAAGGTAATATCATGCCAGATCATTTTTATTTGCGCGTCCAAAGAATATCTCTGTTAATGCATTGTCCTAGCAGTCTCTTCACCTGTCCTGCGTCCTTTGTCTGCGGCAAAATCCACATAAGCTTTGTCAGAACAGCTTCTAGTGTCATATCATATGCCTCCATGACACCTGCCTCTTCCTTTACCTTCTTTCCAACCTCATATACAGCAAGATTGCTGCCTTCTCTGGCAACCTGTGTAGCCATGACAAACACCTTTCCCTCATGTGTCCACTTATGTACCACATCGAAAAAGCTTCCATGCTCGTAAACAGGAAGACCACCAACACCAAATGCCTCGATGATTACTGCATCACATCGTCCTGCCACATAATCAAGAATATCAGCAGGCATAGACGGCACCAGCTTAACTAATCCTACTGATGCAGTCATATCATGATAAAACTGTACCGGTCCCATCTCTTTTGGCTCTTCAAAATACAAAAGAACACGTCCGTCACTAATCATGCCAAGATATGGATAATTGACACTTGCAAATGCATTATAGCTCTTGCTGTGCTCCTTCTTTGCACGTGTTCCGGCAATAATTTTCCCATCAAATACAACACATACATCATGTGCCTTTTCGCTTGCTGCAAACCTGAGACTATCCATAAGATTTACTCTCGCATCAGTATCCTCTAAGTCTATTGGATGCTGTGCTCCTGTAATAACAATCGGCTTTGGTGAATGCTGAATCAGATAAGAGAGTGCTGCTGCCGTAAATGCCATCGTGTCCGTTCCATGACAAATGACAAAACCATCATACTCATCATAATGTGCTTCAATGCAGGCTGCCATAGCAAGCCAATGCTTTGGTTCGATGTTTGTACTGTCAAGATTCATCAGTTGAATAGTGTCCGTTTCACAAAAATCCTTTGAATCCTGCACATACGACAGAAGCTGCTCTGGCGTAAGAAGCGGTTTTAATCCATCCTCACTGTGTCCGCAAGCGATTGTTCCGCCCGTTCCAATAAGTAATATCTTTCTCATACCACATGCATTATCCTTTCTGTTTGTACCTTTATTCCCTCATTTTGATTTGCCTGCTGATCCTGCTGGCGACGGAATGCGTTAATAATATCACGTCTTGTAATGATGCCAATGAAAACATTGCGATCATCTACAACTGGTACATAATTTTGATTGGATGCACGCTCAATCATCTCATCTATTGTCGCATACACATATACTGGCGGCATCCAGTCCTTACGGATAATCTCTTTGATTTGAAAGCTCTCCAGCTCCTGCATGTCACATTTGTGATACGTTAACATATACCATAAAAAATCGCCCTCGTTTACCGATCCGGCATAACAGCCATCCTCATCGATAACCGGCAACGCAGTGTAGCCATATATTCTCATACGCTCAAGTCCCTGACGCAGCGTATCCTCCTTGTGAAGATACTCAATCTCTCCCTTTGGTTTTAATAATGTCATTAAATTCATTTTGCTTCCTCACAGTTCTGAAATGTCGCATAACAGTTTTTTTGTATGCCACTATTTTCCATGAATGCAGTCCGGTTTCCCATCTGCTTTTTTTTTATTCTACCACAACTGTGAGGAAATTTCCATTACCGTAATCTTACAGTTTGATGAAATAAGTATGAAGTCCATCCATCCAGATATATGCGCCATCGCCCTCTATCTTAAGATGAAGCTTAGACAAATCCTTCTCATGCGTTTGTCCCATCGCATTGTAAAGCTCTAAGAGCTCATCCATATGCCATGAGTAATATCCTATCAGCGCCTTTGCTGCTTCTTTATATATTTTTTCATCCTGCGTCATGGTTTCTCCCTTCATTATTCATTCGCGTAAAGTATTCTTTCACTTTTCTAGTCTTTCGCAGTTTCCTCGTTCAACAATTCTGCACTTTTCGTGCAGTTTTATCCTACTAGGTTTCGACAAAATCTTCAACTAATTTCAATCGCGTATTTCGACACTCTTATTGCTGTATCTTGTGATCTGTGCTACGATAAATGAAACACAGGTTGAAAGGACAAAATGCTATGGAATTTACTACACTTTGCTATTTAGAGCGCGACGATCATTATCTGATGCTGCATCGCACAAAAAAGGAACATGATTTTAATAAAGATATGTGGATTGGTGTTGGCGGTCACTTTGAAGAAAATGAAAGTCCTGATGAGTGTCTGCTGCGCGAAGTTAAGGAAGAAACCGGACTCACACTGACTTCCTACAAAATGCGCGGTATTCTGACATTTGTTTACCGCGATATATGCGAATATGTCTGCCTCTATACGGCTGATGGCTTTGAAGGCGAAATGACTTCCTGCAATGAAGGCGAGCTTAAGTGGGTTCCAAAGAATAAATTGCTGACGCTAAATTTGTTTGAAGGGGATCTTATCTTTTTTAAGCTGTTGCTGGAAGATGCACCATTCTTTTCATTGAAACTCACTTATGATCAGGTAAATGAGCACCGCCTTATTGACGCAAATCTAAATGGCAAAAAGCTTGAGCTTTTCGATATCCTAGATGAAAACGGTGTACCGACAGGACTGACAAGGGAGCGTTCTTTGTGCCATCTTCTTGATACGCCGCACAGAACAGGTCATGTGTGGATTGTGCGGCCTGTTAAAGCAAATAATAAAATCGCTTCTGACACACAAGCCGACACTTCACAAAATAAGCCTGCCTATGAATTGCTTCTCCAAAAACGAAGCCACGACAAGGATTCTTTCCCGGACTGCTATGACATCTCGTCAGCCGGTCATGTTCCAGCAGGAAGCTCTGTCCTTGATTCTGCGATTCGTGAACTCTCAGAAGAACTTGGAATCAAGGCTTCACCTGGCGATCTTATTCCTATTGGCACACATGAAGGAAACAGCCACAGCATCTTTTATGGAAAACCATTTCACAACCATGAATTTAGTACACTGTATCTCTACACAAAGCCTGTGCAGATCAACGATCTTGTGCTACAGGAGTCAGAAATCCAGTCAGTAAAATGGTTTGATCTAAATCAATTGATGGAAGATGTCAAGAATGATGCACCAGGGTACTGTCTATACTATGATGAACTGCAGATTCTTAAGGCTGCGTTGGACAATCGCTAAGCAATTTGCAAAGTTCGCCCGTATACACGATATGAAGCTCATGCAATGCACGCGTTACCGCAACATACAAAAGCTTCGCATCGCGATCGCAATCCGCATAGCGCTCCTCATTTGGGTTGTACAGAATAACCGCGTCAAACTCAAGACCTTTTGTGAGCGCAAGCGGAAGCACCGTGACAGTTATACCAGCGATTATATCCGCGCTTGTATCAGCAATTGCACCATCAGTTATACTATTAGTTGTGCGATCAACTGCCTCATTGCCTGTGTCGCTCACACAATTTGTCAGTGCCTTTAAGCGCGCCGCCTCGTCCTCATCTCGACAGATCAGAGCAATCGTTTTGTAATCTTCTTTCTTCAACTGCTCAATCAATGCTTGCACGCGCATCGTCATCGCAGTCTCATCATTTTCCTTCCAGATACCAACGGGACTGCCGTGGCGAACGATCGGCTCGATCGGATAGGTCTTAAAGCTGCTTCTGTCAAGAATTTGTGCCGCAAAATTGGAGATTTCGATGGTGTTTCGATAGCTCTTACAGAGCGTATAGAATCGTCCCTGAAGATTTTCATTTGACGGATCCTTAGAATCTGGCAGCATGATCTGGCGAAGCTCCTCCCAGTCATTCATTCCGCTGTCATAGTTAATATTCTGCGAAACATCGCCCATAATCATAAATACAGTCTTTGGCATTCGCTTTTTAATTACATAATACACAGCAACGCCATAATCCTGCGCCTCATCAATATACATCTGTGCAAACTCATCGTCATCGCCCTCATCGAGCCAACCGTGCGCCAGAAGTGCCATCGCCGCAAGATCATAGCAGTCAAAAAATCCCTTCTTTACACGCTTTTTCCACTCGGACCAAGTTGTACTACTCATTATGTTCGTATTCGTACTATTTTCATTCGCATCTTCTGTGGCATTCGCCAGATGTTCCTCCAAGCTGGAAAGGAAATCAATATACAGCTGTACAAGACTTCTCTTTTTATAATTCTTAGAGAAATGCTTCTTATATTTTTTGAGCATTTCCTTTCGCACATTTGCATCCTCACCGTCCATCTCAAGCTTGATCGCCGCTACCAGTCTCGTGTTTAAATTTTCCATCTTAGATACTACGGAACGATCGGCAAAATAACGACAGTACTGGTTAATGCTCTCCTGCGAGAGAAATGTATAGCTCTTGTCGCACACTTCTTCTGTCGGAATAATTCGACTTTCTTCGTCTCTTGTCCAACGCTCAATTGTCTGCACAAATGCAAGCGACGATTTCAGACGAAGCTCGCTGCTCTCCTGCACTAATGTCGGAATAATCTCATATTTCTTTGGAAGATAAGCGCCGATCAGATACTCAAACAGCTTTTCCATCCGATATTGCTTTGTATTGTACACATCCAGACTTGGAAGACCGCTGGCAATATAATTCAATAAGATATCATTGCTTCCGATGATGCAGATTTCAGACGGGTCGTAGCGGTCTGAAAAATTATACAGAATGTAAGAAATGCGGTGAACTGCGACGGTTGTCTTTCCACTTCCTGCAACTCCCTGTACAATCATACTGCGATTTGGTCGCTCGCGAATGATGGTATTTTGCTCCTGCTGAATCGTCGCAACGATCTCACCTAACACCACATCCTTATTTTTTGCCAGATATTTGATCAGCAATTCGTCATTTGCCGCCGTATCACTGTCATAAAAACCATTTAATACAGGACCGTCAATATCAAATGTACGCTTCAAATCAAGGCGGATCGGAATCATCTTACCCTGTGGCGTCCGATAGCTGCATTCTCCTGTCGTTCCCTCATAATAGATCGAAGCGGCCGCTGCTCTCCAATCCATAATTACAATATCTGTTGCATTTTTTGTAATTCCGTGCTTTCCAATATAGAGGCGATACTGTTCCCCTTTCTCCTGATCCAGATAGTCGATTCTGCCAAAATGTGTCTTTTCCAATGCACTCTCATTTGCTGTAATGGAATGATTCACATGATCCTGCATCGTACTGCTGACCATAAGAGAGCTATACAGCTCCACATCGCCTTCCATGTAAGCATCATAGAGTTCTTTGTTCTCCTGATCGACTTCCTTTTTCTTCTCTCTTAACTCCTTTAAATTTTCGTTGATGACCTGCAAGAATTCATCTAGCTTTTTCTGTTCTAACATCTGCTCGTTTTCCACGGTATCATCCTTCCTTTCTGCCGCACGGCAATTCAATATTTTATTTACAGTTCATGGATAAGCCAATATTGCGGAGTTTAGTCCGGCGACGAAACCATTGCACCGGAGGGCTTTCATAGCATAACGCATGAACTGTAACAACTGTATCCTTAGAATAGCAGAAAAGAAAAAAATTACTAGACTTTTCTTTTTGGCTGTGGTATCATGCATAATGAAGTGTAAGCAAAATACAGTTTTAGTTAATAAACATAGTGGATAATATTTAAGGCAGGTCATTACGACCTGCCTTTTCTTATATCTTATACTCTAGAACCGATCAATGCTGAATCTGTCCTTCTTCTTCGCTATGGTCGCGCAAATCAGTAGGACGATACTTTTGAATAACTTTCATAAGCTCATCATCATAATTACACTCAACACGCGTATTTTTTGATGTCACGAGTGTATAGATATGATCTGGTGTGCACGCCGGCCAATTTAAAATTGCGCTGTTGTTTGGATCACCTGTGCGCGCAAATGACATAACACTGTCGAAAATCTCTGTCTCGATGCGCTCTGTAACGCCTGCTTCCTGTGTATATGGCGTGAATGATGTGTTTGCAAAGACATACGGGATATCTGCACAATGCCACGGAACCCAGCCGCCATCAAGCGGCAGTTCAAGATCAAACATATATGAATATGTATGTTCGTTCATTTTGCTGCGCTCTTTTACATAGTCCAGAAGCGGTACACGAACAATGCTGTCAAGCACAGTCAGATCGACAGGATTGTGTGTCGGATATGCTTTTTCAAAGAGTGGAAGAAGCTCTGATGCCGCCTTTTCTCCCATTACCTTTTCAACGACCTTTTCACCTTCTTCTTTTGTCATGTTGTTTCTGTCAAACGGCATCGGGGCAAATGTGAAGAACTCGCCAAATACACTTCCAACCATAAGTGCAACATTACTGCTTTCCTTACGAAAACCTACATCGCTTGGATCGCCCACATAAAATTCATTCGAGATCGGGGCACCACCGCTATATTTTCCCTGTGCCTGAAATGTTGGACGCACCTTTAAATAAGCGGCTGCAAGCTGTGCATATGGTACCTTTTCAAGTTCTTTCACACTGCTTACGCCAAGCTCTTCCATAACAGCCTCTGCGATTTCTTTTCCGCTCTGTCCACGTTTTGGCATCAAATCATTAATTACACCACTCATGTTAATGCCCTTTGTAAAAAGTCCATCTGCTGCTGGCATCTGAAGAAGCGTTGTCACCTTTGCTCCGCCGCCTGACTGACCAAATACTGTGACGTTCTTTGGATCTCCTCCAAATTTCTCAATATTTTCCTGCACCCATTTTAGTGACGCAATAATATCATCCATTCCTGCATTTCCTGAATTGGCATACTCTGGTCCAAATGCAGACAAATCAAAATATCCAAGCACATTTAAGCGATGATTGATTGATACAACAACTGCATCACCTCTTCTGCTCATGTTTTCGCCCTCATACGCAATGTGCTCAATTGAAGAACCGGCTTCAAAGCCGCCGCCATGAAACCATACTAGAACAGGACGCTTCTTTTCATCACATGATGGTGTCCATATATTCAGATTCAAACAATCCTCATCCATAACCCAGTAGCGATGCGGTACAAACACCTCACCTGTTGGCTTTGGCATCTCAAGAAGCGGACACACATAGCCAAAGCTTGTCGCATCAAGCTCACCTTCCCATGCTTCAAGCGGCTCTGGCGCATGGAAACGCTTCGCCTTTGCATATGGAATGCCCTTAAACACAGACACTCCATTGTAGGCATAGCCACGTACCTTTCCCTTATTTGTCTCTACGACAACACTTCCTTTTTTGAATACAAATTCTTTCTCCATTGCGGATTCCTCCCATTATATAATTGTGATCTGACAGCTCTCCATTGCACGAAGCGCACGCTCATGGCTCTCTGGTGTCACACCTGCGCAGCATGATGCATCTACCTCAATCGGAACCTCCGGCAAAAATGCCTTTACCAGAATTGCATTAGAAATGACACATATATCAGTACAAAGTCCCACAAATGTGATCTTGTCAATTCCCATCTGCTCATTAAGTGCCACAAGACGTTTTCCGAGTTCCACACTTCCAAATGTAGGCTTGTCAATCGGATTTCCATCAATCAGTGACCCGATCTCGTCATTCAGCTCCCATCCTCTCGTATCACGGATGCAATGCTGCACTGGAAGATTAGTTCCTTCCTGCGTACTCAAATAATTTTCTTCATGTGTATCTCTTGTTGCAAGAACCATTCCCTTAAAGTTCTTAATCTTATCTGCCACCTTCGGCACAATTGAAACGGCCTCCTTAGTGCCAAGTGACCCATCAATAAAATCGTTTTGCATATCTACAACTACAAGAACTTCCATGCCTCTTTGTTCTCCCTTCTTTGCTCGCAATCTCACTAATTTTATAATATTCCATTTGGGAGGATATTGCAAGATAGTAACTGAGAATTTGACATTTTAACCAAAAGGTTACAGTTCATGCGTCATGCTACGAAAGCCCTGCGGTGTAATGGTTTCGTCGCCGGACCAAACTCCGCAGGTTCCTTTTATGTTCTTTCTTATCATACATTACTTTGAAAGACCTGCTCCAAGTGTCCGGCTCGTGAAATCCATTCACCTTCGGGCTTTGCTGTAAATATTGGCTTATCCATGAACAGTAACACCAAGAGTCATCTATCTTCAGTGTGCAATCTGAAACAGCGAATAAAATTGTCCTTTCTGCTGCATAAGCGTATCGAAATTTCCCTGCTCGCAGATTGTTCCATTCTTCATGACAAGGATTTTATCATAGCGGCGAAGAATCGCTTCCTCTAGGCGATGCGTTACGACGATTCTTGTCATTCCAACCAGATTCAGTATGGAAAAGCTGACTGCTCTTGCAGTGGCGGCATCAAGTGCTGCAGTTGCCTCGTCAACCAGAAGGATTGGTGATTTTCTAAGAAGCGCTCTTGCAATGCTGATTCGCTGACGCTCACCGCCTGACAGATTCGCGCCATTTTCGCCGCAGACAAAATCTTCGCCGCGCTTTTCGATAAACTCTGACAAGCCGGAGCGCTCCAATGCTAGTGTAACTTCTTTATCTGGAAACTCATGAAACATAGTGACATTGTTTCTTATGGTATCGTTAAAAACAAAGACATTTTGCTGCACTGATGTCATCAGCTGATAGAGCGATTCGCTTTCAATATTTTTAATTGAAACACCATCTATGCAAATCTCGCCCTGATAGTTGCTGCTGCTTCCCATCAGAAGATTCAAAAGCGTCGATTTTCCGCTTCCTGATCCTCCTACAATTGCATAGCTCTTTCCTTCGTCAAACTGAACATCCAGATCTTTTAGCACATGACTCTCTGGCTCATATCCATACGTCAGATCCTTCACTTCGATCTTTTCTGAAAAACCATTAAGCTTTTCTCTTCCCTCTTCGCGCACATTCTCTGATAATGCATCTGACAATTTCTCCATCAGTGCAATCGCAGCCTTTCTGTTTGACCATAGAAGCGGCACCTGACTAATTGGGTTTAAAATATAATTCATCAATTGGACAAATACGATTACAACACCAGCTGTTACTCCTTTGCCGCTAATTGCAAGCCATGCACCTGCCAGAAAAATTCCCATCTGGGCAATAATTCCTGCATCATTTGCCAGAAGTGATATCAGCTGCTCGGTACGGCGCTTATTTTTCTTTGCCTCCTCTGCCTGCTCATTTCGCTGTGAAAATAAACGGCTTGCCTGTGTCTCTGCACGAAAGCTTTTGATGACTGGAAAGCCAGACAGAAGCTCATTTACAATTGAAACAAAACGCTCATTTTTTTTAGAAATTTCCTTTTCCTGCTCTGTCAGGCGATTTCCTGCCGTCATGGAGACAGCCACCGGCAGAAATGACAAAGCAACTGCAAGAACTAACATCACCGGACTATAATAAAGCATCATGATCAATGCACCCAAAAAACAAAAGAGAAACTCAATCAAGGTGAAAGTTGCAGCTAAATAGTTGTTCTCAATTGACGTGCAATCATTTGTCAGCGCAGAAACATATAGTGCAGTTCCTTCCTTTGAAAAAGAGCGCAAACTTTTCTGTGTCAGCCGCGAAAACGCATAATCACGGTACTGCTGCATGGCCCGTTGTAAAAATCTTGGATATACAGCTCGATAAACTGCATTCGCTACGGTATAGGCAATAACAACACTCACTGCAATCCATGCACATCGCACAGCAGACTGCATATTTTGATTTGCCATGCTGTCCATGATCTGCTGAATCAACCATGAAATCATCAGGTTCAAGAAGCTCATAACAATAGTCATTATTACGGATGCGATAAAGCATATTTTATTTTTATAGAATAATCTACGTCTAAATTCCCTGCTTTTCTTTTTATTTTGCTTCATTTTTTCTCCCACTGACATCTTATTAACAATCGCGTACCTTGATATCACCAGATATAGTAGATGCCTTTAACTTACTGTCAGGATCACCAAAGCGCTCCTGCACCTTTTTCTTTCCCTTACTGTTAATTTCTCCGCAGACAGCAGAAACATCACCACTCGTACTGGAAAGTGCCATTTCGAGTCCAATTTCTCCAATGTAGCGAACGTTTATATCACCGCTGGTACTAGAAACTACAGCATCTACCTGATTTCCAATCGTCACTTTACAATCACCGCTGGTACTCTTTGCTCTGCACTGCGCGCTCTTATCAAATTCGGCCTTTATGTCTCCGCTTACACTCACAATGTCCATCTTATCTGCCTTGCATGCGATCACATTCACATCGCCGCTGATGCTTGATGCAAAAAGTTCATCTGCCTGACAATCTTCCACTCCTACGTCACCGCTTCCAGTATGAATCAATAAAGTCTTTGCATTGCTGTTATTTGCTTTGATATCACCACTTATACTCTTTACCTTAATTTTTTCAAACTGCTCTGGCACTGCAATATGAATAACAATTCCTGCTGAATATTTCCCCACCTTAAGGCCAAATAAGCGCGAGGCAGCATAAGAAACACTTATTCCTGCTTTCTTTTCCTGCTGAATCGAAAGGGTTCCAACAGACGCACTGACACGAAGCGTCTCTTTTAATGCCTCCATATCATCTGCAAGCCCACCAGTTACAGACAGCTCTACATCATTTGTATTGCTCTTTTTGATTTCAATATCGGCATCTGTAAGCTGAGCATTGACACGCTGAATGCCTGAATAAAAACGGTTATAAATATCAGAATTACCCACTGTATCCGAATTTGAATTGACATTTATTGTCATAGCAGCCGGATTTTCATCTAAGAATGCCTGACGGATTTCCTCGACATTTCCAAGTTCTTCACAAATTTCCTCTTCACTCTTTCCGTTTTCAATACCTTCCTTAAAATGATTCTCGTAATCACCGAGAATATCCATTATCAATTCCTCATCCATCCCTGCAAACGCAGTTCGCAGCTGTGCAAAAAATTCGTCCTTTTTCATAACATTTTCCACCTTTCTTCATACTCAGCATCGTATATTAACTCGGCTGCTATTTTCCATTTAATTGCTTTCTTTGCTCACTATCAGCCGCTCAACTGCTGCCGTGAAATCAAACCATTCTTTCTTTAACTGTTCCTGATAGGCCCAGCCCTTCACCGTGAGGTGATAATACTTTCTAGCTGGTCCTTCCCCTGCCTCGACAAGATATGTCTCCACATATTCCTCATCCCTCAACCTCTTTAAGATCAAATACAGCGTACCTGCCGCCAGCTTCATCTCCTTTGAAATATTTTCAGTAAGCTCGTAGCCGTACTGGTCACGAAGCGCCAACTGCGACAGCACGCACAACTCAAGCGCTCCTTTTTTAAACTGAGCATTCATGCTCACACCTCCTTCTTTTTTCCTGTTAGCTGCATCATATCACATACTATTCTATATTGCAATATAGTATACAAAAAAAATTTAGTATTTTTTTGACAGCAAAAAACAGCCCACGGTTTTCACCGTGGGCATATGTCAATTCATTACTTCATAACCATCTCTTCGTCACTCGGCAGTCCCTTTGCCAACTTCGATGGTTTTTCCAGATACCAGTATGCAACAGATGTGTAATCATCGTAGCGTGGTCCTGTCCATCCAAGGTTGTCGATTGTCATTTTGAAATTCTTAGAGAAATACACTGGATCCTTCTCATGGAAGCGATACAGCAAGAAGCGCTGCTGTCCATTATAAAATTCGCGATTGTCACCCATGATAGCAAAAAGTCCTGTATACATTCCGCTAAATGTCTGGTAATGATTCAAAATGATATCATTTCCAAAGCCGTATGAACCGCAGAAATAGTCTTCTGTTCCAGTATAATTCATGCTTGGATACTGATCATCATCGATATACATCTTTGCTTCGCCCTCTACCCAACAGGTGTTATTTCCATTCATACCTGTTGCAAGTGTCACACCCGCAAAGCAGCCTCTGCCTTCAATTCCATCAATAATCGTATATGCGCGTCCCTTCGTAACCGGATGCTCCTGACGATAGGCAGCATGAAAATATCCAGCACTCTCTGGAATTTCGCCGTGCCAGCCAGAAATCATATAGTACAGCGTCTCTTCCTTCTTTCCGCGATTTTCCATTGTGATGCGGCAATGCTTATGAAATGGCATCTCCCAATAGCTGTTAAAACCACGTCCCGGTGCTGTGAGAATTTTCGCTGAATTTAAAACAATGTAGTTGCCGTCGCGATCCTTGAAATTTTCGTCATATGCACATCCAAAAAATGCAGAAATCGGTGCCTCAACAGACGGAAATTCCTCATTCTCCCAATAAATACGCATAACAAAACTATGGCCAACATATCCGGTAAACCAAATGTGTGTAATCATGCCAGGACCATCTGTATCACACAGCGTAACAGTTTCTCCCGGTGCAATCTGGATACACGGACGCAGCTTTTCGCAGTCTTTTCCCTTTGTACCTCCACTTTTCTGTCCTGTCGGATTCTCTGCGGAAAATCCAAAACTTTCTCTTTTTTGCATTCTGTAAAGTTCCATGTCTGTCTCCTGCCTTTCCTATATTTTTTCGTATATTTATCTACTCAATGCTTTGCTTTCATGCGATAGTCCTGAGGTGTCATACCAGTATTGATACGGAAAATCTTAATAAAATATGTTGTATTTTCATATCCGCAGTTCTCAGCGACCTCATAAATCTTCAGATTTGTATTCATCAACATTTCCTTAGCCAAATTCATTCTTGTCTGAGCTACATAATCATGAATACTCATACCAATTTCCTGGCGAAAAATCCTAGAAAGATAGCCTGAGCTATATCCAGTTACATCTGATAATACTGATGTACTTACATTTTCACTGATATGACTATTAATATACTTCACCACTGATTCTGCCACAGATTTCACGGCATTGTCAATCCTTTTTTCAGATTCTTTCACTAAAAGTTCCTGTAGTTTTTTGAAATAAGCCACTGTGCCCATCGCACCTGAATGTTCTGCCTCTACAATTAGAGAAATCATACCATTTCGATTCACATATGATAAAATTGCTGCATTCAAAGATTGCGCTGCCTCAACTGCCAACAAATTTTCTGTCTGAGAATGTGTTGCTAAATAGGCAATCACTTCATTAATGTCATTTTTTGCTTCTGCAATAGATCCCTTTCGCACCAAAAGTTGAATATTTTCCAGATTTCTTCTCATTTCAGAAACTTTTTTTGCATTTTCTACCTCTTTACCCTCTACATCAGCCCGATGACGGATAGCAACACCTGTAGAACCGCGAAGAATCTCATTTGTAAGCATAGTTCTGATTTGAACATACTTCTCATTTAAATCCAATCCATTTACTGCTTCTTCTGAGACGATAAAAAACATAGTCACCTTTAACTGCTCCTCCAACTGCTGTCTGGCCTTTCTCATCAGATGGAACAATGTCTTGGAAACAGACTGCTTTGTATCAAAATCAAATACCCAAATCAAAACATCATCGAATAAATAATATTCACTCCACGCAAGCTCTTTTCCAAATGATCCAGCAACAATTTGGGAAACTGCTCCTGCTGTAATCATTTTTGTTTTTACATGATGGTTATGATCTCCCCGAAGCAGCCCAACCACCAGATACAATTCTCCTGCAAGCATTCGCTCTTCCAGTTCATCTAACTCCCCTTTTTGATTCAACATCAGCTGCATAATCAACTGTCTTCTATATGCAGGCAACATCTGTGTATAGCGTTCTTCTGCATCATTAATGCGCTCCATAATTTTCTCATTTTCGCGCAAACGATCTATTTCCTTCTTCAAAGCTGCCAGAACTACTTCATCACCTTCTGTTTTTAAAATATATTGAACTGCATGTTGCCGAAAGGCCTCGTATGCAAAAGAAAAATCATCATAACCGGTCAGAAACAGAACTCGCATATCTGGAAACTGTTCTCTCAGTATGCTTACCATTTGCAGCCCTGTCATACCAGGCATTTGTATATCTGAAAGCAAAATATCACAAGGCGATTCTTCGACCATCTTTATGACGCTTTTAGCATTGTACGCCGTACGAACATCTACATTCATGCTTTTTCCAAATTCATCCCGAATTACATCTGACATATCATCCGCACTAATTGGCTCATCATCTACAACTATTATTTTAATCGTTCTTCCTGCCTGAATGCTCATGATGTTTCCTCCCCCATAAATACATGTACAATTACCTTTAATCCTCCAAGTTCCGAACGCCCAACCAACAATCCACTTTTATCTCCAAAATACAATTTCAGTCTTCTGTTAATATTAATAATTGCCGTTGTTTCCATTTGCATATCTGTACTCTGTAGTTTCTCATTAAGGCTTTGTAGAGTCTCATCCGAAATTTCTCCACTATTTTCTATTATAATATCAAAATCTCGATCACTTCGAATCTCATAGCCAAGTTCCAATCTCATTGGATCTCCATTTCCACTTTCATATGCATATTTAAATGCATTTTCTAAGATTGGCTGAAGAATCAACCGCGGCACATACACATCAGCAATACATTCATCTGGCTTGGCAATTTCTACATGTAAATTATCGCGAAAACGGTATTTCTGGATTCTGGCATAATTTTCTGCATGTTCTATCTCTTCTGACAGATGCTTTTCATCATCTGCATTTCTTGTAATATAATGATAAAAACTTCCCAGATATTCTGCAAGATGAAGACTATTTTCTTGATCTCCTCTTCGAATCATCCGATACAGAACATAGTAGCTGTTATACATAAAATGCGGACTGATCTGCGACTGAAGCTGTTTCAAGTTTGATTGACTTACAAGAACCTTTTGCTGCAAATTCGTCTCGATATATTGTTGCATCGTTTCTGCCATGTGATTGTACTTTTCATAAACGGAATGAAAAAAATCATTTTCATTCTGCACCTCAATTCTATAGCTGAAATCATTTTTTTCCATATGATCAAAGGCCTCAATCAACAGCTGATACAGTGGTCTATAGATTTGACGATTCCATGTCTGGATACTTATGACTGCAATCACAAGACAAAGACACATAAATACTATGCTGCCCACCCCAATGACAGCAAAAAAATGCTTCATTTCTGTATCATTGCTTTCTTTGTAGATCATGCGAAATGGATAATACAAAGAATCTGCGCATATCATCTGTTTATCTGGTTCTTTTTCTGGTTTCCAAACAAAATCAATGGAATCTCCACCCGCCAAAAACATGGCTTCTATCTGTTCCATAATACCTGCATCTTTCCAAGTGATAATAAGCACTGCTCTTGCGCCATCACCATCCCAATGAATACAAGTAGCCGCCTTATTGTTTTCTAACAAGCAGGTACGATCTTTCCCCTCTGCCATTTCCTCCATCCATGGCTTTACTGATGTCTGACAATGAAGATCCGTAATCACTTTTCCCATTGTCGGAATATACAACACTACACTGTCAACCTGCTCATTTTTATAATACAAATCATAGACAGACTCGTAAATTTCATTTTGAAGCGAAAAGCGGGAATAGCGGTCCAGATCATCATACATATAAACAAATTTCTGGAGATCTACTCCGTTTAGTAACTGCTTTCCCCACTTTTCAATTTCCTTCATATGAAGTTCTGTAGACAATACACAGGTCTCAAGCCTTATCTGATCATTTTCGCGATCTTTTTGCTTCTCGCGCACAACTGTGATACGAAAAAAGATCAAAAATGCCATACTAATTACTACAAGCATTGCAAAAAGCGGCATAAAGCTTTTCTGAAACATATAACGATAGAAATTATTTTTCTTACGTCCAAACATCCGTTTTTTCCTCCAGTTTCATATCTTCAAATGACTGTGTATCACTATTATAGCATAAAATGAGGAAATAACGCATCTGGATCTTAAACAATTTTATATTTTTTTCTTAAATATCTGAATGTTCATAAAATTAGCTTCTGCATCTGATGCATACAAGCCAAAATTACCACCTTTAATGTCAAACATACGCGTTCCAAGTGCAATCCTATTATCAACATAGACTTCTAATATGGTACCAGATACAATCACATCTACATGGAAGCATTCACCAGTCTTTGATGAAAGCGGCCGTTCCAATTCCACCTCATATGGGAACATCTGACCGCCTCGCTCTGTCATACGCACACCTGACTTAAATTCCATACGACTGCGAGCAAAGTCAATATTAATATAGTAACCTACCGCAAAAGATTCGTCCACATGAATAGCAACACCAACACTTGCAGCTTCCCCCGTTGTTTCAATATCAAAGGAAAGACGACTTGTCTCATTTAATGGATTTAGCAACAATGCACTATATCCATATGGTGTATTTACACTGGCACTATTTTCTGCTAATTTCCACTCTCCCGTCAGCGGCTTCATAGAAATGATTTCTTCTTCTGAAACTGCTTCCAAAACAGAAGGAACTGGCTTAACAAACAAATCTCCGTCTTCATCCTGCCATAATTCATGAACGATTAGATTGCCACCCCAGTCCCAAGTATTGCAATCCTTTCCATCATATCCAAGTGGGTCAAAATGATGCTCATTATTTTCGCGTGTTGGATTCCATCCATACACATAACGGTGAACGCCATCTGTACCTGTTTTTGCTGCATAAAAAGCGCGGGTATCAAAGGTATCTATCTCAGGTGTTTCCCATGGTCCGTTTAAACTACGACTTTTCCTATATAAGGTCTGATAACGGTCTGCATAGGAAGAAAATACAAGATAATACCAGTCTCCCATCTTGAATAGATCTGGGCATTCAAATGCACACTGGGCATTCATAGGAGCATATATCGGATCACAATAGCTCCAGTGATGCAGATCGTCTGATTTGCAAAGGCCAACACAGCCTCTTCTTGTCGTCATTCCCTGTTTCTGCGCTGCAAAAATCATCCACCAGCAGTTTTCTTCTTCACACCAAAAAACAAATGGATCTCTCCAATGCACAGGAGCATAAATCTGATTGTCGGATGCAAAACGATCTTCTGGAATTTCTGTCCACGTATCCAAATTAGTACTAACTGCATGATTGATATAATTTTTTTCTGGCATTACCTGAAATGTACAGAAAAACATATGATATATTCCATCTACCTTTATGACAGACCCCGTTCCTCCAACAATTTTCGTATCATGCTCTGTAAAATGAACATGATCTGTTGTGCTTAACATAACCCAACTGTCCTGATGATTAGCATCTCGGTTTCCTCGATAGTTGCGCAGATAAAACGGTTTGAATACACCATTATCATAAAATGGGATCACATCTCCCAATACTCCCTTTTCCGGACGAAAATATAAGCTCATATCATAACTCTCCTAATGTTGTTAATTTTACATTTTCAAATTTAACTGCTCCGTCTGACACAGCAAAACCAAATTTTCGGTCATGAAGATCATAGGCACGAACACTCATTGCCACTTCATCGTTTACATATACTTCCATCACAGATTCATCCACAAAAATTTCCATCGAATATGTCTGATTTGGAATTAATTCAACAGGACGTTCTAGCTCCACATCATACTGGAATGTCCATCCTCCCTGCTCATGCATACGAATAGCACTTTTGTATTCGATTCTTTGACGCTTAGGATCCAGATAAAAATAATATCCTCTGGCAAATTCCTGATCTGCCTGAAGTACCACTGCAAATCGCTCGGTTCCAGGTGTAAACGTAAAATCAAGCGACAAACATCCCTGATGCGGCACATCATTCTCACTAATTATTGACGCATATGCAATTGGAGAATCTACGTTTACTGATGTCTGTTCCACTTTCCAATCTCCATTCAACGGAATCCACTTTATTTCATTAGAAACAGTAAGAGCCTTTTTCAGTGCTGGATTTGACCGAACTGCCAATGTTCCATCTTCTCTTGCATAAATTTCATGTGGAACCAAACTTCCGCCCCAATCATACGTTTTATAATCATATCCCTCATGTGTCGGATCTGGATCAAAATTCCACGTATTTTGTGTTCTTGTTGGATTCCATCCAAAAATATAACGATGCTCTCCGTCACTGCATGTCTTTGCTGCATAAAAAGCACGTCCGTCAAAGGAGTCCGTCTTGGGACGAATCCATGGACCATTGCATGAACGACTCATACGGTAAAGTGTTTGGAAACGGTCTGTAAACTGTGAAAATACAAGATACCACCACCCATTCATATAAAAAAGATCTGGGCACTCGTAAGCAGACATGCTTGACTGCGGTGCATATAGAGGTTCGCAGCATGTCCAATGATGAAGATCAGCAGACTTACAAAGTCCTACACATCCACGACGTTTTGTATTTCCCTGATTCTGCGCACAAAGAATCATCCACCAGCATTTTTCTTCCTCATTCCAAATCACGTGCGGATCACGCCAGTCTGTCAGCAAATAGATTGATTCATCTGGTCCAAATGTCTCATCTGGATATTTTGTCCAGTTTGTCAAATCTGTACTTGTAGCATGACACACATATTGACGCTGTGGCTGATCCTCAAATACACAATAATACAGATGATACAGACCCTCTACCTTAATTATACAGCCAGTTCCTCCAAGAATCCCAATTGCCGTCTCCGATTCATAATGAATCAGATCCTTTGTCGTCAAAAGATGCCATCCATACGTTTTATCACTTCCAAAATAAGGATTCCAGTTTTTTAAATAAAATAGCTTAAATTCTCCATTCTCATAATATGGAATCACATCGCCCACACGCGCATGATCCGGTGTATAAAATAACTGCATATAAACAATCCCTTTCTGTAATCTGCAAGTGGGCAGGAAAAACGTCTTCCTGCCCACTTTTAAATTTTAATAGCTATTCAGACCTACAATTCAATTTTACTTTATATTAATCTGAATAATTTTTACTTCATATACATTTCAGCAATTTCTTCCTGAATAGTAGATCCACCCTGCTCGTTCCACTGAGTTACAAAATCATCAAACGCTTCAATGCCAAGACTTCCAGATATAATTTTTACAAATGTTTCATCCTGTAATGCAAGAAGTGTAGACCAACGCTTCATCATTGTCTTTGTCGGTGCACCTGTATAAACACTCATATTCATTCCAGCATCACGCAGCTCAGAATAACGTGTCCATGAACCAAACTTCGGTCCCCAACACATTGCATACTGGAATGCCGTCAAATCATCTGGATTTGCACTTCCAGTCTTGTCATATCCTTCGTCTACGTAACGCTTAATACCAACATAGTAACGATATGCCTCTGGCATAAGCTCTTCTGGCTTTAATTCTCCTGCAAATACCTGTCCAATCGTTGTGTTATATCCAATTGCCTTATTCAAATATGGATCAAGAAGTGCATATGTATAATCACACTGATTAATACCAGTTTTTGAATTTACACCCCATACTTCCAGACTGTCAAGTGTTGCATCTGGACTATTGATACGGTCATTGTTAAAGTTAATCAATTTAATCAATGCTTCTGGATGCTCACAGTTTGCATTGACTGCATAAACATAATCGAAATTTGTATAGGAATATGCTGTTGCATCTCCACCTTCTACTGAAGGTGCATTGATAACCATCCATCCACAATCATTATTATTTGCAATCGCATCGCGGCCAGCTCCCCATGATATACCATCTGTTCCATAGAACAGTCCACATGTTCCTGCTGCAACTGCCTCACTAATTGCATCAGTGTCTGATACACCAAATTCTTCGTTAATCAAACCTTCGGAATACATAGCTGCCAACTTCTCAAGAGCATTTCTAGTTTCCTGTGATGTTGGCTCATAGGATACTGTTCCGTCATCATTTGGCATCCACATATATTGAAGAATAGATCCTCCAAATGCATTGACAACACCTTCTATTGTTCCATATCCAGCATAATCAGACATCTCATTACAAACACCAAGTCCCCATGTATCATCAACACCATTGCCATCTGGATCATCATTCTTAAATGCGCGGGCAACCTCAACAACATCATCAAGTGTCTTAGGAACATCTAAGCCTAACTTATCCAACCAATCTTTGCGAATCCAAAGGAACTGACTTGGAATACGCTCTGCATTACCGCTAGGGATACCATATAAAACATCATTTCTCTTTGCTGCTTCCAAAATTTTTCCACCGTCTGAATTCAGATTTTTCTTTGTCAGCTCTGATCCATACTGCTCTAGCACATCGTCAAGCGGTGCCAGTTTTCCAGCTTCTGCTAACTGCGAATATTCAGCTACTGGCAAATATAAAAGATCTGGAAGAGCATCTGATGCAATAGCAAGCGTTACCTTCTGGCTATACTCATCTCCACTTGCACAAATCTGAAAATCAAGTGTAATTCCAAGATTATCGCGATATGCATTATAATACACGTTATTATACTGATCTTCACCATCTGCATAATTTACAGTTGCCGGATTCTGGTTTTTCAGGACAGTCAGCGTAACTGGCTCATCCATAGCCCACTCTGTTAAATTTTCTGCATCTTTTGTCTCATCTGCCATTGCAAAATTTGCCGGAATTGCCGTTGCTGCAAGCATTGCTGCACACATGAGGGACAAATTCTTTTTCTTCATATTAAAAATCCTCCTTTATTTTATGTGTATCCACACATTTTTACATAATTAATACAAACTCATATCAACCCTTTACGCTTCCCACTGTAATACCAGTAACGAAATATTTCTGAAGGAATGGGTAAAATACCAAAACTGGAAGGGTACATAATACAATACCCGCAGACTTTATTGAACGACCCTCCAGATCTGCCAGAGCTGGGTTTGCTGCAATCTGCTCTGGACGAAGATCCGAAGTTTTGAAATTTAATACATGGTATTGAAGAAACGTCATAAGCGGATAATTGTCAGTATGATTGTTGTAAATCATACCATCAAACCACTCATTCCAATGTCCTACAATAATAAACAACGTTACCGTTGCCAGAGAAGGCAGTGACAATGGCAAATAAATTTTTAAAAGAATTGTCAGCCAGCCTGCTCCATCCACAACAGCTGCTTCCTCAATCTCATCTGGAATACCTCTAAAGAAGTTAAGCATCAGAAGTACATAAAACATCGTGACTGAATTAGGAAGAATCAATGCCCATATGGTATCCAGCATATGAAACTGCTTAATCACAAGATATGTAGGAATGATACCGCCATTGAAAATCATCGTGATCAAGAAAAAAGCTACATAGAACTTGCGGCTCTTAAAAAGTTTCTCACTCTTTGATAACGGATAAGCTACAGAAATCGTCATAATCAGATTTAAAACCACACCAAGCACAAGTCTCTTTACTGTTACTAACAATGCCGGAATCAATCCACTCTTTTGAAGCATATAAAGATAGGAACTGATCGTAAACTCCTTCGGAAGGAAGGTAACTGCTCCTGCATTTACCATATTTCTTGATGAAAATGATAGTGCAACAATATTCAACATTGGAAGAAGACATAAAAGTGCAAGCAATGTCAATAATATATAATTAAATACTGCAAAAATCCGCTGACCTTTCGTTGGTTTCATGTTTTTTCTCCCTTCTTTAGAATACTTGATATCCTGCAAACTTTTCAGCAGCCCAGTATCCTGCAACAATCAGCACACACGATACAACTGACTGGAACAATCCAACTGCTGTTGCCGGGCCAAACTGTGCTCCCAAAATGCCCATTCGGTAAACAAATGTATCAATTATATCTCCTGTTGAATATACAAGTGGTGAATACAGATTAAAGATCTGATCAAAACCTGCACGAAGTACATTACCAATAGAAAGAACCGTCATCAGCAATACGATTGGAAGAATACCAGGAATTGCTACATGAAGGATCTGACGGAATCGACCTGCACCGTCTAGTGCCGCTGCCTCATAAAGTGCTGGTGAAATACCAGTAATGGCTGCCAGATAAACGATTGTATTCCATCCAAATGTTTTCCATGTATCTGTCACGACCATTGTAAATGGAAACACCTTTTCATTTCCAAGAAAATACACTCGGTTCAATCCAATAGCTGCCAAAAAGTTATTCACAATTCCATCCATTCCCAATACGTCCAGAAAAATACCTGCTAACGCAACCCATGAAATAAAATGTGGTAAATACACGATAGTCTGTAATGTTCTCTTGTAAACAATGTTTCGAACTTCATTCAGCAAAAGCGCTACTGTAACTGGCACAATAATACCTGCTGCAATTTTCATAATTGCAATAAACAGTGTGTTGTAAATAACTCTTGGGAATGTTGAAAGAGAAAAGATATACTTAAAATTTTCCCATCCACACCATTCCTGTTCAAAAATGCTATACAGCGGCGAGTAATCCTGAAAAGCAATACTCAACCCTGCCATTGGAATGTACTTAAAAAGCACTACCATCACCACCGCTGGCAAAAGCATCAAATGAAATGGCAGTTCTTTTTTGAAACGTTTTCTTAATTTTCGTCCCGTTTTTGTGCTACTACTCATTTGTTTACGCCTCCTTTTTTTCTTTTATTATATCCTCCCTTGTATCTTGTGTAAATTTAACAATTATGACTTTTATATAACTTTTGTGATGTATATTTTTATTTATATTCTTGTTTTCTTTCATTTTTATTTCAAAAAAATGATATGGCATTGCATCAAATGCCATATCATTTTATCTATTTTATCTTATTTCATATTTTACAATATCCATTCTAACAACACCATATGCTACAAAGGAAATGCCGTTTGCAGCCATATCTGTTGTAAATGTAACACTCATCACCTGCTCACCATCGTTTGCAAAAACTTCTGCACTGAAACGGTCAATCAAAATACGAAGTTTAAGCTTACCACAGTTATCTTTTACATTGCATGAACGCTTATGTAACATTGCAATTCTTGAACCTGAGTAGCTTCTGTCAAGCTCAAGCTCAGACTCATGTGGACGATAACGAAGTGATATATAATGTTTGTCATCCTGCGCAAAACGCATTTCAAACATATAATAAATGTTTTTTTCATTTTGTGATGCAATCGTAAGCTCTATATCTGCGATGCGTCCACAGATACCATCGAGTGTCTGCTCACCAGATACTATTACATCTGTATAGAAAATTGGATTGCATCGGCAATCATCCAACTCTCTTACCGGGCACTGGATCAGCCTTCCTTTTTTAACCGACAATTCTCTCGGAATGGTCATCTGCCCAAACCAAGGCTCATTTTCTGAATGTTGATTGACTGATGCCAGATTTTGCATCCAGCCAATCAAAATTCTGCGCCCGTCTGGTGCCAGCATTGTCTGCGGTGCATAAAAATCAATGCCATAGTCGACTGATTGAGAAGAAATACTGTGAAACTGACCTATCTGATTGTCAAAGTGACCTATCTGGCAGATCACTCCGTTTCCATTGGGATATTCCAGTCCCTCTGCCTCCATCTCCATCGCGCTCACGATCAGCACATCTTGCCCATCAAGAGTGAAGAAATCCGGACACTCCCACATTCTCCCGAAGCGATTCATATTTTCTGCCATAACACTTTTAAACTTCCATGAAATGCAGTCTGAGCTTTCGAATAATAGAACGCCTCCGCCATTTGTCTCATTACGACTGACCGTAACACAGCGCCAACTTCCATCTTTCTCTTTCCAAAGCTTCGGATCACGAAAATTCGATCTGTCATATCCTTTGGGAAGCTGATCAGATGAAATTACAGGATTCTTTTCGTACTTTTCATAAACTTCACCATCGCCTGATGCTATGCACTGCTGCTGGATTTCCTTCATAGAACCATCTGACTGTTTCTCCCATGAAACTCCAGTGTACAAAATGATCTGCCTTCCATCATCAAGCGTCTGCGCACTGCCAGAAAAGCAGCCATTTCCATCATCATACGGCTGATCCGGTGCAAGCGCTGCAGGCATATATGTCCAATGCAGCAAATCACTGCTCACTACGTGTCCCCAATGCATACGTCCCCAAAATGGTTTGTACGGATTATATTGATAAAACAAATGATACAACCCGTTATAAAATGAAAAGCCATTTGGATCATTTAGCCAGCCCACGCGCGGTGTTAGATGAAAAACAGGTCGATTTTCAATCGCAATCTCTGTTTCTTTTTTTCTTTCATACACTCGTGCTTCAGATAATTTCTGACTAATCATATACGCTCCTTTTTGCTATTATCTGCTTTCAATCTCTTTCTCAATCTCTGCACGGTCTGGCATTACGCGAAGCGCACCTTTTCGCGTTGTGATTCTTGCTGCTGCTGCATTTGCAAATGTCAGCATCTTAGTAAGATCAGCCTCTGTAAGATCCTTCAATCCGTGCTCACAAATATAGTGCAGTACACAGCCGCAGAAGGTATCACCTGCACCTGTTGTCTCAATAGTATTTTTCTGCAAAAATGGCTTTACTTCTACAATCTTATCTTCATAATAGGCACGGCTTCCTTCCTTACCCATAGATACAAGAATAAGCGGAATATTGTAGCGCTCACGAATCCAGTTTACACCATCTGTATAATCTTCTTTTCCGGTAAGCCACTGGATCTCGTTATCAGAGATTTTTAAAATGTTGCAGTGACCAAGACCATAAAGTACCTGCTCTTTTGCATCATCTAAAGACTTCCACAGCGGCGGGCGAAGATTCGGATCAAAGGAAATAAGCGCATTTGCTTCTTCTGCAATAGAGATTGCTTTTTTTGTTGCAGCGCGTACACCATCATGTGTCATGGACAATGTTCCAAAATGGAAGATTTTAGAGTTTTTGATCAGCTCTGTAGGAATCTCATCTTCCTTTAACATCATATCAGCACCCGGATTACGGTAGAAAGAAAAGTCGCGATCACCATCTGGATATGTGTGAACCATTGCCAGTGTTGTGTGAATTTCAGGATCACTTAAAAGTCCAGTTGAATCAATGCCTACCTCTGTGATGGCTTCTCTTAACTGCTTTCCAAAGAAGTCATCTCCTACCTTTCCAATAAATGCAGTTTTATGACCAAGCTTTGTAAGCATCGCAAGCACATTACATGGTGCTCCGCCTGGATTAGCCTCAAAAAGTGGATTTCCCTGTGCACTTTTTCCATTTTCTGTAAAATCAATCAAAAGTTCGCCAAGTGCTGTTACATCATACTGTTTCATTTTATTTTATACCTCCAATATCTAATTGATCACTTTTTTCATCTGCTACACTTGCCTTCCACATCATTTCTTTTTGTAATGCCTTATACTTAGATGCTCCATGATTGCTCACATAAAAAGAATCTATCCTAATGATGTTGGTCAGTGATTTCAAAAGCGTCTCTCTCCTTTCGATTTCTTCTGGCGTATCGTTAATGCCTTTTGCGAGCGGCACTCGTATAATCACCGGAATGTTCAAATCAGAAAGCCGCTTTAAATTCTTCGGCATATTTTTATAGCAAATGCCTTGATACACAGATGCCTTCTCTGGATTCAAAATTTTAACATCCACCAAAAACAAACCGACATACGGCAACAGTGGCTCTATTTTCTCCCACATAACCTCAAGTGTTGTGTCAAGACAGACAGAAATTTTCTTTTCTGCACATTTTGGAAGAATTTCTTTAAGAAATGCACTTTGCAAAAGCGGTTCTCCTCCTGAGAAAGTGACCCCGCCGCCATCAATATAGCAATCCACATCCTTTTCAATTTCTGTCATCACTTCCTGCACTGTCATAGTTCTTCCACACAGACGAAGAGCCTCTGACGGACAGTTTTCTGCGCAGCTTCTCATTTGTTCACAATCCCTACAGATCTTAAGATCTGGCTCATAAAGAACGTGGTTTTGTGTGTTTGGCCGTGTTTTCTTCTTAAATGTATATCGGATACATTTTTTTACACATCGTCCGCAGCCAATACATTGCGCTTCATAAAACATAAGCTGCGGCTTTGCATATTGGGACTCTGGATTATGGCACCACAGACAGCTCATATGACATCCTTTTAAAAACACTGTTGTTCTAATTCCTGGTCCGTCATGGATCGAAAAGCGCTGAATATCCATGACCATTGCTGTTTGTTCCACCCTTTGCCTCCATTCTTGTCAGCTGATTCGATTGATAATATGATCCTGAAGTTCTTTATCAAGCTCTGTAAATCTTGCCTGAAAGCCCCAGACTCGCACAATCAAATCCTGATGCTTTTCGGGATGAAGTTGGGCATCTAAAAGCTCAGCCTTATCATACATAGTAAGGCTCAAGACCGGAATCTTCTTTTTTTCGGATGCACGCAAAAGTGTATCTATGATTTTTATGCGGTCTGCACCCATACTGTAGCCATTTTTGTCAAGCGTCAGATGAAGCACTGATGATGCAAAGCCCTCTTTCATAGGAAGCGTTGATGCTGAGTTCAATATAGCTGTCGGGCCCTTCTTTGCAGCCCCCGGTGTCGGACTACAGTGTTCTGCAATCGCATCGCGAAAACGTCGTCCATCAGGCGTAGCTCCTGTCACATTTGCAAAGATTTTAAAATCAATGTTGTACAGACCAGGATACAACAGTGTATTCTCTGGTCCACGAAAAGCATTGACACGCGCCAGAAAATGATCTGCAATCTGCTTCGCCAATGCATCTACTTCCTTTTTATCGTTTCCGTACTTTGGCAGATGCAACAGCTGCTGTCTTAACACTTCATAGCCTTCAAAATCAACAGAAAGTGCCTTGATCAGTTCTTCCATTGTAACTAGCTTTTTCTCATATACAGCTGACTGTATTGCATATAAACAGTCAGCTGCTGTTCCTATGCTTCCTGAAAGCAGCTGATAATTAGTGATATCAAAGCCACCTCCGCGAAGCGGATCTTTTCCGGTACGCAGACATTTCTCAAAAGTACCTGCCGTAAATGGACTAGTAATGGATACTGTCTGGTCTTCCTGCATTTTCTGTTTAATCATCAAAAAGTAATGATCAAGCTGATGATCCATCTGCTCAAAGAAAGCACTTAAAAACTCAGAAAATGTAGTCAACTCCTGTGGTTTTTTTGATTCAATTCCAATCAAAAGATTTGTTTTCGGTACAAAATCCGCCCCATGTATGCTATTTTTTTTCATAGAAACTGGCTTAACACACGGATTTTCGTTTCCTCCAAACAAGGTAAGTTCCACTGTTTTGACCATCTCATACTGCCAGAAAACAATCGCACTCTTTCCTGCAATTACCGTCTCTGTACAACCGTCATTTGCATATTGGCAGGCATCCTCGTGACAAATACCAGCCTTTTCCATTGCAGGAAGTACAGCTTCATCAAAATAGATTGTTGGCTGTCCACTTCCAGATGACAACATATTTATGCAGTTATCGCGAAGCTTTTTCGGTGTTTTTTCGTGAAAACGTACGTTCAAATGCGGCTCAGATCCGCCCGTATTTTCATACGCTACCAGAATCAAATAAGTAATCTCATTCGTCTGGTCATTTCCTTTGGCATCTTGTCCTGAAAGCATCAGATTTCGCAGCGTATCACCAGTATTGATCTCATTCATTCTGGTAAACATCTCTTCAAGCATTTTTTCTGCTTCTTGCTGATCCCAAATACCCATTTCACAATCATGCTTATAAAATGGATATAACAGCTGATCAAGTCTTCCAATACATCCTGCGCCAAATGGACTGCGAAACAAATATGTAAACCAAAAAAGTTGGAGTGCCTCGCAAAATGTGTTTGGCTTGTTTATTGTCAAATTCTGACATATCTTTGCAATTTTTTCATAACGCTTCTTTTTAGTATCACTTGTTTCCTGCTTTGCACATTCTAGTGCAAGTACCATGTGATCTGCAACAAACTGTTGAAAACGCTTCCAGACATGAAGCAAACTTTCCAAATACGCAATATCTAACTGCGTTTGATCCTGCAATTCGCTTTGCAAATTATTTTTAAGTGTTTCAAGTGTCTCTGCTGCAATTCTAATCACACCATCAATGCCATATTGAAGATAGCTGTCTGCCATCGGATAATGACAGTTATCAATCTCAAGCAAGAACGACAAGATTGACCAATCTGTAAGATTTTTTCTCTTGCTGTCATTCTTATCCCGGTTTCGGCGGCCGGCAAGCCATCCGCTTTCCGGCACCCAAACCTCATATGAATTTGCCAATTTATCAAAAACTTCACTGCTCTGTCTTATTTTTTTTAATAGCATTTCCTGATTATGCATCTCATCCGAGTTTGTTTTCAATTTTTTTCTGCCTCCCTGCAGCTGTCGTGCTCTGGCATCTGATTATGTTTTTGTCGATATTGCGAATTACTCAATATCGTACTTTACAATATCCATGTATACTGTTCCATCTGCCACAAATGAGATTTCCTTTGCCGCAGTATCTGTCGTAAATGTTACACTCATCACTTGCTCACCATCGTTTGCAAAAACCTCTGCACTAAAACGGTCAATCACAACACGAAGCTTAAGCTTACCGCCGTTATTTTTTACCTTGCAGGAACGCTTGTGAATCATTGCGATTCTGGAATCAGAGTAGCTTCTGTCAAGCTCAAGCTCAGACTCATGCGGACGATAGCGAAGTGCTGTGTAATGCTTGTTATCCTGTGCAAATCTCATTTCAAACATATAGTAACTGTCGTCCTTGCTTTTTGGTGCAATCGTAAGTTCAACATCAGCCACACGACCTTCAATGCCTTCAAGCTTTACTGCCTCTAAACCTGCCACACACACACCATTGTGTGAAACTGGATTTTTGCGGCATGCATCAAATTCCTTTATCGGACGCTGAATCAGCTTGCCATCAACAATTGACAGCTCTCTTGGCAGTGCCATCTGACCAAACCATGGCTCAGTCTCTGCATGCTGGTTAACAAATGCCCAGTTTTGCATCCATCCAATCATGACTCTTCTGCCATCTGGTGTCTGTGTAGACTGCGGTGCATAAAAATCAACACCATAATCAACAGTCTGTGCATGCTCACATGTAAAGGTTCCTGTCTCATCGTCGTAGGTTCCGATCTGGCATACAACACCGTGACCATTTGGATATTCAAGTCCTTCTGCCTCCATCTCCATCGGACTTACAATCAAAACTGCCTTTCCATCCAGCTCAAACAGATCCGGACACTCCCACATCTTTCCAAACTTTCCGTTATTCTGTGCTAAAATGCTCTTAAAGTTCCATGAGAAGCCATCCTTGCTTTCAAACAAAACTGCACGTCCATCTCCCTTGTTATCACAGTTTACCATCACACAGCGATAGCTTCCGTCTGCTGCCTTCCATACCTTCGGATCTCTAAAATCAAATCTGTTCGAATCACTTGGCAACTGTTTTGCTGTCATAACAGGATTATTTTCGCATTTTTCATAATTTACGCCATCACCAACTGCCACGCACTGCTGCTGTACATCGTGCATTGTTCCATCTGGCTGTTTTTCAGATAATACACCTGTATACACAAGAAGCTGACGTCCATCAGCAAGATCAATCGCACTTCCTGAGAAGCAGCCGCCGCCGTTTTCATACGGTTCATCTGGTGCAAGTGCTGCAGGAAGATAATTCCAGTGCAGAAGATCCTTACTCACTGCATGACCCCAATGCATCGGTCCCCAGAATGGACGATATGGATAATACTGATAGAACATGTGATATGCTCCATTATAATAAGAAAAACCATTTGGATCATTCATCCAGCCAACTCGTGGTGTCAGGTGAAACACCGGTCTCATCTGTGGTGTGATCTTTTTCTCGTTCTCTGCTTCATAAGCTCTTGCCTTTTCTAATTTTTCGCTGATCATATTTCCTCCCTTTTGTTTGCTGTCTTTATTATTTATAAATTTGTTTGCGTACCTATCTTACACTGTAAGTATATACTCGAAATGCCATTTATGTCAACCGCTTAACACTTTGGCAAAACAGCAAATTTTTATATTGTTTTTTGTGCTATTTTACTAGGTTTATATATCTTATCAAGACTTTTTTAGTCATAAGCACTTTTCATATTCCAAATCTGTATTGAATTAATTCTTGCTTTGGAGCTGTTTGAGCTTACGCTGATTTTTCGTTCTCCTCCTGACACATAATTTCGAAGTGTCATCGCTTTTCTCTGATTTAAATAAACCTCAAGCATCGAATGATCAAGAAAATATTCTATTGTAATCTCTCCTTCAACTTCAACCAGATCACACGAATCACGAAATCTTGAAATCTCCTTACCTTCTGCATTTCGTGCAAAAAAACGTTTTGTATTGCGGTTATACACTACTTGAACATACCTTGACTCATCCACTACACTTTCTGTGCATATTGCGATTTCATCCGCATCTGTAGTCAGCTTTACATACATACGATTAGAATTAATCTTTTCCAGATCGTGATTTAGTTCTTCTATACCACAGCTTGTTCTTTCAAGAAGCATCTTCTCTTCACATGACAAGATCTCACGAATAGGCTGCATTTTTAGCCCATTATCCCACCAAAGTTGCAATGGCAGTCCACCATTATGTGCCCATCCTGCATGATACTCATCTGAAAATGGCCGTTTTCCCTGCGCGATTGTAAATACAACACTTCGCTTATCAGGCGTAATGAATCCACTAGGGCCAGTAAAAGTACCATGTCCAAGATCAATAAGCATTGCACGGTCATTCCATTTTGTGAATGTTTTCTTTGACGCGTCCCAGTTTCCAAGAAAATAATATGTCTCTACAATATCATGTTCTATCTGGCAAGCACAAAACATCATAATATGACATACAATCTTTCCAGAATCATCTAGAAGCGGCAGCAACACAGGAAGCTCCCACACATGACCACATTTTTGATTAATCTCATAATCATAATCCACAAGCATTCCGCAAGATTCCCAATTTAAGCCATCTGCTGACACATACAATGCTGCATTTCCTCCTCCATTATGCTCATCTCCTGTACCAACCAGCATAAAATAGTTATCCTGCTCTATCCAGACAAATGGATCCCTAAACTCTCCCAACCAGCCAATATCCTGTTCTTTTATTAATGAAGGATATTTTTTCCACTTCTTTAAAAGTGTATCTTTTTCTAAATCTTTTGGCTGTGCCAATGCAACTGCCTGATTTGGGAAACGATTGTTATTTCCTGCTGTGTAATAAATACGCGGCACACCATCTTTGTCAACCAGTCCACTTCCTGACCAGCATCCAAGCTCATCATAAAAACCATTTTCTGACTGCAGCGCCAATGGTAAATCCTTCCAGTGTACCATATCATTACTTGCCAGATGTCCCCACTGAATGGAATCCCATATAGGTGCATGCAGATTAGCCTGATAAAAAATATGATAATAGCCATTATAGAAAAATGGTGCATGCGGCTCATTCATCCATTTTTCTGGTTCAATCAAATGATATTGCGGGCGGTTTGCATCATCTAAAAATCTTGTTCTGTTTGGCGTGTATAATACTTTCTCTAAAGAATTTTCTCTTTTTGAATCTTTTATGGCTTGTTCAACTGAAACTGCTTCTGATAAAAATTGTATATTTTTCATCCATCCCCAGAAAACACCCATCTGAGGTGTCAAACAATCCTTATCAGCATCTTTTCCGATGAAAATCGGATGTCTTGGCCATTTGATCTTCTGAAAACGGCCAAACTGTAAACGATTTGATAACACGCCGTTGACCACAAGATCACACCAGCCTTCGCGAAAACGGTAAATAACAAATATATGATTCCATTTTTCAAGATCAACGTTCTCACGAATGGAGTAAAATACCATTTGTCGTCCACCAAAGCCGAGAATCACCTCAACCTTTCGATCTGATGTCAGTCTGACTGCCATTCCTTCACTTGTTTTTCGATCCATACAGGAAAATATAGCATCACCTTCACTTGAAATGCCAAATGGAGCAATTTCAAATTCAAGCGTAAATGCATTTGCCTGCTGCAAATCTCCCTGTTCCTTATAAAACCATACTGAATATCCATCAAAAAAAGAAGCATTATCTCTCTCAGGAAGTAACCTGTTTTGATACGCTGGATCCGGATTCATCTTAAGCTGTGATAACATTTTCATCCTCCTTTAATATTGACCCTTTGTTGTACTTCTTTGCTATATTCTTTTTCATCCACTCCCTGCCCCTGCTCTGTCCATGAGCTTTTTATCATCGTTCACGGATACAGCAAGGGCAGGCATTTTCATGCCTGCCCCATTTTCTCAGGTCTTTTTTACTGAGCCTCTACATAACGGTCATATGCAGCCTGCCATGCTGCAACAACGTCTTGCAGTCCCATGCTGTCCATTGCAGAAACATAATCGTCCCACTCATCCTCGATGCCGCCATCTGTAAGCCAGTGAGCAGTCTTTTCTTCTGTCAATGCCTTTAAATCACTTAAATAGTCATTAATTGTATTTGTTTCTTCTTCTGTAAACACAACAGAAGGATAATACTCTGTAGAATCTACATACTGGAACCAGAAATCACGTATGTCATCAATTCTTTGCTGAGCACGATCCTCAAGATAATAGTAAGTACCATAATCCTCTGTCAGCTGCTCTGTAGGTCCTAACAACTCATTCTTTGACTTCAGCTCACCTGCTGTCTCACCATCCTTTAAATCTCTCATCGTGTAACAGCCCTTCTCATCTGGCTCCTCGTTCCAATAAGAACCGATTGCACCATAAATTGCCTGCATACTGTTAATCGGATCATACATCTGATCTACCCACTTTAATAACAGTTCTGGATTCTTACATGCGCTTGTAATAGAGAAATTCTTATGGTTAGTTGTTCCACACTCATTTAAGTTTACATGATGAGTTCCGTCCGGGCCATCAAGAATCGGAAGATACTCATAACTTTCTGCTCTCTCATTTCCAACAACTTCCGGAATTTCCCACCAGGTAAATACACCCAGTCTTGCATCCTCGCCATTGCCCTTTGCAATATACTGGCTGGAATCCTGAGAGAATACTTCAATATCAATCAGACCTTCCTCAAACCACTTATGGAAGTAAGCGATTGCATTCTTATAGTTTTCGCTAGTTGCCTGATAATATACCTTTCCATTATCAATAGCTCTGTGATCCTCGTTATAATCGGTAAAACCAAATCCTGCAAACAGTGTTGTCATTCCAGCACACCAGTTGTTTGCCATAAAGGACAGCGGAATTTCATCAGTTGCATCACCATTTCCATTGCAGTCATTTTCCTTAAATGCAACAAGTACATCATGGAGTTCATCGAGTGTTGTCGGCATTTCCATTCCAACTGCCTCCAGTCAATCCTTATTGATAGAAGTAAACTGCGGGATAGCACCGATTCCAATATATGTACCATCATCATCAATGTAACCCATCTCAGAAATACCTGGAAGTCCATAGATATGACCGTCTGGCATAGTTGCTGTAGCAAGAAGCTCTGGTCTCTTCTCTGCCAATGCAGTCAGATTTGGCATTGTCTCCTCATTGATATAATCCTCAAGCGGAATCAGAACACCATAGCTACCATAATTAATCAGCTCATAGTCTGTTAATTCTGCTGCCATAAATGCATCTGGCATATCAACACCTGCATTTAAAATCAGGTTCTTCTTCTCAGTCAGCGTATCTCCTGATACACAGTTCCAATCAATAGTTACGCCCATTGCTTCATTCATCTGCTGTACAAGCGGCTTCTCACTATTGTCTGGTGATAATGCGCTGACACCTGCAAAGATGTTGAATGTTGTCTGTTCAGATTCACCTGCAAATGCCATCTGAGGAACCAGCATTGCTGCTGCCATGGTAAGTGCCATCATTTTGTTTGCCTTTTTCATTACAAAGTCCTCCTTAAAAAATATATATTGTTTATTTTATTGTAACCTTTTTATTATAACCTTTTATTATATTGGCATTTGGACAAATCAGCCCTTTACAGCTCCTGCCATAAAGCCTTTTTCAAAATATTTCTGTACAAACGGATACGCAATCAGCATCGGAACAGAGCCTACTACAATTGATGCAAACTTAATTAACTCTGTCAGCTTATTTGCTTCCGCATAACCACCATCCATATTTCCCATCATGCTTGCCATCGCCTGACTTTGAATCAAAATCTGACGAAGAACAAGCTGCAGTGGATATCTGCTTTTTTCCTGCATGTAAATAAGTGCTGTAAACCAGTCATTCCAATAAGCAACCATTGTAAAGATAACCATTACTGCGATAATAGGCTTTGCAAGCGGAAGTGCAATCTTTACAAAAGTACGGATATTTCCACTTCCATCAATAGATGCAGCCTCATATAACTCCTGCGGAATGCTTGTCTCAAAGAATGTTCTTGTTACAATAACATTGTAAACAGATACACCGCCAGGAAGAATAAGTGCCCAAACACTATTAAGCATATGCATCTTTGATACAACCAGGTAAGTCGGAATCAATCCACCGCCAACATACATTGTAATAACATAGAAGATCATGATTGCGCGTCGAAATGGAAGCGTCTTTTTTGACATACAATAGCCTGTTGTCAATACAAGTGCAACAGATACTACTGTTCCAAGAACAGTATAATAAATACTATTCAGATAGCCTCCTGCAATCGAGTTTTCTTTAAATACTCTCTTGTAACCCTCAAATGTGATCTTCGAAGGCAATAAGAATGTTTTTCCCGCATAAACCTCATATGGATCAGAGATTGACGCAATTAATACATAATACAGCGGATACGCTACTAAAATAACAAGAATCAATAAAAACGCACCATTGATAATGTCAAATGTCTTCTCGGAAGATTTCTTTTTTATTTTCATATTGCTTGCCATATCTTATTCCCCCTTTTAAATAAAGCTCACATCTGACAGGCGTTTACATACTGTATTCACCACAACCAGCAACACTATATTAACAACAGTATTAAACAATCCAACTGCTGTTGAAAAGCTGTACATTGCCTTCAAAAGACCCTGCTCATATACATAAGTTGCGATAATTTCTGATGTTGCCTTGTTTAAGCTTGTCTGAAGCAGATATGCCTTTTCAAATCCGACATTCATCAAGTTTCCAAACGACATAATCAGCTGAATTACAATAACAGGTACAAGTTCAGGAATGTCAATATAGAAGATTCTCTGAAGCGGTGTCGCACCATCCACTCTTGCAGCTTCATGCAGTGACGCATCTACGCTTGATAATGTTGCAATGTAAATAATTGTTCCCCAACCTGCGTCCTGCCATACACTAGATGAAATGTAGATGGTACGAAATGCAGTTGCAGAGTCAATTAAGTTAGTTGCTTTTCCGCCGAATGCCTGAATGATTGTACTGATCAGTCCTCCATATGGAGAAAGGAAAATACGAAGCATACCACACAGGATCATTGTTGAAATAAAATGAGGTGCATAGAGTATCGTCTGCGAAACACGCTGGAACTTTTTCCACTTCACCTGATTAATTAAAAGTGCCAATATGATTGGAATAGGAAATGTCCATAAAATACTGTAAAGACTCAGCAATACCGTATTTTTGATCATTCGTATGCTGTTATAATTGTTAAAGAAACGCTCAAACCATTTCAATCCTACCCACGGACTTCCAAAAAAGCCTCCAACTGGATTGTAATCACGGAAAGCAATCTGTACACCATACATTGGAACATATTTAAAAATAATTGTCAGAATGATGCCTGGAAGCAGCAGCACATAAAACTCCCAATGCTTTGCGATTTGCTTCCACAGATTTTTCTTCGGAACAGGCACTGCTCCTTGTTTTGCCTTCTTCATGCTCTTCCCTTCTTTCTTTTACTTTGAGTGTTACTTGAAACGTTTCATGTTTATATTTTCATTATAGTTATGCTTTTTCATATTGTCAACTATTTTTCTTGCATTTTCTCATTTATGTGTAATATATTCAATTTTGTTATCTTGCATTTGTGCATATATAACAATATAACGTTTCATATTTTTGTGGTATACTATTTATAAATAAATTATGATATACTATTCATCAAGATATCCGGGTCAAAGGTTCAAAATATCTTTTGACCCCAACATCTTTATTAACATCACGTTTCAGGAGGATCTTTATGACAAAAACAAACGCGCCCACTATGAAAGACGTTGCTAGGGAGGCTGGAGTTTCACTTGGCACCGTATCTAAAGTTATTAACGGAATTACTGTGCGCGAGGAATATAAAAAGAAAGTGGAAGCTGCCATTGCCAGCCTCCACTATGAAATAAATACCTATGCACGAGGATTAAAAACAAAAAAAACAGGACTAGTTGCCGTGATTATTCCCAACATGCTAAATCCTTTTTTTGCAGCCCTTACCGATTATATTGAGGATGCCTTATACAAAAAAGGATTAAAAACAATGCTTTGCTGCTCAGATGGTATTCCTGAAAAGGAGATTGCTTATTTAAATCTGGCAACGCAAAACAAAGTTAACGGAATTGTTGCACTGACCTACTCAGATATTGGAAATTTTATCAATCCTGATATTCCGATTGTTGTCTTCGACCGCTTCTTTGAAAACCGCAACATTCCTCGAGTTGGGTCAGATAATTATAATGGCAGCATGATGGCTATTGAAAAGCTGCTTGAGCTTGGCTGTCGCCATCCAGTATACATTCGTTTTCATTCTATCTTCCCTGGAGAATCTGACAAGCGAAAAGATGGCTATTTGGCTGCCTGCAAAAAATATCATATAACTCCCGACTTTCTTGACATGGAAGATTGTGATAATTTCATTGACATTATGAAGCAATTTATTGATAAGCATAAAAAATCAGATGGCTCTCTTTCCTTTGACGGAGTTTTCTGTCATACAGATTATCACGGTTATCTATTCAAGAAGCTTTTGCAAAAGGAAGGATACCGTGTCCCAGAAGATGTACAGCTTATTGGTTTTGACGGTATCCGCAAATTTGGTGGGTCAAAAGAAGATCTTTTTGTCTCCTCAATGTGCCAACCACTGCCGCAGCTTGCCGCAAAATGTGTAGAAATTATCACGACAGAGGATCGTTCTATGATCCCTAGCTTGACACTTCTTCCAGTAACTTTCGAGGATGGCGGCACAACGAGATCACTCAAAAAAGGTTAAGGTAACGCCTATGCTAAAATGGTTCATGCTAACTGTCTATATAATCCTCTGCTGCTACGTTATGTGGTCATTTTGCAGATGGACAAAAAATATATATCTTCCAAAGCGCCGCGCCTTTAACATTATTGTGTGCGGACTAATATTAATCTTTGCTGCCAGCATTTTTTTAGGGAAATTTCTTCCTGAAAATGATTATCAGCTCTTGATTTTGCGATTCAGCAATTATTGGATTGGCTTCTTAATTTATCTGATTTTCTTTATTCTCACAGCTGATCTTTTCTTGCTGCTTCTAAAGCTTGCTTCACGTCATATAAAATCAAGCAAGCATCTTTTGTCTTCTGTATTTCTTCGCACTATACTTGGCTTTCTTGTCATTTTACTTAGTATCAGCTTTACCGTATATGGATGCTTTCACGCAAAGATGCTGACTACAGCCCACTATAAAGCCACTATTCAAAAAAGTGCCGGCAAGCTGACAGATTTGCGAATGATTTTACTTGGAGATTTTCATCTTGGCTACAGTGTTGGCTGCTCCCAGATTGAGGACATGGTTAATACAATTAATTCCGAGAATGCTGATATTGTTGTTATTGCAGGAGATATTTTTGATAATAATTTCGATGCACTTGATAATCCAGAGCGTCTTGAAATGCTCCTGTCACAGATAAACAGCACCTACGGAACATATGCCGTATTTGGAAACCATGATGTGACAGAGACATTGATTGCCGGTTTTCCAATTTCTTCAAAAAATGCACCGCGCGATCCGCGCATGTATGAATTTCTTGAAAAAAGTAATATTAGCGTGCTTGAGGATAAGACAGCAATAATAGACAACAGCTTTTATCTTACTGGACGTCTTGATGAAAAACGCACCGGAAATGGAACAAAAAAACGTGCTTCTCTTGATGAACTCACAAAGAATCTTGATCCATCTATGCCGCTTTTTGTGATAAGCCATGAACCTGATCATCTGTCTGATTACAATGCGCACGGTGTTGATATAGTTCTTTCTGGTCACACACATGCCGGCCAGTTTTTCCCACTGACGATTGTTCAACCGTTTGTGTGGGAAAATTACTGGGGCATGAAAATGATTGACAGCATGTACAGCTTTGTCACTTCCGGCATTGGTGTCTACGGACCCGACATGCGTGTTGGAACAAATAGCGAAGTTATGGTAATTGATGTTCATTTTGAATAAAAAATCATTTGCTATTTCCTCCTATGTATACTATGATGGATATTAAGTATACACAGGAGGATTCTTTTATGTCGGCAGAATTTCTTGATTTTATTCTTGAAGTGGTCATTTCATATCTTGTTCCCATCCTAGAACTGATCGGCGTCTTTATTGTCGCCTATGGAACGATAAAATCATTTATCAAATTTATACGTTCCGGTCTAAATTCCGATGATACAAGAGTAAAGATTGATCTGGCTGAAACACTGGCGCTGTCTCTGGAATTTAAAATGGCAGGCGAGATTTTAAAAACAGTTGTCTCCCATACAATTGAGGAACTGAGTATTCTTGGAGCCGTAATTGTACTGCGTGCGCTTTTAACATTCCTGATCCATTGGGAACTGAAAATGGAACGCCAGACAGAGCATGCCGAGCGCGAACATGCTAAAATTCATGAAAAAGCAAAGTAAAATCAGAAAAAGCTCCCCTAGCTTCGTTTGAAGCTAGGAGGGCTTTTTCTAATTTACTCGCTTGTCATTTCTACATCAATCTGTCCATAATATGGGCTGTCCTCATCCTGCAGCACAACTATTGTCTTTATATGATCAAGCTGCATCAGCTTAAGTTTATTTTGTTCTTCATCTGTGTAATTATCTGGCAGCTCCTTTGGAACTGTCAGTGTAAACTGATATTGTGTACTTCCGTCTGTAAGAACAGTGGATGTTATCGTAAGCACAGCTTTTACCTCAAATAGAAACGATTTTATGCTTGGTGCTGCTGCACGCAAAATGACATTTTTTCGCTCAATCTTTGCCTCTTGCACTGGTGCTGGTGATGCTTCCTCCATCGTCTGCTGTATCTCTGGCAGTGATGTTTCTGATGATGGCAAAAGTGTTGTCGCTTCTGGCGTTTGCAGTGATGTTGTACTTTCCTGCTCTTGTGTCTGCGTTGTTTCTTCTGAGGATATGCTTTCTTTAGAAGTCGTATCTTCAGCTGTGGAAGGCTCACTAGACGCACTTTCTGTTGTTACCTTCTCACTTGAAGCTTCTTCGATCGATGTTTCTTCGATTGAGCCTTCTTCAGTCGTTTTTTCCTCAGTAGTTTCTTCCTCGTTCGCTTCACAAACTGTCAGTTTCTCCAGCAAACTGCTTCCATATGATGCTTCCCATGCAGCAGGATCCTTTATCCAATCCTCTGCCCTCCAATAAAAGGTAATCTCTGTTGTCTGACCATCTTGACAATTAAAGAAAAGTGTCGCATCAAAGCCCGCCACTTTTTCCCAGTCGCCGTTTAAGCTCCATGAAATTTCATTTGTCTTTGCTAAAATCTCTGACACAGGCTGATTACTTTGATCTAAAAGCGTATACGCTTTCTCTATCTCACCTGCCAAACCAGTAAACTTTGGTGCTGTCAAATGACCAAGACTTGTGTTTTTTGAAAGTACAAATGTCTTATTATCACCGTCATGTACGTTTGCACTAACCTTTGACCAATCGCTTAGGCCAATCTCATCCATTGCTGCAAAGCGAATGGAAAGATCGTATAAAAGATATGGCTCATTTCCATTGACCTGCTCAGTATAAGGCACTGCATAGCCGTCTTCTGGTAAATAGACACTGTATTTCTTTTGAACACCATCTGTATCATATTTCCAATAAACAGGAAGCAAACGATATGTGCATGTTTGTTTTCCTTCCCTTGTAACGCGCTGCTGCATAGTTTGAACAAGATATTCACTAATTCCAGTTCCTTGTGCAAAACAATATGCAAAGCTTGTATTATCGCATTGCTCTACACTGGCATCAGAAAAAGTATCCTCCATCTTTTCTTTTTCTCGCTGTGTCTTTTTAAATTCATCTGTACCTTTATCACGATAAAGACTTGTCACATCTGAATCTAACCACTGCTTTTGTTCTCCCTCTGCAGTTGTTGTCCCTGCAAGTGCCTGTACACTCATTACAGCACAGTCTGGTTCTGTTATGTAAGCATCTCCAAGCGGTGCTGCCCCATCTGTCACAAACACTTCAAACCTGGCAGAAATAAGATCTCCATTTTCATCTGTCGTGTTTGTCTGCTTTAGCCATGCATATACAAGGACCTTTTCCTGCTTACTTTCACATGAAACATAATATGGAATAAGATATGTATAGATACCATTTGAACGGTCTGTATACATCTCATATACACCAATAAGACCACCCTGTGTATCATTTTGCTCCATCGTATAGCCGCCTGACTTTGTTGAAAGCATACTGCGAACATAAAAACCTGCCTGACTGTCATCCTTTACAATTTCAAATGAAAAGGCATCGCGATAAAAAAGTGTATCTCTTGTCATTTGCCTTGATTTAAGCAGTGACAGCACATTGATCTTATAGCCTGCACATCCTTCTTCATTCGCATCCACATCAAAATAAATACTTCCCTGCCATGCAGATGCCTTTCTTCCAGAATCCTTCCAGTTTCCATTTTCATCCAGATCAAAAATCGGGTACAAAAATTCCTGCTTTTTATCTGAAACAAAAAGCTCTGGTGCTGCAAGAGGTTCTGGCTCTGGCGGTGTCTCTGATCCAGATTCGCTTTCTGACTCAGACTCACTTTCAGACTCTGATTCACTTTCTGTCTCAGTCTCTGATGGCTTTTCAGATTCACTTTCTGATTCACTTTCTGTTTCAGTCTCTGGCTCTGATTCATCTTCTTTAATACGCACAGAAAGTGTACTTGTTGATGGTCTGCTTATTGTAAATCCATTTTTGTCTGTAATGCCTTCTCTTTTTACCTGCACAGTCAGGCTTACACAGTCTTCTGGCACACTGACATGACACGAATATGAAGTTTCTTCATCTGAAGCTATTTCTTCTTTTGATAGTAAAAGCGTCTCCTCGTTTGTCTTCGATAAAGCTGTAACGTTAACTTCATATGATGTACCCTCATACTTTGGTTTCTCACTTTCAGCATCCCACATGACAAGCGCGCCATTTGAAGCATCAATCTCGTCATCATCTGTTGTCTTTTTATTTACGCTAATCAATACAGGAAGTGTAATTTCGCTTTCTTCTTGAGTAAGTTCATAGCGCCAAACACCGTACAGACTCTGGTCAGATGATGAGTGCTGCATTAATGCGCTATTTTTCAAAAGAGGTGAATAATAAAGTCTGTAGCCATCATCTTCTGCTAAAATCGCATAGCCATCCATAACTTTTCCTGACTGAATCAGACTGTCACCTGATGAAAACGCAGGATCTTCTGGCGCAGCAGAAACTCCATCGTTTGTCACTCGCGCTGCAAGAAGCTCTGACGCACTCCAACTTTCGCTTCCATTTGCCTGACACACAATATAACCCAGCTCAACCTGACCTGACATTAAGGTAACAGGATATGCAACAACTGTCATTTCAGTACAGTCAGCTGTATCAAAATGCATCTGCTCCATCTTGTCTGTGCTGCATTTCTTTATTGATGCCTGATACTGAACCGGTACCTGAAGTTCTTCATCAACAGCCTCTAACGCTGTTTGAATCTGCATTTCCTTCTTTTGTGCATGACCTGCCAAAATCTGATACAAAGATGCATCCTTGTTTTTAAAACCAGAATACATTCTGTCTGGCTTTAATGAAGTATCAAATACCGCTTCGTTTTCACATACAGTATTTGCACTCAGCACATCAAATGTTTTTTCTGAATAGGTAGAGCTCTTATAACCTTGACACGACACACGACAATTAATAGTAATCGCCTCTTCACTTGTAACTGCAATATGTCCTGTCTCTTCCCATCCAAACTTTACAGATGATGATTGACTTTTTTCTTCATCTGAATCGGCTGATGAATACACAGCTGTCACTGTTAACTCTCTGTCGCCAGCAGTAATTGACGTAAAATCATCCTTGTTGTCAATTACAATCTCATACAAAGCTGTCTTATCTTCATTATCTGACACACTAGTGTTTTCGCTGCAAAGCCTCAGATGATATGACAAAGCTGGCAGCTGTATTCTTTCGTCTGCCGCCTGCGCAGTACTCCACTCAGACGTACCCTCTTTATTGACGGCTCTTACATGAAATACAACAGCATCAACCTTTTGTCCTTCTAATTCATCTGGCAGTTCTAAGAAATTATCTGTTATCTCTCCATTCTTACTTCCAATTTTAATCCGCTTTAAAAGACCGTTTTCCAGAACAGGCTGATTATTACTGTCTCTTTCATATGTTTCATACTCAGCTTCATACTCATAGTATTCGGCAAAAAGACCTGGCCAAAAACGAATCATCCATGATCCGTTCTCCTTTGTAAATGTGATTCCGCCTGGAATACCAGGCTTTGGCTCTGACTTATCGAATACTGTAAGATCTGTCAACTCACTGCTTAGCTTTTCCCATACACGTATACGTATATTTTCGCTGTCCTCATCTGTCTTTGCTTCTTCTGTATTTAAAAGAAGAGGTGAGACAGACAAGCTTCCTGCAAAAGCTGTCCACTTTGTGTAAATTTCTGCCTGATCTTCTTCTGTAAGTTCATCTTCTTTATAAACATACAGCTCAGTTCCGATACCTGGTGTTTTTTGCTCCTTTTCTGACTTATTATCATCTGTATTTTCTTTTTGATTTTCTTTTTGGTCTTCCTGGTCTTCGTTATTGTTTGAATCATATGATTCGCAGGCAACCTTTACGCCTTCCGTGTTCCAGCTTCCTGCTACCTCGATGCTTCCTAGTGCCACGTCACATCCATCTGTCGCACCTGTCACTATGATTTTGAGCGCACTTGCCTCTACTGCGTCAGGTGCTTTCACAGAAACTGTACCACCATCATCAGCATCCTTGCCTGCTGCCTGCAAACCTGCAGCAAGTTCTTTCCAAACACCGTCCTCTGCATCTGCGTACAGCACATCAAACTTATATGTCCCTTCATTAAGCCATGTAAGCGTCACATCGGACAGCTTGCATGTGCCATTCAAAAAAGCCGTATAGATAGGGCAGCGCTGCTCTTTTATATCAAATGAGGATGATGGAAAAACAGGAACGTCTACCGACTGATGTTTAATCAGATTTTGAAGCTGTCCTTCTGATGCTTCCACAAATGGATACTCTCTGTAAGAGCCATTTGCATCTGTCTCGCCTATTGTAAGTGAAATATCACATATATCAGCTAGCAACGCATCTTCAAGTTTTTCTCCTCCTGATATGAAATACAGGCAGTTTTCACTTTCATTTGCATCTGCTGCAATTGGATAAACGTTTTCACTCACGCCGACACAATCAGTCAAATTTGCTGTTAAATTACTCGTAATGCCATATGACTCGTTGTCAGAGGAAATTATCGGTGCATAATTCTGACAGCGCATCAGAACCAGATTTTCGCATTCTGCTGTTGTGATCCCTGCTGCCACAGCTGCCTCTATTACTCCTGTGTTAACACAATCTTCCAATAAAACTTTTTCTTTTGTCTGTGCCACAATTCCTGCGGCTGTCCCGTCTGCTGTAACCTTTGCATGATTGACAAGCTTTGAAAGTGTCTCATCTTCCTCCTTCATTGGAAGTGATGTTGCAAAAATACCAGCTGCAAAATCTTTTGCTTCAATACTTCCTGCAACTGTCAGATTTTCCAGCGTTCCGCCATTATAAGCACAAACTGCTGCCGTATTCTGATCACCAGTAACTGACACATGATCAAGGCAAAGATCATGAATCGTACCTAAATTTTCCAGTACAAATGCTGTACCATCGCCCTGCGGATACCAGCGGCTTGAACTTCCTGTTCCCATATTTGCTTTATCTGACAATGTAAGGTAGTCAATCGTGTAAACTTCATCGCCGTCCTTAGAGCCAAGACTGCTTTCCTCTCTAAGCTGTGTAATCATAGGAAATGCTGTGTCTGCCTCTTTTACCGGAAGTCCGTTTTGATAGACCATTCCCTTCGCCAAAATTGAATCTGACTCTTGCAATGTCTCATCACTCTCGTCATCTTCTTTTTCATAGCCCCAGGCAAAGTCTCTTGAAACGATATATGTATTTTCGCTTTTTTCATCTTCCTCTGCTGCATAGACAGCTGCATCCGTAATCATTTCTGCAAAACGGATGTTATAAAGATGTCTTGCGTTTTGAATTTCATACGATGTACCAAGGTCCTCATCAGTATCTTCGCCATCCTCACGCGCAAAATACATAAGCTCAGAATTGCTTTGTCTGCGCCCTGTAATTTGATAGCCTGATCCGCCGCCCTGCACAATACAGCTGATTTCATCAACACCATATTGTTCCAGTCCAAAACGATGCAGACTAAGCGTATTCATAAGCTCACCTGGCTCGCCTGTTCTTCTGTATGTCTCATAGGCAGCCTGTGTTGCACTTAAATCAACTGCATCAAGCACGAGCGTGACGTTTAGCTCTTCATCTATATATGCAAGAAATGGATATGTACCAAGCTTTTCTTCTTTTTTTCCTGCAAAGCTCGTTACTTCTGCCGCAACCACCTTTAACTCATCCTCTGCCGACTCAGATGGTATACTGTAATAATAACCTTCTTCTGTTTTCTGTCCGCTTAAAGATGCGTTATTAAAAGAAATCTCAAGAAGCTCCTCATTCGTCTTTGCATCGCATATCATAACCTGATAATTCATCAGGGAAACTGCCGTCTCTCCCTTAGAAAGCTTCCATGTCAGATTTAAAGTCTCTTCATTATGTAAAGATGCATTTAAAACCTTAACTTTAGTCGCTGTATCAGCTGCCTTTGACAAGGAATCTGCTCCATAATAGCCAAAGCAAAGACCTGTAGAATTGTCACTTCCGCTTCCCTTTCTGTTTTCTTTGGAACGGTTTACAATATTTGCCATCGTGCTTGTACAGCCCGTGTAGGAAAGTGCTTCCACGCGATCACTATACAAAACAGAGTAGACAAGTCCGTCTCGTGCATCAAACTCCACACTCACACAGCCATTTGCCAGCAATGTTTTGTCATAAAGGTAAGCATCAAAAATATCATACAAAAGCGTATGTGAAGCATCAGCACTGCCATTTTTGTAGGCTTTATAATCAGCTGGCGTTCCTGTCACATAGTACAAGTTTGAAGTGGTCTGTCCATCATCGTTTTTCCAGATCGTTGATACATTTACCACTTGTCCGTTTTCATCAGTAATTGGAACCAAAAGCTTGTTTTGTCTTACAATTGCCTGTGCAGAGGTTTGTGCTTCCTTATCAAACGCCTCAAGATGCTTATCAGTGCTATACTGTGTCATGCCTGACTGCGCCGCTAAAAACAGCGTACGGGCATAGTGTTCCTGACGCTGCCATACCGACCACTTCTGGTAATAAAAAATGCCTGCTGCCGATGCGCCAAGCAATATGCCAACAAGCACCATCGTCACCATAAGCTCTACCAGTGTAAAGCCTCCCTTGCTTTCTTTGATTCGCTGTAAGATATTTCTGATCAAAATCAAACCTCCCAAGCTGTCTTATCGTTTAAATTTGCTGCTTAAAATATACACTGCTCCAGCTCTCTTTTATCCTGTGCGTATTTGAGCGCTGTTTTTTTCTCAATCAGCCCACGTGAAACAAGCTTTGCCAGATCATAGTCAAGCGTATGCATACCTGCTGCTGCGCCTGACTGCATTACACTTCCAAGCTGATGCGTTTTTCCTTCACGTATCTGACTTAGCACTGCATCTGTTCCTGTCAGAACTTCTGTTGCCGCTATTCGGCCGCCGTCTATAAGCGGAACTAGGCACTGTGTCACAACACCCTTTAATACGCCTGCCAGCTGAATACGAATCTGATTTTGTGCCTGTACCGGACACACATCTATAATACGGTCTACGGTCTTAGCTGCCCCTGTCGTATGAAGTGTTGACAGCACAAGATGACCAGTCTCTGCCGCCGTAACAGCTGCTGAAATCGTCTCGTAATCACGCATCTCTCCGACAAGAATAACATCTGGATCCTCTCGAAGTGCAGAGCGAAGTGCTCCCGCAAAAGAACAAACATCCTTTCCCACCTCTCTTTGATGAATCACAGCTTGATCCTGTTCGTACACATATTCAATCGGATCTTCAATCGTTAAAATATGATCTGCACGTGTATGATTGATATAATCAACCATTGCCGCAAGCGTTGTTGACTTTCCTGAACCAGTAGGTCCTGTCACTAAAATTAATCCTCTAGGCTCATTTGCGAGATTTTGAAGCACTGGCGGCAGATGAAGCTGAGATAGTGTAGGCACTTTTGCATTAAGCAGACGAATTGCTGCCGCGAGGCGTCCCTGCTGACAAAATACATTGACTCTCTGACGGTTTCCATCTGATGTTTCAAGTGCAAAATCTGCATCCTCTCCACGCCAGATGCTTTCCTGGCTTTCTTTTGTAAGAAGAGACAAAATAAGCTTTCGCGTCATCTCATCTGACAGCTCTAAGTCACTCTTTATGAGCTTTCCATCAATGCGAAGATACACTGCCTGTCCTTCGCTTATATGAATATCAGAGGCACGCTGGCTTCTTGCCTCACGTATCATTTTTTCTATCATATACAGCTCCTTTAAATATAGTATGCCACCTTCTTAAGCTCCTCGACAGTAGTTGTACCATCCGCTACAAGCTTAAGAGCCTCATCAGTTAGCGACTCCATGCCAAGATAATGCGTCGCATAGCTTCTAAGCTCCTCCATAGGAGTTCTCTGTGTAATCATTCTTCGCATCTGATTGTCCACGCAGAGAATCTCATGGATTGCACGTCTTCCGACATATCCAGTATGGCTGCAGCTGTTACATCCCTGTGCGCGGCGCACGCGCGTAATCTTTGGCCCTATAAAAGCTTTTTCCTGCTCTGTCGGCTCATCCCAGTAACCACACTCAGGACAGACAACACGTACAAGACGCTGTGCCACTAGACCGACTAGTGAGTTTGCAACCATATATGGCTCAACTCCCATATCAATCAGACGAATAATGGACGACACTGCATCATTTGTATGAAGTGTTGAAAATACAAGATGACCCGTAATTGCAGCACGTACTGAAATGGCTGCCGTCTCCTCGTCTCTTGTCTCTCCGACCATAATAATATCCGGGTCTTGACGAAGAAGAGAACGCAGTCCGCGCTCAAATGTCAGCCCCGCAACAGTATTTACCTGGCACTGATTGACACGCGGAATATTCCACTCTACCGGATCCTCAATTGTTGCGATATTCACCTTGCGGTTACTAAGCTTTTGAAGTGCCATATAAAGTGTTGTTGTTTTTCCGGAACCTGTCGGACCTGTAATGTAAATCATGCCATTTGGTGCCTCAAGCATTTTGCTAAACTGTTCAAAATGTGCCTGATTCATGCCAAACGTCTCGGCATCTGCCACCATATTTCCAGAAGCTAAAAGACGAAGCACGGCCTTTTCTCCAAATACAGTCGGAATCACTGATGTACGAATATTGACATCGCGGTTTGCGATTCTTGTCCGAAAATGACCGTCCTGCGGAAGTCTTTTCTCTGCAATATCCATCTGTCCTAAAATCTTTACGCGGGCAATCAGATTTTGATGAAGACTCTTTTGCAACACGACATAATCAAGAAGCTGACCATCTACACGTATTCTGACAGATGTTTTCTCCTCAAACGGCTCAATATGAATATCAGACGCATTCATGCTAAATGCGCGTGCAAGCAAGTTGTCAAGAAGCTTAATAACCGGTGCATCAGAATCTCCCTCATCAGCATCAACCTCAAGTGCCTGCTCACGTTCTCTTGCCATCTCATTTGCTGAGCTGGCGGCCTTTTTTGCCTCGATTTCTGAATAATAGTATTCAATTGCCTGATTTAAAGGCAAAAGCTCTGTCAGCCAAATTTCAAGGTTCATGCCGGTAGTCTGGCGAATATCCTCAATTCCATAATAATCAAGAGGATCATTCAATACAATTGTAAGATTATTATCCTGGTACTGCACAGCAAGCATATGATATTTCTTTGCAAGCTGGACTGGTATCATTGCTACCGCCTCTGTCTGTACCATAATTCTATCAATCTTTACATAGCGCTGTCCAAGACGCGCTGAAAGTGCTTCTAACTGCTGGTGCTCTGTGATAAAGCCAAGCTTAATCAATGCCTCACCAAGACGAATGCCTTTATTATTTTTCTGATACTCTAGTGCCTCATCAAGCTCGTTCTGATTGATGTAGCCGGCCTGAAGTAACACATCACCAATTCGTATATTTTTTTCATTTGCCATCGCTGCTGCCTCGTGTCATATAAATCATCATGCTGACCTCCAGACGCTTTCCTGCCTGAAGAACATCCTGTCCATTATTTGTTGTCTTAACTGCTGCATCACTTATTGAAAACGATACTATTCTGACCCCTTCCTTTTCTGAAAGCTGATCTAAAACAGCAAGTGCCTGATTTTTTGTGCCTATCGCCGTATAATCTGCCTGAGCGCTGTAGACATACTCTGTCTTTGTATCTATCTCATCCTTCTTTGAGTCTGCAGATGCGTTCATATCTGACTGCGTCTGTTTTGCCTGTTCATTTTTCTTCAAAAGCGCCATACGTTCACTTAAGCTGTAAGGTGTAATCTCATCAAGCAATCCTGCGCGAAGCGTCGAATCCTGCATAATCATCCCCTCACTCACAAACACATCTGTCAGATAACGATTAAGTTCCTCATTAGTCTGATATGGAAAGAAATGACTTTCTAATTCTGCCAGCTGCTTTTTTTGCTCCTCATCACGTTTTTCATCTACCGGAAGAGCTGCTATATGTACCTGCATCTGAAGCTGCTGCATTTCCAATGCCTCCTGCTGCATTTCCAGCTTATCAAGGCAATTCATCTGCGGCTTCACATCAAACCAGTAAAAACAAAAAACTGCGGCACAGACTGCCAGACCTGCTAATAACTTTTTATCTCGTTTTGTCACTGTAAAATCAATTTTCATCTGCGGCCTGCCTTCCTGCATGTTCACTTAAAATACAGACAACCTTCACGGTATAACCATCCTGTGCCTGATTCTGCGTATATCCTGTAAAATAAACGCCCTGGAAAATATCAAGTGTCTTCCAGATCTCAATAACTTCTGAAACATCGGTAACTTCTGGTGCCACTGCGTCAAACTGCAGCTCTCCTGTTGCACAATTGTATCCTGTTATTGTAATTAATACTTTATCTGGACAGCAATCCTCAAGCGTTTTGAACACATCACTTGTCACAAGAGGATACGAATATATATTGGCTTTTGCATTTTCCATATCAAAAATCATATTGTCCTGCTTTTCCACCTGAGCTCCAAGCTTTTGTGCACTCTTATCAGTTGCCTGATTCGTTTCATCCTCTAAAAACGCTTCCAGCTTAGCAATTGTTTTTTGATATTCTTTTTCACTATGCTTTAAAACACCAAGCACATGTCCGGCTGCCAGAAATGCTGCTATCACAAGTGCCGCCGTTATTCTTTGCTTCTTTCTTTTTTTTAGCTGCTCTGGACCATTTAACAGCCGATAGTAAAAATCAATCCTTCGATCTGGAATCGCTTTTATCTTTCTTATCTTTTCTGTCTGATGCTTCTCCATTTTCTCCACCTTTCGCAGCTTTTACAAAAGCAGATTTCCGATTCCATAAATGTAAGATGACGGCTCTGCATTAATTTCTCCGTGATCACTTACTGCTGTTTTTACAAACGAAATTCCTTGAATCATACCTGGTGCCTTCGCCCTGATGCCATACTCCTGCATATATGTATCAAGCTCTTTTACCACGTCATCACTACCTCCTGCTATACCAGCCAGATATATACTGTCTAGTGTATAGCTGCTGTGACGCTGTCTGTAAAACTGACGTATTCCGTCTGCGATCTGTCCCAATTCCTCGATCCATTCAGCGCTTCCCTGATCATTTAACATACGGTTTCTTCGGCTGTAAATATAATTTCCATTTTCAAATAATACACTGATCGTAGTGCTTCCCTGTACCAGCATAAACACGCATGTCTCATAGGCAAACATTCCTGTTGCCGTCACTGCTCTTAAAAGACATCCAAGACCAATGCTGATTCGTTTTACCTTCAGCTTAAGATCAGAAAACAAGGATAAATAGCTTTCAATTACACTTTTTTCCAATGCTGCGCAAAAAATATGATTCATCTCATATGGACTATTCTTTGGGAACGGGAAATAATCGGTTACAAGATCAGTCTTCTCTCCGTCTGCAAACTCCTTATTAATGCAGGAAATCAGCTCCTTATCCTTCATATAAGGAACTTCAAGCATTTTTGTCATAATCTTTCCTGAATCAATTACAAGGCAAATTCCTTTTCTTGGAAGTGAATAACGATTCCAAATCTGTTCAAGTCTCTCCTGTAATCGCTGTTCTCCTGTAATGATACCATTCATAATCGTCCCCTCTGGGACTGCCAGACTATATACTTTTTTAATCTTTGCCTTTGATTTTGACCCTGTTCCGGCCACGATTTCTATTCGTTCATTTGAAATATATACTGAAAGCTCCATCCTCTTTTCTCCTTACATCGTTCCACTTGCCTCAATCTCTGCATACATATTTAACAGCGGAAGCATCACAGCAATCATAATCATTCCGACAATTACTGCCATCACAATAATCATTGCCGGTTCCAAAAAGCTAATCAGACGTGATATTGCCTGCTCAGATTCATACTCAAAATTGTCAGCCGCTGAGATAAGCATGGTATCAAGACTTCCTGTCTCCTCACCAATCGCTACATTTCCTGCCAGCTTTTTATGAAAGCCATCAATATGTGCCAGAGCATCTGACAAGGACTCTCCACGCCTCACCATAGCAATTGTTTCATCAAATTGAGATTCCAGATAACTATTTCCAATCGTATCTTTGCTCACCTGAAGCGCTGTCACAATAGGCAGACCGCTTGTGTAAAGAGAACAAAGTGTTCTTGCAAAACGCGCTGTATAAATCGTCTGAATCAAAATGCCAATTTTAGGAATCTTTAACTTAATTCGATCCACCTCTAAACGAATCTTTGGAAGCTCCAACACTGCTTTTGCAATCACATATAAAACAGCAATGCCAAACAATACCCACAGCCAATTTCTCTGCATAAAACCAGATGCAGCCATCAATGCCACTGTCACAGCTGGCAGCTCCAAATTAGCAAACACATCCATAAATTTTGGCATAATATAGCAAAATAAAATCATGACAACCACAACAATTACTCCGCACAAAATCTTTGGATACAGCGTAGCGCTCTTAATCTTTGCACTTAAACGATACTCCTTTTGATAATGCTCTGCCATTCTAAGTGCTGTCTGATCCATACGGCCTGACTCCTGTGCTGCGCGAAACATATTTATGAGCAGCTCTGGAAAGGCATCTCCCTGATCCTTCATCGTATCAGCAAATGAATTTCCACGGCGGACACTTCGAATCATGTTTTCATATATTGCCTTTTGTTTTGGCTTAATCGTCTCCTCTGCCTGCATCAGATTAAGAGCCCTCACAAGCGGAACACCTGCGCCAAGCAAAGTTCCAAGCTGCCTACAGAACTCAGAAAGCTGCCTTGGATTAAGACGATATGTATTTTTTTTCTTCTTTTGTGCCAGACGGCAGGAAATCAAAAACAGATTTTCTCCCCTTAAAAGCTCGTAAAGTGCAGCCTCATCAGCTGCCATAAGCTGCCCTTTTTTCTTCTTTCCTGCGACATCCTTCGCCGTATATTGATACTTTGGCATAAGTCCCCCCTTTTAAAAAATTATGGATAGATACCAGGAAAGCAGCCATTCTCCCACAAATAAAGTCAGCGCTGTCCCTGCGCACAAAAACGGGCCAAATGCAAAATGCTCTTTTGCACCCTTTTTCTTTGACAAGAGAAGTCCGATTCCATAAATACCTCCTGAAAATACGGCAAGCATAAACGCAGTCAGACTCATTTTCCAGCCAAGAAAAAATCCGATCACCGCCATCAGCTTAATATCTCCGCCGCCAAATGCTCCAGGCACAGCAAGCGTTATCGCAAATAGCGGCAGACTGACTGAAAAAAATCCAATCAGCCGTTCTATTAATGTGACATCTGGAAATGCAAATACAGCCATCGCCGCTGGCACTATACAGGCAATAACAAGACCATTTGGAATCTCCATTGTCTGCTGATCAATCTGCGCAATGATTAATAAAAGTGTCAGCAAAGAAAATACAGTCACAACACAAAGGTTGATCTCATGCCAGTAGCCATTCCAGCCTCCAAAACATAATAAACTAAGCTCTGCGACTGCCATTCCCATTGCTTCCGTAACTGGATATCTAGCCGGAATCCGACACCTGCACTGTCGGCATTTTCCTCTAAGAAGCAGCCAGCTGACTACCGGAATCATATCATACCAGGCAAGTGTATAACCACAAGATGGACAATACGATCTTCCCTTTACAAACGAGATTTTTCTCGGAAGTCTGTCTGCAACAACATCTGCAAATGAAAATATACAGCCCCCCATCAGTATGAAGGGAAGGCTGTATATCAATTCAATCCATGTCATTTTGCCACTTACTCGATTTTGATCGTTCCATCTGTAATCGTGCAGGTCTTTTTTATTCCGCTGTCGGTTACACTGACAGAAATAACCTTTCCAGCCTCAACTGTAATTGCATAGTTTCCACTTCCATACTGCGTCAAAAGACCGCCAGAAAGAGAATCTACATCTGCAAGATTCTTATCGTCTGAAAGGATATCTGTAGTATTGCCGTTTGCATACTGTTCGCTCGCTACTGTCTGAGCTGCCAGATAAATGCTTCTTGTGTTTGCTGTCAGTGTCTTTTCCTTTGCCTTGTCGATATAGCCATTTAATGCACCTAACATCAGAGATGCCAAAATACCGATAATAACAAGCACTACGATAATTTCAACAAGTGTAAAACCCTTTTTGTTTTCCTTAGCTTTCTTTAATTTCTCTGCAAATGATCTCATTTTGCTCCTCCTGACTTAATCAATCGTAAAATCCTGATCGTTTTCATCTACATCCTTTGCATGCTCATTTAAAGAAGACCAATTGTCTGATACAACAATTGCACCCTTATCAATGATTTCCATCTTTGCCGTAGCAGATGAATTATACGCTGTATTCGGTGCCAGGTACTGAGCTGTAATATCACCCGTCCAACATGCAACACCTATGACATTGCACTGAGAATCATACTCAACTACACAGCCTGTATCAGAACCAACATCTGGATTTTGCTTTACGCCTGAAAGCTCCTGCACCTGTGTACGCGGACGATACGCCGTCTTTCCTGAATAAACCTCAGATCCAACTGTATTAGCCGCTAATACTACACTTCTGCAGTCAGCAAGCACTTCCTTTTCCTTTGCCTTGTCTATGTAGCCATTCAGTGCACCTAACATCAAAGACGCCAAAATTGCAATGATAACCAGCACGACGATCATCTCAACCAGAGTAAAACCGCCCTGGTTCTTTTTGCATTGTAAAAACCGCTCTTTTATCTTCCCCATAGATTTTTCGACCTTCACCTTTCCAATTCTTTCTTACATCAGAATAGCATGATATGGATTATTTTTCAAGTTGTTTTTCCATTACAACTTATGGCTATTACTGCTCATATGTATCACGAAGGCTTCTTATCTTGAGTGTTTTTCGCACATTATCTGCGCTAAGCACCTTTCCTGACAGAACATCTTCCTTTCGTATGCAGATTGTTTTTGTCTCTTCCGATGTTAAGTCAAAACAATTATCGGAGAAAATAACATCATCTTCTATTTCTAACCATACAAACGGTGCAAAACAGTCTGCACTTATCTGTATTTCAATAGTGCCATCCTTTTCTGTTACAGAAGTCTCGATCTGCGGCTGCAAAAGATCCATATGCTTATATGGAACAAAGCTTTCTGCCTCAGTACTTGTCGTGCCGTCCTGCCATGTATAAACTGCCTCTGCAAACACGCGGCGCTTCTTTGATCCGATCACATCTGCAAAATCTCGCTCCAGCACATGAATACTGCTTTGTGCCTTTACTGTCGTCTCCACAGTTTCCTCAAATAATACATTAAGCTCCACATCCCTGATGCGCACTGTTACGGTCAGTGACTGATTCTCAAGTGTCTCATTTGCTGCACTGATAACTGCCTTTGTTCCCTCTGTATAAATATAACCGGCCTTTGGTGCAAATAAACGGGCTGCCATGTAATGAAGTGCCTTCCATCGTCCAAAATAGTCGATACTTGCCCATGATGCCACTGGCCAGTTATCATTTAACTGCCAATACAGTGCACCCATGCAGCGTCCTCTGTTTGCTCTCCAGTGATCTACACCTGCCTTAATTGCAATACCCTGAAGCACCTGACTTACATATACTAAGCTGTCAAAGTCCTTTGGATAACGGAAATTCTCGGAAATATAATATAAAATCTTTCCGTTTGCTGTACCGTTTTTCTGATGACTCTCCATAACTGGTGAGAAAATATTGCAGTCCTGCGGCAGTGCAAATGTATCAATTGTCTTTCTTTCCGGGAAGGACTGGAATCCAAACTCAGAACAGAAACGAAAATAATGACTGCGATAATCTGAAAATGGCTTCATGCCATGCCATACATCCCAGTAATGGCAGTCTCCTCTGTCATGATCGTCTGGATTATCAAAACATCCGCCTGATGATGGTGATGATGGCCAATAAAATGTCGCTTGATCCTCTGCCTTTGTTACCTTCGGAAGCACGTATTCAAACTGCTTGATATAATCTCCCTTGAGCAGTGGACTATGTGTCTCTGAAATACCCCAATGATCCCATGCAGACTCTAGTTCATTGTTTCCGCACCATAGTCCCAGACTTGCATGGTGACGCAGACGGCGCACATTATCTACTGTTTCCTGACAAATATTCTTTTCAAACTCTTCTGTAAAGTCATAGACATTGCATGCATACATCAGATCCTGCCATACAATCAAACCATACTGATCACACAAATCATAAAATGTATCAGATGGATAATAACCGCCGCCCCATACACGAAGCATGTTATAATTAGCTTTTACAGAAGATCGGATCAATGCCTCTATGCGCTCCTTCGTGATCCATGGATAGATGCAGTCCTCTGGAATATAATCAGCTCCCATTGAGAAAATATGAATACCATTTATTACAAATGCAAATTCATTTCCCCACTCATCCTTCTTTGTGCTGACTGTAAGTTCACGAAGACCAATAGAATATTCCTTTGAATCAAGCACGAACTGATTGTTATCCACCAAAGATACCTGCACCTTATACAGTGGCTGATCCCCAAGCCCATTGCACCACCAAAGCTTTGGCTGCGCTACCAAAATTTCTGCACAGACTGCTTCTTTTATTGTCGGCAAAACGATTTGCTCTAGCTGCACGCCTTTTGGATCTGTCAATGTGACTATTACTTTTGTATTCTCTAAATTTGTATCCTGTTCAGGCTTCACCTCCACACTAAGAGAAACTGTATCAGACTGCTCAACTGCCTCAATATATTCCTCTTGAGACAGCTCACCCATCTGAGGGCGCTCTTTCCATGTGTGCTTCTGACGAATTACCACATCCTCAATGCGGCCTGCATTATAACACTCCAGATATAAATCTCTCCAGATGCCTATATCTGGCAGCTGTGCGCCCCAGTCCCAGCCAAACATAGAATGTGCCTTTCTAATATACTGATTGCCTAAAATACCACCTGTTGGCTCATATGTAATCTCCTTTCCCGGTGTTGCCTCATGCTCACGAATGTAAGTCAGTGCTGAATGAAAGTAAATGCGAAGATGATTTTCCTTTTGCAATGCGTCCTTGCAGTCAAAGCGCCATGTGCGATGCATATTATCAGCCTTTCCGACTAGCTTCTCATTTACGTAAACATCAGCCAATGTATCAAGTCCCTCGCAGACTAATACGCAGTGCTTCTTATTTAATTGCTCCTCTGAAATACAAAAATCAGTTTCAAAGACATAATCCTTTGCCAGAAGCTCTCTTGCTTCATATTCATTTTCACGGTAATACGGATCCTGCATTTTGCCTGCCTCTAAAAGACCGGATAAAACAGTTCCCGGCACACTCACCGGCGTCCACTCATTGCTGTTTACCTTGGCAAAACGCCAGCCTTCCTGTAAATTAACACGCTCCATCGTCATTCCTCCCAATTATAAGTTTCGATTTTGTAAAAAGGCAGCGATTTTCCAGCACATATCTCTGCGCTGAAAAACCGCTGCTTAAACTTATCTGAATAGTATCAGATTTTAATGACTTTTATAGTAGTTGATCAGGCAGCCATCAAGAATAATCTGTCTCTCATCATCTGTAAGTGGCTTAATCTCCAGCTCAAAGCTCTCAAGTGCATTATCCTTGACAGCATAAGCTGTTACCTTCGGCTGCTTTTCCTTAACAGCATCACGAATACCTGGAACAAAAATATAATCCAGATTTGCAAATGGAAGTTTCTCTGGCTCGAAGATAAATGGAATCATACCCCAGTTAATCAAATTCGAGCGATAACGCTTTGTTGCATACTCTTTCGCAATATTAGCAAGACCGCCAAGTACACGCTGGCAGGATGCTGCCTGCTCTCTTGCAGAACCATCTCCCGGCTTTACTGCATAAATTACAGAGCCAATCTCTGTCTCGCTTGCCTTTACATCTGGGAACAACTTATGAATCTCATTAAATGCAGCTGCTACCTCATCATCTGCCTGACATGGACACTTTCCATCCTCACGTGCTTCTTCTGCTGCACGAACCTTTTTAGCACGTCCAACATACTCCGGATCCTTTCTGGAGAGCGTAAACTCAGCAAGACCAAGCGGATTAGAACGGAATGATGATGTTTCACCAGATGGAATCAGTTCATCCGTTGTCGTTACAGGATCGTGGATCTCAGATACAACCTTTAATAAGATATTATCGGTCAGCGGTACCATTGACGGCCAATCCTTGATATTTGGTCCAAACTGAATTTCTACAGATGGATCTGCCTTTCCTACACCATTATAAACACGCTTCTCGTAGATATGACTGTCAAAATAGTATTTTGGCTTTGTAAAGTTCACATCAATATCAGTTGCTGCTGTCAGGCGGCCCTTATTAAGTGCTGTAGCTGCAATTGAACGTGCATCCATAAGTGCAACTGATGCGATCTGCCCGTTGTTGACCTTTGAACCCTCACGATTCGGGAAGTTCCTTGTTGAGTGACGAATTGAAAATGCATTATTTGCCGGAACATCACCTGCACCAAAGCATGGTCCACAGAATGCTGTTCTAACAGTTGCACCAGTTTCCATGATCTTTGCAATGCTGCCGTTTCTAATTAATTCCATGTAAACAGGCTGAGATGCCGGATATACACTTAATGAGAAACGTCCGTCACCGATGCTCTGTCCATCTAACATGTCGGCAACATCACACAGATTTTCAAAACCACCACCTGCACATCCTGCGATAACACCCTGATCAACATACATCTTGCCGTCTCTTACCTTGTCACGCAGCGTAAATGGAACTTTATTTCCAAGACTCACTGCCGCACGCTTCTCTACATCGGCCAGAATATCATCAAGATTAGCATTCAGCTCATCAATCGTATATGCATTGCTTGGGTGGAATGGCATTGCGATCATCGGACGAACTGCTGACAGATCAACACATACAACACCGTCGTAATATGCCACTGCTCCCGGATTTAACTCTCTATACTCCTCTGGACGTCTGTGTATCTCATAGAAATCCTGTACCTTTTCATCTGTCTTCCAGATAGATGAAAGACATGTAGTCTCAGTAGTCATAACATCGACACCGATACGGTAATCAACAGACAGATTATCAACACCAGGTCCGACAAACTCCATTACCTTATTTTTTACATAGCCGTTTGCAAATACAGCCTTGATGATTGCCAATGCGATATCCTGCGGGCCAACACCCTTTACAGGCTTTCCTGTCAGATAAATTGCAACAACCTGAGGCATATCAATATCGTAAGTACGGCCAAGAAGCTGCTTTACAAGCTCTGGTCCTCCCTCACCACATGCCATTGTTCCAAGTGCACCATAGCGTGTATGGCTATCAGAACCAAGAATCATCTTGCCACAGCCTGCAAGCATTTCTCTTGCATACTGATGAATAACTGCTAAATGCGGAGGTACATAGACACCGCCGTATTTTTGTGCACAGGAAAGACCAAACATATGATCATCCTCGTTGATGGTTCCGCCTACCGCACAAAGACTGTTATGGCAGTTAGTTAAAACATACGGAACTGGAAATTTTTCAAGTCCGCTGGCTCTTGCTGTCTGGATAATTCCAACAAAGGTAATGTCATGTGAAGTAAGACGATCAAACTTCACTTTTAAATGCTCGTCGTCCCCTGATGTGTTATGCGCCTGCAGAATCTTATATGCCATCGTCTGCTTTGCCGCTTCCTCTTTTGAAATTGTACGGCCTGTCTTTGCCGCTACTTGCACTGCCGCATCTGCATTGTCTGCGATCAGCTCTTTTCCGTCAATCAGGTATGCACCACTTTCAAATAATTGAACCATACTGTATGTACCTCCATGCTGTCTTGTGCGTATCTAAGCCAGGCAAAAACCTAACTTAAATTCCATTATAGTTTACTATAAAAGATTTTGCAACCTGATACTATTTTAATTTTACTTGTAATTTTCTTACAGATTAGCTATAATGACAGTAATAGTGAAACGTTCTCTAATAGTGAAAGAAAGGAATCAAAAATCATGAAGTTTATCACAATCGGCGAACTTTTAATGCGTCTTTCCCCTCCGGATTATGAGAAGATCCGCACTACCAGCTCTTACGTTGTCAATTTTGGCGGTGCTGAGGCAAATGTTGCTGTCTCTTTAGCAAACCTTGGCGTTGATACTACTGTATTTACTGTCCTTCCGGACAATGATATCGGACGAAGCGCAGTCCGCTCTTTAAAGGCAAATGATGTACATACATCCCCTATTATCTTCGGCGGCGAGCGCATGGGCGTTTATTTCCTTGAGGAAGGAATCGGTGTGCGTTCCTCTAAAGTAATTTATGACCGCAAGCATTCCGCCTTTGCAGAATATGACTATACTACTGTTGACTTTAAGGCTTTGCTTGAAGGCTATGACTGGCTTCACTTAAGCGGAATCACACCGGCACTTTCTAACAGCTGCCAAATCTTAATCGAAGCTGCAATCTACGCTGCAAGACAGCTCGGCATGACAATCAGCTTTGACTGCAATTACCGCAGTATGCTGTGGAGCTTCGACGAGGCAAGAGATATCATCAGCCGCTACCTTCCATATGTCGATGTACTTATTGGCATTGAGCCACTTCACTTACAGGATGAAAATGGCCATGATTTAAAGGATGGCATGTCCATGCAGCCTGATTACGAAGAGCAGGACCGCATCTTCCAGGCAATGGCAGACCGCTATCATTTCAAAGCAATTGCAAGACATGTTCGCTACACCCACTCAAGCAGCGAAAACTCTTTAAAGGCTTATCTGTATTATAATGGACAGACATACGAAAGCAAGCTTTTCCGCTTCCAGATTCTTGACCGTGTAGGCGGCGGCGATGCCTTCTCATCCGGCCTTATTTATGCTCTCATGAACAATTATAAGCCAAGAGATGTTGTCAACTTTGCCGTTGCTTCCTCTGTTATGAAGCACTCAATTCACGGTGATACAAATATCACCGATGTAGAGAGTATCCAGAGACTTATGAACCAAAGCTTTGATGTGCAAAGATAAACAAAAGACGCTATAAAAAAGGGAGAAGCTGCGGCTTTTCCCTTTTTTTCTTCATATTATATCTTAATAAAAATGGAAAAAATGCGTTCCCCAATTTATAATCTTGAACATCGGAGTCTCAAGCTCCTTTTTAGCTTCCTTCAATAACTGCGGTATATCCAGATGCTGAGGACATTTCTTTGTACAGGCACCACAGCCAACACATTTTGCAGCATTTGTTGTCTCTTTTCTAAATGTCGTCATCTGAATATAGCGCCAGCGCGCATGACTGTCCTCTGACAGCTGATTATAGCACTGAAAAACAGCTGGAATATCTACTCCCTTCGGACATGGGCAGCAATAATTGCATCCTGTACAACCTACCTTTACACTATTTTTGATATCGTTTTTCACATCCTCAATCAGCTGTCTTTCATCATCGGTCAGGCAACCTGGCAATGCCAGTGATGCAGTTTTACAATTCTCATTTACCATCTCCATTGAATTCATGCCAGATAACACACATGTTACCTGCGGCTGATCGTAAAGCCATCGAAGTGCAAGCGAAGCAGCTGACTCATTTACATCAGACTTTGCAATGCGCTTTTTTGCTGTCTCTGGAAGCATTCCAACAAGGCGACCTCCGCGAAGAGGCTCCATGATAATCACTGGAAGTCCTTTTTCTGCCGCGTATAAAAGACCCTTTTTTCCGGCCTGAATGTTTTCATCCAAATAGTTATACTGAATCTGACAAAAATCCCAATCAAATACATCTACAACTGGCTTAAAATTCTCGGTATTGCCGTGATAGGAAAACCCGATATTTCGAATCTTTCCGCTGTCCATTTTCTCCTTGATCCAATCCTCAAGCCCCATCGCTTTTAAGCGGTTCCAAGAAGCCAAATCATTCAGCATATGCATCAGATAATAATCAATATGATCAGTCTGCAAAAGTTCCAGCTCCTGATTAAAGATTTTTTCTGCCTGCGCAACTGATCTCACCATATACTGCGGAAGCTTCGTTGCGATATAGATCTGATCTCTGCAATTGTTCTCAACCAGAATGCGGCCAAGCACTTTTTCATTATTTTTATAGACATATGCAGTATCAAAGTAGTTTATACCCTGTCTGATGGCCTCCATAACCTGATCATTTGCCTTTTGAAAATATTCTCCTGTTCCACTTCCCTCAAATCGCATACATCCAAATCCTAGTAAAGAGATGTCATTGCCTTTTCTATCCTTTCGATACTGCATTCTGTTTTCCTTTCCTTAATATATGATAAAGCTATTCGTGCCGATCATCTCGTCAAATGTTCATCTTCCACAGCTAGACTTGCATATCTGGCAAATCCTTTGCATCTGACACCTTCGCAATTCAAATTGAAACCAGCGTAATCCAATATCTCTGCTCCACCACACCGTCTTCTTCAAACTCAGACTCCAATACACCACCGTTATTCGTAATTGATTTTGCTGATCCAATATTGGTCTTATCGCAGGTCATTAGCACCTTGTTAATGCCAAGTTCTTTGCATTTTTCAAGAGCCAGACCAATCATCGCTGTCGCATAACCTTTTCTTCTCTCACTCGGACGAATCCCATCGCCAATATGCCCACCACTCTTATAAAGACTTTCGTTTAAATAATGGCGAATATTCACAGCACCGACAAAAATATTGCGGTCGATATCCAAACAAAAATAGACAGAGTCCGGCACAAGACCAGGCTTTTCACCTTCTTTTGTCTCCAGATTTTCCAAATAGTACTCAAAATCATGGTAATCATTCTTTCGAATTGCATATGGAGAGAAGTCCTTTTCGACTGCCAGCCACTCATCCATCATATCTGTCAGCTGCTTCTTATATTCAGCAGTCAGCTTTACTAGTTTAATATTCACTACCATTTTCCTCCAAACTTCAACTCTATTTTTCATGACAGCTCACTTAACGAACCCTTTCCGATACGTCAACTCGAGTCTGGCACTTTTTTCACTACTATAATACAAATGCTATCTTACCGCAAGCCCAAATCGTTGTTCCTAGATGGATAAGTTTGATCTTTATATTATAATTTGGTTTCAAATCATTTTTCATCTTTTATACTCGATAAAATCCCTAATATATCCAATTTTATCTTTTATACTAGATAAAATTGTAATATTTGCTTGTTTTATCTAGTATACTAGTGATATGATATACTCACTATTATATGAAAGGAGCCTCTTTTATGATTAAACGTGAATTATATATGAAACGCATCCGACCATTTATCGGAAGCGATTTAGTCAAGGTTATGACTGGTATCCGTCGCTGTGGAAAATCCGTTATGCTAGAACTAATAAAAGACGAATTAAAAGCATCCGGTGTTGATTCGTCCCAATTTATCTCAATTAACTTTGAGGATATGAGATACACCTACCTGCAAACTGCACAGGCTCTGCATGATGAAATCACAAAGCTTGCTTCTTCCATTGATGGAAAAGTCTACCTTTTCTTTGATGAAATTCAAGAAGTAACAGATTGGGAAAAATGCATTAATTCTCTACGAATCACGCTTGACTGCGACGTTTACATTACAGGTTCGAATGCCAAACTGTTGTCCGGCGAACTTGCTACCTATCTTGGTGGCCGATATGTTGAATTTATTATTTATCCTTTTTCATTTGCAGAATTTCTTGAATTGTACCATCTCACTGCACCAGATGAATCAATTTCAAGCTGTTTTCAAAAATATCTTGTATCGGGTGGTATGCCATACTTGTCTAACCTTCGTTATGCCGAGGAACCATCCATTCAATATTTAACAGATCTTTTTAACTCAGTTCAGTTAAAAGATATTGTCAAAAGAAACAAGGTTCGCGATGTTGATCTGCTAGAGCGAATCACAGCTTATATTATGTCAAACATAGGGACACCATTTTCTGCTTCCTCTTTGGTGAAATTCTTAAAAAATGAGAAACGTTCTGTCTCTGCAGATACCATTCTCAATTATTTAAAATATTGTTGTGATGCCTACCTATTTTATCAGGTAAAACGTCAGGATCTTCAAGGAAAACAGCTTTTATCTTCAAATGAAAAGTATTATATCGCAGATCACGGTATTCGAGAAGCCGTCTTCGGCGGCAACATGCGCGATATCAATCTAATTCTTGAAAATATCATTTACATGGAACTACTGCGCCGTGGCTACACCGTCACAGTTGGAAAAGAGGGAAACAAAGAAGTCGATTTCGTATGTGACAAGCGTGGAGAGCGCCTCTATATTCAAGTAACCTACCTACTCGCATCACCCGAAACCATTCAGCGTGAATTTGGCGTGTATGATAACATTCGAGACAATTTTCCAAAGTATGTCGTATCTCTCGATGAATTTGATATGAGCAGAAATGGAATCAAGCACCGCAATATTCGCGACTTTCTACTAGAAGATTCTTGGGCATGATTTAGAACACAGGCGCTTTAATCCTCGTCCATTCAATGACCGAGTCATTCATCATCTGATACTTGCAATCTTCGAGTTGTACTGATATACTGTATCTTATCAGGGGCGCAATCTCCCCTGAGGTCAGTTCACGAAACTCCAGTTTATCCGTGCCTGACTCTAATTGTCAAGAAAGGTGGTTTTAAGATACTTTTATGAAGAAAACACTTGGTATTATCGGTGCCGAGCAGCAGGAAATTGATCTTTTGCTTGAGCATCTTTCACTTGAAAAGACCGTCAAAAAGGCCGGACTGTCTTTCTTTTGCGGTACCATCCATGAGTATCCTGTTGTTATCGTAAAGGCCGGAATCGGAAAGGTGAATGCAGCAGCCTGCACACAGATGTTAATTGATCTGTTTGATGTAAAGATGATCGTAAACACAGGTGCTGCCGGATCCTTAGATTCCCGCATCAATATTGGCGATATTGTTGTCTCCACTGAGGTGATCCAGCATGATCTCGACGTTACAGATCTTGGCTATAAGCCAGGTGATGTTCCAGGTACTGGAAAGGTATTTACCTCTGACAAACTGCTCCATGATCTGGCTGTTTCCTGCAGCCATGAGGCAAATCCAGATGTTACAGTCTATGAGGGCTTAATCCTAACTGGAGACCAGTTTATTTCCGGACAGGAAAAGAAAAATTGGCTTATTGACACCTTCCATGGTCTTTGTGCTGAGATGGAAGGCGGTGCAATTGCCCATGTTGCTTCTTTAAATGAAGTTCCATTTTTGATCATTCGTTCAATCTCCGACAAGGCAGACGGAAGTGCAACTATGGATTACACACAGTTTTCCAAGATGGCATCATATCACTCTGCACGCCTCGTTGAAGCATTGATTGAAAAACTGTTGGCACTATAATTATTTTACTTGAATCATCACCCCTACTTGGGTGCATACTATTTAGCGAAAGGAGTTTTACTATGTCCGTTTTAACTATTACAAAAAGCAATTTTGAAGAAACCGTTTTAAAGTCTGACAAGCCAGTACTGCTTGATTTCTGGGCTTCCTGGTGCGGTCCGTGCCGTATGCAGGGTCCGATTATTGATCAGCTTGCCGCTTCTCATTCCAACGTCGTATTTGGAAAGGTAAATGTAGATGAGGAGCCAGATCTTGCTTCCGAGTATGGCATCACCTCTATCCCAACTCTGATTATCTTTAGAGATGGCAGAGTGATTGATCAGGTAACAGGTGTTACCTCTAAGGCTTCTATTGAGCGGATGCTTGGCCTGTAATCCTGCATTATTTTAAAATAAGATAATAATAGGATTTTTGACTCCCCCGTTTTTTATAAGACGGGGGAGTTCACATGTTTAATTTGAAAGGCTATACATATCTATGAGAAATAAGCACGTTTTACACATGGTTCAGGCAGCACTGATCGCCGCCATGTATGTCGTTTTAACTTGGGTTGCCAATCTTTTAAGACTCGCAAATGGTGTTATTCAGGTTCGATTCTCTGAGGCACTGACCATTTTACCATTTTTTACACCAGCAGCAATTCCAGGACTTTTTGTTGGCTGCATCATCAGTAACACCATCACCGGATCTGCAATCTGGGATATTTTGTTTGGCTCACTTGCCACACTGATCGGTGCTTTCTTTACTTATAAGCTGCGCCATATCAGCAAATGGCTGGCACCTCTGCCGCCAATTTTAGCCAATATCCTTGTTGTTCCGCAGGTTCTTCGCATCGTCTATGGTGCACCAGACTCCATCTGGTACTTAACAGCTACAGTTGGCATAGGTGAGGTAATCTCCTGCGGCATACTTGGAATGCTTCTTTTGTTTGCACTGCAAAAGAATGCCAATCAGATTTTTCAATCATAATCATAAAAGCCACACTCAGTAAATGGGTGCGGCTTTTTTAATTACATCATTTCTTTTAATTCATCTGGTGTAAAGACATACTTAGAATTGCAGAACTGACAGCAGGTCTCAATATTCTCTCCTGCATCAATCATTTCCTGAATGTCTGATTTTTTAATGCTTGCGATTCCTCGTGCAAAACGCTCCTTACTGCATCCACATTTAAATGAGACAGCCAATCGATCAAGAACAGCAAGTTCCATATCGCCAAGAAGCTCCTGCAAAATATCTTCCGGTGTTTTTCCACTGTCGAGCATTGCCGTTACTGAAGATACTTTTGCCAAACGCTTTTCTAGTGCAGAAATGGTTTCTTCTGATGCATCTGGCATAAGCTGAATAATAAATCCTCCTGCCTGACGTACAGTATTGTCCTTATTCATCAGCACGCCTAATCCAACGCTAGATGGTGTCTGCTCGGAGACAGCAAAATAATATGTCAAATCCTCGGCAATCTCTCCGCTTACAAGATCTGTCTGTCCCACATACGGATCCTTCAGACCAATATCTTTGATTACGCTTAGCACACCCTTTCCAATAGCACCTGCTACATCAAGTTTTCCAATAGAATTTGCCTGAATAAGTACAACCGGATTTTGCGCATATCCCTTTACATGGCCATGAGAATCAGCTGTTACTGTCAAAGAACCAATTGGGCCATCACCCTGAATCTTAACAGTCAGAAGCTCTTTATCTCCCTTCAGCATGCTGCCCATCATGACAGCTGCTGTCATTGTGCGTCCTAAAGCTGCGGTAACAACCGGACTTGTATTATGTGCATTTCTTGCATATTCTGTAAGATCTCTTGTGGTTGCGGCAAACGCACGGATCTGACCATTTGCAGCAGTCGCACGAATCATATAGTCACTCATGTTTCTTCCTCTTTTCTTTATAAGTTTTGCAGCGGTGTTTTTCCCTTTTCGCGTGCTATTATGTACACACGATCGGTATCTTTCGTTGCAGGTGCACCATTTTTATCAATTGCAGAAAGAAATATCATGCCCGACTCTTCAATTGCACAGCGCACCTCATCAATAGAAAACGCACGCTGCTCATGATATTCGTCAAAACGTTCATAACGATTATCCTCTTCCTGCACAAACAGCGTCAGCGCATAGCTGTTGATTCGTTTTTCTTCATCATAATCATTATCCCAAATAAAGCTTACCTCTTCATCTGCATCACAAAAACTCTGACAGCCAATACTCTTAAAGTAATGGTCAGTCTTTAGATCAAATAAAAATATGCCATTTGGATCCAGATAATTATTGACGAGACGGCACACATTAACAAGATCATCGTATTCAGTCAGGTAATTCATTGTGTCACACAAGCTAATTACCGCGCGCACAGTTCCGTAAAGCTCAAACTCTCTCATATCCTGATTCAGATATAAAATAGATCTTCCACTTTGCTCACGCTTTTCAACAGCCTCTGCCAGCATTTCTTCTGAATTATCCACACCGATCATGTCAAATCCCTTCGCATCAAACATCTCGGTTAACGTTCCTGTTCCACAGCCTAGCTCTAGCATCAAACCATCCTCAATGCCAAATTTTTTAAGCTGATCGGTTACAAAATTGCACCACTCCTCGTATGGAATTTCCTCCATCATACGATCATAGACAAGTGCAAATGCATGATATGCGTTCATAAATTCCCACGCCTTTCTTTTTTCTCCTCCACAACGGTTCAAGAACTTATTATACCTGATTTGAAGCTAATTTACAAGATTTTGACATCATCCAATAAAATAGAATACAAAATACTAGTGCAAAAGCAACACCAAACACGTTCTGTATCACACGCAAACTTACTGCACCCTTAAGTCCATAAGTCTGCGCAGCAATTGCAAGTGCGCCAAACGTATTAAATACTGCCTGCCATCCATATTTTACTGAAAATCCAACTCCGATTCCTCCGATAATTCCAATATATGCGTATATCGATGGCGGAAGCAGATAATACAATGCAACAAAGCAGATTACACCAGCTACATTTCCAATAATTCTTTTTCTGACTCTATACTGCATATCCTCCATGAAAGGTACTATTGCTGACATAGCTGCAATACCCGCCCACATTGCTCTCGGCATTTTACATACCTGTGCAATAAAAAGCACTGTTGGCACACAAAGTATCTGGCACAGCTGCCATTTTGTTCTTGAGGATGTAATGTCAAATTCTCTTATAATATCTTTAATTGTTCTCTTATAAGTTCTATTTTTATGATTTCTGAAAAATACAAGACAGGTAAGCAATGCTCCTACCACCATTGCTGCTAATCTCATCTGATAACTTTTTCCTGTCACGTCATATCCATACAAAAGTAAGTATCCCAAAACTAAAGTTGACTGGTTAAACATAAATGGATTGTGACATCCAAAAATAATAAACACTGCAAGTGCTGCTATATTCAAAAGTATACCCAACACAGGTGACACATGATTAGCCAAATGTGGAAATACTGCCATAATTACAAAGAACAATACAAGTAATATCGTTGACTGTCCTGTATGGATTCCCAAATCTGCATTTCTAAATACCATAAGGCATAATAAAACTACTACACCTACAATACTATTTTCATTGCCAAACAAAATGCTAAAAACAGTAACAAAACCAAAGCAAAATATCATTGTGAGCGCAATCTTTACAAGATATACAAGTGTATGATATGCCTTCTCCCTCCTTGTCTCACTTGTCTTAAGCATCTTTTTTGATCCTGCCTGATTTAACTGCAATTCCTGATAAAACGTCATATCTTTCCTCCTAGTATTTTATAATTATTGTAATGGGAGCTGCACAACAAACCTGCATCCTCCATATTCGCGATTTTGTGCTTCAATCGTTCCGCCTGCACTGTCAATAATTCGCTTTACAAGTGCAAGACCAAGACCATTTCCTTCTGCCTTATGGGAACCATCTGCCTGATAAAACTTATCAAATATCCTGTTTTTTATTTCCTCGTCAATTCCAGGGCCTTCATCTTCCAAAATAAATTTTACCTGATCATTTTCCTGTTTTAAAAACATCGTAATTATTCCCTGATTAGGACTAAACTTAATGGCATTATCCAAAAGATTTATCCAGACATGCATAAAAAGTCCTTCATTTCCTACATATTTAACAGCCTCCATCTCTACCTGAAATCCAATTTCCTTCTGTGTCCACTTTGATTCTAGAGAAAGTAGTGCCTGTCTAATCTGCTCATCAAGACGATATTTTGTCTTTTTCATTGGAATATTCTGATTTTCCAGCTTAGACAGCAGAAGAATATTTCCAACAAGACAAGACAATCTCTGAGTATTAAACAGGATTTTCTCTACATATTCATTTTGTTCATTCGAAAGCTCCTCACCCTGAAGCAGCATCGTATAACCTTCAATCGCATTTATAGGTGTTTTAAATTCATGTGAAACATTAGAAACAAAATCCATCTGCAGTATGTGTGTCGCACGAAGCTCTTTTGTCATCACATTAAAACTATTATATGATTGTGCCACCTCTGCAATACGGCTACTTGTTTCTAATTGTTTATCAAAATCTCCTTGCGAAACGTCCTTCATTGCCTCGCTAAGCTTTGTGATCGGCTCTAAAACCTTTCTATTTAAAAGTGCTGTAATTAAACCTGCAATCATTGTATTAAAAATCAACAGCCAGACAATCGCAGGAATATTTTCCGGCATTTCCAGAAAATGCTTTAAAAACGCAAAAAGTAATGCTGAAATTATCATCGAACAGGCCAATGCCAGCCAAATAATGCCTGTCAAATATGTGCGAATTTTAAATTCCTTCTCTTTTCTTTTTTTCATGATTTCTTTACCACCTTATATCCAATGCCTCGCATCGTCACAATTTCAAAATCAGAGTTTTCCTTAAATCGCTCTCTAATTCTTCCAATATGAACTTCAATCGTATGCGGGTCAGCCTCTGTTTCCACTCCCCAGACATCGTCCATCAGTTGCTGTTTTGTAAATGTACGTCCTGGCGATGCTGCCAATTTGTACAAAATCAGAAATTCCTTTTTCGGAAGCACCTGAATTTCTGAACCCATTTTAACAGTCATTTGATCATAATCAAATTCTGTAGAGCCAATTATAATTTTATGTGCACTAAGGATCTGTGCACGCCTCAGCAAAGCCCCAACTCGTAAAACCATCTCATTTACATTAACTGGCTTTACCATATAATCATCACTTCCTGACAAAAATCCCTGACGCATATCATCAAACGTACCTTTTGCCGTAATCATCAGCACTGGAATCTGATATCCTGCTGCCCGTAGCCTAGAAACAAGCTCATACCCATCCATTACAGGCATCATAATATCAGAAATGATCAGATCGATGTACGCTGTGTCAAGCGTTTCCAATGCCTGCATGCCATCTGACGCGCATTTAACCTGATATCCATTTTTTTCAAGTACTTTTTGAAACAATTGACTCAATTCCTTATCATCTTCTACAATTAAAATATTAAACATATATCCTCCATAATTAAAACAAAAATCGTACCCATCCAAGCAAATGCTGTACTAAGAAAATCTTTATTTGTTTCTTTTTTGTTAATGCAATTGGCTCCACATGATATGGATTATTGTATGTTCCGTCTTCCAACACCTGTCTTGACATTTTTTCATACGTCATCATACCTTCCTCAAGCTGTTTGTTAATTTCACTGCTTCGTATAACTAACATAAGCTCTGTATCAAGATATGCACTTCTCATATCCATATTAAAAGAACCTATCACTGATAAATTATCATCAATCAAAATACTCTTTCCATGATATGAGAAACCACCTTCATACTCCCAAATATCAATCCCTGTATCTACGATTTTATCCCTGTTTACTGCATAATCTGCTGAACCAAACGGATTCCCATTATTTGCAGCAGAATTTGTCATGACAGAAAATTCTGAAACATTCTTCGCAACATCTGCCCATGTATTATACATCATTTCATTGCAAATGATATACGGTGTATGGATCTTTACACGTTCTTTTGCATTTTTCATAAGCTCTCCAAGCGTATACCAAACCACAGGCTCTTTTGCACCTGTATGGATAGGATTTGACACCAGAGTAATCTTTTCTGTCTCAAAGGTTTCATCTGTATAATCACTGTCAAAAATACGCTCTTTATACTCTGCAGCATATTCTTTATATTCTTCTTCCATTCTTAAGGCTGCTTTCTTCACAGAAGCCTTATCTGCCAATTTTTTATCTTCGTGAAAATAAGCACAGTCATCCTGTTTCCATATATTTTCAAAATAATCCAACAATTGGCTAACAGAATTTTCCTTCTGTGGATTCTCGCATATAACAAGGACATCTCTGTCATAATTTTTATATTTTTCAAAATCACCAAGAAAATAATTATATGTATTTCTTCCACCAAGAATATATATACTTCCATCTGCTATCAAATATTTATCATGCATCCTTCCCATCATTTTCCATGGTGTTAATGGATTTGCCTGATTATAAATCTTCACTTCAATATTTTCATTAGAAGATAACGCATAAAAATAAGGATTCCATTCCATAGCAGTCCAGCTTTCAAAGCCATCTGCTAGTATGCGAACTTTAATGCCTCTGTTTGCAGCTTCAAGAAGAGCTCCCATAATCAGCTTTCCACTCTCATCAGAGTGAAATGCAAAAGTAGATAAAATAATCTCTTCCCTTGCATTTTGTATCAAACGGATTCTCTGTAAAAGAGCTTCATTATTTTCTTCTATAATCGTGGCTCGTTCTGGGTTCTCACTAATCTGATTCCAATTTTTAATTTCCTCTTGAACTGCTGTTTTGGTTTCAGAAGATACTTTAGGCTGTTTTTTATATGCAGTGTAAATTCCAATTGCTTCATAAAAAACAATGACAAGAATCACTGCCAGTATACAAAAAATAATTTTTTGGATTTTACGCTGTTTGCTCATAGTATATTATCTTCCTTTCTTACTTGCTGCATGTAGCATACAAATAAAAACTCAATTGAACCTCAACAACGATTGACTTTTCCCCAAAATGCTTTATTTTATTTACAAAAACAAAAAAATCCAGTATACTCATTGTATGGTGAATCTACATTGACATGATCTCTCACAAAGGAAAGGAAACAATATGATTTTATCCTATATCCGAAAAAATCAGTGTAAGCGCCTTTTTTACCCGCTGATGCTGCTCGGTGTTGTCATTTTTCTTGTATGGCGCTCGCCTGTCACTGAATATGTGACAAAACGCACCATCAGCAATGCCATGCTTATCAATGATTCCATGGCAAAAAAGGTTTTGTATGCGAAAATTAAAACAGGAACTCTCTATTACAGCGGCGAGGACTGTCTGGCAGGCGGTGAGCTCGTTGGACATTATTACTACGAGCTTATAGGCGGAAGCTGTCATTTTTATCTCATCCGCGCTGTGGCCGGCTATCCAGCTTCCAAAACACTTGAAGGACAGACTATTATAGGGCGCGTTGATGCTTTTGAACCCGAAATTCTAGATCCGCTCACACAAAAGCTTGCTGAAGATATTTCATGGGATGCAAAATCCCTTAAAAGCGTTTGCCAGAAATATTTTGTCAACCAGACTGCCTATCTAAACAGGCGTGAAATTGTGCTTATGGTTGTCCTTCTTTTGGTGTTTGTCTTAATGATTGTGGTTTTTATTCGCACATTTTTATATATCATAAATCCACGTCTAACAAAAACCTACCGAAATCTGGAGCACTATGGCAATCCTGAGAAAATTTTAAGTGATGTGGAAAAACAAATTCGTCGAAGGATTCTTCTGCAGACAAAGACACTTATTCTAACGCCTCGCTATCTTGTTGAGCTCTCTGATGATATATGTGCCATTATCCCACTTCCGGAAGTATTATGGATCTATGATCATGCTGCTATGCGCCGGACCATAAAGGGACGCCAGTTAAGCTATACAATCCATGTTGTCACCATGAAGGGTGAGGAATATACACTGACTGGAAAATCACACCGTGAAGTCAGCGCTATATATCACGAGCTAAATACTCGTTATCCGAATTTTTTCTTCGGTTATTCAAAAGAACATCAGGAAATGGTTCAATATGTATTGCATGAAATGAAAAACGAAAAAACATAAGAAATCTGTATATAAAATGAATCAGAGGACATAATAAAAATGTCAGAAATCTAGCGGCATTTTAAATGCCGCAGTCAGCTGACAGGCGGTTATGATTCCCCCCTCTAAACCGCAAAGCTTACAAATGATATCATTTATTATTTATCCTCCCCTTTCAAAGAAGAGCCTGCGCAGATGCACAGGCTCTTTCTTCTATCACTTCGAGATTGCTTCAAATGCTTCCTGAAGATCATAAATAATATCATCAATATTTTCTGTACCAATTGAAAGACGAATGGTGTTTGGCTTGATTCCCTGCTCTGCCTGTTCAGCCTCGTTTAACTCAGCATGTGTAGTAGATGCCGGATGAATAACAAGAGACTTTACATCTGCTACATTTGCAAGCAGTGAGAACAGCTTCAGCTGATCAATAAACTCTTGTGCTTCCTTTGCGCCGCCCTTAATCTCAAATGTAAAGATAGAACCGCCGCCATTTGGGAAATACTTCTTATAAAGAGCCTGCTGCTCTGGGTCTTCTGATACTGACGGATGATTTACTTTTTCTACAAGCGGCTGTTTCTTTAAGAAATCTACAACCTTAAGTGCATTTTCTACATGTCTCTCTACACGAAGTGACAATGTCTCAAGTCCCTGCAGGAAGATAAATGCATGGAACGGCGAAAGAGTTGCACCTGTATCACGAAGTAAAATAGCACGGATTCTTGTAACAAATGCTGCAGGACCTGCTGCGTCTGCAAAGCTAATTCCATGATAGCTTGGATCTGGCTGTGTCAGCTGCGGGAACTTTCCTGATGCTTTCCAGTCAAATGTTCCTCCATCTACAATGACACCTCCGATGGTAGTTCCATGACCACCGATAAACTTTGTTGCAGAGTGTACTACTACGTCTGCACCATACTCAATTGGTCTTACAAGATACGGTGTTGCAAATGTATTATCAATAACAAGCGGAATCTGATGCTTGTGCGCAATCTTTGCAATTTTCTCAATATCAACAACCTCTGAGTTTGGATTTCCCAGTGTCTCAATAAAAACCAGTTTTGTATTCTCCTTGATAGCGCCCTCAATCTCTTCATAATTAAATGGATCTACGAATGTTGTGTTGATACCATATGATACGAATGTATGTGCCAGCAAATTGTAGGTACCACCATAGATATTTTTTGCTGCAACAACATGATCACCTGCAAATGCCAGATTCTGGATTGCATATGCAACAGCTGCTGCGCCAGATCCAACTGCAAGTGCTGCAACACCACCCTCAAGGCTGGCAATTCTCTTCTCAAATACATCCTCAGTCGGATTAGTCAGTCTTCCGTAAATGTTGCCGGCATCCTTTAATGCAAAACGGTCAGCTGCATGCTGAGAGTTATGAAATACATAGGAAGATGTCTGATAAATCGGAACGGCTCTTGCATCTGTTACTGGATCAGCTTCCTCCTGTCCTACGTGAAGCTGCAGTGTCTCAAACTTTAATTTTCTTTCCTTTAATGTACTCATATTTAAATCCTCGCTTTCAGGTGGTGTTTTTTGTTTCACTGTCTGTATTATAGCGAAGGCGCCTGTCTTTGTCTAATACACAAAAGCAAACGCCTGTTATTGGATTCTCCTATAGCTATATTGGATGATTAAAGTGGTTTTTCATCACTTCAGCACCAGATTCTTGTATTTTGCAAGCTCATTAACATAAAGCTGCGCCAGTTCACTTAACTGAATACTTTTTCTCTTCACATATCCGATTGTCATGACCTCTGTTTCCTTAAGCGGAACTGCCGCATAGTCACTTCCGTTTAACTCCTCACAAATAATACCTGAACACAAAGTATAACCATTTAAGCCAACCATCAGATTTAGCATACTTGCTCGGTCATCTACCTGAATTGTCTGTTTATACTCATAGGTACTAAAAACCTCCTCTGCAAAATAGAAGGAATTTGTCTTTCCCTGATCAAATGTAAGACAAGGATACTTTTCAAGCTCCTGTAAGCTAACACTAGACTTTGATGCAATCGGATTTTTCTTCCACACATATACATAAGTATTGCAGTCAAACAGTGGGATAAACTCAAGCTCACTCTCATGAATCAGCTTCATCAAAATCTTCCTATTAAAATCACTCATATAAAGAATACCAATCTCGCTGATAAAATCCTTTACATGCTCAATAACAGTTCCCGTCTTTGTCTCATGAATTGCAAACGCATAATCGTCCATACCAAATTCCTTTACCATCTCAACAAATGCTTTAACGGCAAAGGTATAATGCTGCATGGAAACGGCAAAGCGCTTCTTTGTTTGTGTCTTCTCTACGTATCGCTGCTCCATCAAACGATACTGCTCAACAACTTGTCTGGCGTAGCCTAAAAATTCATTTCCCTCCGTTGTCACAAGGATGCCTCTGTTTGTTCGTCCGAATATACGGATTCCAATCTCTCTCTCAAGTTCCTTTACTGCCTCTGAAAGACTCGGCTGAGAAATAAATAATTTTGCTGCTGCCTGATTCATTGATCCACAGTCCGCGACGGCAATCGCATATCGTAATTGCTGTAATGTCATTGCTACCGTCTCCTCATGTTTTGGCGGGTCTCAAGGTCACAACTTCTAGTGCAAGCACGATCCGCTTGTGACTTTTCGCCCCTGTATCATATACAGAAAAAGGCCCTGCTCTCTGCAGGGCCAAAAGGGAATAAAAAGGGGAGGGATGCCGATTACTTCATCGGCTATGAAAAAGATATATGAATGTCCAGTTGATTTCTCAACTGTGCCTACATCATAACCGATAAATGTGTTCATTTTTTGTCCAAATTTTTAACGATTTGTGAATGGATGGCACTTTTCCCACTTTTTTTCTCATTTTCCGCAGAGCTTTACTATTGCAAGCGCAAAAATTTCTGCACTCATAACAAGCTGATCAATAATAACAAACTCATCCGGTCCATGCATATGGTTATCTACAGACGGATCTGCACATCCACATGCCACACCATTTTCAATATGATGAACGTAGGTTCCTCCACCAATTGCAAGTGGTTCTCTTACTTCACCAGTCACATCTGTATAAGTCTCAAGTAAGGTTTTTACAAGTTCAGAATCCTTTGGAACATAATGAGGCGGATTCAGCGGTGAATCATTTGGCTCAAAGCCGGCATCTGAAAGCTTCTTTTGAACAACATTCTTTGTATTTTCCTCTGTTGCACTGTTGCATGCACGGCAATCAAAGGTTCCACTCATCTTTGTATCATTTAATTCAAACAAATCAAGTGTCAGGGTTGTCTTTCCTGAAATTTCATCCTCAAGGTTCACACCAAGTCCTCCTCCGCAGTAATCACCGTGTGGGAACAGAGTAGTTACATTGTGAAGCAATGTCTTTGTCTTGCTTTCTGCAAGCGGTAGGGATGAAAGCAGCTTAAGAAGTGCAGTCAATGCATTGTTTCCATCCATTGGACTTGCCGCATGTGCAGATACACCATCTGCATGAATCATAAGAGCACCATCTTCAACCAAAGAAACAGTAAACTTCACACCTGTCTCATCTTCAGCTTCTTTTACATATTTATTCATCTCATCTGCTGTCATTCCTTCAACAACGGCATCTGCCTTTGCTGGAACAACATTTACCTTAATTCCACTGACAGCACTTCTTACTCTAGGAAGACCTTCCTCTAGTGAAACTTCTGCTGTAAATGTAGTGTGAAGGCTTCCCTTCTCTAAAAATACAAGCGGAAAATCAGCATCCGGTGAAATTGTCATCGGTGCATGAGTATTCTTTCCAAAATAGTAGGCAATATCAGAACTTCCACACTCTTCATCAGATCCTAAAATCAAACGAACATCCTTATCTAACTCAAATCCAAGGTCACGCACTGCCTTCATTGCATAGAGTGCCGCAACAGCTGGTCCCTTATCGTCAGATGTTCCGCGTCCGTACATCTTTCCATCCTCAACTATAGGCTCAAACGGTGTTGTCTTTGTCCATCCGTCTCCGCCTGGAACAACATCAAGATGTGCCAGAATATCAAGTCCAAGCTCCTTTCCATTGATTACTGTGTCAATCGCATAATTATCCCAGTTTTTTCCTAAAAAGCCGTGCTTCTCAAAAAGAGACAATCCTGCCAAAAGTGCCTCTGCTGCACCCTCGCCATATGGCTTTCCCGGCAGCGCCTCTGCACGAGCACTGTCTACTTTGATCAATGTCTTAATGTCTTCAACCATCTCGTCGCGATGTACGCTAAGATACTCATGAATCTTTTCCTGTACTGTCATAATCTTTCACCTTTCTATATTTGCTATTGGTAGCGTTATGCTACTATGATACCCCTAGCCGCACAAAATTGCAATGCTATTTTGCATAGCTAGAAATAGTTTCAAAAAAGCAAAAAAACACTTGCAAACGTTTTATAACCTGCTATAATGTGCTAGAAAAACGTCAAAATCAACTTTAAAAAAGGAGCATAAGAAGTATGGCAAAAAATGCAACAAGGGAGATGACATCTGGAAGCCCGGTCAAATTAATTTTAAGCTTTGCAGTTCCGCTGCTGCTTGGCATGCTGTTTCAGCAATTCTACAGTATGGTTGATACTATTATCGTAGGAAAAAGTTTGGGCGTTGATCAGTTGGCCGGTGTCGGATCCACAGGCGCAATCAACTTTATGATTATAGGATTTTGCAACGGTGTTTGCAGCGGATTTGCTATCCCGATAGCACAAAGCTTTGGAGCAAAAGACTACAAAAGACTGAGAAAGTTTGTTGCAAACGCAGCCTGGCTGTCCATCGCATTCGCAGCTGTTATGACAGTTGTCGTCTGCGTACTATGCAGACAAATTCTTTTCTGGATGGACACACCAGAAAATATTTTTGAATATGCCTATAGCTACATATTTATTATTTTCCTCGGAATACCTGCCACATATCTATATAATCTACTGTCAGGTATTATTCGTTCCCTAGGAGACAGCCGAACACCAGTTATATTTCTAGTTATCTCAGCCATGTTAAATATTATTTTTGACCTGCTGGCAATTCTTGTGCTGCATATGGGAGTGGCAGGTGCTGCATGGGCTACAGTTCTCTCCCAGCTGATTTCTGGTATTCTATGCTTCTTATATATGAGAAAGCAGTATGATATTCTCAAATTTGAAAAGGATGAGATGAAATTTGAGGGGCGTCAGGCGATCATACTTTGCAACATGGGCATTCCAATGGGGCTGCAGTACTCCATTACCGCAATCGGAAGTGTTATCTTACAGACTGCAGTAAACTCACTTGGTTCTCAGGCCGTAGCCGCAGTTACAGCTGCTGGCCGTATATCTGGCTTTAGCTGCTGCCCGTTTGATGCACTTGGCTCTACAATGGCAACATATGCCGGTCAAAATGTCGGCGCTGGAAAGCTTGATCGTGTTGGAAAAGGCTTGAAATCCGCAAGCTTCATAGGCGGCATCTATGCCATTATTGCTTTCTTTGTATTATCATTATTTGGAAGACAAATTGCACTTCTGTTTGTATCGGCAGATGAAATTGCCATTCTTGATCATGTTAAGCAGTTTTTAGTTTTCAACACGGCTTTCTACATTCCGCTTTGTCTCGTCAATACTGTGAGATTTTGCATACAGGGAATGGGCTATTCCCGATTGGCAATTTTAGCAGGTGTCTGTGAGATGGTTGGACGAATTATTGCCAGTCTTGTTCTTGTACCACTCATTGGCTTTGTTGGCATATGTCTTGCCAGTCCAATTGCATGGATCATGGCAGATCTGTTTCTCGTTCCAGCATACTGTCATACAATAAATCGAATGAAAAAAATATTAGCTTCTTAAATTTAAAGCAGCTAATCAAAAAATACCCCTCGACAGGCTGCTTATGTGTGCAGACTGATCGAAGGGTATTTTTTATTAACGTACTGCCTTAAGCAGTGCATTTAGCAAAAAATTATTATTATAAAGAAATGTCAGCAGTGTACTCTGTGTAATCATTGAAAGTGCCTCGCGTCCCCAATCTTGTGCTGCAAACGCCGTCACAACAATTCCGCCGATCCATATTATAATCAACGCAGTACAAAGCCCGCAAATGGCGCCTGCAATACAGTCAATCTGATGCAAAACAGGCAGTCTCACAATTCCTGCTAAAACCATTGTTACAATACGAAGCAAAATCCATACAACAACAAAACTGATAATACAGCAAACAGCCTCAAATGCCAAATCTGTGAGCCATCCCGTAATATAGGCTGCTATATTTTGAATGCCACGCTGCTCATAAACTGCCTTGCTGTTGCTTTGCTCTAAAGATTTTGTCAGAACATCCGGCAGATTCAGACTATCAATGACCTTATCTGTCATCTGCGCCTGTCCTGCCTGAATCTCTTGTGTCTTTTCTTCCACAAATGAACTAACACTAGTCTCTATTGCTGCATAAATCCCTGTCTGGTCTTTCACAAAATCAGACACAGGCTCGCGGACAAACAGCATGATTACCAAGCTTACAAAAAAGGACGCAAATGAAAGAACTGTTTTTACAAGTCCTCTTTTTGCACCAGCCAGTGTCGCAAGTGCAATCAATACGATTACCGCTATCACAAGCCAATTCATAGAATCACACCTTTCTTTTTTCAGCCGACTTCAAAATCCTTATCACGCAAAATCAGACAGCCTCTCTTGTCATATTTGCTCTGGAAGAGCTTGCGCATAGATTTTTTCTCGGCCTTCTCAATTGCATTATTTACAATCATCTCAACAATACGCTTTTTATTGCGCTCCTGATTACCTGCAATTACCTTTAAGCGCTCCATCAGTGCCAGCTCACCTGATTTATCAAACACACTGTCCTCTCTATCTGCATATCCTCTTGCATACTCAAGAAGCTCAGTAACAGAATATGTCTCACGGACAAATTGGGCCGTAACTACCTGTGCAAGCTGTGGGTAATCAATAAGCAGATGACGAATTGAGGCCGGTGTATCGATGAATACAACAAGCAAGCTTCTGTCAGTTGGATCAATGATCTTACAAAATTCATTGATGACACGCTCATTCATGTCTGCCGCATCTTCAATAAGAATTGTCTTTCCAAGCAGCTTGTCAATTGACTTAACAAGTCCCTTCTGATTCAGCTTCTGACCTGTAATTTTCACAACAGATCTCGGAACTGCACGTGAAGAGCGTTCTGCCAGTTCCTCTAAATATTCAAGTGCCAGTTCAATATCATCCTCATCTGGCATCGCCTGAATAGCAAAATGCCATACACGTGACATATCCTCCGGATTGACAATTGGAAGTCCGCTGTTTGCTGTCATATCTGGTTGACGGCTCTCAGCAGATTCTTCCTGAGCATCTTTCTCTTCTGGTTCTTCCTCAAATTCTTCTTGAGGTTCTTCCTCTTCTGGTTCTTCCTGAATCTCCTCCTGAGTCTCTGCTTCTTCTGGATCTTTTTCAAATTCTTCTTGAATTTCCTCCTGAGTCTCTTCTTCCTCTGGCTCTTTCTCAAGTTCTTCCTGAACTACTTCCTGAGTCTCTTCCTCTTCTGGCTCTTTTTCAGGTTCTTCTTGAACTTCTTCCTCTGGCTCTACTTCCACCGTTTCTGCCACTGGTGCTGCCCACTCAGAAATCTGAGGTTCTTCTTCTGGCTTATATGCTTCAAACCAAACAGCCTCATCAGTGTTTTCACTATCTGAGGTTTTCTCTGAAGTTTCGGTGTTTGCTGTTTCAACGTCTGAGGTTTCGTTTTCTGAAGTCTCGTCATCTAAAACTTCACTTTCTGTAGTTTCGTCCTCTGAAATCTCATCCTGCATATAGGAAATATCCTCAGACACCTGCAGTTTTTCTTTCTCTTCAACATCTGAAGGAATTTCAGAAACCAGCTCCAAATCCTTCTCCCCGGCAAGCTGCTGCACCTGCTGTACCTGCTTTGCCAACTCATCCTGCAGCTCGTTCTGGGCATCCTCCTGCTTTGCACGCTGAATTACTGCCATAATTTCGTTCATGTCACTCGTAACAACACTTTGTCTGGCATGTTCTAATCTTTGTTCCTTCTTTAAGCGTTCTACTGCCTCAAGTTCCTCTTCACGCTGCTTACGAAGCTTTTCTTCACGCTCTAGCAAAGCCTTCTGCTCATCCTCTCGCGCTTTAGCCTCTTTTTTAGCTGCCTCCTGCTCTGCCTGATATGCCTTTTCCTGCTCTTCCTGCCACTTTGAAATTTTTTCCTGTGCGGCAGCTTTTTTAGCCAACTCTGCCTGTGATTCTTTCTTTTCCTGCTCTTCTTGCTTTTTCTGAAGCTTTTCGTTTTCTTCCTGTGCCTTTTTGTCTGCAAACTTCTGAACCTTTTCCTTTTGCGCCGGTGTTAACGGTGCAAACTGACTCTTAAGAGAAAGTGCCTTTTCTACATATTTTCCAAGGCCAAACCAAAGAATAATATCATCACACAGTTGGATACACTTATCCTTCTCATTATTCATCGCATATAAAACAGCCAGCTCATAAGCCCATTTCTCATCAAAATCCTCTCTCTTATAAGCTTCCAGAATTTTGATTTTTTCATCAAGAGTCGCCTTCTGATAACGTGCCATCTTATATAAAAGAATATATCTTCCCTGATCGTTTGGTGCTATACGGCAAAACTCCTCGAAATAATTTTTTGCATCATCATAGCTGTCTGCCTTCAATGCAAGCTCCGTTAGGCGATACACGATACGGCGTCCCATCGCTGCATACTCATATGCCTGCTGCAAAATATCGATTGCCTTTTCATACTCTCCTACTGCCGTATAGACATCGGCTGCCAGTGTCAGCATTTTTACGTCGCGGATTTTTGTCCAGTCGATCGTATCGCACAGCTTTGCAGCCTCGCCATACTCTTTTCTGGCTGCAACCTGTCTGATATGCTCTGTTTTTAACTGATATTCGTATTTATCCATTTTGTCACCATTTCCTGCAACTATAATTCCACACGTCCATCAAGTGCACGTGTTAATGTCACTTCATCTATATATTCCAAATCACCGCCTACCGGCACGCCACTTGCAATACGTGTTACCTTAATGCCAGCTGGCTTGATTAATTTGCTTATATACATCGCTGTTGCTTCTCCTTCCAGACTGGAATTTGTCGCAATAATCACCTCTCGCACATCTTCGCGCTGCAGGCGCACCAGCAATTCCTTTATTTTAATGTCTCCCGGTCCTATTCCAAGCATAGGAGAAATTGCCCCGTGAAGAACATGATACACACCATCAAATTTTCCTGTTTTCTCATAAGCTGCCAGATCTCTGGAAGTTTCCACCACCATAATCACTGACTTGTCTCTCTTTGCACTGCCACAGATCGGACACAGCTCCTGATCTGTCAGTGTGAAGCATTCCTTGCAGTAGCGGATATTGCTGCGCGCATTCACCATCGACTGCGCCAGCTGCTCTACCTGCTCTTTTGGCATATTAATAATATGAAATGCCAGACGCTGAGCTGATTTTGCTCCAATCCCAGGCAGTCTGGACAATTCTTCAATCAATTGATTTACTGTTTTGCTGTAAAAATCCATCAGAACGGAAAGCCTCCGCCAAGACCACCAAGGCTGCCGCCTAAACCACCTGCTAATTTGCCCATTGACTGAGAAGAAGCCTCATCAACCTGACGCATAGCCTCATTTACAGCTGCTACGATCAGATCCTGCAATGTCTCGATATCATCTGGATCAACAGCTTCTTCTGCCAACTCAACATTTGTTACTTCTCTTTTGCCAGAAACAGTAACCTTAACAACACCGCCACCTACACTTGCAGTAAATTCCTTTTCCTCAAGCTCCTTCTGCTGCTCCTCCATCTGGCGCTGCATTCTCTGTGCCTGCTTCATTAAATTGTTCATATTGCCCGGCATACCGCCTGGGAATCCACCTCTTTTTGCCATGTCTTTACTTTTCCTTTCAACTATTATTCAATAAATTTAATTATTCATCTTCAACACCAATTTCCATATTGATTCCCTCAATATGGCTGCCTCTTGTGATGCGCGGCATCGCCTCACCTGCCTCAAGAAGCTTCGCAGTAATTGAAAATTCCTTCTGATACTGCTTATTTAACATCTGCCGAAGCTCTTCCATACGTTCCTGTCGAAGCATCAGCTCATAGTTAAATTTGTTTGTGAATACAATGCACAATCCTTTTGCCTTATCATAGCTTATATTTGTTCCCATCAAAATCGAATTCATAAATCCCGACTGCATGTGAGAAAGCTTCTTCCACTCACTGCTTATCTTTTGATAGTCCTCATATTCAGCCTCACTTAATTCAACAGTCTGCGCTGCTTTTTGCATAACAGGCTGCTTTGCATCGCCCTCAAAATAAGAATCAAAAATGCTTCCAGACTGCTGTGGTTCTGTATTATTAACAAAACTGCCAGAAGCAATTTTCTCCTCAATTTGATCCAGTCTCACACGAAGACTCTCTATATCATCCTCCATCTGCGGCTGCATCATCTTAATAATTGCCATCTCAATAAGTACTCGTTTTGAGACAGCAAATTTGAGCTGATTTGAAAGCTCTGAACATATCCTGATATTTCTCATCAGCACACTAAGAGCCACCATCTTTGATTCTTCTCGAAGCGCCTCATAATTTTCTTTTGTCATCTCAAGTGCCTGCGCACTCTGGTCTGCTGTCTGCACCAGCATAAGATTTCGCAGATACCAGATAAAGTCTGTAACAAATTGGCTAAGATCGCGCCCCTGTGAACTGATTTCATCCATCAGCTGCACGCATCCCGGCACATCACATCGTATAATCAGGCGAAGCAGCTTAGAAAATACCTGTGTATCTACTGCACCGAGTACATCTAGCACCTTCTCATACGTCAGCCTCTGACCATAATAAAATGAAATACATTGTTCCAAAAGACTTAATGCATCTCGCATCGATCCATCAGCTGCTTTTGCTACGTAGCGAACTGCATCCTCATCTGCCTCGACACCTTCTACCTTAAGCAGATTGGAAACCTGATCTGCTATTACATTATTTCCAATTCGCCTGAAATCATATCGCTGACATCTCGACAAAACCGTGATAGGTATTTTATTTGCCTCTGTCGTTGCTAAAATAAAAATCACATATGCCGGCGGCTCCTCAAGCGTTTTTAAAAGCGCATTAAAAGCCCCCGCCGACAGCATATGCACCTCATCTATGATATAGACGCGATATTTTCCTTCTGTCGGCGAGTACTGAACCTGATCACGAATCTCTCTGATATTATCGACACCGTTGTTTGATGCCGCATCAATTTCAGCCACATTTACCGAACGTCCCTCAAGGATCGACCGGCACACCGCACATTCATTGCACGGGCTTCCATCCACAGGATGCTCACAGTTGACGGCACGCGCCATGATCTTTGCAATCGTGGTTTTTCCTGTTCCTCTCGTGCCGCAGAACAGATAAGCATGACCTACGCGGTCTGAAATAATCTGATTTTTTAAAGTCCGTACAATGTGCTCCTGCCCTCTTACATCTTCAAATCGGGCAGGACGCCATTTGCGGTATAATGCTGTATATGCCATTTACAATTAATCTCCAAATGAAATTCCCATGAGCTTTGCTTCCTGAACCATCTCATCATCCGGCTGGATCATTTTAAGCTTTCCTGCAACATCTGCTAACGGAATCTTTGCGATATGATTGTTCTTCATACCTACCAGGTAGCCAAACTCTCCGTCTAAGATCATCTTGCCTGCTGCTGCGCCAAGTCTTGTTGAAAGGACACGGTCATAAGGGCACGGACTTCCACCTCTTTGCATATGACCTGGAACTGCTACACGCACCTCCTGTCCAGTCAGCTCAGAAATCTTTGCACCAATCTCGTAAGAGATAGATGGATACTGACGCGTTGCAATATATTTCTTATATTCTTTCTTTGAAAGTGCAGCCTGCTCCTTGGAGATTGCACCCTCAGCAACAGCAATGATTGAGAAACGCTTTCCTTCCTTAGCACGCTTATTTACAGCTGCTGCCACCTTATTGATATCATACGGAATCTCTGGAACAAGAATGATATCTGCTCCGCCTGCAATACCTGCATGAAGCGTAAGCCATCCTACCTTATGACCCATTATCTCCACGATAAAAACACGTCCGTGTGAAGCTGCAGTTGTATGGATACAGTCAATAGTCTGTGTAGCCAGATTGATAGCACTCTGAAAACCAAAGGTAACATCAGTTCCCCACAGATCGTTGTCAATTGTTTTTGGAAGTCCGATGACGTTAAGTCCTTCCTGACGAAGAAGATTTGTCGTCTTCTGGCTGCCATTTCCGCCTAATACTACGAGACAGTCAAGCTTTAGCTTCTTGTAGGTATTCTTCATTGCCTCTACCTTATCAAGACCATTCTCATCCGGGACACGCATCAGCTTAAATGGCTGTCTGCTCGTACCCAAAATCGTACCGCCATTTGTCAGAATTCCTGAAAAATCCTTTGATTTCATAATACGGTAATCCTCATAGATCAGTCCGCGATAACCTTCGATGAAACCAATGATTTCAACATCCTTTCTCTGATTATATAGCGTCTTTGCAACACCTCTCATGGTTGCATTCAAGCTCTGACAATCTCCGCCGCTGGTTAACATTCCAACTCTCATCGTATCTTCCTCCTTATAATTTAGGATTTCAGCTATATCAATGGCAAAACTAACCCATCGTAGTTTTTATTATACAAAAAAAGAGCTGTCGATGCAACAGACAACTCCTAAAAAACTCTTTTTCTTTTGATATATCATTTTTTTGCGCATCCCAGCTTCGAATGCCACCCCCAGACGTTACCTCTGCAGCCTGCTCGGCTCAGGCACCCTCACGGCACACAAGAGATTCTGCTTAATGCTGCTTCGTTCCCGACCTGACATGGTTCACAGAGTCTTGTTGCGTAAGACCCAAACTTCAACGCCACTTACAGAGGGCAGCTCTACAAGTGAAACACCCTCAGCCGGGATATGACCCCCACTATAGCGGATTGAAGGTACAAGGCACCGCTACCGCCCCGGCTGCGCATCCATAATTGTATCGGATATTTCTTCGTTTGTCAAGGGGCGTTTCTTCTTTTTTACCCTGATACGTTTAAAAAACTCTGACAATATCTGCGAGCATTCCTGTTCCAAAACACCCTTTGTGATCGGAATCTGATGATTAAACTGCTGCATATCAAGCAAATTTATAATGGAACCCGCACACCCTGCCTTTGCATTCATTGCACCTATAACCACACGATCAAGACGTGCCTGCACGGCTGCTCCGGCACACATCTGGCATGGCTCAAGCGTCACGTACATCGTACATCCCTCCAGACGCCAATCTCCTAGCTTTTTCGATGCTTTTTTCATAGCTGCAAGCTCTGCATGACCAAGCACTGAGCTTTCTATGTTTCTTCTGTTATAGCCTCTGGCAATGACTTTTCCATCACAAACGATAACACAGCCAATTGGAACTTCATCAATAGCTGCTGCCTTTTTGGCCTGTGTAAGTGCCTGACGCATAAATTTTCGGTCTTCCTTTTCTCTAAGCCTTGCCTGTTCTTCCAAAAGCTGCTCGTTCTCTGTTGCCATTGTTTTCCCTTTCTTCTGTTTTTGATGTGTTTTTAACCAAATGCAGGATTCACCGTTTTTTGTTGATCTGCAACTGTCATCTTTGCTTCCTTTTTTTCACCCTGATCATCTGCCGGAAATACAATCGGCACACACCAGTAGCCAAAGTCTCCTGCTGACGCTTTTTTTGATTTAACGGAGCGAAAACAATAAAAGCCAAACATCTGCGCCATCAATTCCTCACTCTTTTCATAATTGCCAGGCACCCAAAGCTCATAACGTCCTTGTGTCACTTTTGCAAATACAATATAGCGGTACTTCACAAAACTGTACATCAAAAATCCATTATTGCTTAACATCCAATTTGGACGAGGAAGACGGCCAATATCTGCTGGCATTACCTTTAAACAAACTACTGTATCACCTGGAAGCGTCTCAATATGCTGATACGCTGTACTTAACTGTGCCCAAACAGCATCTGCCTTATCTTGTCCCTGTTCTATTTTGTTTGTTTCTTTGCTATCAGTCTCACAGCAAACTTCCATCGTTTGAAGTTCTTCCTGAGGCTGATTTTCCAAAACCTGTTCATCTTCAGACTGTGCTGTTTGTTTTGCTCGATCCTTCTCAAACAGTGAGAGTCCAAAATACTGGTCATCCCAGACAGTTGCATAAGCGTTTGAAAACGGCTTCTGTCTGCCTGCTACAATTCCGCTAAGCTGCTCAAATTTAATCTCACTTCCTGCAAGATAAACGCCGTTATTGATGTACTGGAGCTGTCCTTTTCCATTTTTTACAACCATACGGCCAAGCGGCACACAATCGCAGCCATCCTTTGTATGATAAAAGCCAAATACATGTAAAATTTCAGCCTGCTCATTATTTTTTACAGACAGGAAAATACGCTGTACATCTCCTCTGATTTCTATCTTTGCAAACCCGCAGTTTTCCTTTTTTTGATCACCCTCATACTCAAAAAGATATGAGAGGAAGCGCTGATACTGTGCCATATTGATACCTTCCTTTCCTTATATGTATTCTAAATAAGTACATATGAAAGAAAGGCATCGTTTAGAACAATTTAATTCGCGCTTTTTGACAATGCATCAGAAAGTGCTGCAAACTGCTCAAGTGTCAGCGTTTCTCCACGCACGTTTGCTGCTAAACCAATGCTTTCAAGCACAGCTGCAAGCTCTTCCTTTGATTTGTTTAAACCGCCTACGTTATATAGGCCATTTACTAGTGTTTTTCTTCTCTGATTAAAGGATGCTCGTATAATGTCAAACATCAGCTTTTCATTTTTTACTGCCACTGGTTTTTTATGACTTGTCAGACGGATAACAGCGCTTCCGACATTTGGTCTTGGCATAAAACAGTTTGGCGGAACATTTGCCACGATATATGGTTCTGCATAAAACTGTACAGCAAGAGACAATGCACCATAATCCTTTCCGCCAGGAAGTGCCTGCATACGCTGTGCGACCTCCTTTTGTACCATAACAGTCACACTCTCCATAGGTACATGACTCTCAAATAATCCCATTAAAATTGGTGTAGTAATATAATACGGAAGATTTGCAACTACCTTGATGCGTTTTCCCTCGCACTTTTCTTCCACGAGCTTGTCAATATCAAGCTTAAGAACATCATTATGAATAACCGTAACATTATCATATGCAGACAGCGTGTCCTGTAAAATCGGAATCAGATTGTCATCGATTTCAACTGCAAATACATGTTTTGCAGATTCGCACAGATATTGGGTCAGTGTTCCAATTCCCGGTCCAATCTCAAGTACATAATCCTCTGGTGTGATCTCTGCTGCACGCACAATCTTATCAAGCACATGCGTATCAATCAGAAAGTTCTGACCAAATTTCTTTGCAAAATGAAACTGGTATTTCTGTAATACCTCTATTGTATTCTTTGGATTTCCTAATTCAGCCACAGTTTTCCTCCAATCGGTACAGTCTTTTGGCATTTGCAAGCGTTGTCGTAATAACAGTTTCCTCAGACACCTGCTTGATCTGTGCCAGTTGCTTTACTACTTCTTTTAAATACATTGAATTATTACGTTTTCCGCGATACGGCACAGGTGCCAGATATGGACTGTCTGTCTCAAGCACAATCGAAGAAAGCGGAATTTCTGATGCCACCTCTTTAATTACCCTGGCATTTTTAAAGGTAAGCACGCCTCCTATTCCAATGAAAAATCCCATTGAAATATACTCCTTTGCCATAGGCGCTGCATAAGAATAGCAATGAATTACGCCAGTATTTCCTGCCTTAGCAGCCTCTCTCATTATATCCATAGTGTCCTTTGCTGCTTCTCTGCTGTGTATAATAACCGGCAGATCAACCTCTCTTGCAAGTTCAAGCTGGCGTTCAAACCATTTCTTCTGAACTTCTCTCGGTGAGTTGTCCCAATAATAATCAAGTCCGATCTCACCAATTGCCACTACCTTTTTTTCCTGTGCAAGGCTTCGCAGCGTCTCAATATCTTCCTCTGTCATATCAGCTGTGCTGTCTGGATGAACACCAACGGCAGCATATATCTGCGGCCACTTTTTTGAAAGAGCAACCGCACTTTTTGAGGATTTTACAGACGCACCAACGTCCGTGATACAACAAATGCCGGAGGAGAAAATCTCCCCCAGCAATGTATCGCGATCCTCATCAAATGCATCATCATCATAATGCGCATGAGTATCAAAAATCATTTTATATTCCTCTCTGTTACAATCCGAAAAATTTATTCGATTGTCTCTGCAATCTCTGCTGCCGGTGCTTCCTGCACATCAGCTGCTGGTGTATCTGGCTGAGCCGGCGTATCTGGCTGAGCTGGTGTATCTGGCTGAGCCGGTGTATCTGGCTGAGCCGGTGTATCTGGCTGAGCTGGTGTATCTGGCTGGGCCGGTGTATCTGGCTGGGCCGGTGTATCTGGCTGAGCCGGTGTATCTGGCTGAGCCGGTGTATCTGGCTCTGTCGGCACTGTATCTGGCTGCGCTGGTGTATCTGGCTCTGTTGGCTGCGTTGGTGCCGGCTTTGGCTGTGTCGGCTGCGTCGGTGCCGGCTTTGGCTGCGTTGGCTGCGTCGGTGCCGGCTTTGGCTGCGTCGGCTGCGGCTTTGGCTGTGTCGGCTGCGGCTTTGGCTGTGTTGGCTGTGGCTTTGGCTGCGTCGGTGCCGGTGACGTAGATGGCTGTGTTTGTACTGCTGTTGTAGTTGTCGTTGTCTCCTCTGCAGTAGTTGCCTTTGTTTTTTCTTCAGTCGTTTTTTCTTCTGTTGTTTCTGCCTCAGTACTTGTTTCTGCCTCAGAAGAAGTTTCCTTTTCTGTACTTGTCTCTTCCTCTGTAGAAGTCTCTTGCTCTGTTGTCTCCTGCGCAGTGCTTGTCTGCTCCTCAGTTGTCTGAACAATTGTCTGTGGAAGCTTCTTTTTATCCTGCTTTGTTGCAGTAAGCATCTTTGCTGTCGCAATGCCCACAACCACAATACCAACAAGACAAATTAAAATCATTCCTCCAAGGATTTTATTTGCAATCGACTTTTTCTTTACCGGCTTCTCATCTGATTGGTCTGAAAAATAGGCTTCATTATTTTCATTATCATATGGACCACTTTCCGCCTCATATCCATCATCATACTGTTCTTCCTCGTAAGAACCATCATCGTACTCATCATCCTGATAAGTATCATCATACTGTTCCTCCTCGTAAGAACCATCATCCTGATAATCACTATCATCGTACTCATCTGATGACAGCTCATCATACTCCTGTAAATCTCTGCGCTTAAAAACAGTGCCTACGCTAGTAGCCACCAGACTCTTGCCACAAATCGGGCATACTCTGGTTCCTTCCTCAAGCTTCGCACCACATTTTGGACATATCATCCTCTGATTCCTTTCTGATTATCCTTATTTTGTAATTTCTGCAAATTCATCAGCTTTTCACTGTTCCAGCTGATTTAATGCATTCTCCACGCGTGCATAGCATGCCTGCACATCTGGCCACATAACCTTTGCCTGCTCCATATCACCTGCTCTTAAAGCCTCTGTGATCTCATAGCTTACTTCAAACAACGACTTAAAACCCAGGTTTGCACAAATTCCTTTAAGTGTATGTGCCGCACGAAATGCAGTCTCAACGTCACCTGCATCCATCGCCTGTGTTAACTGACTCATGCTTGGATCCTTCTTAAACATTAATGCAAATTTTTGTATTCTTGCTTCGTTCATGAGGCGCTTGAGAACGTCTTCATAATCTCCACCCATTGCCTCATAGCACTCTTTTATTGTCATGCTCTCTCCAATCTATTAATGTAACTATAGTTTCCATTTTCATTTTGTATTCTACTCTATCATTTATAAAATTTCAACCTGTTTTCGTTGCTTCCTACAAATAAAATGGCTATCTCAAAGTTTCAACAATTTTACTTGGATTATCTCTCATAATACGACTTGTGTAAAGTCGCCCCATATGCTTCTTCAAATATTCACAGCACTCCCCCATATGAGAGGCACGTCCCCTCAAATTGTGGGCATCGCTTGCAACATAATGAAGCATATCCTCCTGCATTAGCTTTTTACAAAAACGCTGTGCACCAAGTCCATTTCTTCCAATCACAGCATCTGCATTGACCTGCATCTCGCACCCCATTTCGATAAGATCTGCGATAAAATCAAAATCTTTTCTCAGCGCACGATAACGCTCAATATGGGCAATAATCGGATAATAGCCTGCTGTCAAAAGAGCATCAGCTCTCTCTTTTATAAAAGCTCTTGTACTGCTGCTTGAAAACTCAGTAAGTACATAGCGTGAATCTGCAAGTGTTGGACGAAGATCTCTATCTAATGTCTCCACCATCTCCATATTGGCATGAAATTCACAGCCCAAATACAGACGGATATTCCTATTTCTTGTTTCATCAACAAGCGTATCATACGCGCTCCAAATATCCTCCATATCAGGTTCAAACATTTCTTTTCGAAAATGTGGTGTCAAAATAATTGTCTCAACACCAGCGTCTATTTCCTTTTCAATCATCGAAAGGGCCATGTCCATATCCTTCGCTCCATCGTCCACCCCTGGCAGAATATGGCAGTGAATATCGTACAAATCTCTCATAAATCTCTTTCCTTATCTATTACTTTCCCTTACATTTCAACGTTATTCTAGCATTTGTTAAGTGCCCTTGTCAACCGCTGAAAATTAGAAGAAATCATTCTTATAAAAGGGTCGGAATAAGGTGATAAATGTGCCAAAAGTGATTGTTTTTTACACATGACTTTTGTATAATAATGCTGTAATTTGAGACTGGCAAAAATCGGCAGGCCAAATAATAAAAACAAATGAATGGAGGTTTCATTATGTTAGTAAACACAAAAGCGAGAGTCGGTGTATTTTCTATCGCATTAGGCGCATACCTTCCGCAGTTCCCATCATTAGTACCGGAGTTCGAGTCACAGTATGCAGCATTCAAAAAAACTCTTCCAGATACCGTAGAGGTTATTGACGGCGGAATGGTTACCACAAAGGAGCAGGCTATGGAAGCCGGAGATAAGTTCCGTGCAGCAGATGTTGATCTGGTATTTCTCCAGATGCTGACCTACGCTACCTCCTACAACATGCTTCCAGCAATCCGTGATCTTGATGTTCCGGTTGTTTTAGTAAATGTTCAGAAGTTAAAGGCATTAGATTATGAGCATACCGATATCGCATCCTGGCTCGGTGAAGGCTATGCATGCGGCGCTGTAGGTGAGGCAGTTGCAGACCTTGAAAGAGCTGGAAAACGACATGCTGTTATCACTGGTGTTGTTGAGGGCGGTGATCCTGGTGTTCAGGCAGAAATCGAAGACTGGTGTAAAGCAGCTCAGGTAAGAAGAAGATTCCGTGACACAAATATTGCACAGATTGGAAGACCATATCCTGGTATGATGGATCTTTACATTGATGAGACAAATCTGTATAACAGAATGTTCTTATACACAAAGCAGTTTGACTGGGAAAAAATGTGGGCTATCGCAGATGATATTACTGATGAGGATGCGATCCGCGCAAAGGCTCAGGATATTCTGGATACCTTCGAGATTGAGGGCGGCGGCACCATCGAGAAGGTTTGGGATATGGCAAAATATGTTGTTGCTTTTGAGAAGTGGGTTAAGGATGAGCACCTTGGACTGATCGCATCTCACTATGACGGATTTGCACAGGGCAAGGCTGGTGTTCTTGACAGTATGCTTATTCCAGCATTCTCTATGTTAATCAAGCAGGGAACTGCATGTGCCGTAGAGGGTGACATGAAGGTTGCCATGGCAATGAGTATCTTAAAAACAATTTCTGGAACAGGACAGCTTTCTGAAATGTACTCCATCGACTTTAACGATGACATCTGTATCATTGGTCACTCTGGAAGCGGCGATGCTGATATCTCTGCAAAGAAGCCAACCATGAAGATCGTTAAGGTATTCCACGGAAAGACAGGTGGCGGCTATCTGACACAGTTCTATCCATATACTGGTCCTGTTACCTACCTGGCAATCACACAAGATGCTGATGGTCACTTCAAGTTTGTTGTAGCAGAAGGTGTTAACGAGGACGGACCGATCCTTTCCTTTGGTGATACAAACATGAGAACACGCTTCACCTGCGGTGCAAGAGAATTTGTAAATCGTTGGAGCGAAGCTGGCCCAACTCATCATATGGCAGCAGCAACTGGAAGACATATTGATACCATCTTGAAGGTAGCAAAGATCTTAAATGTTCCTGTTGAAATTGTAACTAAATAATTACAATTCAAAGATACCAGGGTCAAAAGCTCCAAAAGCCGTTCGTGCTTGCACGATTAGGTTTTTGAGCTTGGGACCCGCAAAAACATGAGGATGCAGCGATTTTCAAGGAAAATCAGCGAATCCGAATGTTTTTAGAATTGCGAAAGTTGCATAGCAACGGAGCAATTCGTGGATATCAGTTGGGGGCAAAATACCTTTTGATCCCAACATCATTTTTAAATTTACACTTGCATTTTTTGCAATACAAGAATATAATGAAACCCGTAACGGGGAGCTTGCCATTTTGCAGGCTGAGAGTAGACGAAATGCGTCTTGACCCATAACCTGATTTGGATAATGCCAACGTAGGGATATACTATACGTGTTTTTCTTGTACAAAAAAAACATGCGGATATGTCTTTTACAGGCATATCCGCATTTTTGGTATAGTGGAATTTTTTCTGCTATTCCTTATAAAAAGGAGCGAGAATATGCTGAAAGAATGTTTCGACAACGTAAGAAAATCAGTACCGCTTGTACACAACATCACAAACTATGTGACTGTCAATGATGTAGCCAATATCATTTTGGCATGCGGTGCAAGCCCAATCATGTCCGATGAACCAGATGATGTTACGGACATTACCTCCATATGCAGCAGCTTAAACATCAACATTGGCACGCTGCATAAATCCAGCATTGAAGCAATGTATCTAGCTGGAAAAAGAGCAAACGAACTTGGTCATCCTATCCTTTTAGATCCAGTAGGTGCCGGTGCTTCTGCACTTCGCACAAATACTGCCGTTGGTCTTATGGAACAATTGCAGCTGACTGTAATCCGCGGAAACATCTCCGAAATCAAGACACTTGCCAATGGAAATGGCACAACAAAGGGTGTTGACGCTGACGTTACTGATAAAGTCACAGATGATACCTTGGATGAGGCTATTCTGTTTGTTAAAAAATTCGCTGCGCAAAGCAAAGCAATTATCGCTGTTACCGGTGCTATTGATCTTGTCAGCGATGGTACACGCTGCTACGTGATTAGAAATGGCCGTCCAGAGATGGGACAGATTACTGGAACTGGCTGTCAGCTTTCTGGTCTTATGACCGCCTTTGTCGCTGCTAATCCATCTAATCAGCTTGACGCCGCTGCTGCTGCTGTCTGCGCAATGGGTCTTGCAGGTGAGATCGGCTACAGCCACATGAAAGACGGCGATGGCAACTCAACTTACAGAAACCGCATTATTGATGCTATTTACAACATGGACGGTGATTCATTAGAGAAGGGAGCTAAATATGAAGTGCGCTGATAAAGACCTTCTTTTATATGCTGTCACTGATCGCTACTGGCTTGGCGAGCGAACTCTTCACGATGTCGTTAAGGAAAGTCTTGACGGCGGCGTTACATTTGTACAGCTTCGCGAAAAGCATTTAGACCAGGCTCATTTTCTTGAGGAAGCAAAAGATTTAAAGATGCTTTGCAAAGCATACAATGTTCCTTTTGTGATTAACGACAACGTTGATATAGCACTTGAAATGGATGCTGACGGCGTGCATGTCGGACAAAGCGATATGGAAGCTGGCGATGTGCGTGCCAAGCTTGGCCCTGACAAAATTATCGGCGTGTCAGCGCAGACAGTTGAACAGGCAGTTCTGGCAGAAAAACGCGGAGCTGATTATCTTGGTGTTGGCGCTGTTTTTCCTACCAGTTCCAAGGATGATGCAACAGAGGTCTCCTATGAGACATTAAAAGCTATCTGTCAGGCAGTCTCCATTCCCGTCATTGCAATCGGCGGCATTACAAAAGACAATGTGGCAGAATTATCTGGCAGCGGCATCTGCGGAATTGCCGTTATCAGTGCCATTTATGGTCAAAAAAATATAAAGGATGCAGCTGCGAACCTTAAAATGGCAGTTAAAAAAATAATCGATTAACACCATTATGCGGTCTGTTGGGGGCACCACCTCAGATCGCACTACAAAACGTTAATGAAAAAGGAGAATTTTATTATGAAAACAGCATTAACGATCGCAGGAAGTGACTCCTGCGGAGGCGCCGGCATTCAGGCAGATATCAAAACAATGATGGCAAATGGCGTATATGCTATGAGCGCCATCACTGCTTTGACTGCACAAAATACAACCGGCGTGACTTCTATTTTAAATGCAGATTCTAAATTTTTAGGAGAAGAGCTTGACGCAGTTTTTACTGACATTTATCCAGATGCTGTAAAAATTGGCATGGTTTCAGAAAGTGATCTGATCCGCATAATTGCATCAAAGCTTCGCCAATACAATGCCAAAAACATTGTTGTAGATCCTGTTATGGTGGCTACAAGCGGCGCAAAGCTTATCAGCGACGATGCCATTGATACGCTAAAGCAGGAATTATTTTCACTTGCTGATGTGCTTACGCCAAATATTCCAGAGGCCGAGGTTCTGACTGGACGAACTATCTCTAATGCCGAGGAAATGATTGATGCAGCAAAGATGATTTCAGAAACATACAACTGCGCAGTATTGTGCAAGGGTGGGCACACCATAAATGATGCCAACGATCTTTTATATGTAAACAATACTTATCGCTGGTTTTACGGAAAGCGTATTCAAAATCCTAATACACATGGCACTGGATGCACATTGTCCTCCGCAATCGCATCAAATCTTGCAAAGGGATTTGATCTCGAGACATCTGTATGCCGCGCAAAGGACTATATCTCTGGCGCATTATCTGCAATGCTTGACCTTGGAAAAGGAAGCGGTCCTATGGATCACGGTTTTGCAATCGATAATATTTACACAAAGGAGGCTGACATCTAATTATGGAAAAGAAAACTTCTCTGTTTGAAAATGGGTTAATCTGGTTTGGTGCCGGTGTTTCGATTGCAGAAATTCTGACAGGTACCTACTTCGCTCCTCTTGGCATGGCAAAGGGTCTCGCTGCAATTTTAATTGGTCATGTAATTGGATGTGTTTTATTATTTTTATCAGGTGTTATTGGCGGAACACTTAGAAAAAGCGCAATGGAAACAGTAAAAGACAGTTTCGGCATTCATGGTGGTCAGCTATTCGCAATTTTAAATGTACTTCAACTTGCCGGATGGACTGCAATTATGATTTATGACGGTGCACTGGCTGCACAGGGAATTTTCCAGGCTGGTCAATGGATCTGGTGTCTTTTGATTGGTGTTTTAATTATTGTCTGGATCCTGATTGGAATCACCAATCTTGGAAAATTCAATACAGTCGCAATGGCTGCCCTCTTTATTCTGACACTTATTTTAGCAAAAGTAATTTTCTTTAACGGATCTGCCTCTGTAGTTCAAGATGAAGCAATGTCATTTGGCGCTGCTGTAGAGCTTGCTGTCGCAATGCCTCTTTCATGGCTTCCGCTTATCAGTGACTACACACGCGAAGCAAAACAGCCAGTTAAAGCAACTGCTGTCAGCGCGATTGTATATGGTATCGTAAGCTGCTTTATGTATCTGATCGGTATGGGTGCTTCTATTTTTACTGGTGAGAGCGACATTGCTCAGATTATGGTAAAAGCCGGACTTGGCGCTGCCGGTCTTCTGATTGTTGTATTTTCTACTGTAACAACAACATTTCTTGATGCCTACTCCGCAGGTATTTCAAGTGAATCTATTGTATCTGGAATAAAGGGAAATTATGTAGCTATTGCCATAACTATTATTGGAACTATCGCGGCTATTGTATACCCGATGGATGATATCACTAATTTCCTCTATCTGATCGGATCTGTTTTTGCTCCGATGATTGCTATTCAGATTGCAGACTTCTACATTTTAAAGAGAAAATCTTCTGATGAACTGTTTAAGTGGCGCAATCTGTTTATCTGGCTGATTGGTTTTATCCTGTACCGTATTCTTATGCGTATAGATATCGTGTGCGGAAATACACTGCCTGATATGCTGATTACAATCGCACTTTGCCTGATTGCTGCAAAAATAGTAAAAGAAAAAAATTAAAATTTTAGGGAGGCAATTATGAAGCAAAATTATAATGCACTCATTTTAAAATCAGTTAAAATCACTGCCGGCGCAATTTTAGCCATTCTTTTTGCCTCCTGTCTAAACTTAAAGTACAGCGCTACAGCTGGCATTATCACAATTTTAAGCATTCAAAATACAAAAAAGGAAACCATACAGACTGCACTTGCAAGAGGCGAAGCCTTTTGCTGTGCACTGTTAGTTTCCTTTTTATGTTATAATTTTTTCGGCTATACAACGGCAGCTTTTGGCATCTATCTATTAATATTCACAACACTTTGCCTCGCAATGAAGTGGTCATCAGCAATCGCCATGGATTCTGTTCTCATTACACATTTTTTAGCTGAAAAAACAATGAATATTCCAATGATTGCAAATGAGATCAGTCTGTTTTTAATCGGTGCTGGAATTGGAGTCCTTCTTAATCTTAGTCTTCGTCCAAAGGAAAATGAATGGAAAGATAAAATAGCCAAAGCAGATGAGTCCATTCGTGCCATTATCCAAAGAATGGCAGAACGTATCAGAACACTAGATCGTACAAATTACGATGGTTCTTGCTTTCTTTTGCTTGACAAACAGTTAAGTACTGCAAAAAGTCTTGCACTCACAAACATGGATAACACACTTGGCACGCCGTCATGCGCAGAACTTGACTATGTACAAATGCGCGAATTTCAAAGTCAGGTGCTTCGCCAAATATATAACAGCATTCAGATGATCGCATATCTTCCAGACCAGGCTCCAATCATAGCTGATTTTTTTGAAAGAATCAGTAAAGAATATGCAAAAACAAATGATGTGAAATCACTTCTTGATACACTTCATGAATTGATTCTTTCCATGAAAAATGAAAAACTCCCCACAAAACGTGAGGAGTTTGAAAGCCGAGCTGTTCTTTTCTATATTTTAAAGCAGCTTGAAGAATTTCTTATTTTAAAACGAAATTTTGTCGAGCGCTGGCACTAATTTTTATCATCTGGAATCAGCCATAACCGTTTTGCAGCCGTCTTTGCTTCGCTTCTTCGGCTTACATCAAGCTTTGTCAAAATATGGCTCACATGTGTTTTAACAGTTGGAAGCTTTATATCCATAATTTGCCCAATCTGTGCATTGCTTTTGTCTGCACATATAAGACGAAGAATCTGAAGCTCTGTTGCTGTAAGTTCATTTTCCATTGACAGATGCGGCTGCAAAAAATCAGGATAAAATGATGCCTCTACTCTTACATCTTTTATCAGCCGCGCAAACCATTCATCATCATTTTTATACTCTGCCTGTTCAAGCAGTGAAAGCACTGCGGCTCCATATACACTTATAGTTCGTATAAAACCAAACTCCTGCGCCGTATCAAGCGCTGAATTTAATTTTTCCTTCCAAAGTGAATCCTTTTTTCTGTACAATGCAATCGCCTCTAGCACATTAATATGAATCCCATCTATATATCTTGAACACTCCCTACAATATGACTCCAATGGTGCGAGTGTCAAAAGTGCTGCATCTGGCATTCCGAGTGCAAGCTCTGCCATCGCCTGTGTAAGATATTGATAACGCTTTAAAACATTTAAATGAAGCGGATCTTTTGGTGCCTTCTCCCGATACCACACCTGTACACGCTCGAGATCATCCATATGAAGCCAAATACGGCAGAGTACTGCATCTATATTATGGAAGAAACGCGTATGACCATTTTCCTCAAAACGCTCTCGAATCATCTGTACTGTCCGAAGCGCATCCTCTGCACGTCCTAATGCAATCTGGCTGCGCGCCAATAAACCAACAATTGCAAACTCAATATCCGACGTTCCCTTTTTTTGTACCTCTCCAAGCTGAGAAACAAGCAAAAGAATACGCCCAGAAATATCCTCGCCCTTTTCAAATTTACTCTCTGCAATTGCACAGTCTGCCAGACCTACTCCGTCCTTTCCCAAAACAGCCTCTACTGGAATGCGCATTGTCTGATAAAGAAGATCATCTATTTTGCTCCACGGTGAAAAATCCTTACCTCCATTCATAATACTTGGAAGCGTGCTTGTCACTGAAAATGGCGGAAGTTTCACTTCTCTATTAGTAATCAATCTAAATACAGATGGAATAATCTGAATCATTTTGTCAGTTTTTCTCTGAGGAAGTGAAATATCCAGCCATGCAATTCGACTTTTGATCTGACGAAGCACAGCATCCTGCTTTTTACACTTTGCTGCAAATTGTTCCAGCTCATGATACCAGCGCTCCGAATTCTCATAATCTGTATTCAGCGCGCAAAGCATACTCATTCCCTGCATGAGTGACGGTGATTCTAAGATTTCTGACTCAGGCAAACTGCGGTAATATTTTTCCATCTCACTGTAATGTCCCATTCCAGGATGACTCTCTCCGTTTCGAATCAAAATTTCCGACACCTTTGAGTGATCTTTTCCTCTGCTATAACAATCAAGCGCCTTTTCATAATCTCCCTTCAACTCGTAATACATGCCGCCTCTCACAAGCACTGCATTTTTCTTTTGCGAACTATATTTGCGCTCAAGCTCCCATAAAAGAAAATCACGAAATTGCGGCCAAAAACGAAATTGACGAATCCCATCATAAAGAAGCATTGTTGTATTTTTCTGAATCCAGTCTAACAGTTCACTTGTATTCGGATCACCGCTGACCATTCTCGCAAGCTCATAATCAAAATTATCAAACGACGCCAATTCAAGCAGGAGACGGCGTATTGGCAAATCAAAGCGATGGTAAATTGCTGCTTCAAAATAAAGAAACACCTCATGATACGCTTCCTTTACAATATCCGAATCAAATGCACGCTGACTATCCGCACGATTCATACATTGAAGTGTAACAACAATGCCTAAAGGATGTCCAATTGACTCTTTAAGGATTTCATTAATTTCACTGTCTGTCAGCTTAATATTATATCCCAAAAACAATTGTCTAATATCATCTCTGTCAAACAAAAGATCTCTCGCGTCAATAACAATCATATCACCAGTATACTGAAACGCCCTAAGCACACCTGGCACAGAACCACGCGACAGCAGCACAAATTTTTTCTGCGGATTATCACGAATTAATTCATTTAATTTTTGTAGATCCTCATTCTCCTGAAATTGCTGAAGATCATCAATCATCACAATATCGCAATTTAATTTGATCTCTGGCAGTATTCCATCTGTCTCCAAGCCACTTATCAGTTCAAATTTTTTTCCGCGCAGAAGTTCAAAAGCCACCGTGGTTTTTCCAAATCCACATGGTGCACCAAAGTACAAAATGCGTCCATGATCCATAAACTCATCAAATTTAGTTTTTATTGTCTTTTTTATAATCACATATCTATCCACAGAATCCTCCTCTCTTTTTAGTTAATAGTTACGGTTTTTATAGCCAACTTTAATTTAAATTATACCGCTTTTACAAAAAAAGTAAATCATCCTAAAGTATTAAAAATGACAAAAAGGCTGATCCACTTTCGCGAATCAGCCTCCTGGGTGTGTGTCAAATATGGGAAACCAGCGTAATTACTCTGCAAGCTCAGTAGAAATTTCCTCGGAAGGCTCCTCATAAGATGCAATGCTGGTGTAGTACAGCGAAGCAACATTTTTCACAACATCGCGAAGTGATACAAAGCTTTCAGGTGATGTAAACTCAGCAAATTCTCCATCAGTAATGGAAGCAATACCAAGCTGAACACCAATTGCATCCTCACCTTCTGCCGTTGCTGAAAGATCAAGCAGTACTGCAGATACGCCATCTGCGGAATCAATAGAAAGGGTACCCTCAAAAGCAGCATACTCTAATGCTGATGAAAGAAGCTCAGCAAATGAAATATCAGAAGACTCATCTGATCCCGTAGAAAACTCTTCCTCAACACCAGCAAGTAACGCATCTACCAGTTCAGAAACAAGTGCAACACTATCTTCCTCTGAAAGCTCAGGATCAGCTTCTCTAAATCCCTCTGCTGCTGCCAGTATGTAATCAGAAACAAATTCAAGTCCTTCTATGTCTTCTTCTGCGGATTCACCATCTGTTCCTTCTACAGATGCCATTGCCTCATCAATACTCTGAGCGATTGTAAGAAGAGTATCATTGTTGATTGCGATCTGGACACCAGTATCAGTTTCAACAGTCTCTAAATCTGCCAGATTATCAGTAATTGCTGTCAAAATTGTATCAAGCTGACCATCATCTGATGCTGTCGGAGCAGGTATTTCAATCCAAGACTCTGTAATTCCTACCATAGAAAGCAGCTCAGTCATACTGTCATCTGCTGTAAGCTCACTATATATGTTTACAATCTCTTCTACATTTAAATAAACATCCTCACCACATACACGAAGCACATCATCAAAACCATAAACAACAGGTTCTTCTGTGCCCATCATTGATGCTGGGAGAGTCACTGATACAGAAAAAGAGCTGTCTCCACTTTCATTATAAACAGCTGTGATATCAGCACTCAGCGTTTCTCCATCCTGTGTAAGAGAAAATGAAATCATATCTCCATAAGTTACAGGTGTCTGTGCTGCCTCGTCTGCAAAGATTACACCTGCCGGGCTCATCGCAAGGATACCACTCATCATCGCTGCTAACGTTCTTCTCATCTTCATAAAGAAATCCTCCAATCAAATTAACTAGTACTAGTTATTTTTTGTTTTTACTGCACTTTTCATTATAGAGAACTTCTAAAAAATGCAAATCATACCAAAGTATGATATCACATTTTTTCTAAAAACGCATATTGACTCATATACAATTCCTTATAATAGCCATCCTTTGCCATCAGCTCATCATGCGTACCCTTCTCCAAGATATTTCCCTGGTCAATATACATGATACAGCTTGAGCTTTTAATAGTTGACAGACGATGGGCAATGATAAAGGAAGTTCTGCCCTTTAATAATTCCTGAAGACCCTGCTGTAAAAGTAACTCTGTCTCTGTATCTATGCTTGATGTTGCCTCATCGAGAATCAAAATCTTAGGATCGGCAAGCAGCGCTCTCGCGAAGGAAATAAGCTGTCTTTGTCCTGCTGACAGACGGCTTCCGCGCTCATTTACCTGAGTCTGGTAGCCATTTTCCATACTCATAATAAAGTCATGCGCACAAACTGTCTTCGCTGCTCTGATTACATCTTCATCGCTTGCTTCCCTGTTTCCATAGCGGATGTTATCCATTATTGTTCCTGAGAAAATAAAGCTGTCCTGCATCATAACGCCCATCTGTTTTCTCAGTGATTTGATCGTCACACTGTTAATATCAATTCCATCAATTAAAATCTTTCCAGAATCGATATTGTAGAAGCGGCTGATCAGATTTACAATTGTTGATTTTCCTGCTCCTGTCGGACCTACGATTGCAAAACTGTCTCCTACGTTTGCCTTAAAATTTACATCATTTAAGATACGTACACCTGGCTCATAAGAAAATACAACATGAGAAAACTCTACCTCACCCTTAATCGGCGGCATTTCCACGGCGCCAGGAGCGTCCTTTACATTAACTGGCTCATCAATAGTCTCAAAAATACGCTCCAGATATGAGATTGCTGTCAAGAGTGAATTATAAAAGGAAGCCAGAGTATTGATCGGATTCCAGAACTGGCTGATATAAATTGTCAATGCCGTCAGAGCACCGACACTAATTATATCATTTCCACCCATAATCCAGTGAATACCAACCCAATATACAGCTGCCGTCGCAAGGATTGATATAAACTGAACAGTCGGTCCAATCATAAAGTTATACTTGATAACGCTCATCCATGCCTTTCGATAGCTTCCGCTTAAATTATTGAATATACCAAGATTCTTATCTTCTCTTACAAATGCCTGTGTAACACGCACACCATTGATGCTCTCTGCAATATAGGCATTCAAATTTGACTGCTTATTGCTTGCAAGCTGCCATCCGCGGCGCTGCTTTTTCTTTACAAAAAGCACGATTGCAAGAAGAATAGGAAGACCGCACATACAAATTAAAGTAAGCGGTACGCTATAATAAAACATAAAACCTAAGATAAAAAACAGTGAGCAGCAGTCTGTTATTGTATTTACAATACCATTTGACAGAAGATCACTTATGTTGTTTACATAGTTGACAATACGCACCTGAATCTTTCCATGCGGACGGCTGTCATAATAAGAAAATGGCAGCTCCTCCAGATGAATAAACAATTCTCTTCTTAACTCATGAATTATGCCCTGACCAATCTGAGATGTCCACTTAATCTTTATGCGAAGAATATAAGCTGTTGCCAGAATTATCAAAGCTGCAAGTGCCGCCATCAAAAGGATTCCCTTTTTGTCATGATTTGGAATGTAAATATCCATTACGCGCTGCATCAGCACAGGAATAACCATGCCAAGTGCAGATGAAAACAACATCAGCATTATTGTCATAATCAGCTTTTTTCTATAACGGCCTACATAACTAAATAATCGCTTAATCTGCTTCATGTCAAATTTAGTTTCGAGTGTCTCATCCACGTCATATTTATTTCGTGCCATTATGCCTCACCCCTTCCCTTTTCTGCGCGAACCTTCTTAAAGCGGTCAAACTCACCATATTGATGATGAAATACAGTTGAATAATAGCCCTTTTTAGCAAGCAACTGTTCATGTGTTCCTCTCTCGACAAGGCGGCCATTATCAAGTACAAGAATCTGATCTGCATGTATAATAGAAGATATACGATGAGCAATGATAAATACAGTGCGCTCATCCGAGATTTTCTTTAATTCATTCTGAATCATGCTCTCCGTTTCCATATCAATTGCAGAGGTTGTATCATCAAGAATAATTATTGACGGATCCTTTAAAATTGCGCGTGCAAGCGAAATTCGCTGTTTCTGTCCGCCTGACAGACCAACGCCGCGCTCACCAATAATTGTATCATATCCTTCTGGCATCTCCCTGATAAATTCGTCAGCATTTGCAATCTTTGCAGCTGCCTGCACCTGCTCAAACGTACAGTCTGGATTTCCATAAGCGATATTTCCCTCAATTGTATCTGAGAACAAAAAGACATCTTGCATCGCAATTCCAATATTTCCGCGAAGCGTCTGGAGATTCAAATTTCTAACATCAATATCATCGACAAGCACGCGTCCCTGATTAACATCATAAAAACGGCAAATCAAATTGATAAGTGATGACTTTCCAGAACCAGTCGCACCGATGATACCAACGGTCTGGCCTGGCTCTACATGAAAGCTGATATCCTTTAACACAGTATCATCATTTGTATAATAATTTACATGATCAAAGGTAACACTGCCCTTTAGCTTTCTCTTTTCTACAACATGCTCTGGCTGCTTGATATCTGGCTCAGTTGTATAAACCTTATAGATTTTTTCAATTGCGGTAAGAAAGCGCTGCAAATCATTGATGATCCATCCTGCCTGACGAAGCGGACTGTTAAGCATCCATAAATAACCGTTAACAGTTACCATGTTTCCTATAGTCATCTCTCCGTCAATTACCATAAAACCACCCATGATCATAAGGATAATAGTCAGACACTGAGAAAGAATCTCAAACATCGGAATATATTTCATCCAGATCGATGCGGCATTTAACTGTGCATCACGATATCCATCATTCTCGCGGTCGAACTTTTCAAGCTCATAATCTTCCTTTGCAAATGCCTTTACAACACGGTTTCCTGCGATTGTCTCCTGTGCAAATGCATTCAAACTAGAGAAACAGTCACGCACCCTGTCAAAGGCCGGCTTAATATGACGTCTCTGGCTCAATGTCACTGCCAATGTAAACGGAAGTACAATCAGCATACAAAGTGCCATTTTAACATTAACAGAAAAGATCATCACAAGTGCCATCAAAAATACAAGGATATTCTCAAAGCTAAAATAGATAACATGAGAAACCATGTGACGCACTGCATCCATATCTCCTGTCTGTCTGGACATAAGGTCTCCTGTGCGGTTTTTGTTGAAGAAGTTAAAATCTTCCTTCATCAGCTTACGATATGCTTCTTCCCTCATGTCGTAGACAAGTCCCTGACTGGATGACTCAAAACACATTAAAAATGTGAAGCGCAGCAGCGATCGAACAAGCGTCACTCCAATCATAATAAGCAGCAAAATACCAAGCTTTTCATAATGCTGCCCCTCAATAACTTCATCCACAATCATACCAGAAATCTGTGGGTTGATCAAAACAAGCAGTGCTGTGATAAACACTAAGATCAAGCCTACGATCATTCTTACGCGGTATTTTTTTAAAAAAGATAAAAACCAGCGTATGTATCCCATATTTCTCTCCTCCTTTTTGTAGTTTTTACAGTTCGCGCGTCATGCTAGATCTTGACAAATTTCATGCTTGCATAGAAATTTGACAGATCAGCAGGACGAAGTGGACGCCCGTTCATGAACAAAACAAAGTTGCGCGCAAACTTGTTTGCGGTTAGCAACGACGCACGGAACGTGCGGTTTTGCGAATGGGTGTCCAGTGAACTGTAACACCGTTCTTTCATGTTACTCTAATATTTTTAAAATAAAATGTACTTTTCTTGAAAATTGATGTATAATAATCAAATCAAGCTTTATCATTTTAGGCATTTTTATTTTTAAGGAGGTTTACTTTACTGTGTGTGATACGTACGACATTACTTACTCTGACTTAAATCCAACTTTATATTTCGCCGGTAAGCGCACGGTGACAGAATCGAATTTTTCTCATACGCATGATGCACCTGAACTCTTTATAGTGTTATCTGGTGATCTGGCAATCTGGATGGATGGAACTACCACTCCACTTACAGCCGGTGATATTGTCTGTGTACCGTCGCACATACCGCACCGTACACTGCCGACAGTGCATGATAACCCTGCAATTTTATTCTTTACTTCATTTTCAAACTTTCACTTTAAGGGAATGGAACCAAACTGTCTTGATTTTCCTGGCGGCTCATCTGTGCTTCACACGGACGGTCTTGTCCGTCAGGATATCACAAATCTGTGTCTTCGTATGATATCTGAGCGCTACAGCAATCAGGTCGGTCAGTACTTTATGCAAAAGGCATATTTGACACAGCTTCTTATGACAATCATCCGTCAGATCACTGTTCCACCAAAACAAAGCTGTTCTCCTGTCACTTTTGAGACACATCATAAAACATATGTGGTGAGCGAGATCCGCCAATATCTGAGCAGTCATTATGCTGAAAAGATTTCACTTGATCTGATTGCCCGGAATATGTATTTAAGCTCTGCTTACATATCAAAAATTTTCAAAGAAGAGACTGGTGAAGCTCCAATCAACTATCTGATTAAAATGCGCTTAGAGCGCGCCCGCATTCAACTTGAATCTGATAACGGACAAAGCATAAAAGCCATCTCAAACAGCGTTGGCTACGATGATGTTTACTATTTTAGTAAGCTTTTCAAGAAATATTATGGCATGTCTCCAGTTCACTACAGGAGTAAATACAAAAAAGTAGTGTAAATAAAGACCAGGGGGACAGGTACGATGGCTTAATGCCACGCGTACCTGTCCCCCTGGTCTTGTCCCTAGTCTTGTTTTTTATAATCCAATCCAGCTTCTTAATACTCTAAAGTTTGCCGGTCCCTGATTAAAGAGAAGGTCTAACAGATTAGCTTCACTATAGTTTTCACCCTGATTAGCAGCCATTGTTGACTCAAGCTCTGTGATCTGCAAATAGTCAATCGCTGCAGCTGCATATTTTCCAGGATTCTTTAAAACCATCTGATACACACTAGAACCATAGCTGCTTCCGCCTGCTTCTCCAAAATAAGTTGTGCAAAGATCTGTTACCTCTGCTTCACCCCAGCCGCCTGCATGTACTGAAATATCAGCAACACCATACAGTGCATACGTCATTCTCGTCGACGCAATCAGGTAATTTCTTAAATTATCATCTAATCGATCATCATTTAAATAAGCTCGAACAATACCGAATTCAGTCCAACCATTTACAAAGCCATTGCATACAAGATTTTTCTTAAGCGCGCTTGAAGATGCGCTGACTGTATCATATGCGTATGCATCATCAGGTGCCTGCTTTGTAAAGCTTGCTGCGCCTACCTGAAGCGTTGAATCAACACCCATTAAGTCATTCATAACCTGATAATTACCGTTTGCTTCATTTGCCAATGTCTCACGGAAATCGCCCCAGGCTCCATCTACACCACTATACTTTTGCAGCAGATAATTGTAGTAATCAACACCGCCCTCAACACTGCAAAGTGCAGCATCAGCAGCGGCCGCTGCCACACTGTCATACTGCTCGCCATCCATCTCAACATTCAACGCGTCAAGCAATGCATCATATGTCTTTGCCTGTACCTCTGTCAGATGTGTTCTGTCATACGTCTGCAGCTCCGCAAGTGTTCTTGTAAGATTCTCACTCTCACGCTTTAAATAATTGCTGTTTTGTGCTACAGCCTCATTCAGATTGGTGATAAATTCATCAAAGTCAGACTGCTCTATCGCATGATTGCTGTCATCATCCTCATTACCAGCCTGAGAATTATCACTTTCTGCTCCAGTCTGCGCCTCTCCTGACTGCTGTTTGTCTGCATCTACCTGCTCACCAGTCTGTGCTTCACCATTTACATCGCCTGTTTCCTTTGGCTCATTAGAAGTTTCTTTTGTTTCATTTTCTTTCGTTCCAGCTTCCTTTGTTCCCTGCTCTGCCACGCTCTTTGTCTGACCTAGTGACATCGCAATACCGCCTGCTGTCAATCCGGCAACCAAGACTACTACCATTACAACTGGCAGCCACAAACGCATCATCATGATTCTGTGCTTCTGCTTTCTAATCCTTTTTCTATCTTCTGAATTCATACAACAATCCAGCCTTTCTCTTTTTCTAAATTCTTTACTGTGCTGCTTTTACCTGACACAAAGCGACACAGTAACCTATAATCACAGTATAGCATGATTTTTCAATACAGACAATTGCTTTTCTCACGTTTTTCTTGCAATCTTTCGTTCCTGGTGGTATCATAAATTATATCTGTGCTGCATTTTCCAGCCCTTTGTAAATTCGGGCTGTACAAATAGCATCACTGTGAAAAAACAGACCGCTTTTGCGGCAGAAAGTGAGAAAAACACCATGAAGAAACCGTATTACATCACCACGGCCATTGCTTACACTTCCGGCAAGCCGCACATTGGAAACACCTACGAGATCGTGCTGGCAGATTCCATTGCCAGATTCAAGCGAATGCAGGGCTATGATGTGCGCTTTCAGACAGGTACGGATGAGCATGGTCAGAAGATCGAGTTGAAAGCTGCTGAGGCTGGAAAAACACCAAAGCAGTTTGTTGATGAGGTGGCAGGCGAGATCAAGAAGACCTTTGACCTGATGAACACATCCTATGATAAATTTATCCGTACTACTGACGACTACCATGAAAAGCAAGTTCAGAAGATCTTTAAGAAGCTTTATGACAAGGGTGATATTTACAAGAGTGAGTACGAAGGTATGTACTGTACTCCGTGTGAATCCTTCTTCACAGCTTCTCAGTTAGTTGACGGCAAATGCCCGGACTGCGGACGCCCATGTACACCAGCTAAGGAAGAAGCTTATTTCTTCCGTATGAGCAAGTATGCAGATAAGCTTATTTCTTATATTAATGAGCATCCAGATTTCATCCAGCCTGAATCCAGAAAGAATGAGATGATGAACAATTTCCTTCTTCCGGGACTTCAGGATCTGTGCGTTTCCCGTACCTCCTTTAAGTGGGGTATTCCGGTAGACTTCGATCCAAAGCATGTTGTTTACGTATGGATTGATGCACTTAGCAACTATATCACTGGACTTGGCTTTGATCTTGACGGAAACAGCGATCCGATGTTTGAAAAGTATTGGCCGGCTGACCTTCATCTGATTGGAAAGGATATTCTTCGTTTCCACACCATCTACTGGCCGATCATGCTGATGGCTCTTGATCTGCCGCTTCCAAAGCAGGTATTTGGCCATCCATGGCTGCTTCAGGGCGATGGCAAGATGAGTAAGTCAAAGGGAAATGTAATCTATGCAGACGAGCTTGTTCATTTCTTTGGTGTTGATGCTGTTCGTTATTTTGTTCTCCATGAGATGCCATTTGAAAACGATGGTGTAATCTCTTGGGATCTGATGATTGAGCGTATGAACTCTGACCTTGCAAATACACTCGGTAATCTTGTAAATCGTACCATTTCTATGACAAATAAGTATTTTGGCGGTGTTGCCGTAAACTATGGCGTAAGCGATCCTGTTGATGAATCCTTATTTGAGGTTGTTACCTCCACCGCTTCTAAAGTTACAGCCCGCATGGATAAGCTTCGCGTTGCTGATGCAATTACAGATATCTTTACTCTGTTCAAGCGCTGCAACAAGTATATTGATGAGACAGCTCCGTGGGTACTGGCAAAGGATGAATCAAAGAAAGAACGTCTGTCTACCGTTATGTACAACTTGATCGACAGCATCTTAATCGGTGCTTCCTTACTTGAGCCATTCATGCCAGAGACTGCAAAGAAGATTGCTGATTCCTTAAATGCACCGCTTCGCACAATGGATCAGGTTTCCACAATGGGCACCTACCCATCTGGAAATAAGGTAACAGATCAGCCGCAGATTCTTTTTGCACGTGTTGATGCAGAAAAGATGATGGAAGAAGTTAATGCACTTATGGAGTCCAAGAAGGCTGCTGCAAAGGACGCTTCCGAAGAAACTGCTGAAGATGAAAAAGAAGATGAGGCTGTTATCGACATCGAGCCAAAGGAAGAAATCACATACGAAGATTTCTCAAAAATGCAGTTCCAAGTAGGTGAGATTATCTCCTGCGAGGCAGTAAAGAAGTCCAAAAAGCTTCTGTGCTCTCAGGTAAAGATAGGATCTCAGGTAAAGCAGATTGTTTCCGGTATCAAAGCTCACTACACACCAGAAGAAATGGTTGGCAAGAAGGTTATGGTTCTTGTAAACTTAAAGCCGGCAAAACTTGCAGGTGTTTTATCTGAAGGTATGCTGTTATGTGCAGAGGATGCAGATGGAAATCTTGCACTAATGACACCAGAAAAGAAAATGCCAGCTGGCGCTGAGATTTGCTAAATCAGTTCACACGTCACACTAGATTTGACAAATTCCATGCTTGCATGAAAATTTGTCAAATCGATGGGACGAAGGGAACTGAAAACCAAGCCAGGGGGACCTGTCCCCCGGCTTTTTTTGTATTACAAGCAAGTTTATCGCAAGGGCACCTCGATGAATGACTTTGTCGGCACCACTACATAACGTGATAACTCACAATTACCACATTTTCAAATATTCATACAGTTCATCAACCGTCTCAAATCCCATTTTTCTATACATTTCTTTCGGTGTATCGTCTGCATCTGCATGCAGGAACATTTCTTCCTTAAACTGAGATGCAATGTGTTTCATAAGTGTGGTCGCCACGTAACGCTTGCGAAATGCTTCCCTTACAACAAGAGCATCCATCACCACATAGCCATCTATCGCATATGCATAGCAGGCACCTGCCGGTTTTCCATCCAGATATGCCACATAATAATGAAATCCCGGTATCTCCATCGCCTTTTTTACGTAACGCGCATCACGTCTTCTGATAAAATCTTCGCCGTAGTCTGAAGCAAAAGTTTCGATATCAATTTTAAGCAAATCGGCTAATACATCACCGGAAGCACTGTCATATATTATTACGTCAGGGTTGCTCTTCCATCTTGCCATATTTTCTTTCTTATTTCTAAGAAGCATTGTTTCTGTGCAGCATTCTTCCAAAGAAAAACGTTTGATCAGAACCTCATCTAACTTTTCTCTTGTATCGATCTTTAGAAAGCCTCTGCCGAGTTGGCGCTGGTATGCAATTGCCTGCTCTAGTTCTTTGCCTGTTGGATCATCTAATAATGGCACAAACTGGTTGTGATCATACATATCATATAGATCATCATCCTGCCATTTTTCCATATGCTCAGAAAATGCACGTTTTTGTGAAAACAGTTGTTTAAATGACTGCTCTGCCTTTCTAATACATAAGCAAAGCTTTCCCTGCTCTAATCTCATTGAACACCCTCCTTATTCTTCTTAATAAACTCAATAAATGCCTCTGCCGCATGGGACAAGGTACGGTCTTTCTTCCAAATCAACGCATAAAATGCCTTCGCGTCTGGGTTATTGATTTGTCTAATACAGACCTCGCGGTCTCGTACAAGTGACGATATCGACTCTGGATAAATCGCAATTCCAACTCCATTTTTGCTGAGTTCATAGGCATTCATCATATGCGCCACTCTGCCGCGAATAATAGGCATACTCTGCGGATCTGAAAACCATCCATGAATCTCACCCTGACGCGATTCACGTGACGGGATCAAAAGATCATATGGAAGCAGTTCATTCGGATTGATCGGTTCATTTGTCTCTGAATAAAGCGGATGACCTTTCGGAATCATCGCCACCCACGGTTCTTCATATACCTCTAACACATGAAACTCCTCCGTGTTAAATGGCGCCGTGATCATCGCCACCTCGCATAAGCCCTTCGTGACACGATTATTTACATCATCTGTATTTCCATTCCACAAAATATACTGCACATGCGGATGCATCTTCTGAAACTCTGAAATCCAATGTGCAAAAAGATGGGGACCACATCCCTCAACTGAGGCAATGTAAAGTGTTCCCTGTAAGCCCTCTTTTCGGATTCTCACTTCTTCCTCAGAACGGTTCACCAGATCAAGAATCTGCGATGCGTACTGCAAAAACAATTCTCCTTCTTCCGTGAGTTTTACCTTGTGCGGTGAGCGCTCAAATAATTTTGTGCCAAGTTCCTCCTCTAAATCCTGAATCTGACGGCTGAGCGGTGGTTGAGCAATCGCAAGTTTTTCCGCTGCCCTGGTAAAATTTTTCTCCTCTGCTACTGCCTTAAAATATCGAATATGACGAAGCTCCATCGAATCACCTGCCTTTCCAAACAAATTTGCTTTGATGGGAATTCCTTGATGAAAATTCCTTAATATGATATTTTACATGATAGCATGTATATCCACCTCGTTGCAATACCTATAGAGTATTGTTATACATTTATTATATGTATTTCACATTTTCATTGCCGTGTGCTACTATAAAACCATCAAAAAGAGATCCGGCCGGTCTCCAAAAAAGAACCAACCCATTACTTCACTAGTATAGAGTTAATGAAAGAAAGAGAGGTATTTATTATGAAGAAGATTTTAGATAAGGTCAGCGAATTTTTTAAGGAATATTATGTAAGCTTTGGTGAGAGAATCTGACAATGACGACTGATGATAATTGTTTGACACATTCAAATGGTGCCGTAAAATGAAGCTAGAAAAACTAGATCATTTTACGACACCCTATTTTCGCCTTCAAATATTATTTTTTTAATGGTGTACCCTAAATAGTATACCCCACTATCTCCTATTCAGCAACAGCCTCTAAATTATCTCAACATTCTTCCCATCTCGGCTTATGCTTTTTATCTGGACTTGAAGGGCAAATTCCAGACATTGTCGGTGGGCATGTTGGCGGTCTCCCATTGCTAGTTGTTAATGTACCACCTCTTGACATACCACAATAGATACAAACTGGTGTCCATCTAATGCTTTGGCTCATACTATAATTCTCCTTTCGTTTCACCTTAATCAATGCGATACGCACAATCATGCATTATTTACAACGCATTGTTTTCTTTTATCCTTATATTATCACTATAGATATAATAAGTCAATACTATTAAGCATTAAATTTTAAAATATGCATAAATTATTTTAACAATCAGTGTAATATCACTTCAAAATAATCAATCAAATAAAATGGCACTCTTTGCACTTCTAAATAATTTCTTTAATCCACAAATCGCCTTAAGAAGCATATTTTAAATGCTCAATAGTGGATGCGTAGACCGGTAATTGTCAAGAGTCTTGTCACCCGCCTTTACCATTGTCTGGTTTCCGAAACAATCATAATCAAATGCATAAGTGGTTCCACCATGCTTGATACTCTTAATTCGGTCTCCCTCATCATATGTATAGGAAACGTCCCTTGTCTGCCCCAATACGGCTGCACTTACGCCTGTTAAGCGATCTGTTGATGCCTCGTAATGATACTGTGTACTATGATTGTTGGCATCGGTCATCTTTGTCAGAAGACGGTTATCACTGTCATATGCATAGGAAACGCGTTTCTGTCTGGCATCCATTACACTCGCTACATTTCTAAAATCACTTGTATAGCCCATGTAGGAATAAATTCATTTTTCTACCTTCTCCAGTACAAATACCTTGTTGTCCTGAATCTCTGAAAACGCCACACTTGATGGAGTTCCGGTTCCAATAATGGCTACCAGATTTGCATAATCTCCAAGCTTGACATCAAACTGATAACCCAACTTGTTCTCGATGACATAGCCTGTTCGAAGTTTCTTAGACCACATTGGGGACAGGCACGGTGGTCAGATTAGTGTCCCTGCGGCTCAAATTTGCGAACTTTTGTTCTTTTTCGACTCGACTACATTCTAGTAAAGACACCAAAAAGCCTGAAAGCTCTTTTCTTGAACTTTCAGACTTTTTTATTTTAGTGGACACATATCGAGCCAGTAGGGACACATTTTTAGCCACCGTCCCTGTCCCGATGGCTATTCCAGATTTTTGCTTCCTAACTCCTGTGGTTTCGCAAAGATCACACCAGAATCATCCTCACCTCCTACCCAGTTAAAAAGTCATTTTTAACTACAACTCTAGCTTATTTGACTAGCGCATTAATCTTCTTCTCTATTTTCTGTACCAATATAATATTTTCCTTCTTTTATAA